>Ga0134128_10011895_pt1 | contig 10381 bp, 9 predicted proteins | sample KB31754_FD_96462 | JGI IMG/M metagenome (GOLD analysis project Ga0134128, IMG submission 96462) | Terrestrial soil microbial communities with excess Nitrogen fertilizer from Kellogg Biological Station, Michigan, USA - KB3-175-4 | ecosystem: Environmental > Terrestrial > Soil > Unclassified ...
AATCAATAGTAACAACAAAAATAATTATTTTTATGAAGTCCAGAAGAATTCATTAACATATTTTTCCTTCTTCTCTTTCTATTCAATGGATCTATCGTATTGTGTTAGGATTATTGATTTCTTTACTGTTGATAATATAAAGAACACATTACATTTATTTCTGATATATTAGAAAGTTATTAGGAGACATCGGCTTTATATATATGTTATGACACCGGTAACTATGAATAGAATAACTATTTCATTGATTTTTTTAATAGTGATTTCCATGGTTTTGCCTACTACAGCAATTATGTATGCTAGTGGTCAGTCTACCGACAATAGTGACGACTCATCATCTGGTGGTGGCTCGTCAACTACTACAACTGATAACGGTGGTTCATCATCAACTGATGGGTCAACGGATAGTAGTGGCTCGTCAAGTGGTGGGTCTACTACTACAACTGATAACAGTGGCACATCATCAACTGATGGTGGGTCTACTACTACAACTACTACAACTACAACTACTACTCCAGATAATAGAGCCACTTTGCCTACTACATCTACTGCGAGTGGCAATACTGGAAATGCACTACAGCAGAGCAACAATGGGACTATAGGAATACTAGGGAGTAGCAATAATGAGACAGCGGCCAATTTCGCCAGCAACATCCTGGCCGTGCACAATGCCGAACGCGCTGCCGTTGGAGTTCCGCCGCTCGTCTGGAGCGACAAGCTCGCTGCTGACGCCAAGACTTGGGCAGACTATATGGCGACTACGCACAACTTTCGCCACGACACAGAGCATCTTGGGAATCTGGGCGAAGGCGAGAACCTGAATGCAATTGTTTATAATTTAGGGGACCCTCCATCGACGGCGAAGCTACAGGAAGGCTGGGTCAATGAAAAGAACTATTATCAACAATGGGCCACCAATTCTCTTCCCAAGACAGCCAACTGGACGGGTTGGTCTCCTGGTCATTACAACCAGATGGTCTGGAAAACATCAAAAGAAGTCGGGTGCGCGACCGGTTTTACATCGGGTCTGAGTACAGATACGCGTGGAGTCTTTCTGGACTGTCGCTACAGTCCGCCGGGCAACTACTTTGGGCAGAAGCCGTATTAAGATCAATTCAACAATTCCTATTTTTATTACCAAGAATTATTCCATTTAATTAACGGATAACTCACAAATCTGTAAATATTTCCACCGAACCCGTGGTAAGTATTATCTAATGATCCTCTGTGCCTAGTTTTGAAAAGATTATAGACTACTTTCTGTGAATAACAAGTAATTGAACCCATTTACCTACCCAAATCAAACCCCCTTGGGCCCATGATAAATTTGACTATATTTTTGGGTTGCATGTTATATCTTATAGTTAGGGTATGTTCACCTACTTTTTGTGTGTATAATTCTACTGCTGCTGGTGACAGATGATGATAAATAGCCTTCCTGTTATCTTTACTACCTTCATGTTTACAGCCATTCTTTTTTCCTCTTCTACAAAGTCCTCCACTACCTTAGCATAGTAGCCGTTTGTGATATAGTTCTCAAATTAAGTTTGAGAGTTTTAGAACAAAATAGGCTTTGTTCAGGACTTATTTCTTGTCGACGATAGGGAAAAGGATATGACATTGTAGATTTTGTCCTGCACTTATGGTAGTTTTACAATCAGATGTATAAAAAAAATGTATATTACTATCTGAAGTTACACTGTAAAAACCGGGGTCCAATGTAACTACTTGGGAACTCCGTATATTGGGATTAGCGAGGGAAAGTTGGAATGAATATGGATTAGCATTTTTACCTGCAACATACACGTTATAAGCAGTAGGATCTTCGGTGTCTCCCTCGTTTCCGGGCACTAAGTCGATTTTCACAGTCCCAGTCGTTGGTGATGTTGTATTATCTTTGTCTGCAAAAGAGTTTTGCATTATCGGGAACATAGTTGTTGCTCCGCTGGCCAGCATTGATGTTATCGCTATCGCTATTAAGATACCTTTGAATTTGTGGTTCATAATTATAGACCATATCTATTAGTACTTTTTATAATATGCTAATTGTTATATTACTTATAGATAAAACAATAAACTCAGTTTACTATACAGTTGACGCTTTTTATCATGGAGAATTTTTTCGTATGAGGTAGAATATATTGCAAAAAGTAGGTCCATTTGCAATACTGTTGCTCACTAGAAATGTTGCTGTTATTATTATTATTCCCATGGACAATGCTTTGAGATTATTAGTATTCATAAAATTACGTATTTTATGATTGTTGAAGTTCATATGGTCATTTGCTATTGCATATATAAAAGGACTTGATTGGTTTTAAGAGATAATATGGCAAATTTGACTATATTTTTGGGTTCACATTTACAAATAATCTGGATATGAATGGTATTAACGATAGATGCTTTCTTAATACAGTTGAAGCATAATCATATATCTATATTCATCTCATAAAAAAATACAATAATAATAACGCCTACCCTATCACAAATGAGAGAATCTAAATTGTTAATTTCTGTATCAGACCATAGCGGTGCTTTATGTTGTAGCTTTCTTACTATGTATCTTCAGGGATCGTGAACAGATGATGTTGTTTACCTTTTCTTCTAATTGCTTCTGTGTTAGATGTGGATTGTCACTCTAAGGTGTACTTCCAGTACTGCTATTCTGCTGTTGTACATTTATAGTACTATTACTCGCCCCATCAGATGTAGTATTCACTGTAGGTCCACGAGGGTTTTCCGGAGGAGGAGTTGAACAATCGCCTCCCAAACAACTGTATTGGTTATCCTGAGCATGAGTAATTGCCGTAACGGACGTAATAAACGAAATCAATATCAAAAGTAATAATAAACTGGTTATTTGATTCAATGTTGCTTTTGCCATATCTTAGTATATATGCATATCTCTTACCTATGATATTTTACATTTTATCTCTAAAAAATCGACTTTGAAGTTCAAAGAAAAGGATATCATTTGCTGTATATGGTAACTTCGATAAATCTGATATGATAGAAATGCCATTTGACATGCAACCAGAATATATCTATTTGTTGATGAAATTGAAAATCTAAAACCAGAAAATTAAACTACCTTCTATCGTTGATGGAACTCAATTTTAACTCAAATTGTGAACAGAGATAAGACAAATATAGCTAAAGACGTGGGTATTTGCTACAAGTAATGGTGGAATTGAATTTACATAAAACGAGTCAAATCAGAAATGGTGTCTTTGAACTCACTTTCTTGTCATAACCACTTGATTTAATGATTGGATATCTTTATAGAACATTCAGAACACTATAGACCATTTATCTTGTTCTAGTCTGATTGACATAGTTCGTCAACTTATTGTTTTAAAATAACGAATACTGATATACTATATACATAAGACATCCATGTGCATTACATTATTAAATAGAGCCCTCTTTTTAATATTATAGGACATTTAGAACATGGATATGATATATACTATCACTTTTTTCAGTAAAAAAAGGTCTACTTCTTGATGATGTTGGATGAGAAATAATTAATGGAGGGGTATATGCTATAGGGATGTTCTACATGTTCTGTATTCTATTTTTTATTGAGATGAAATATGTAATTAATTAAGAGTATATTTTTTCATAATTATTTTAATATTTTTTTGCATTCCCTACTTTGGACTGTTTGTTTTACATCGGCTTTATATATATATGTTATGGCAACGGTATCTATGAATAGAATAACTATTTCATTGATTTTTTTAATAGTGATTTCCATGGTTTTGCCTACTACAGCAATTATGTATGTTAGGGGGCAAAATGATGATAACAGTGGCTCATCATCAACTGGCGGGTCAACGGATAGTAGTGGCTCGTCAACTACTGGTGGTGGATCTGCTACTACTACTCTAGATAACAGTGGCTCATCATCAACTGGCGGGTCTGCGGGTAACAGCTCCACTTTGCCTACTACATCTACCGCGAGTAATAATACTGGATATACACAACAGCAGATTAGGGGTCATTTGGATTTGTTCAGACAGATTTTACAAAACCAACATTATAGTGAAGGTACTAACAATACTAAAATTCCTCCTTATTGTAGCTCGTGCGATGATAATATATACCTGGGAACCGGGGATAACGCCAGCATGATACTGGCCGGACACAACCGCGAGCGCGCTGCACTTGGAATTGCGCCGCTCGTATGGAGTAACGAATTGGCCTCCCGTGCTCAAGCTTGGGTTAATTATAACTTAGCACAAGGCACGCTTACTCACTGTAACCTTGTGCCAGGAAATCAACAAATTGAACCATGCAAGTATGATGATGGTGAGAACGGTGCAGCCCGCAACCATTGTGCCGGTTACGATGTGTATCCAAATGGGACAAAAATATGTGACGTATGGAAACTACCACCAGCCCAGATGCAGGAGGGTTGGTTCGCCGAAAACCCCACAGGTCATTGGCTGCAAACAGTCTCTAAGACCGCGACATCCATCGGTTGCGCGTATGGCACCGGTCCTAGCCATGACGGAGGTGACCGGGACATTATGTACTGTCGCTACAGCCCGCCACGCTTAGATGTTCCCGGGATGACATGCGATTTCACTTGCACAGAGATAAAATCTCCCTAATATTTTTCTTTTATTTGAATAAACGCATAATCAAAAAAAAATTGTTTCAGGTTAAACAACTCTTTATCTTTAATTTGGTATTACTTTTGAATTTGCTGTTTAAAATATATTTTATTTGAAACATCAAATTAAAAATAAATATTATAAAAATCCTTTAAACATATGTCACAAAAATGTGAACACGCTGAGAACATAAAAGAGAATGGTATTTCCCCAAAAACAAATGGATGCGAAGAATGTGAAAAGGAAGGGATGAATTGGGTTGCAATACGCATGTGCCTAACTTGTGGACATGTAGGCTGTTGCGATTCCTCAACAGGTCTTCATGCAAGAAAACACTTTGAAAACACAAACCACCCAGTAATGATACAATTGCCCAAAAAATCATGGAAATGGTGTTATATCCATGAACAATACAACTGAGATATAACATCCAAATTGGATGTTTTAAGTAATTTTAATTCATTGCTGTGAGAATCTGCAAACAGGCAAAGCAATTTGTTTGAGGGATTTTTGAATATGATAGATAAATCAAATGGTTTACGGGTTCAAATCCCGCACTTCGCACTTGTTTTGAGATTGATTTGAACCCGCTTGTCTACATTGCGTACAAAATTTATACCGGATTCTCCTTTCCTGCTTGGTCACCTTTTATTTTATAGTGGATAGAAATGTATTTAATATCTTACCAATTTCTTCTGGATATTGGTTCACTACTGCATGACCAGCATCTTTTATCTGAACAAGCCATGCTCCTGGAACCTTGCTTGCAATGACCAAAGCATTTCCATGTGGATTGTAATTATTATCATCTGTTCCAGTTATGACCAGCGTGGGTTTTGCCGATTTAGCTTCTGCATCACAAACACCGCTCCAGTTTTTTGCCTCCCAAGCCAACCCCAAATTGTTCTGGTTGTTCATCGCTTCAGGTGAAAGACCAGGCTTTGCTGCTGCTACCGTCATATTTTCTGGAATGTCAAGAGATTCAGGATGCAGTTTGATCCATCCTGATCCTAATGAGGCAACTACAAGCTGTTTCATTTCATCTGCAGTGGTTGGAATATTATTTACAGTTTTGTTTACAATATCGGCTTGAAGTTTATAAAACTCGACTGGTTTAGGTATGCCATCTTTTCCACCACACGACCCAGCGATAATTATGACACTGCTAACCTTATCGGGATGCGCGATTGCAAACTGTTGGGTTATGAATGTACCTAAAGAATAACCAAGAACGTTTGCCTTTTGTATCTTCAGGGCATCCATCAAACCCGCAGTATCATTTGCAAGTACCTGTACAGAATATGGTTCCGTACCAGAAGTGGTATTTCCAATTCCACGATAATCAAACACAATTACTGTGTGATTTGAAGACAGCCTGCTCAAAAGGGCTGGGTCCCATCCATTCATAGTGTCAGAACCACCACTATGGAGTATTATGGGGTCGCCTTTGCCAAACATCTTGTAGGCGATATCAATATCCCCCACATGGACTTTTTTTAATGGGATGTCTTGGATGTCTACCAAGGCCGTAGTATTGGTGGAATTGGCTTGGCCTGAATTAGCTTGACCATACACTATATTAGCAACGTTATAATAACCATATTTACTAATTGATGAGCTTGAAACTATGAGAGTTGATAATACTATTGTTATAATAAAAAGATAATTCTTTTTTATATGTCTATTACTATACACGATCCTATTCATTCCGTGTAGTATATAAAGAGGACTTGCATAAATGACGATTATACTGTTCATACATAATAGCCAAGTTCTACATCTTTTTTCGTTACTAATATAGGGACAAACCAGGCTTTGGGCCATCAGAACGGGCAAGAAAATGTTGAGGCTGATTTAATCTCGTCTTTGCATCATATTGCAAGATCATATATTTTATAATCTGGCAATTGTCTAAAATACTGCCCTTTTTTAAAGAATATTTAAACAGTATTGGGTTCAAATCCTGCACTTCGCACTTCTCTTAATATTGATTTGAACCCGCTTGTCTACATTGCACTCGATAAAATAATCAGATAACCAAATGCTTCATTCAATGGCTGGTCAATCAATTGTTTGGGCTAGTAGTCGTTAGAAATGTATTTAATATTTTACCAATCTCTTCCGGATATTGTGACGTAATTTGATGACCTGCATTTTTCATCTGTACAAGCCATGCTCCTGGGACTTTTTCCGCAATAATTAAAGAATTAGCAGCTGGTATAGTAACATCTTCAGTTCCAGTTATTACCAAGGTAGGTTTGGCTATATTTGGAAGCTGACTGCATACGCCACTCCAGTTGGTTGACTTCCAGTTTTGTACTATTTTCTCCTGTTGTATATAAGTATCAGGACCTATGCCAGAAAGTAGCAAATCTGTGGTGTTTGTTGGAATGCTTTCAAGGATATCGGGATGAAGTTTGATCCATGTTGGTCCGTAGCTGAGAGATATAGTCTTTTTTACTTCCTGTGGTTCTATTGGAGTGTTATTTACAACACTACTTAGGAGCTTTTTAGCCAGTTCTAAAACTTCAGGGCTATTAGGTACATTATCTTTTCCACCACATGTTGAAGCAATAAGTACAAGTCTGTCGACTTTCTCAGGATGAGTAAGAACAAACTGCTGAGCTATAAATGAGCCCATAGAATACCCAAGAACGTTTGCTTTTTGAATCTTTAGAGCGTCAAGTAAACCAGCAGAGTCATTTGCAAATTGCTGGATTGAGAATTGTTTTGTACCAGTTGTTGTATTTCCAACCCCACGATTATCAAATATTATTACAGTATGATTTGAGGAGAGTTCTCTTAAAATATCTGGTTCCCAGCTATTCATAGACCCGCCAACGCCCTGAATAAGCAAAATAGGGTCACCTTTACCAAACATCTTGTACGCCATCTCAATATCTCCAACCTGGACTTTTTGTAATGGGATATCCTGTGTATTTACCAAATTTGTGGAGTTTGCCTGGGTAGTATTTGTTTGACCGTTCACCATATTAGTAAAGACGTTGATCATAGTTGTACTTGAGAAAATCATAGTAGATAAAACTGCTACAATTACAAGATGATCTTTTCTAATCTGTCTATTATTATACACAACCAATTTCACTTTGGGAAGTATATAAAGAGAATGAAGTCTTGTAGGAAGACTACCTTGGTCAAATACTGCTCCCTCTATAACCAATAACTAGAGACAGAGGGATCTGGGGTTCCTTTGCTAAACAAAGGGATTTGAACTTCAATCGAGCGATATTCGGGTTCAAATCCCGCACTTGGAACTTTGTTCTTTCGGCTTTGCGATATGATTTTGTTAGTATGATCCGTCTCTATATAAGTTTGAAAGTGAACCCAAGTTTGAGGAATTTCTTTGTATTGTTATTAAATTTGTGACGAGAAACAAATTTGTAGTTGTTCCCACCGAACCCGCGTAAAAATATACACTATTATATTTAATTTGGACTAGAAATTTATAAAATAAAAATATTTCTTAAAAGTTGACCTGTATTTATTTTAAAAATATTCGTGTGGTCTGATTAGATTTTACTTTATCATATTTTTATATAGTTATTTATATCCTTACATTGTATTGAAAATAATAATAGCAATAGGAACGATATTTTTTTCTGTTTTTGCTTTATCTTTTTTATTTTATGAAAATACAATGAATTTCACAGTTTATGCTCAATCAGATTTGCAAATAACAAAACATAGAAACATGGTTATCTATTTGGGTAATGGTTTGGAGACCCATGCTAGGTTAAACCTTCCAGCTATAGGAAACGGTCCTTATCCTGGCGTTCTTCTTGTCCCTGGCTCTGGAACTACTGACATGAATGAGACAGCAGGCTATGTTCGTATAGATAATGAAACAGGCTCGCTCATATACCCATCTGCAAGACCTTTCTTTGATATAGCTGAATATCTTTCAGAAAGAGGCTTTGCAGTATTGCAATATGACAAGAGAGGATTTGGAGCAAATATGACAATTTTAGATAATAATGTATGGGGAAACATAATAGTTACCGATTTAATAAACGATGCTCAAAAGGCTCTGAATACTCTCATACAACAACCAGAGGTTGATTCTAGCAAGATATCTTTAATTGGACATAGCGAAGGTACAACGATAGTTCCAAGGATTGCAATCAACAATCCCAATAAAGTAGATAATATTGTATTGATGGGAACATTGGCTCAAAACTTGAAAGAAGTAGGAAACCATCAAATAATGCAACCAGTACTCTATGCTCAGAAGGTCCTAGACCACAATCATACTGGATTAATATCAGTACAAGAAGCATCAAAGGACCCTGTTTTCATATCTCTAGGTAGAGACCTTATTCATGTTCTTATGCAAAACGTTACTTTAATAAATGGAACAGACAAAGGACTGAATTCTCAATATGACATAAACAATGACACCCTCATAAGCATTAATGACGAACTCAAGCCAAGACTACTGGACCAGGCTAAATCTTTAGCGGTTGTAACACCGGATAAAAAGTGTAACGGTTTAAAAGGTCCATGTCCTATTTGGATTAATTCACAGTATTCTTTGACTCCCAATCTGGATATAATGGACAAAGTTCCATCCAACATATCTGTCTTGATTCTGCAAGGAGAGAATGATTCAGACACTCCAATACAGCAGGCATTTCTTTTACAACAAAAACTAATAGAGTTAAGACATCCTGATCATACACTAATAACATATCCGAACCTTGGCCATTTGTTCTATCCTTCATCTCAATGGGTTACTTCTCTCGGGGGACCAATTTCACAGTATGTCTTGGCTGACTTGTATTCATGGCTTGAATCTCATTTAGGATTTACACCTTTGTATAGTTCTACGCATTACTCTAATTCTTCCTCATCTAGCAACTTTATCAATAAATAAAATAATTTAATATCTCAAGGAAAGAAATGGGATCTTTAAATGATATGCTAATATACGATTCAGATTAATTTTCAGAAAACCTTTATGAATGTTCATGGACTTGAATATCCATATGTATTACAGTATTTGTTATATTATTTTGGACCCGTGATATATCTATTACGAAACCTTGCCCATTAGAGATATCTTCTCTTTTTAATTCCAGAAAAGTATTATTCATACAGTTTGGTTTAGCTCTTTGAATCTCTTAAGACTTATATCTTATCCTTTACCAATATTTATAACAGGAAGTTATAGGGAGCCTAATTGCTATCTATGTAAAGACAACTCTTTTTGTATATTGTTAGGTTCCCTTATATATATCGCAATTAATAAAGGGTTGTGTCAGGACAGAATCTTATCCGGAAAGATCATCTTATAATTATTGTAGTCATATCGACGCTTATTATCTCAAGCTCATCAATTAGTAACTATAGTTATTATGATGTTACTAAAGTAGTGTATGGTCAATCAGATCCAGACAAAATGAACTCCAATTCTACTAATGCAGTAAATACACATGATATGCCATTAAAAAAAGTCCATGTAGGGGATATCGATGTTGCGTACAAGATGTTTGGCAAAGGTGATCCTATTTTACTTTTCAATGGTGCTTCTGATAGTATGGATGCATGGGACCCGTCCTTTCTAACGCCTATTTCTTCAAATCACACTGTAATTGTATTTGATCAGCGTGGAATTGGAAATACAACAGTTGGTTCTAAACCATATACTTATCAGCAGCTAGCAAATGATTCAGCTGGTTTGCTTGATGCTCTAAAAATACCAAAAGCAGATGTTATGGGATATTCCTTGGGAGGACATA
>Ga0134128_10011897_pt1 | contig 10379 bp, 10 predicted proteins | sample KB31754_FD_96462 | JGI IMG/M metagenome (GOLD analysis project Ga0134128, IMG submission 96462) | Terrestrial soil microbial communities with excess Nitrogen fertilizer from Kellogg Biological Station, Michigan, USA - KB3-175-4 | ecosystem: Environmental > Terrestrial > Soil > Unclassified ...
GTTGGACGTCGGCTTCCAAACCCAGTCGCACTTCACCACCGTGTTCAAGCGCTTTACCGGCCAGACCCCTTACCGCTGGCGCCAGGGTCATTCCGTCCATACAACCGCGCCCTTCTGTCTTTGATGATAAGGGCGGCGTTCCAGAAGGGCATTCCGTTACGTCTCGCCTTCAGTCCTAGGAACGGCTAGAATGCTACCGTACGTGGGCCAGGACAGATCCCTTGAGTAACACTATGAAGGCGCTTGTGCTGCGTAAGCACGGCACTCTCGACGACCTGGAGATCGTCAATGATTATCCGCGGCCTGTTGCGACAGAAGGCCACGTTCTCATTCGAGTACGCGCATCGTCCTTCAACTACCACGACGTCTTCACTGTCGAAGGTATGCCCGGAATCAAGGTGCCGCTTCCGGTCATCATCGGCCTCGACATGGCCGGCGAGATTGCCGAAGTCGGCCCTGGCGTGGCGAAGTGGAAGGCTGGCGACCGCGTGCTCGTCAATCCGCTCAATAAGAGAAAGGGCCTGATGGGCGAGATGCTCGACGGCGGCATGGCGGAGTGGTGCCTGGTTGCTGCGGACCAGATCATCGCGATACCTCAAGCCGTGAGCTACGAGGATGCGGCTTCGTTGCCGGTTGCCTACGGCACCGCGCATCGCATGATCGTCACCCACAACACGGTGAAGAAGGGCGATCGCGTGATTGTTCTCGGCGCGTCTGGCGGTGTCGGCACCGGTACCGTGCTGCTGGCCAAGCTGCTTGGCGCCGAGGTGATCGCCTGCGCGTCAGGCGAGAGCAAAATGAGCCGACTGAAGGAGCTCGGCGCCGACGAGGTAATTGACTACACCAAGGTCGATTGGTCGAAGTGGGCGGTGGAGAAATATGGCAAGCCGCAGCGCCGCTCGTATGAGGGCGGCGTTGACGTCGTTGTGAATTTCACTGGCGGCGACACTTGGGTGCCGTCGCTGCGCTGCCTCAAGCGCGGCGGCAAGCTGCTCACCTGCGGCGCGACTGCCGGCTACGATCCGAAGGAAGACTTGCGTTACGTGTGGAGCTTCGAGATCGAGATCAAGGGCTCGAACAGCTTCTACGATGACAACCTGTCGGCGCTGATGGAGCTGATTGAGCAGGGCAAGATCAAGCCGGTAATCGACAAGGTGCTGCCACTCGAGCAGGCGGCTGAAGGTCTTCGCCTGATTCGCGATCGCGAAATCTTCGGCAAGGTCGTGGTGAGGCCATGACTCAGCCGGCAAAGGGGAAGGCGATGGACGTCGGCGCGGATCTGACGCCGGAGCAGATCGAGGAGGTCCTTACCCGCGCGCCATACCACAAATGGCTCGGCCTCAAGGTCATTGCCGTCGAGGATGATGGCATTGAGCTCAAGGCCACGTGGCGCGAGGAATGGGTGGTCAACATCGAGCGCGGCTATACCCACGGTGGTATTCTCGCGGCACTGATCGATCTCGGCGCCGACTGGGCAATGGTGCGCAAGCTCGGTCGTGGCGTTCCGACCATCGACATGAGGGTGGATTATCACGCCGCTGCGTTGCCGGGCGATCTGATCGTGAAAGGCAAGGCCGTGCGGACGGGCAACCGGGTCTCCACCTCCGAAGCGAGGATCTTTGATACCCAAGGTAAGCTGCTTGCGAGCGGGCGAGGCACGTATCATACCGCTCCGCCAAAGACGTAACCGGCTGTCTGATATGTCGTTCGAGAACCTTGGCGATTTGATCCGGCGCGACCGCGATCTGAGCAAGGTCGCGGTGATCGATCTTGGCGGTGAAGAGGTGCCGACCAAGTACACGTATGCCGAGCTCGATGCCATGACGATGAGCATCGCGCGGGCGCTGACCAAGCGCGGCTTTGCTCGCGGCGACCGAATTGCCATCCTGTCGGTCAATCGCGCGGAATATCTCGCCGCTTATTTTGGCATCATGCGTGCCGGCTTCGTCGCGGTGCCGGTAAACTATCGTTTTCCAAGGAGGACCATACACTTCATCATTCAGGATGCCGGCGCGAAGCTGGTGTTTTGCGATCCTGCCGGCCGACAGGATTGCCCGGCGGACTTGCCGTTCGTTGTTTTCGGCGGCCGCGGTGCCGATCGCTTTGACCGCTTCGTCGAGCAGGGCGATTTTCAGACTGTGATCCCGGAACCTCATGAGCCCGCTATGTTTCTCTACACCTCGGGCTCGACCGGCATTCCGAAGGGCGTCGTGCTCTCGCACCGGAGTCACATCTGGGTGGTCGAACAGCGGCTCTCGCCCGACCTCCAACGCCATCGGTACCTGATCGCGGCGCCGCTCTATCACATGAATGCGTTGGCGCTGTCACTCCTCGCCTGCGCCGCTCACGCCACGCATGTGATGCTGCCGAAGTTCGGGGCGAAGGCTTACATAGAAGCGATCGGGCAATATTGCCCGACCTGGCTTACGGCGGTGCCGCCGATGATCGCCATGATGCTGCGCGAGTCCGAGACGCTGGCGAAGACAGATCTGTCGAGCGTGGAATTTCTCCGCATGGGTTCGGCGCCAGTCAGCGGGAGCCTGATGGCGGCGATTCATCGGAAGCTCCCGCGGGCCAAGGTGACCAATGCTTATGGTACGACCGAAGCCGGCCCCGTGGTGTTCGGCCCCCACCCCACAGGATTGTCGCAGCCGGAAAGCTCAGTCGGCTATCCGCACCCGCAGGTGCGATTGCGCCTAGTTGACAGCGACGACCGCAATGCCACACAGGGGGTGTTGCAGATGAAATGCCCGGCGGTGATGAATGGCTATCACAATCGGCCGGATGTGACGCCACCATTCACGGAGGATGGCTTCTATATTACTGGCGATGTGTTCCGGCGCGATGAGAACGGCTTCCATTATTTCATTGGCCGGGCTGACGACATGTTCGTCTCCGGCGGTGAGAACATCTATCCGACCGACGTCGAGCGCATGCTGGAAAAAAGCCCCTATGTCGCGCAGGCGGTGGTTGTGCCGGTGGAAGACGACATCAAAGGCACCAAACCGGTGGCTTTCGTCATCCCGAAGGCCGGCTGCAAGCCGACCGAGGAGGCGATAAAGACTTATGCCCTCGCCAACGCGCCGGCCTATCAGCACCCGCGCTTCGTGTGGTTCATGGATGAATTGCCATTGGCTTCGACTAACAAGGTGGACCGCATGGCATTGTGCAAGCTGGCGGAGGAGCGCGTCGCCACGGCCCGCATTGCTCGCCTGAAACGCTCCTGAGCGCTGGCTTGCGGGATAACTCTACGTGCGGACGTCGCGCCGCCAGCGGAACAGGTAGTTCTCGATCGGCTTGAGCATTCCAATCTCGATTACCAGCATCATCAGGATCTGCACCACGGTCCAGGCAAACACCTGGTCGATCTGGATCAGGTCCGATGCCTGCTTCAGCCGGTACCCCACGCCGCTGGCCGAACCGAGTGTTTCAGCCACCAGGCTGACGCGCCAGCCGAAGCCGAACGCGAGCCGTGCGCCTGAGAAGAAATAGGGCAGGATCGAAGGGATGTAGATTTTCATCAGCGTCTCGGCGCGCGAGAAGCGCAGCGCCTGCGCCAATTCCACATAGTTCGCATCGACCGCCTGCGTGCCTTGCCAGACGGTCGTCGCGATTAGTGGCAGCGCGGTCATCAACACCACGAAGATAGGCGTCATTTCCGAAAGGCCGAACCACAGAATCGCGAAGATCGCCCAGATCGCCGACGACACTGCGTTCATCGCCGGTATGATCGGCTCGAGGAATTCTCCCAGCGTGCGGTTGGAGCCAAGCACAATGCCGAACGGCACGCCTAGGATCACTGCAATAACAAAGCCAATACAGACGCGACCGAGTGTAACCAGCAAATTGTAAGTAAGGTCGCCTGTCTGCGCGAGTTCGACGATGCGGTCGAACACGAGCTCCGGACGTGGGAAAATGTACGGCGGCGAGGAAATGCTTGTTACCCACCACAACCCCAACAGAATCCCGAACAGAACGCAGCGTTGCAGAAAGACCCGCAGACGACGGTCCGGGCCATCTTTGATCTCTGTTGCTGCCACGTCCGTCATTTTTCCCGCTTGGCCTTCTCGTAGAACGTGGCATTGAACAGACTCGCAGGCACTGTGCCTTTGATTATCCCGCTGGTGCGGAAGATTTCCGCCATCGTTTTGAATGCTGCGACGTCGGCCGGCTCAAGCGTGGCGGTGTAAATCTGGCTCCACAATTGGGCATAGGAGGTTGCGTTCTTGGCGTCGAGGTTGGTGGCCTTCTTCAACATCTCGGCGGCTTCCGTACTGTGGTCGGTGCCAAAGGTCGTTGCCTCGATCACCGCGCGTATGAACTTTGTTGCCGCTTCCGAGTGCTTCTCGGCAAACTTCTTATGCATGATCGCCGCCGCGAGAATTGGCGCGGCAGTGCTCTTGGTCATCTCCTTCCACTCATCAACCAATTGCCCCATTACATGGAGCTTGAGATCCGGCACCGACGCGATGGTGACCGCGCGAAGTGAGGCGGCGTCGATATCGCCGCGCTGCAGGAAGAGTAGGAGCTGGCCTTCGTTGCCGCCGACAGGGGTGTAGTCGGTAGGCTTAAGGCCGAAGTTGCGCTCCAGCACTGTGGACACTAGTGCATAGGTCGAACTTCCAACCGGAGACATGCCGATCTTCTTTCCCTTGAAATCCTGGATCGACTTGATCGGCGAGCCGTCCTTGGCAACGAACGTCGCTTCCGCGATTTGGGTGGCGAGCACGACCTCGACCGGCGCGCCTTGGGTCGCAAGGATGAAGGCGCCTGCCACGGGCGCCGCGAAGCCGACATCAATGGAGTCGGTGATCAGAGCCTTGGTCGGCCCGTTGACGTCCGCGAAGCGGATCCATTCGGGCTGCAACCCTTGCTTCTCGACAAACTTGCCGAACTCGAGCACGGTGCCGAAGCCGACACTGAAGCCGCTTGTCCAATAACCGATCCTGATCTTTTCCTGCGCACGCACGGCCGGTATACCTGTGGCAACGGCGAGGGTGGCGGCGAGCCAGAGTCTGCGGCTCACCATTGCGCGGTCTCCGCTTGATTGTTGGATTCCAGCTCGGTGCGAAGCTCGGCGGTCAAGGCTACGGTTTGTGGGGTCCCGACGCGCGGCTGGTCGAAGGTTACGTCGACTTGGCGTTGCACGCGCCCGGGGCGTGGCGATAGCACGATGATATGGTCGGCCAGAATCACCGCCTCCTCGACATCATGGGTGACGAACAGGATCGACACGTGGCGCAGCTTTTGAACCCGCAGCAGCTCGCGATGCATGCTGCCACGTGTCTGAGCGTCGAGCCGCGAGAACGGCTCGTCCATCAACAGAACATCCGGTTCGTCGACGAGGCTGCGCGCCAGCGCCACGCGGCTGCGCATACCGCCCGATAGCTGATGCGGATAGCTGTCGGCAAAGGCGGCCAGTCCGACAATTCCGAGCGCATTCTGGGCGCGCTCCTTGCGTTCTCGGGCCGGAACGGAACGCGCTTCCAGCGCGAGCGCGACGTTCTTCCAAGCGAGGCGCCAGGGCAATAGACGGTCGTCCTGGAACATGTAACCGACCCGATGCCAATCGACAGCATCATGCGTATCGCGGCCGAGCACGTGGACGCTGCCCCGATCGGGCATGATCAGGCCCGCGGCAAGGTTGAGAAGCGTGCTCTTTCCGGCGCCCGATTGGCCAAGGATCGCGACGATCTCGCCACGCGGAACCGAGAAGCTGACATCGCGCAGGACTTCAAGCGACCCGCCTCTGGTCGACGAAAAGTACTTCGTTATGCGGATGAACATGATTACCGGTTCAGCCGTCGCATAAGGCTCAACGGCGCCTCGTCCGGCCAGCGCGTCAGGAACGGGCGTTGAATCGGTCATGTTGCTAGCGTGGCCAAGAACCTCATGTAGCACGCTTCCCGCCGATTGCAGCCTGAGGCGACCTTGGTGCACGGATCGGGCGCTTGGCGGCAGGGCTTTCCCGGTTAGGGGACCACCCTCTGTTCAAACTGGAACCTACTGTGCCGTTCAAAGCGAACCAGGATCGCCGCCATCATATCCCGAAGCAGCGGCACCAGGTCACGAATTGACCAGAGTATGAGACCGCCTTGGCCGGCCCGCTAGCCTGACGGCCTGGTCACCGAGGCCGCGACCTGGGGCCTGTTCTTCCGCGAGACGAAAGCATCCCTGACGGAGTTTCTGCAGCGCCACGCGATCCCTGTGACCTTCGCGGAACTGCACGCGAGCCTGCGGCCGGGCATCAAGGATGCCTGGGACCACTTCGTGATTCCAGGCGCCGGCGGATACTTGTCGGAGGAAGTCTATCACGCTCTGACCCTCGATCGGCTGGCCTTGAAAGACCGCATGGGTGAAGTGTTCACCCGCCACGGCGCCCACGCCCTGATATTCCCGACGACTCCGTGCACGGCGCCGCTGGTCGATCACCAGGTCCAGTTTACGGTCGCCGGTCAGGAGGTGGATTTCCGGGTCTTGGCCAACAACACGATTCCCGCCAGCGGAGCCGGCTTGCCGGGCATCAGCCTGCCGATCGGCCTAGACGACCATCACCTGCCGATCGGCATGGAACTGGATGGTCCGGAAGGCCAGGACCGCGCGCTCCTCGCCCTCGCAGCCCGCGTCGAAAAGGTCCTCGGAGCCGAGATGAGCAAATCCTGACCGCTCCCGAAATCGACATCCATCACAGGAGATAGAACCATGGCCTCCGCTACTGTTTCGACACGGCTTTACACGAACGAACACGTCACCATCCGGTCTCCCAAGCCCTTCGCCGACACCCAAGCGAAGCTGCATAGTCTAGTCCCCCGGATCGACGACGGGATCTTCACTCTGCTGCGTTATGGCGAAGCCGACCGCCGTCGCTCAGCGTCTCGATCAAGACCTACAGGCGGTGCTGGAAGCCGCGGCGTCTTGAAGTCCGGACGGCGGGAATGGCCCGGCACGGTCCACAGCGCGGCGGAACCCGCCCGACGACCGGCATCACCCCTTCTCTAAAAGTCAGATCGTGAGAACCGAAGGTCTGTCGCGCTGATCATCGGCGCCAAGGTGGACCGGGTAACAAGGTAACCCAGCCAATGGCCAATGAAGATGACCACCCCCTCGTGCTGATCAACACCTTCACCGTAGCATCGGTTGACCAGGACCATTTGGTGGCGTTGCTGACGCAGGTGACCTGTGAATCGATTGTCGACGCGCCGGGATTCTTATCCGCAACTCTCCATCGAAGCCTAGACGGTCGCAAGGTGGTCATGTACGCGCGCTGGCGCACCGCGGCCGCCTACACTGCGATGCGCCAGAGCGGGCAATCCCAACTCGCGCTGGACGCGATCGCCAAGATCGCGACGTTCCAACCCGGCATGTACCAGATCGTGGACGAGTTTCGCCCTGGGCGCCTTTAACTTCCCACCCCACGAACGGGGCGCGCGATCACTAAGCAGAGATTCGTAGCTTGACCAACGGCGGCGCCATGCGTTCGTCATTGAAGGCATCGACGGCCTGGTGGATCGCTTGGTCGAGTGCGTCGGCGTCGGCGAAGGTCTGATGGGCGAGATGGTGCGCCTTGAGGTCGCGGGCATGAAAGCAGACGGCGCTGCTTAATTACAGCGGCATCGCCCGAAAGTTTGCAGGGTGCAATGGCAACTTTCCGCGAAAATTTCCCAGAGCTGCCGGACCGCAAGCGTCCAATAAATGCTTTCGGGTCGACTCGCCTGAACGTCTGTTCTGACCAAAAGCACCCTGTCCCTGATTGGCCGTGGAGGGGCCCATTACCCCCCGCGATGACGCCGCCAATCCAGCCGCGGCAGGTGAAAATTGATCCGCCGCCGTATCGCGCGGTTGCTCAGCACCATCTCCACCCCGAACGCCACCACCGACCCGAGCGTGCACAGCACGGCCAGCCCGAAGAACAGCAGCAGCACGCTCGCGATCGCCTTGTTGCTCAACGCAAACAGGAACAGCGTCATGATCGCCAGGCAGGTTGTCGCGGCCCCTCCGGTCGCCAGCACCACGGCCACGTCCAGGATCAGCGACCGCCGCCGCAGCAGCCCCAACTGCTCGTCTTGTTCAGCGGACGCGGCCCCGCTCCGGATCGCCGCGTTCAATGCCGAAAGCTGGTCGGCCACCCGCGCCAGCCGCCCCGCGAACACGTTCAGCAGAGCGCCGATTCCAGACAGAAGGAACACCGGCGTGAGCGCCACCTGGATCAGGTGCGTCGCGTCGTCGAGCGTATAATGTCCCAGCATCGGCGTGCCTCCCCGGTGAAGCCCCCGCCGTTCTATCGTGGAACCGCGGCCGCTCAACGGCTCAACTGCCCTGGGCAGCGTGGGAGATCGCCACCCGCTCCTGGCCCTGCAGCGCGGCATCGAGCGCGCAATCGAACCGCGCCGACTGGATGAGCTCGGGGATGACCGGATACCCGATCCACTGCGGATCGTTGAACGCGCCGTCGGCGAAGCGCAGCGCGACGCGGTCGAACTCCTCTCTCGAGCTCGGCCCCGGCGGCGTCGTGCATGAAGCACACGTGCCAGCCGTCCTCGCGCTCGTCGACCGTCATGAGCGTCTGCACGCCGCCGCCCCGCGCGTATCCGCCCGGATACAGCTCCTGCGGCGAGAACTGCCGCCAGGAGCGCGTCAGGCCCGGCGCCGCAGTGTCGGAGAACGCCACGAGCCCCGCGGGCAGGCCGACGGGCAGGCGGCGGTACCGCCTACCGCGGTCCAGCGGGCGCCGGTGCCGCCTACGGACCGAATGGCGCGGCGGCTGTGCGAGGCCCATACGGGGGCGCTGCTGCCGTCGGTCCATACAATGGAACGGCGTATCGTCCGCCCGTTTATGGCGGTCGGGTTTATGCCGGCGCCGTGTATAGGCCGTGGGTTGCGGCCCCCTATTACGGTGCCGTCGTCGCGGGCGTGACACTTGGCACCGTCATCGCTGCCACCGCGCCGCCACCACCGCCGTCACCAGCCTTGTGCTGGTTCTGGTCAAGCCCAGCCCACAACCAAGGGTATTGGGACTACTGTGCCCGCTAGTCGCGGAGAGGTGGCGCGGGATCAGGAGAACCAACCGGCACGAACTGTCGCGCGCCCTGACCGGCCCGATGAGTTGCTGCAGGACGTGCCCGCCGACGAGGCATTCGTGTTCGCGCGCAATGCCAAGCCGTTGCGCTGCGGACGGGCGATCTATTTCCGCAGATCGGCGTTGCGCGATGTGATCGGGGCCACTCGGCTGCAAGCTGCGCGCGCACCGGGCGATGGCCCGCCTGATCGGTGATGAACGGGCCTCCCAGGCGTTGTGCGAGTCCCGCGCGCAACGAGAAGGACGCCGCCGAAGCGGAACGCCAGGCCGAGGCAAGAGCCACGTCCCGAGGAGGGCGCCGAATGCCACGTCCGCCGATCCTCATCCCACGCCGGACCCGGCACCCAAACCCGCGGAGCAGCCGGACAAGCCGGGGCGAGATCCCGGTTCTTCCAGAACCGCCCATACCGATCAGGCTGGCGAGCCTTGCCGCCGCCGGGATTCGTCCTGGTGCAAGTCCGCCTCGTCACGGCGCGTGGGGTTAGTCCTCAACGAGTCAACCGTCCCGCGCCGGCCGGCGCGGGACGGCTTGATACTCAGTCGCCGCTGCGGCGGGACCAGATCAGGCTGTAGCTGCCGGCCTCCTCGCCCTCGACCAGGGTGGCGTAGATGGGAGCAGGGAAGCTCGGATCGTCGAGCTTGATCGACAGGTAGGCGCGGCCCTCGCCGGAGGTCTTCTTCCACGCGGCGCCAAACTCGATGGCACCCGCGAAGACGCGGTAATCGGGGGCCTTGTCGCTGGCCTTGTCGGCCGGCTTGATCGTCGCCTTGGCGTTGATGCTGAGGGTCTTGACCGAGCCGGTGAAGCTGTCGCCCGCGCGGGTGAAGGTGCCGATGGTCGCCATGGTGCTCTCCTGTCTCTCGGGACCGCGCCCATCGCGGCCTCGATGGCGATCGACAGCGGCAGGCGATCGAAGACGCACTCGGAACGAGCCGTAGCGCAGCGGAGGATGGCGGTCGGGCGGCTATTTTGTTTCGCGGTGCAAAGCGCGCAGACGGGGTCCCCGCGCGCTCACGTGGGGGTCTGGGCGCGGCGGAAAATAGCCACCCGACCGCCATTGCGGCAGAGGCGATCGAGGCGTCAGCCGACCTGCCGCCAGATCACGCCATCCGAGGCGGCGTGGGCGTGTCTCCAGCGGGGCAGGGGAGAGAGGCGCCCCTCCGGATTACCGCACCTGTTCGGCATGCAAGCTGCCGGCGGGCAGGGCGCGCAGCAGTTCCGCTTCCGGCCGCGACAGGTCGAGCCAGGCGAGCCAGTCCGCCCGCTCCAGCACCACCATCTGGCGATCGTGGATCGGCGCCA
>Ga0134128_10011901_pt1 | contig 10377 bp, 7 predicted proteins | sample KB31754_FD_96462 | JGI IMG/M metagenome (GOLD analysis project Ga0134128, IMG submission 96462) | Terrestrial soil microbial communities with excess Nitrogen fertilizer from Kellogg Biological Station, Michigan, USA - KB3-175-4 | ecosystem: Environmental > Terrestrial > Soil > Unclassified ...
ATATCGGTTCGCCGCAGCCGAAGTCGCAGCGCCGGCGGATCGGGCGAAGGCGATTTCGCTCGTGCTGGCAGGCGGCGTCGTCGGCGGCCTGATCGGTCCGCAGACGGTGCGCGCGGCGCGCGACCTGTTCGCGACGCCGTTCGAAGGCTCGTTCGTCGCGCTCGCGCTCGTCGCGCTCGTGGCGCTCGCCGTGCAGTCGCGCGTCCACGTGCCGTTCCCGCATCACGACGAACGGTCCGGCAAGGGACGTCCGCTGCGCGAAATCGTGCGCCAGCCGACGTTCGTCGTCGCGGTGATCGCCGCCGCGCTCGGTTACGGGCTCATGAACCTGCTGATGACGGCGACGCCGATCGCGATGAATTTCTGCGGCCATCCGTTCGGCGCGATGGCGCTCGTCATCGAATGGCACGTCGTCGCGATGTTCGCGCCCGGATTCTTCACCGGATCGCTGATCCGTCGCTTCGGCACGCTGACCGTCATCCTCGGCGGCGTCGCGTTGACCGCGATCGGGGCGCTGGTCGCCCTCGACGGCAATTCGGTCGCGCATTTCGTGGCCGCGCTCGTCGCCGTCGGGCTCGGCTGGAACTTCATGTACACGGGAGGCACCGCGCTCCTCACGGAAACGTACGCGCCGAGCGAAAAGGCGCGCACGCAGGGCGTCAACGATTTCATCGTGTTCGCGACGATGGGCCTGTCGTCGCTCGCATCGGGCGCGCTCGTGACGACGAGCGGCTGGGAGACGATGAATCGCGCGGCGCTGGCGGTGCTCGCGATCGTCGCCGCCGGCGTGCTGTGGCTGATGCGCGCGCGGCGTCAGGCGCCTGCAGCCGCGTGAGGCTCGATGCAATCCCAGTAATGGAGTCCGTACACGGCACGCGTGCGCTCGATGAACCGGCGCAGCGCCTCGCGACCCCGCTCGGCCGCGGCGCGCGCGCGGCGATCGGCGACGCCGCCCGGGTTGTCGCATCGATACTCGGCCACGGCCGGCGTGGCGTTGAAGACGCCACGATGGGCGACCGACGCAAGCATGCGAGCGCATGCACGTTTCATCGCGTACCTCCTTTCGGTTGCAGCCGGCGCGGATCGGCCGGCTCCGGCAGGCTCGCGGCGCGCACGGTCTTCGCGAATTTCCAGTAGACAGCGTACGCGCGCTTGCCGAGCGTCGCCTGCACGTGATCGGCGAGTGCGTCGCCGATCGCATTCGACTGCGAGACGTCCCCGTTCGCGCGCACGAACAGGATCGCGCTGTCGTCGTCGAGCACCAGCGAGTGCACGTTCGCGTCGATGCGCCGTGCGTGCAGCCAGCGCTCGGCGGCATCGTCGAGCTCGGCGTCCGCCGTGTCGATCAGGATGCGTCGGTTGATGGCGGCGAGGAAGACGGCCATCGTGCCGAGCAGCAGCCCGACGACGATCGCGATGCTCGCGTCGAATTCAGGATGCGGACCGAGGTAGTAGCCGCTGACCGCGACGATCAGCGTCAGCACGATCCCGATCAGCGCGACGGCGTCTTCGAGCAGCACCGCGAGCACGGTGGTGTTGTGCCGGTTCCGTGCGATGCCCCCGAAACCGCCGAGCTCGCGCAATGCGACGATGAACGTCCACGACTCGAGCACGAGCGCGAACAGCAGCAGGCCGATGACGAGCGGCGAAAAGCCGCCGCCTTCCGCCGGGTGCAGCAACGCCTGGATGCCGTGGGCAATGTTGATGCCGCAGCCGATGAAGAATACGCTGACCGCCGAGACGAGCGCCCAGAAGAATTTCTCCTGGCCGTGACCGAACGGGTGCTCTTCGTCGGGTCCGCGCCGCGAGCGAACCTCGCCGATCTTCAGCAGCACCTGGTTGCCGACGTCGGCGAGCGAATGCACGGTTTCGGCGAACAACGTCGGCGAACCGGTCAGGAACCAGCCGACGCCCTTCGAGATCGCAATCGCGGTGTTGGTGCCGATCGCGATCGAAACCGAGCTCGACATCGGCGAGCGTCGTCCGCGACTCGATCAGGTGCGGATCTGGCCGCTGCCGAGCACGATCCACTTGCGGCTCGTCAGTCCCTCGAGGCCGACCGGTCCGCGTGCGTGCAGCTTGGAAGTCGAGATGCCGATCTCGGCGCCGAGGCCGTATTCGTAGCCGTCGGCGAAGCGCGTCGACGCGTTCACCATCACCGAGCTCGAATCGACCTCGCGGAGAAAGCGCATCGCATTGGTGTAATCCTCGGTGACGATCGCGTCGGTGTGCTGCGAACCGTAGCGCGCGATGTGGTCGATCGCCGCGTCGAGCGAGTCGACGATGCGAATCGCGATGATCGGCGCCAGGTACTCGGCGTACCAGTCGTCCTCGACGGCGGGCCTCATTGCGGAAACGAGCTCGCGCGCCTGCGCATCGCCGCGCATCTCGACGCCCTTCGCTTCGTAGATCGCCGCGATCCGAGGCAGGAACCGCGCGGCGATGGCCGCGTGCACGAGCAGCGTTTCCATCGTGTTGCACGGCGAATAGCGCTGCGTCTTCGCGTTGTCGGCGATGCGTATCGCCTGCTCGAGATTGGCGGCCGCGTCGACGTAGACGTGGCAGACGCCGTCGAGATGCTTCAGCACCGGCACGCGTGCATCCCGTGCGACCCGCTCGATCAGCGATTTTCCGCCGCGCGGCACGATCACGTCGACGTGCTTGTCGTCGGCGATCAGAAGGCGGACGGCTTCGCGATCGGTCGTGCCGACGAGTTGCACCGCATCCTCGGGCAGCCCCGCGTCGCGCAGTCCTTCGTGGATGCACTGCGCGATCGCGCGGTTGCTGTGGATCGCCTCGGATCCGCCGCGCAGGATCGCCGCATTCCCCGACTTGAGGCAAAGACCCGCCGCATCGGCGGTCACGTTCGGCCGCGACTCGTAGACGATGCCGATGACGCCGAGCGGCACGCGCATCATGCCGACCTGAATGCCGGACGGACGATGGCGGAGATCGGAAATCTCGCCGACCGGATCGGGCAGCGCGACGATTTCGTCGAGCCCCTTCGCCATCGCATCGATCGTCTTCGCGGTCATTGCGAGGCGATCGACGAACGCGGCGTCGTGACCGGACGCGCGGGCGGCCTCGACGTCGTGCGCATTCGCTTCGAGCAGCCGCTGCGTTTCGCGGCGCAGCGCACCCCCGGCGCATGTCAGCGCAAGGTTCTTCGCGTTCGGGTCGGCGCGGGCGACGACGCGCGATGCGGCGCGTGCCGCTTCGCCGATCCGATTCATCCGGTCCACGAGATCGGCGATCTGCGCGACGCCCTTGTCGGCGAGGTCGTTCATCCGTTCATTCTACCCGTGGAGCGCGCCCTCTCCCGGCAGCGGGAGAGGGCCGGGGCGAGGCTTAACGCGCCGCAACGATCGTCTCGACGCCCGCCGGCGTGCCGAGCAGGATCACGTCGGCGCCGCGACGTGCGAAAAGCCCGACGGTCACCACGCCCGCGATTGCGTTGATCCGATCCTCGAGGGTCGCCGGGTCGTCGATCCGAAGATCGGAAACGTCGAGGATCACGTTGCCGTTGTCGGTCGTGAAGCCCATTCGCCATTCGGGATAGCCTCCGATGCGCACCAGCTCGCGCGCAACGTAGCTTCGCGCCATCGGAATCACTTCGACCGGCAGCGGAAAGCGGCCGAGCGTATCGACCTTCTTCGACTGATCCGCGATGCAGACGAACCTGCGCGCCACGGCGGCGACGATCTTCTCGCGGGTGAGCGCGCCGCCGCCACCCTTGATCATCGCGCCCTGCGGGGTCACCTCGTCGGCGCCGTCGACGTAGACCGGAATGTCGCTGACGTTGTTCAGCTCCTCGACGTCGATACCGTGTGCCTTCAGCCGCTCGGCGGTCTTGACCGAGCTCGCGATCGCGCCCTTGATGCGAATCCGGCTCTTCGCCAGCCCGTCGATGAAGAAATTCGCGGTCGAACCCGAGCCGACGCCGAGCCATGCATCTTCGACGACGTAGCGCAACGCCTCGCGCGCAACGAGCTGCTTTTGCGCATCCTGCGCCGCGTTGTCGCTCAAAGCAGCGCTCGTCGCAGATCCGCCAGAACGCCCGCGAGATAGGTGATGAACCGCGCGGCCTGCGCGCCGTCGATCACGCGGTGGTCGTACGACAGCGAAAGCGGCAGCATCAGCCGCGGCGCGAACTCGTTGCCGTTCCACACCGGCTTCGTCGCGCTGCGCGACACGCCGAGGATCGCGACTTCAGGCGCGTTGATGATCGGCGTGAAGGCGGTGCCGCCGATGCCGCCGAGCGACGAGATCGAGAAGCAGCCGCCCTGCATGTCGGCCGGGCCGAGCTTGCCTTCGCGCGCCTTCACCGAGAGCTCGCCCATCTCCTTCGCGATCGCAAGCACGCCCTTCGCATCGGCGCCCTTGATCACCGGCACCACGAGTCCGTTCGGCGTATCGGCCGCGAAGCCGATGTTGAAGTACTGCTTGTAGACGAGGTTCTCGCCGCTTGCATCGAGAGACGCATTGAAATCGGGGAATTGCTTCAACGCCGCGACCGACGCCTTGATCAGGAACGCGAGCATCGTCACCTTGGTGCCGCTTTTTTCCTGCTCCTTGTTGAGCGCCACGCGCAGCGCCTCGAGATCGGTGACGTCGGCATCGTCGAACTGCGTGACGTGCGGAATCATCACCCAGTTCCGCGCGAGGTTCGCGCCCGAGATCTTCTTGATCCGCGACAGCGGCTTCGTCTCGACCGCGCCGAATTTCGTGAAGTCGATCTGCGGCCACGCCAGAAGCGAAAGGCCGCCGATGCCGGCAGCGGGTGCTGCACCGGTTGCCGGCGCAGCGAGCGCCGATTTCACGTAACGCTGCACGTCCTCGTGCAGGATCCTGCCTTTCGGCCCCGATCCGCCGACGCGTCCGATGTCGACGCCGAGCTCGCGCGCGAACTTGCGCACCGACGGCGATGCATGGGCAGTGCTCGCAGCGGCTTCGTTCGCGGGCGCGGCACCGGCTTGCTGCTGCACGTCGGGGCGCTCGACCGGACGCGAGACCCCTTCGTTCGCTGCGGCGGGCACAGTTGCCGGCGGACGTTGCGCGGCGTCCGACGGTGCGCCGATCGGCGGCACCGCGCGATCGGCGTTGTCGGGCATCGACGGCGGCGTCCGGCGGCTCGCGGGCTCGGCGCCGGTCTGTGCGGTCTTCAGCGTCAACAGCGGCGCGCCTTCGCTCACCTTGTCGCCGACCGCGACGCGTACACCTTCGACGACGCCGCCGATCGGCGCCGGCACTTCCATCGTCGCCTTGTCCGATTCGAGCGTGACGAGCGGATCGTCGGGCTGCACGACGTCACCGGGCTTCACGAAGACTTCGATGATCGGCACGTCCTTGAAGTCGCCGATGTCGGGCACGCGCACCTCGATCGTCGCTCCGGCGGGCGGTGTGGCGCTCGCCCCTTCGCCCGGCATGTCGGCGCGTCCCTTCTCGCCGCGCGGCGCCGGCGTGACGAGTTCGGGCGCCGGCGGCTCCGTGGCCGTTGCCGCGCGCGGCGCTGCGCGGGGAGCGGCCTCACCCGCGCCTTCGGCGCGCCCTCTGCCGCTCGCGGGAGAGGGCTGCCCCGCGCCGCCGTTGCCGCTCGTTCTTGCGGCTGGCTGCTGTCGTGATTCGAGCGTCAGCACGAGCGAGCCTTCGCGGACCTTGTCGCCGACCTTGACTGCGACGTTGGCGACCTTGCCGGCAACGGGCGACGGCACGTCCATCGTCGCCTTGTCCGATTCGAGCGTGACCAGCGAATCGTCGACGGCGACCTCGTCGCCGGGCTTCACGAACACTTCGATGATCGGCACATCCTGGAAATCGCCGATGTCGGGAACCTTGACGTCGATCGTGCTCACGTTTGTCACCTGTCGCGCTAGACGGTCCACGGTGCCGGTTTCGCGGGATCGATCGCGTACTTCTTCATCGCGTCGGCCACCTTCGACGCGGGCAGCGCCCCGTCATCGGCCAGTGCCTTCAGCGCGGCGAGCGTGACGTAATAGCGATCGACCTCGAAGAAATAACGCAGCTTCTCGCGCGTATCCGAACGTCCGAAGCCGTCGGTGCCCAGCACGACGAAGCGTCGCCGCACGTACGGCCGGATCTGGTCCGGGTACGCACGCACGTAATCGGTCGCCGCGACCACCGGCCCCTTCGTGTCGCCGAGGCAACTTTCGATATGCGACAGCTCGGGCTTCTCGTTCGCGTGCAGCATGTTGTTGCGCTCGACGATGCGGCCGTTTCGCGCGAGCTCGGTGAACGACGGGCAGCTCCACAGATCCGATTCGACGCCCCAGTCGTTGCGCAGCAGGTCCGCGGCGGCGATCACTTCGCGCAGGATCGTGCCGGATCCGAGCAGCTGCACGCGCGGCGCCTTCGCTTTCGCGTCGCCGCCGCCGAAGCGGTACATGCCCTTGATGATCGATGGCGCAGCGCCTTCCGGCATCGCCGGATGCTGGTAGTTCTCGTTCATCACCGTGATGTAGTAGAAGTGGTCCTCCTGCTCCGCGAACATTCGTCGCAGGCCGTCTTGGATGATCACCGCCACCTCGTACGAGAACGTCGGGTCGTACGACATGCACGTCGGGAACGCCGACGCGAAGAGCTGCGACTGCCCGTCCTCGTGCTGCAGGCCCTCGCCATTGAGCGTCGTGCGTCCCGCGGTACCGCCGAGCAAAAAGCCGCGGCAACGCATGTCCCCTGCCGCCCACGCGAAATCGCCGAAGCGCTGGAACCCGAACATCGAATAGAAGATGAAGAACGGGATCATCGGCACGTCGTGCGTCGAGTAGCTCGACGCGGCCGCCATCCAGTCGCACATCGCGCCCGCTTCGTTGATGCCCTCCTGCAGGATCTGGCCGCGCTTGTCCTCCTTGTAGAACATGAGCTGGTCGCGATCCTCGGGCGTGTAGAGCTGACCCAACTGGTTCCAGATCGCGAGCTGGCGGAACATTCCTTCCATGCCGAACGTGCGCGATTCGTCGGGCACGATCGGCACGATGTGCTGGCCGAGGTTCTTGTCGCGAATCAGCGTCTGCAGGATCTGCACGAACGCCATCGTCGTCGAGATCTCGCGCTCGCCGGTGCTGGCGAGGAAGCGCTGGAACGTCGCGAGCGGCGGCACGGCGAGCGGTTTCGATTTCGTGCGGCGCGACGGCAGGTATCCGCCCAGCGCCATGCGCCGCGCGCGCATGTACTCGAGCTCCTTCGAGCCTTCCTCGAACTTGACGTACGGCACTTCCTCGAGCTTGTCGTCGGGCACCGGAATCTGGAACCGGTCGCGGAACACCCGGATTGCGTCGCCGTGCATCTTCTTCTGCTGGTGCGTGACGTTCTGGGCTTCGCCGGCGCCGATGCCCATGCCGTAGCCCTTGATCGTCTTCGCGAGGATCACCGTCGGCTGGCCCTTGTGGTTGACCGCAGCGTGGTACGCCGCATACACCTTGTGCGGATCGTGGCCGCCCCGGTTGAGGTTCCACACGTCCTCGTCGGAGTAATCGGCGACCATTTCCTTCAACTCGGGCGTGTTGAAGAAGTACTCGCGCACGTACGCTCCGTCCTTCGACTTGAACGTCTGGTACTCGCCGTCGAGTGCTTCCATCATCCGGCGCATCAGGATGCCGTTCTTGTCGCGCGCGAGCAGCGCGTCCCACCGCGAGCCCCACACCACCTTGATCACGTTCCAGCCGGCGCCGCGGAAGTCGCTTTCGAGCTCCTGGATGATCTTGCCGTTGCCGCGCACCGGACCGTCGAGGCGCTGCAGGTTCGCATTGATGACGAAGATCAGATTGTCGAGGTTCTCGCGCGACGCCATGCCGATCGCGCCCATCGACTCGGGCTCGTCCATCTCGCCGTCGCCGCAGAACACCCAGACCTTCCTGCCTTCGGTATTCGCCATGCCGCGGTCGTTCATGTATTTCATGAAGCGCGCCTGGTAGATCGCCATCAACGGACCGAGGCCCATCGACACCGTCGGGAACTGCCAGAACGTCGGCATCAGCCACGGGTGCGGATACGACGCGATGCCGTGGCCGTCGACTTCCTGCCGGAAGTTGTCGAGCTGGTCTTCGGTGAGGCGCCCGAGCAGGAACGCGCGCGAATAGATGCCGGGCGCGCTATGTCCTTGGAAGAACACGAGGTCGCCCGCGTGCTTGTCGGACATCCCGTGCCAGAAGTGGTTGAAGCCGACGTCGAAGAGCGTCGCCGCCGACGCGTAACTCGCGATGTGGCCGCCGACGTTCGTTTGCTTGTTCGCGCGCACCACCATCGCCATCGCATTCCAGCGCGAGAACGAGCGGATCCGGTGCTCGAGCGACTGGTCGCCGGGAATGCGCACCTGCTTGTCGACCGGGATCGTGTTGACGTACGCCGTGTTGGCAGAAAACGGCAGGAACGCGCCCGATCGGCGCGCCTTGTCGATCAGTTGCTCGATCAGGAAATGCGCACGGTCCGGTCCCTGCGTTGCGAGAACGCCGTCGAGCGCATCGAGCCATTCGCGGGTTTCCTGCGGGTCGATGTCGGGGATGCGGTCCATGGTCGACTCCTGTTCTTCGTTCCAATGGTCATTGTATGCGCCTGCGCAAAAGCCCGAGCGCGGCGGTGATGCTCGCGCCGGCGAACGCCGCAAAGCCGATCCGGTAGCTGCCCGTCGCACTCGACAAGAGCGCGAACGACGGCGGTCCGATGACGACGCCGGCGAACGTGACGAAGCCGGTCGCGCCGGTGACCTTGCCCGCGCGACCTGGCGGCGCCAGACGTGCGACCTCCGAAAGCTGCACCCCGTTCCAGCCGATCGCCGTTGCGCCGAAGAGCGCCGCGAGCACCGCGATCGAAAGCGGCGACCACGCCGCCGTCGCGATCGCCATCAGCGCGCCGCAGACGCCCGCCAGAAAGCCGATCGTCGCGAGGACGACGCGGGGCGCAAGCCAACGATCGGCGACGTAGCCCCAGCCGATGCGGCCGGCGACGCCGCCGAGGGTCGCGGACGTGAGCGCGAGGCCGGCGGCGACGAGCGAGAAGCGCAGCGACTCGGTCAGATGCACGACGAGAAAGCTGGTGAGGCACATCTGCGTCGCCGAATAGGCGAACGAGACGAGCGCGAGATCGCGCAGCGCACGCGACTCGCGCAGCAGCGCGAGCGGCGCGAAAATGCCGGCGACGCTGATGCGTCCCTTCGGATTGCGATCCGCGTCGAGGCCCGCGCGAATCGGCTGCGCGATGACGACGATCGCGACGCCGACGAGCGCCGCGAGCGCGAACGCGACGCGCCAGCCGGTGGCGAGCGCGAGCGCCGGTAGGAGCGCGCCGGACAGCGCGGCGCCCGCGGGCACGCCCGTCTGCTTGATCGAGAACGTGAGCGCCATCCGCGCGGGCGGCGCGGTTCGCTGCAGCAACTGCGACGAGGCGGGCGTGATCGGTCCGTAGCCGAGCCCGATGACGACCGCCGCGACGGCGACGATCGCGAGCGCGTGCGCCGGCGCAAGTGCGATCGCGGCAACGCCGACCGCGCAAAGGACGACGCACGCCTGCGAGACGCGAATCGACCCGTGGCGCTCGATGAAGCCGCCCGATGCGAGGCTCGCGAACATGCCGCCTGCGTAGACCAGTCCCACGAACGCGCCGATCCAGCGTGCCTCGATGCCGAACGCGCGGGCGATCTCGGGTGCGAGCACCGCTGCAGCCGTCGCCGCGAACGACGTGTAGACCTGGATCGCCAGCGTCGCGGCGAGCGCCACGGATGCCGTGCGCTGGGAAGGCACGGCGGCGCTCATCTCTTCGGGCAGGCGAGCGTCCGCTGCTCGGTCACGACCACATCGACACCGAGGTCGTGCGGCGCCATCGGCACGTCGTCGACGACCTGCATGTCGAACGCGCCCGCGATCCGTGGCGCCGTCTTCGCAACGAACGGCAGCAGCCGGTCGTAATAGCCGCCGCCATAGCCGAGCCGTCGCCCGCACGCGTCGAACGCGACGCCCGGCACGAGCACCCAGTCGACCCGATCGAGCGCGAACTCGGGACACACGGCGCGCGGTTCGGGAATGCCGCGGTAGCCCTGTTCGATGTCGCGCGCAGCGTCGACGATCCGGTAAGCGCGAAGCATCCGCGTCGGCACGTCGACGCGCGGCGCGACGACGATCTTGCCCGCTTCGAGTGCGCGCGCGACGACGAGCATCGCATTCCATTCGCTGCGAAACGGCAGCGTCAGCAGCACCGCGCTCGCCGTGGCGAAGTTCTCCATCGCGCCGATGCGCGCGGCGATCGCCTGCGATGCCTGCTCGCGCCAGGCCGGGTCGAGCGCATCGCGTCGCGCGAGGATCGCTTCGCGCAACGAGCGCTTGCGCTCGCGCAAATTCAAATATCGGCCTCCGCGCGTCCCACGATCGC
>Ga0134128_10011902_pt1 | contig 10377 bp, 5 predicted proteins | sample KB31754_FD_96462 | JGI IMG/M metagenome (GOLD analysis project Ga0134128, IMG submission 96462) | Terrestrial soil microbial communities with excess Nitrogen fertilizer from Kellogg Biological Station, Michigan, USA - KB3-175-4 | ecosystem: Environmental > Terrestrial > Soil > Unclassified ...
CAAAAGCCCGAGATCAAGGAGAAAATGCTCAAGGCCGGATTCCTGGTGAAATATGAAGGGCCGGAGGATCTGCACGCGCGTATGGTGCGCGAGGTGCCGATTTGGAAGGAAATCGTTGAACGGGCCGGACTCGTGAAAAAATGAGCTGCAGCGGCGTTTGAATGCATTCTGGCGTGAAGCTGCGGCATCCGTTTATAAAGTTCCGGCCTTGTAACGGATGATTCGATGTTTCCGACCGCCCCCGGCAACTACAATTTCACGGCGGCTTTGGCCGATGAAGCCGGCACGTATCAGCTGATGACCGATATCGCCGCGGCGATCGAGCCCGGCGACATGATTACGCTGTCGGGCGATCTCGGCGCCGGCAAGACGACGTTTGCGCGCGCACTGATTCGTTATCTCGCCGGCGACGAGTCGGTTGAAGTGCCGAGCCCGACATTCACGCTGACGCAGACCTATGCGCTGCCGCGATTCAACCTCGTCCACGCCGATCTCTATCGCCTGTCAGGCCCCGCGGAACTCACCGAGGTCGGCCTCGATGACGGGCCTGAAGACACTGTGACGCTGCTGGAGTGGCCCGACCGCGCCGGAGCGGCACTGCCGCCCGATCGTCTCGACGTCGCATTGACGCTCGCCCCGCAACACGGGCCGAATGCCCGAAATGCACGCGTCACCGGCTACGGCAAGTCCGCGGCACGCGTCGAACGCATCGTGGCGATCCGGCAATTTCTCGATCGTTCGGGCTTCGGCCGCGCACAGCGCAGCCGGATCCAGGGCGACGCCTCGACGCGCAGCTATGAGCGCCTGACGCGCGAGGGGGCCACTTATATTCTGATGAACTCGCCAAGACGGGCCGATGGGCCGCCGGTACGCGATGGCAAGCCCTACAGCGCAATCGCCCATCTCGCGGAAAGCGTCACGCCATTCATTGCGATGGCGCGCGCATTGCGCTGGCGTGGATTTTCGGCACCGGCGATCTTTGCGGCCGAACGCGAAGCGGGACTTTTGGTCATCGAGGATCTCGGCGACGAACTGGTTGTGGAAGGCGATCCGCCCGCACCGATACAAAGCCGTTACGAAGCGGCCACCGATCTGCTTGCCGATTTGCACAGCGAGAAGCTGCAAAGCGTCGTGCCCGTGGAAGCCGGCGCTGACTACCAGATCCCGGGCTACGACATGGAAGCTTTCCTCATTGAAGCTGAACTGATGCTCGACTGGTACCTCCCCAAGCTCGGGGTCAAGATCAATGACATCAAGCGCAACGCGTACCGCTCGCACTGGCACGAATTGTTGCTGCCGCTGACCACCGGCGCCCAGACGTGGGTATTGCGTGATTTTCATTCGCCCAATCTTTTGTGGTTGCCGGAACGCGAGCGCACGGCCCGTGTCGGCCTGCTCGATTTCCAGGACGCCGTGATGGGGCCGGCGGCCTATGACCTTGCTTCGCTGTTGCAGGACGCGCGCGTCGACGTGCCCGAAGAAATGGAAATTTCACTGCTTTCACGCTACGTGCGCGCGCGCATGGCGGCGAACCCGGCCTTCGCGGCATCCGATTTCGCACGTTCCTACGCCACGCTCGCCGCGCAGCGCGCGTCGAAGATTCTCGGCATCTTCGCCAGACTCGAATTGCGCGATCATAAGCCTCAGTATCTGCGGCATTTGCCGCGGGTATGGGCCTATCTGAAGCGCTCGCTGGCGCATCCTTCCCTCGCGCCGCTCGCGGCGTGGTATCGCACCAATGTGCCGCCGCTGAAGGTCTGACGCATGGCATCGCCAACGAGAGTCACGCCGCGCCGCGCCATGGTGCTCGCCGCCGGACTTGGGACGCGCATGCGGCCCTTGACCGACACGATGCCGAAGCCGCTGGTGCAGGTCGCCGGAAAGCCGCTTGTCGATCACGTGCTCGATCGCCTCGCCGAAGCAGGCGTCGAGCAGGCCGTCGTCAACGTGCACCACTTCGCCGATCAGCTCATGCGCCATCTTGCGACGCGCGCGAGGCCGCGGATTGTCATCTCCGACGAGCGCGGGCTTTTGCTCGGCACCGGGGGCGGCGTGAGGAAGGCCTTGCCCGAACTGGGCGCGGCGCCGTTTTTTCACGTCAATTCGGATGCCATCTGGATTGACGGCGCCCGGCCCAATCTCGCGCGCCTCGCCGACGCTTTCGATGCGTCCGCCATGGACGGACTTTTGCTTGTTGCGCCGACGGCCGGGAGCATCGGCTATTCGGGCCGCGGCGACTTCGCCATGGCTCCCGGCGGAACATTGCAAAAGCGCGGCGAACAGGAGGTCTCGCCCTTTGTCTATGCCGGCGCCGCCATTCTATCGCCCGGCCTGTTCAAAAACGCTCCCGCGGGAGAATTTTCGCTGACCCTGCTATTCGACCGCGCCGCTGCAGCAGGCCGCCTGCACGGCTTGCGGCTGGAAGGCCTGTGGATGCATGTCGGCACGCCCGAAGCTGTCGCCGCGGCCGAGGCCGCGATCAAGACCAGCACGGCCTAGTGCAGCGATTGCATGATGAGTCTTGTCAGGCGTAAAGCATATATGATTCACGCATGCCGGCTCCCGCGCCCAACGTCTTCAATATCCCCGCCTCGGCAAGATTCCTGCCGACGCTGATCGACGCGTTGCGCGCCGGCAAACTGGTGGCGGGCTTTCCGGCCTCGAACGATCCGCTCGAATTGTCGCGCGCCACGCTCTATCTGCCGACCCGGCGCGCCTGCGAACTCGCGCGCGAGGTATTTCTCGAGTGCATCGAAGGGGCCGCCATTCTGCCGCGCATTGTGCCGCTCGGCCATATCGATGAAGACGAGCTCGAATTTTCGCAATACGCCGGTGCCGGGGCCGCCGACATCGAGCTTCCCGAAACGCCCGGCGTCTTTAACCGCAAGATCGAACTCGCCAGATTAATCCTGGTCTGGGCGAAGTCCGAAGGCATGCGCGCCGAAGGCGGAGCCGCGCTCGTCGCCAACAGTCCCGCGGCGGCATTCAAGCTCGCCGGCGATCTCACCCATTTGATGGACGACATGGCGACGCGGCAGGTGCCATGGGACAAGCTCGAGGGGCTGGTACCGGAAGAACTCGACGAGTATTGGCAGAAGACACTGGTTTTCCTCAAAATCGCGCGCGATGCCTGGCCGCGATATCTCGCTGAGAAAAATCTGCTCGAACCGGCGGTGCGGCAGAATAAACTGATTGCCGCCGAGGCCGAACGCCTGAAGCAGTCCGGCGTGCCGGTCATCGCCGCGGGTTCGACCGGCTCGATCCCGGCGACCGCCGAATTGCTCGATACCATCGCCAGGCTTCCCCATGGTGCGGTGGTATTGCCGGGTCTCGACACGGATCTGGACAAAGTCGCATGGGGCGCGCTGGTTCACATAAACGCACACCCCCAATTCGCCCTCGCCGCTTTGCTCCGGCGTTTCGGCATCGACCGGGCCGCGGTCAAATCGCTGGTGACTCCAGGCGGACGCGAATTACTGGTTTCGGAAGCGATGCGGCCGGCCGAACAAACCGATCGCTGGGGCACGCGCCTTGCCGAGATCGCCCCGCACGTCAAATCCGCAATGAAAGATATCGCCGTAATCGAAGCCGCCAATGCCGAAGAAGAAGCGCTCGCGAGCGCGATCGCGTTGCGCGAGGCGGTAGAAGACAAAAACAAAACGGCGGCGCTGATCACGCCCGACCGCGCGCTCGCCCGCCGTGTGCTGGCCGCGCTGACGCGCTGGAACATCGATGCCGACGATTCGGCGGGAGATGATCTCGCCGATACGCCCGCCGGGGTATTCGCGCGACTGGTGGCGGAAGCCGCCCTCGGTGGTTTGCCGCCCGTGCCGCTGCTGGCGATGCTTAAACACCCGCTATGCACGCTCGATCCCCCGGCCGTCGTCGTACTGGAACGCGCGGTTTTGCGTGGCCCGCGGCCGAAACCCGGTACGTCCGGGCTGGCGCATGCGCTCGCAACGTTCCGCGCCTCGCGCGGCAAACTGCATCCAAGCGATCCCCGTACGACGCTTACTGAGGCCGAACTCAACTCCGCGCAGGTACTTGTCGAGCGCCTGAAACAGGCGCTGGCCCCGCTCGAAACCCTGAAACCCGGCGCACAAGCCCTTTCCGCGATCGCGGAAGGCCACCGCGAAGCCATCGGAGCGCTGGCTGGAGAATTAGAGGAGCTTGTCGCGTTATTCGACGACATTGCCGATCACGGCACGCTCGCCATCGCACCCGACGACTATGCCGAATTATTTCACGCCGCGCTTTCCGGACAACGGGTCCGCTACCCGTCAGGCCAGGCGCGTGTGCGCATTCTCGGCACGCTGGAATCACGTCTGCAGCACGTCGATCGCGTAGTGCTTGGCGGACTGGCGGAAGGGATCTGGCCACCGGAAACGCCGACCGATCCCTGGCTCAGCCGGCCGATGCGCCAGCAGCTTGGCCTCGACCTGCCGGAACGGCGGATCGGATTGTCCGCACATGATTTTGCACAGGCGCTCGGGGCCAGAGAGGTCATTCTCACCCGCGCCGCCAAGGTGGCCGGCGCACCCACAGTTACCTCGCGCTTCGTGCAGCGCCTCGCCGCCGTCGCGGGCGAAGCGCTTTGGAAATCCGCGATCGAGCGTGGTGAAAAATATATCACCTACGCGCGCTTGCTGGATGAGCCGGACAAGATTGAACGCATCAAGATGCCTGCGCCGACGCCGCCGCTTGCAGCACGGCCAAAGCAACTCAGCGTGACCGATATCGAAAACTGGCTGCGCGATCCCTATACGATCTACGCTAAGCACGTCTTGCGGCTTTTTCCCCTCGAGGACATCGACACGCCGCCGGGCGCCGCAGACCGCGGCACCATCATCCATGGCGCTGTCGGTGACTTTGCGCAGCAATTCCCCGGCAAATTGCCGGACGACGCGTTTGCGCAAATGCAGGCACTCGGCGCGAAGCATTTTGCCGCGCTGGAGGACTTTCCGGACGCGAAAGCCTTCTGGTGGCCGCGCTTCCTGCGCATTGCGCGGTGGCTGACCGATTCATTCGAGCCGGCCCGCCGTGCCAACCTCAGGAACCTTTACGCCGAGCGTTATGTAAAGCTGCCTATCCTGCTAGAGACCGGCAGCTTCACGCTCACGGCGCGCGCCGATCGCATCGAACAATTAAATGACGGCACATTCGCCATTCTCGACTTCAAGACCGGCAAACCGCCGAGCGACAAACAGGTGCGAACCGGCTTGTCGCCGCAACTCACGCTCGAAGCAGCCATGCTGCGAGGCGGCGCTTTCGACGGAATCCCGAAAGGGGCTGACGTCTCGCAACTTGTGTATGTAGCTCTGCGCGGCAGCGAACCTCCCGGCGAAGAGTGCGTCGTCAAGTTCAAGGACAGTGACGCCAATACACATGCCGACAATGCTCTCAAGCGACTGATCGGCGTCGCCACGAAGTTTGCCGAGCTCGCGACCGCCTACCGGCCACTCGCGCATCCGATGTGGTCGACGCATTACGGCGATTACGACCACCTCGCGCGGGTGAAGGAGTGGTCGCTCACCGGCGGCGTCGACGAGGGCGGCGAATGAGTACGCAACGCATCATCTCCGAAACCGTTCTCGCGCGTCAGCGCGAGGCGTCGGATCCCGTCATCTCCGCCTGGGTGTCGGCAAATGCCGGATCGGGCAAGACGCACGTTCTGGCGCAACGCGTCATTCGCCTGCTGCTCGATGGGGTCGATCCGGCGCGCATTCTGTGCATCACATTCACCCGAGCGGCCGCGGGCAATATGGCTAATCGCGTGTTCGACGAATTGCGCAAATGGACCGCGCTGGACGATGCCGGACTCTCAGAAGCGATGAGGCGTGCGGGGAGCCGGGACACCGGCGCGAGTATGCGTGCCCGCGCCCGTATGCTCTTTGCGCTCGCACTCGAAACGCCGGGCGGCCTCAAGGTGCAGACGATTCACGCCTTCTGCACCCGCATCCTCCATCTCTTCCCGTTCGAGGCCAATGTTGCCGCGCGCTTTTCGGTCCTAGACGAAGCGCAGGATGCACAGCTTCTGGAGAAAATGACGAATGAGGTATTGCTCGATGCCGCGGGAAGCCTGCAGAGCGCGACCGGCCGCGCCTTGCAGTATGCGATTGGCGCCGCCGCCGACCTCACGTTCCGCGACCTGATCGGCCAGGCGATCGACGAGCGGGACGCGGTCGAAGCCTGGCTCGATTCCGCGGGCGGGCTCAAAGGTGCGGCGGCGCAATTGTCGCGCGCCCTCAATATTGCCGTCGACGACAGCGAGGAAAAAATCTCGGCCGAATTCTTCGGCAAAAGTCTCATTCCGCAATCGGAATGGTCTGCGATCGCAGCAATCGGTGCGACCGGCAAAAAAAAGACCGACCGGGACCAAAGCGAACGTTTCGTGTCGCTTCCAAGCCTCGCCGGCGCCCAGCAGATCGACCGCTATGTCGAGATTTTCTGCACCAAAACCGCCGGCAAGCGTGAAAGCGTTTTCACTAACGACATCAGTAAGTTACACGGGCACCTGTGCGAGCGCTTGCACAAAGAGCGCGACCGAATTTGGAGCTTGATTGAACGCCGACGCGCGGTCGCTGCCCGCGACCGCACCATTGCGCTCGTTACGATCGCGAAGGCCGTGCTCGACCGCTTTCGCGCCGAAAAAGACCGTCGCGGATTGCTCGATTTCGAGGACCAGATCGACAAGACGCACGAATTGCTCGCGCGCGTATCGGCAGCCTGGGTGCACTACAAGCTCGACCGGGGCATCGACCATGTACTGATCGACGAGGCGCAGGATACCAGTCCCAAGCAATGGGGCATTGTGCGTCATCTGGTCGCCGAATTCTTCGCCGGAAAGGGCGCAGCTGAGAGACCGCGCACTATCTTCGCGGTCGGCGACGAGAAGCAATCGATATTCTCGTTTCAGGGTGCCGCGCCGGCCGAATTCGAAAACATGCGCCGCGAATTCGAAACGCTTTCCGTCCGCGGTAACTATGAATTCCGCCACGTGCGGTTCGACACCTCGCTGCGTTCGGGCGCAAACGTGCTTTCGGCGGTCGATATCGTGTTCAAGCCGGCCGAAATCGCGGCAAGCCTGACACAAGACATCTCCGGCATTCCCGAACACATGGCACTGGCAAGTGCGGCGCCTGGCGAAGTTGAAATATGGGACACGGAGAGGCCGCTCGATGATGGCGGTGAAAAAGATCCGTGGAACGCACCGTTCGATAAACTCACCGGTTCGAAGCCGGCGGTGCGGCTGTCGGAGCGCATTGCCGAGGCCGTGCGAAAGTTGATGGATGCCGGCCGCCGCCCGGGCGACATCATGGTGCTGGTGAACCGCCGCGGCGCGCTTTTCGAAGCGATCATCCGCGCGCTCAAGAATGCCGGCATCCCCGTCGCCGGTGCCGACCGGCTCGTCCTGACCGAGCACATCGCGGTCATGGACCTGATGGTCCTCGCCGACGCGCTGCTGCTGCCGCAGGACGATCTCGCGCTCGCGACGGCACTCAAGAGTCCGCTGTTTGGATTCGACGACGACGATATTTTTGCGCTCGCCTATGGCCGCGGAAAAAACTCGCTGCGCGACGCGCTCAGGCAGAAATCCGTCGACAACAAAAGGTTCAGCCAGGCGCTGGCTCAGCTCGACGTGCTTTCAGCCCGTGCCCGCAATTCTTCGCCTTTTGCGTTTTACGCTCAACTCCTCGGTGCCGAGCGCGGCCGTGAGCGATTTCTCGCAAGGCTCGGCCATGAAGCTTCCGATGCGCTCGATGAATTCCTCAACCTTGCACTCGAGTACGAACGCGGCGAAGCGGCTTCGCTGCAGGGCTTCATCGATTGGATGCGGGCGGCCAAATCCGAAATCAAACGGGACATGGAAATGGCACGCGACGAGGTGCGCGTGATGACGGCACACGGTGCCAAAGGCCTCGAAGCGCCGGTTGTTTTTCTTGCCGATACCACAACGCGGCCCGAAGGACATCATCCGCCGCCGCTGCTCTCGCTGCCGGCTCAAACCAGCGCCGCGCCGCTCATTTGGGCAAAGGGCGAGAAGGAAGACGTCGGGCCTATGACCGATGCGCGACTGGCCGCGCGCGCGCAAACGCGAAATGAATATCGGCGGCTGCTCTACGTCGCAATGACGCGCGCGGCAGAGCGATTGATCGTGTGCGGGATTGAATCGAACAAGCGGCCCGAGGGCTGTTGGTATGATCTTGTGTTGCGAGGCCTGCAAGACCAGCCGTGGTTCAGCGAGCACGAAATTGGCGGCCAGAAGTTATGGCGGTATTGCAAGGTGGAACCATCAGGCTCGCCTGAGCAGATGCACGGTAAATCCGCGCCGATTGTCACCAGACCTGAGTGGCTAAGGCAGCCTCTCGTCGGTGAACCGGGTGCGCGCGTAGTGACACCGTCACGAATGACGGAAATTCAGAATCGGCCAGCGGCACCGACGATCGAGGCAAGCCGGAAGGTCCGGCGGCGCGGGATCATCCTTCATCGACTCCTGCAATCGCTGCCGGATATTGCCTCTGTGGATCGCGTCCAGGCCATGCAGAATTTCCTGGCGCGCCAGAACGACCTTGACCCCGGGGAGCGATCGTCGCTCGCCGCGCAAGTGATGCATGTCCTCTCGGATCCCCGCTTCGCTGAGCTGTTTGCACCCGGCGGCAGGGCCGAAGTGCCGATCATCGGCCGCTGCGAAATTGGCGGCAAACCGATTCGCGTCTCAGGGCGAGTCGATCGGATTGTAATCAACCAAGACGCTGTTTTGATTGGCGATTTTAAGACGAACAAGAACCCGCCCCGGCAAGTTGCCGATGTTCCCGCCGGCTACGTGCGCCAGCTCGCCGAATACCGCGCGGTGCTCGTAAAGCTGTATCCCGACCGTCCGGTCCGTGCCGCACTGATCTGGACCGAAGTACCTGATCTCATGGAGCTTTCCTCGGAGGTGCTGGACGCGTCGCTGGGTCACGTCACCTCCACGTGAGAGCGCCTTGACGCTGCCGGACCGCATTCATAGGTTCCTGCCCTCGCAATTTTCGGGGGCGATTCTCCCCGCTCAACGACAAGAGGGTTGTGCCATGACCGTCGGCAAAGTGTCGGACGCTAGCTTCGAATCGGATGTACTGAAATCTGCCGAACCGGTGGTCGTGGATTTCTGGGCCGAATGGTGCGGCCCCTGCCGCATGATCGCGCCCGCCCTGGAGGAGATCGCAGGGCAGCTGGGGAACAAGGTCAAGATCGTGAAGCTCAATGTCGACGAGAATCCAAACACCGCCGCCAAATACGGCATCATGTCGATCCCGACATTGATGTTGTTCAAAAACGGCGAAATCGCATCGCGCCAGGTCGGCGCCGCGCCGAAGCAGAAATTGCATCAATGGATCAGTGGCGCCGTCTAGTCCGCCATAAGAGATTTTCTGAAACGGCCGGCTCAAAGCCGGCCGTTTTGCATTCGCAGATAAAACTCAGGCGATGCTACTGCGGCAAGGTCTCATTTTCCCGCAGCACCTCGCCGGCGAGATAAAGCGAGCCCGTGATCAGGATGCGAGGCGGCGGATCGAGATCGAGTTTGCGAGCCGCATCAAACGCTGCGTCGAGATTGTCGCGGCTCGTAGCCGAGAGGCCCATGGCCCGGGCTTTGTCCGCCACAGCTTCCGCGCTTAATCCCTTCTCCGCGGTCGGCACGGGTACCGCGATCACGCGGCGTGCGAGTCCGGAAAAATTGCTCAGGAATCCCTCGCAGTCCTTGCTCGCCAGCATTCCGACGATCAAAACCAGAGGCCTCGATACGCGCTCTTCCAGATCGGCCAGCGCCGCCGCAATGGCGCGGCCTCCATCGGCATTGTGTCCGCCATCAAGCCACAATTCGCTGCCGGGCGGCACGAGCTCGACAAGACGGCCGTGCGCCAGCCGATGCAGCCGCGCGGGCCAGTCGGCCTTGATCATGCCCGCGTCGAACGCCGCAGGCGGTATTGAAAATTGCCTGATCGCGCGTAATGCAGCGATCGCCAGCCCGGCATTCTCGAATTGATGCCGTCCATAAAGTTTCGGCGCAGGCAAGTCGAGCAAACCTGCCTCATCCTGATAAACGAGCCGGCCTCGTTCTTCGGTGGCAGTCCAATCTTCTCCGGCGATCTTTAGCGGCACGGCGAGCTTTGCCGCCTGCCGCATTATCACCGCCAAGGCCTCGCGATGCTGCGCGGCCGTCACCGCCGGAACGCCTCGTTTGAGAATCCCGGCTTTTTCAGCCGCGATCTTTTCCAGAGAATCCCCCAGAAAATCGACGTGATCGATCGAGATTCGCGTGATGATCGTGAGCAGCGGATTTTCTATGACATTTGTTGCGTCGAGCCGGCCGCCAAGGCCGACTTCCATAAGAAGCAC
>Ga0134128_10011903_pt1 | contig 10377 bp, 8 predicted proteins | sample KB31754_FD_96462 | JGI IMG/M metagenome (GOLD analysis project Ga0134128, IMG submission 96462) | Terrestrial soil microbial communities with excess Nitrogen fertilizer from Kellogg Biological Station, Michigan, USA - KB3-175-4 | ecosystem: Environmental > Terrestrial > Soil > Unclassified ...
CGCCGTCGGGCTTGCGGGTGAATTTATAGGCGCCGTGCGAGGTGCCCATCGCGATTGCCAGCGCGTCGACCATCGTCTCCTTGACGAACTTCACCGCTTCGTCCGGATTGGTCAAAAGCTGATCATGCGACAGCTTGCCTTCCGCGCCATGGCCGTCTTCCTTGTCGCCCATGCCGGTCTCCAGCGAGCCAAGCACCCCTAACTCGCCTTCGACCGAAATGCCGCCGAGATGGGCCATGTCGGTGACGGTCTTGGTGACGCCGACATTGTAGTTCCAGTCGCCCGGAGACTTGCCGTCGGCCTTCAGCGAGCCGTCCATCATGACCGAGGTGAAGCCGGCCTGGATGGCGGTCATGCAGGTCGCCGGCTCGTTGCCATGATCGAGATGCACGCAGACAGGGATCTGCGGGTAGATCTCGGTGAGGGCGTCCATCATGTGACGGAGCATCACGTCGTTGGCGTAACTGCGCGCGCCGCGGGAAGCCTGCAGAATGACCGGAGCATCCACCGCCGAGGCGGCCTCCATAATGGCCAGCGCCTGCTCCATATTGTTGATATTGAAGGCCGGCACGCCATAGTCGTGTTCCGCCGCGTGATCGAGCAATTGACGCAACGTGATGCGTGCCATCTGTCTTCTTCCTCCGCTGTTGAAACCTGAACGCTCGTTTAGCGCGCTCTTAGAACCTCGACGCCGGGCAGGGGTTTCCCCTCCATCCACTCGAGGAACGCGCCACCGGCCGTGGACACGTAGCTGAAATCCGCGGCAACGCCGGCCTGGTTGAGCGCCGCCACGGTGTCGCCGCCGCCGGCGACCGAAATCAATCGTTTGGCCTTGGTCCGCTCGGCCGCGTGCCTGGCCGCGGCCACGGTGCCGCGGTCGAAGGGCGAAAGTTCGAAGGCGCCAAGCGGGCCGTTCCAGACCAGCGTCGCGGCATCATCGATCGCCGCATGAATGCGGGCGCTCGATTGCGGTCCCACATCGAGGATCATGCCGTCGGTCGGGATTGCGTCCAGCCCGTAGGCATGAGCGGGCGCGTTGGCGGCGAAGTGGAACGCCACGACGGCGTCAACGGGAAGGATGATGGCGCAGTTCGCCGCGCTCGCCTTCTCGATGATGCGGAGCGCGGTCGGCGCCAGCTCCTTCTCGGCGAGCGACTTGCCGGTCGGTATGCCTTGCGCATGCAGGAAGGTATTGGCCATGCCGCCGCCGATCACGAGTGCGTCGACCTTGGTGACGAGGTTCTCCAACAGCTCGATCTTGGTCGAGACTTTGGCGCCGCCGATGATCGCGATCACCGGCTTGGCTGGCGCTTCCAGCGCTTTGGTGAGCGCATCGAGCTCGGCCTGCATCGAGCGTCCGGCATAGGCCGGGAGCTTGTGGCCGAGTCCTTCGGTCGAGGCATGCGCCCGATGCGCCGCGGAGAAGGCGTCGTTGACCCAGAGATCGCCGAGCTTGGCCAATTCAGCGACGAACGCGGGATCGTTCTTCTCTTCCTCTTTGTGGAAGCGGGTGTTTTCGAGGCAGAGGATGTCGCCATCCTTCATGGCGGCCACGGCCTTCGCCGCGGGCTCGCCGATACAGTCGTCGGCGAAGCCGACCGGCTTGCCGAGCACATGCGACAACGCCGTCGCGACGGGCTTGAGCGACTCCTTCTCATCGCGTCCCTTGGGCCGGCCGAGATGGGAAAGCAGGATGACCTTGCCGCCGTTCTTCGAGATTTCGGCAATCGTCGGCGCGACGCGCTCCAGGCGCGTTGTGTCGGTTACTCGCCCATTTTCCATGGGCACGTTGAGGTCGACGCGCAGCAGCACGCGCTTGCCCTTCACGTCGACATCATCGAGGGTGCGGAATTGCTTCATGACGCGCTTCCTTGATCCGTCATTCCGGGGCGATGCGAAGCATCGAACTCTGCTGTGCAATTGCACATCTGGGAATTTCGAGATTCCGGGTCTGGTGCTAACGCACCATCCCGGAATGACGGTGAAATTGAACGCAGATGCCCGGGGCGATCCCCGGGCGCGCGACGTAATCTCTTACAGCTGCTTGCCCATGGCGACGGCGGTGTCGGCCATGCGATTGGAAAAGCCCCACTCGTTGTCGTACCACGACATCACCCGCACCAGATTGCCGTTCATGACCTTGGTCTGGTCCATGTGGAAGGTGGAGGAATGCGGATCGTGATTGAAGTCGATCGAGACGTTAGGCGAGGTGGTGTAGCCCAGAATGCCCTTGAGCTGCTGCTCGGAGGCGCGCTTCATCGCTTCGTTGATTTCCTTCGCATCGGTGGCGCGCTTCGCGACGATCTTCAGGTCGATGACCGAGACGTTCGGCGTCGGTACCCGGATCGCCACACCGTCGAGCCTGCCCTTCAGCTCGGGCAGCACCAGCCCGATCGCCTTCGCAGCACCCGTCGAGGTCGGGATCATCGACATCGCCGCAGCGCGGCCGCGGTAGAGGTCCTTGTGCAGCGTGTCGAGCGTCGGCTGGTCGCCCGTGTAGGCGTGGATCGTCGTCATGAAGCCCGTCTCGATGCCGACGGTATCGTTCAGCACCTTGGCGACGGGCGCCAGGCAATTGGTGGTGCATGAGCCGTTGGAGATCACCTTGTGATCCCTGGTCAGCGTCTCATGATTGACACCGAACACGATGGTGGCGTCCGCGTTCTCGGCCGGTGCTGAGATCAGCACGCGCTTGGCGCCGGCTGTCAGATGTGCGGAGGCCTTCTCTTTGCTGGTGAAGATGCCGGTGCATTCCAGCGCGATGTCGACGCCCAGATCCTTCCAGGGCAGCTTGGTGGGATCGCGCTCGGCCGTCACCTTGATCTTGCCCTTGCCGAGGCTGATCGAGTCGCCCTCGACGGTGACAGTGCCGGGGAAGCGGCCGTGGACCGAGTCAAAGCGGAGCAGATGTGCATTAGTCTCGACCGGGCCGAGATCGTTGATGCCGACCACCTCGATATCCTTGCGGCCGGACTCGGCGATCGCCCGCAGGACGTTGCGGCCGATGCGGCCAAACCCATTGATCGCGACGCGGACTGCCATCTCTCGTCTCCTCTAATGACGTCTAATGACGTTTGTCATCCCCGTGACATATTGTCGTCACGAGGGCTTTTCGGGCGGACGCCCGGTTCTGCCGGGCGGGAGCGGAAAATATGGTCCCTTGGTAGTCCTTTTTCCCGGCGATCTCAACCGTCACCCCAATCGCTTCAGGGCGGCGCTAACCGCAGCCTCGGCTGTAATGCCGAAATGCTTGAAAAGGTCCTTGGCCGGCGCACTCGCCCCGAAGGAGTGCATCCCGACAAATTCACCATCTTTCCCGATCACGGCATCCCAGCCCCATCGTACGGCGGCCTCGATCGCGACGTTGACCGGCGCATGTCCGATGATCGCCTGCTTTTTCTCTTCCGGCTGGGCCAGCAGCAGCTCCAGCGAGGGCACCGACACGACGCGCGCCGGGATGCCGCGCTCGGCGAGCTGCTTCTGGGCATCGACTGCGATCTGCACTTCCGATCCCGAGGCGAACAGCGACACCTTGGCCTCACCCTGCGCCGCCACCAGCTCATAGCCGCCATGGCTGCAGGGATTATCTGCCGGCGCGGAGGTGCGGAGCTGAGGTAGGTTCTGGCGCGTCAGCGCCAGCACCGTTGGTCCCGTGGTCCGATTGAGCGCAAGCTCCCAGCATTCCGCGACCTCGACGGCGTCGCAGGGGCGGAACACGCGCATGTTGGGCATCGCGCGCAGTGCTGCGAGATGCTCGACCGGCTGATGCGTCGGCCCGTCCTCACCAAGGCCGATGGAATCGTGGGTCATGACATAGACGACGCCGGCGCCCATCAATGCGGCGATGCGCATCGCCGGCCGCGCATAATCGGTGAACACCAGGAACGTTGCGCCATTCGGCGCAAAGCCGCCGTGCAGGAAAATGCCGTTCATGCATGCAGCCATGCCGTGCTCACGGATGCCGTAATGGATGAAGCGGCCTTTCGGCGTCTTTGCCGAAAAGGCCACCGCCGATTTCGGCTTGTTGTTGTTGGAGCCGGTGAGATCGGCGGAGCCGCCGACGAATTCAAAAGGCATCGCCGCCGCGATCGCCTCGATCGCGGCTTCCGAGGATTTGCGTGTCGCGACGTTGAGCGGATTCTCCAGAAGCTGCTTTTTGTGCTCCTTGAGCGCCTTCGCGAGCGACGCAGGCCGCTCATGGCGCAGGCGGCGCTCGAACTCGGCGCGCTTGCGGCTGCCGAGTTCGGCGATGCGCGCTTCCCATTCTGCCCGCGCTGCGGCGCCGCGGCTGCCTACCTCGCGCCAGGCCTTCAGCACATCATCGGGCACCGAGAACGGTTCGAGTGAGATGCCGAGCTTTTCCTTGGCAGCCTTCAGCTCCTCCGAGCCAAGGGCCTCGCCATGGACCTTGTTGGTGCCGGCCTTGGTGGGCGCGCCATAGCCGATGGTGGTGCGGCAGGCGATCAGCGACGGCTTGTTGGCTTTTTGCGCGCGCTCGATCGCTGCTGCGATCGCCTTCTGGTCCTGACCGTCGATCAGTTCGGCGGCCCAGCCGGCTGATTTGAAGCGCTTGACCTGATCCACCGAGTCGGACAGCGAGGTCGGGCCGTCGATCGAAATGCCGTTGTCGTCATAGAGCACGATCAGCTTGTTCAGCTTCCAGTGCCCGGCCAGCGCGATCGCTTCCTGCGACACGCCTTCCATCAGGTCGCCGTCGGAAGCGAGCACATAGGTGCGATGATCGACGATCTTCTTGCCGAACTCGGCCGAAAGCATCTTCTCCGCGAGCGCCATGCCGACCGCGGTCGAAATGCCCTGGCCGAGCGGACCGGTCGTGGTCTCGATGCCCTTGGTGTGAAAATTCTCAGGGTGTCCCGGGGTGAGCGAGCCCAGCTGGCGGAAATGCTTGAGCTGGTCCAGCGTCATCTCCGGATAGCCGGTGAGGTACATGAGCGAGTAGAGCAGCATCGAGCCGTGGCCGGCCGAGAGCACGAAGCGGTCGCGATCGGGCCAGCCCGGCTGGCTGGCATCGAATTTCAGAAACTGCGAGAACAGGACGGTTGCGACGTCGGCAGCGCCCATCGGCAACCCGGGGTGGCCGGATTTCGCCTTCTCCACCGCGTCCATCGCGAGCCCGCGAATCGCGTTGGCCATACGGGTGGGGTCGACCTGCGTCATGGTGAAAATCCGTCTGAAATGGGGTGCTCGGGGGGAGGAGCACCGCGGGCGAGGGGGCTGGCCCCGGTGAATTTCGGGGTTGGATAGCACCTAGGTTCCCGGAGTCCAACGCCTTGACGGGTGGAAAAGTTGCTTTGCGGTGCATAGCTTCGCGGCGACGTTGCACCGCCGCCCGCACCCACGTAAATTTCCTCCCTTAAGCGCTTGCCGAAGCGCGGGTTTTGCCGCCCGAGCGGCGTTTGGGATCGCTGGCATGAACGATCGTCCCGCGAATTTTCCGTCCCTTGAGCCGTCGCCTGCCGATATCGAGGCCGCGACGCGGCGGCTGATGACCGCGCTTGATGCGCTGGAAAGTGCGGTCGAGCGTCGGCGCGAAGCCGACCGTGACGAGGATGAACTCGCCACCCGCATCCAGGCTCTCGGCGCGGATCGCTCGCGGCTCGCCGATGAACTGGACACTTCGCTGGTGAAATCGCGCAAACTGGAACGCGCCAATCGCGAGATCGCCGAGCGGCTGGATGCAGCCATCGGTACCATCCGCGAGGTACTCGGTGTCGCCGAAGCCGATAGCGCCGAGCAGGCTGTGGAGGCCGACGAGGCGGGAGAGGACGAATGAACCACATCAACGTCACCATCAATGGCCGGCAATACCGGATGGCCTGCGAAGAGGGACAGGAAATCAGGCTGCTCAAGCTCGCCGAAAATCTGGAGCAGCGGATCGAAACGCTGCGCGGGAAGTTCGGCGAAATCGGCGATGCGCGCTTGACCGTGATGGCGGCGCTCACCGTGTGCGACGAACTGGTCGATGCCGGCGCTCGCATTCGCGGCCTGGAGGAGGAGCTTGGCAAACTGCGGGATGTGCGGACCGCCGCCGCCGACCGCGCCAAGGCGACGCAGACCGCGGTCGCCAATGCGCTGAACGCCGCCGCCGAGCGGATCGAACGGACCACTCAGGTACTCAATCGCACGATCGGCGGGGGCATCGCCATCGGGTGAGCAAGGCATTTTCACCGCTCTGGCGGGGGGGAGCGAACGACGCGGCTGGCGGTTTGCTCCCAGCATTGCTACATTAGCGCTCGCGAAGCTGCGTCGCGCGTCAGGAGCCAACATATCCCCGGGGCCTTATCGATCCTTAAGGGAACTGTCCCTGGCCGGGTCCGTGGATCCGGACATATGGTGCCCACCTACTTTCGTAGGGAACTCCGGGATCGAGCGTTCCAACGGCGAATGCGGCCTCGCGCTTTATTTTGTCTATTCGAACCATGGCCAAATCTGCGCTGGCTCCATCGAAGGCCGTGCTCCGCGCCGCCGCGCTTGCCGCGCGCGAGGCGTTGAAGCCCGAGCAACGTGTCGCCGCGGCGGAAGTGATTGCCGCGCGCGGACTGCCGTTCGAGATTGCGCGCGGCGCTGTCATTGCCGGCTATTCTTCGATCCGCAGCGAAATCGATCCGCTCCCGCTCATGCAGAAGCTCGCCGAACTCGGGGCGAGGCTCGCATTGCCGAGCGTGACGGCACGCGGGCACGCGCTGACTTTTCGCGCGTGGTCGCCTGGCGGCCGGCTGATGCTGGGAGCGCTGGGCATTCCCGAGCCGTCGCCGGCGGCGTCCGAAGTCGTCCCTGATATCGTGCTGGTGCCGCTCGCGGCGTTCGATCGCCTAGGCCACCGCATCGGCTATGGAGCAGGGCATTATGACTTCACGTTCGCGCATTTGCGCAAAACGAGGCCGGTCATAGGCGTCGGGCTTGCTTTCGCGATACAGGAAATCGAAGCGATTCCGGCATTGGCGCACGACGTTGCGCTCGATTATGTGCTAACGGAAACGCGCGTGTTCGATTTCCGGAGCAGCTAGGTTGCGTATTCTCTTCGTAGGTGACGTCGTCGGCAGGACCGGGCGCAGCGCGGTTGCTGCGCATCTGCCGGGTTTGGTCCGGGATTGGTCGCTCGATCTCGTCATCGTCAACGGCGAAAACGCGGCCGGTGGCTTCGGCATCACCGAGACCATCTACCAGGAGCTGATCGATGCCGGCGCCGACGCCATTACGCTTGGCAACCATGCCTGGGACCAGCGCGAGGCGCTGGTGTTCATCGATCGGGCGCCAAAGCTCATTCGTCCGGTGAATTTTCCGCGCGGCACGCCGGGCCGCGGCGCGGCGCTGGTCGATGCCAAGAACGGCAAGCGAGCGCTGGTGATCAATGCGATGGGGCGTGTCTTCATGACGCCGTTCGACGATCCCTTTGCCGCGCTCGAGCGCGAGTTGGAGGTTTGTCCCCTGCGCACGGGAGCGGACGCCATCGTGGTCGATTTCCATTGCGAGGCGACCAGCGAGAAGCAGGGCGTGGGCTTCTTTTGCGATGGTCGCGCCAGCCTCGTGGTCGGTACCCACACGCATGTGCCGACCGCCGATCACCAGATTCTCCCCGGCGGCACCGCTTACATGACCGACGCCGGCATGACCGGCGATTATGATTCCATCATCGGCATGCAGAAGGATGAGCCGCTGCGCCGTTTCACGTCAGGGATTCCATCGGGCCGTTTCGAGCCTGCGGCAGGGGCGGCGACGCTGTCCGGCGTTGCCGTCGAGACTGATGATGCGACTGGGCTGGCCGCAAAGATTGCGCCGGTGCGGATCGGCGGCCGGCTCGAGCCGGCGTTGCCGGGATTTTGGAAAGGTCAGAAGTAAATCGGAGCGAAGGACGTAGTACTCCCTCGCTCCGCTTGCGGGGACGCGACGAGCAAAGCTCGCGCTGAGAGGGTCGGGGTGGGGGGCTCTATCCCCGCACCGAACTCCTAGAGAGTCCCCCTCACCCGGATCGCGCAAGCGCGATCCGACCTCTCCCCGCAGCGGGGCGAGGTTAACACTGAAGACGCGGCCTTGTGCGTCAGGACTGTCGGAAGCCCATGCGGAAAGCGCCCCAATGGCGGCCGTGGATCAAGATCGGCGAGGACAGATCTTTCATCAGCACGAAATTGCCGCCACCCATGTCGCGCCTGTAGGTCTGCAGCAGAAACGGCTTGGTGTTGGCCGCGGCCTTCTTCACCGCGCGATCGTTGAACAGGCGGCGATTGCGGCAGTTGGCATTATTCCAGACTGGATCCTTGCCCTGCGGCAGGCGATAGTTCGGATTGTGCGTCGGCAGATAGCCGCCCTTCGCCCAGGCGACGCAGAACACGATGCGCGGATCGGATTTCTGGATCGGGTCCTGGATGGCGGGGAGCAGGCGGTCGGTGAAGGTGACATAGTCGGTCAAGTACTGCTTGGGATCCGTGCCGGGAATTTCGCGGTACTTCTCGTCCATCAGCTGCGCAAGCGTGATCTCGCCGCGTTCGATCGCCGCCTCGAACGCTTCCGAGATGCGCTTTGCCGTCGCGACCACCGTCCGGATCAGCGGTGCGTCGGATGTCTCGACGCCGGAATCGGCGATCATCGCGATCAGGCTTTCGGAGACGTCGAGCAGCTTGGCGATCCGCTCGTCGGCGTGCTTGAGGTCGGTCGAGGACAGGTCGACGCCCTTGGCGAGCTTCGCCAATTCGTCGATCACCATGTCGCATTGGACGAGGTTGGAGGTTGCGGATTTCGCTACCCCGTCGATCTCCTGGCCGACCCTGGTAAAGCCGCCCTGCACGCGGGCGATGATGCTCTGGATCTCTTGGGCGCCGTCGCCCGCGTTCTTGGCGCGCGCGGAGGCTTCGCCGCTTTCGCCGATCAGATGGCGGAGTTCGCCGTCGAGCCCGCGCACGGTATCGCCAATTTGCTGAGTCGCCTGGCGCGTAGCCTCCGCAAGGCTTTTGACCTCGCTTGCGACCACGGCAAAGCCGCGCCCTGCATTGCCGGCGCGCGCCGCTTCGATGGTCGCGTTCAGCGCCAGGAGATTGGTCTGTTTCGCGATCGCTTCGATCGAGGTCGACACCTTTGCGACCTGCGCCAGCGCCGAGGAGACGGCGCCGAGCCGGCTCTCGATCCGGCCGACTGCCGCCACCAGCTCGGCGATATGGTGGACGGCCGTCTCGACCGCTTGGCGCGATTGGGTGATCTCACCGACTGCGTTCAACGTTGCCGACTGCACCTCCTTGGAGGCGTCGGCAATACCGTGATTGGCCGAGACCATCGTTTCGGCCGCCTGCTGTAGATGACGAAATCGCTCGGACTGGGTGGAGACACGTCCGGCTACTTCCTGGACGCTGCCCGCGACGTCCGCGAGCTCGACCCCGAGGACTCCGATGCGATTGGCGAGCTGGTCGACCAGCCGCTCGCTTTCGGAAGGCTGCGAAGGGGCAATTTCCGCTCTGACAGCTAGGGCTGGCGACATCGCCTGTGTTCTCCAACTCGACCTAAGTTTAAGTCGACCTCAGTTGCAAATGGGTGGGACCGCCACGCTCCAATTCCAGCAACCCAGGCACCTGCGCAGCGGCGACCGGCTCCAGCACGCATTGCGAAAGAAACCGAATGCCATGGGCTTCTCTGGAAAAAATCAGATCGAGGTTCCATTCTTTCACTAACGCGTGAAGTCGTAGTTAACGGTTGCCTGTTCTATGGGGAGACCCACAAAAACGCCGCCAAATCTTTGATTTTGGCTGCCGTGCAGCCTATAACGCCGCGCTTTCCGCTCCCGGGCGATTCCGGTGGGCGATTCTGCTGATAGAGACGTCGCATGGCCGGACATTCCCAATTCAAGAACATTATGCACCGCAAGGGCCGGCAGGATGCCCAGAAGTCGAAGCTGTTCGGCAAGCTGGCCCGCGAAATCACGGTCGCCGCGAAACTCGGCACTCCCGACCCCGGGATGAATCCGCGGCTGCGCGCGGCTGTGGTCGCCGCCCGTGAGGAGAACATGCCGAAGGACAACATCGAGCGTGCGATCAAGAAGGCGATGGGTGGCGAAGGCGAGAACTATGACGAGATTCGCTATGAGGGCTACGGCCCGGGCGGGGTGGCTGTTATCGTCGAGGCGCTGACCGACAACCGCAACCGCGCCGCCTCCGACATCCGCTCCTACTTCACCAAATCCGGCGGCAATCTCGGCGAAACCGGTTCGGTCGCCTTCATGTTCGATCGAGTCGGCCTGATCGAGTATGACGGCAGCGTCGCCTCCGATGACGCCATGCTGGATGCGGCCATCGAGGCCGGCGCCGACGACGTGAGTTCGAACGAGGGCGGCCATGAGATCTACACCTCGCCGGAAAACTTCCGCGATGTGGC
>Ga0134128_10011909_pt1 | contig 10373 bp, 8 predicted proteins | sample KB31754_FD_96462 | JGI IMG/M metagenome (GOLD analysis project Ga0134128, IMG submission 96462) | Terrestrial soil microbial communities with excess Nitrogen fertilizer from Kellogg Biological Station, Michigan, USA - KB3-175-4 | ecosystem: Environmental > Terrestrial > Soil > Unclassified ...
CAGCGAGGCGGGCGTCGGCATGATGCCGGTGTCGCCCCCGAGCAGCGCGAAACCGCCCGCGATGATGATCCCGTAGACGATCAGCGCAGGGACGGAGGTAATCGCCCGGCAGAACCGCGGCGACAGCCACGGCAGCGTCAGGCCCCAGCTGGACGCGCTGGCGCGGCGGCCGTGCTGGTGGTGGTCGTCGAGTTCGACGGAGCCGGGAATGACGAAGCCGTGGTTCTCCAGCTCGCTGAGGAAGTCGGCCACGTCGACCTGCTCGCCCGAGCGGGCGAAGATCTCGGCCCGGGCCTCGCCCACGCTCCGGCCGTCCGCCATCAGCCGCAGGATCTCCAGGCCTTCGGGGGGGACGCAGATGAAAACATCCCGTTCGGGGTCGCCGAGTACGACGCTGTCGTCATCCACCCGGTGCGTGTACGGGTAGACATGGACACGCGCGTCGTCGGGGAATTCCGACATTCTGTTCCTCTCAACTGCTTGTTACGCTGCCTGTCAGTTCGACTGACCCGTGGCCCTCGCGGGGCCCGGCGACGGCCCGTCCAGAAAATCCGGTGCTGGCCGCCGCCGGCTTGTTGCCTCTCCGCGTTAGGCGGCGGCGGCAGAGCAGGACGCGGTGGCGCTGGTCTTGACCGCCTCAACCGGGCGAACGACGAGCTTCTTCATATGGCACCTCCTCTCGTGATTTGCAAGTACAACGGTCGGGCCGCAAAGCCGTTCTCGTCTGCTCAGTTCTAAGCATTTTGCCGCGGGCCTGGCCGGCGCCGCCGGGGGTACGAATTGTGCTCAAAAGTGCGCAGCGCCCGGGCTAAGCGCTCTTTAGCGTGAGGGCATGGCACCGACAGTGACAACGGAAACCGGGTCGATCCGGGCGTGCGTACTGAATTCCGCGAACGCGGGTTTTATCGTGTACCGGACCGGACAGCTTGAATACGATTTCGTCGCCGAGGGCATCAAGTTTTCAGCGGACCTGGTCAACTACATGAACCAGGCGCAAGGGGACACGATCTCCACCTACCTGTTCACCGAGGCTTTCGGCGCCCGCCACCGGCTGCACTGGCTGGTGCACCTCAAGTCGCCGCACGACTACCAGCGGCTGCTGAAGATGGTCGACACCGACCAGGCCTACCAGGACATCTCGACCAAGGACCGGCTGCCAGCCCGTGGGGGCGGCAACTGGGAGCGGATGTTCGTGCCCGGCACGTTCTCCGAGCGGGTGCTGTGCCCGCAGCACGGCTTCGGCAAGCCGCCCGAGGGAGCGTACGACCCGCGCACGATGTTCGCGGTGCCCGCCCGCTACCAGACCACTCAGCCGGAGGACACCCAGCTGAGCAGCGCGACGGCAGGGGCGATCGTCGTCCGCACAGGGAAGGCCAGGTACGAGGTCCGCGAGGAGTGCCGCCAGTTCGCGGTCGCCTGGGCGGAGTACGTCAACCGGGCGCTGCCGGGGATCGTGACCGCGTTCCTGTTCGAGGAGATCTTCGGGCGCCAGGACACCCTGCACCTGATGATTCACCTGCGCTCGCTGGACGACTACGCCCGGCTGAGCGGGCTCGCCGACGAGGATCCCGGTTACCGTGACTTCCTGGGCCGCTCCTGGGTGGCCGGCCGGGCCGGCGACGGCACCTGGGGGAACCTCTACGTGCCGGGCAGCCTGCAGGATACCGTCCTGCTGCGGGAGCATTAACCGCAGAAAAGGGAAAACCGCCGGACGGCTAGCCGTCCGGCGGTCTTGCGCTGCCGGTAATAAGGCCGCGCCCTAAGCGGCGGCGATTTCGTAGTCAAGCAGGAGATCGTGGCCGGCTGTGATCTGAGCCGAGCCGCTGATCCCGGCGAGCTCGCCGGTGCCCGAGCCGGGAACGACCTGAATCTTCATCTCATAGTCAGAGCCGAGCATGGTGGATGAGTGCATGACCACGAAGCTGCCCTTGCGGCCCTGCAGCTCGACGTCGAAGCGCTCCACGCCCACGTAGACCATTGCCCCGGTGCCGAGCTTGCCCATTGTGATCTCGATCTCGCTGGTCCCTGTCAGGTCGCCGGTGAAGGTCTTGTACCAGCGGGCCCGGTTGACCGAGCCGTCCACCCATTCGACTGGAGTTTCTTCCGTCTTATCGATGGTGAAAGAACTCTTTGCTTTGCGGGACATTTCTTGACTCCTTATCGCTGCGGTGGACGACGGCTTTTTGGTAATGAGTCAGCAGGGCACAGTGTATGCCGCCCAGACACCGAAGGCGAATCGGGAATTGACTCCCGCGCGCTTCATCAGATTGCCGACGATTCTCCTGATTGTGCGAACCGAGGTGCCGAGCTGGCGAGCGATCGCGTCGTCCTTGGCTCCGGTCGCGAGCAGCTGGATCACCGCGATCTCGACCGGCGACAGTTCTTCAGTCTCCGTGTCGGCCAGGGCTTGGCTCTGCTCCCAGCACTGTGCGAACAGCGCCATCATCGCGGCGACGATCGTACGCTGGCGGATGATCACACCGCCGTCCGGGCAGCCGCCTGACATCACCGGGATCACGGCGATCTCCCCGTCGACCACCACGAGCAGCGGGGGCAGCCGGGCCATGAGCCGGACCTCGGAGCCCGCCTCGGCCATCTCCTGCACGCGCTTGCTGACCCTTTCGTCTAGCAGAACGGCATAGGGATAGATCTTGCGCAGCCGGACACCGACGCTGAGCGCGACGTGATCGGCAGGCGTGACATCAGGGTCACCGCCCAGCAGGTCGTCGGCCGGGCTGGCGGCGATGATGCAGACCGACTCGGCGGCCCCCGCGACCAGCTGCGAGACCCGAGCCCGGAGCGCGGCCATGCCGCTGACCCGCTCCCCCATGTGCTCGTCGGCACTGGGCTGGTGCACCTGGTCGGCCATGCGTCCAGCGGTCAGGATGGACGTGTAGACCTCGGCCGTCTCGCGGGTGAACTGATCAAGCCGGGCGCGCATTTCGTCTTCGAGCACCACCAGGCGGTGCATGGCGGCTACCGGCGGGACTGGCTCCCGGCCGCGGGCCCGGTCCTGGAGGTCGGCGATCGCGCCGAGCCGCTCCGATATCCGTTGCGCGCTCTCGTAATTACATCGGAACTGGGCCTCGGCCCCGGACGCGTCAGGCGCCGACTCGAGTATGAGGCGGTAGGAGGCGCTGGGCAACGAGGGCAGGCCGGACGGCCATCGCAGGCCGGCCTGTTCGTCTTGACACGCTGGCGCCGATTGCGAATTTCTGTCACCAGGGATTCCGCCCACGGAGGTCCTTAGATGATGCTGTTCACTGGTCTGGGCACGTTACAAGAATGTAAATTAAGCTGCTAGCTTGGATCGCGCTATGATATTTCCATCCTGGTATGATCTCACCCTCCCCTCGTCAAGATTATCGAATAAGATTCGAGGTTCGTCAATAGTTAATGACCGGGAACTTGCCATTAACATTAATGGCCGGACCGCGCCTACCCGGGCAAGTGGACAGCTACTGAAAAATTGGTCGCAGACTGCAAAGGCAAAGTAGTGCCGGACTGCTTGGAGGTAGGCCGAGGGTCGGTAATGTAGACCGGGAGGTCGGTAATCCGGCGGACGATCTTGGGGTCGGCTACTTTAAGTAGCCGTACGATCGCATTCGGTGATAAATGTGAGAAAAAGTTAGGATAGCTTCCTGTGCTTATCCCTCACTGCCCGTATATAACAAACTTTGACGGCTGAGGCAATTTCGAGTGCAAGGATCTGATGAGGCCTCTGTTAATGTGGGTACCGACCTGCCGGGTGTGTTCCGACGCGCGAGAAAATGCCATGGCAGCTTCCTGCCCGGTTGGGATCTTAATAGCGGCCGCTATCTCGCCTAGAGTCGAATTGTGGGCAGCTTTCGCCACTTCGTCGGCCGGCCCGGGGGGAGAATAAATGGTTTATCAGAAGTTGATCCACAAACCGGAAAACACACTGCACGGCCGCGGGCGGCTCGGGTCGACGGGGCGCGGGGAGAGCCTGGAGCCGGCCGTATCCTGGCCGGCTCCAGGTAGTCAGCTCCACTTCGGCGCGGCACTTTCGCCCGATACCATCGCGGGGCTCTTCCACCAGAGCGCGGTAGGCCGTCCGTTCGCGCTGCCCAAACGGCAGGCGGTCTACGGCTCGCTCGACGACGACCGCAGCATTTACCTGATCGAGCGCGGCCAAGTCAAGGCCGTCGCCACTTCGCCTGGCGGCAAAGAATGCCTTATCGGAATATACGCAGCCGGGGAAGTCTTCGGCGAACTGGCGATCATCTGCGCGCAGCGCACGGAAATGGTCACCACGATGACGCCGGTAGTACTGCGGCGGATGAATGCTGCGACCGCGCTTGACGCGCTCTCCGATACGGACTCGCGCGATGAGTTCATACGGCGACTGGCCCATCGGCTGTTCGAGCAGCAGCGGTTGATTATCGACCTGGTAACCACCGACAGCGAGCACCGACTGGCTGCGATACTCCTTTATCTCGGACACAAACTCGGCCAGCGTGAGGGCTCGCTACTGCGCATAGAATCACGCATTACCCAGGAAGAGCTTTCTGGCATGGTGGGTACGACGAGGTCTCGCGTCGGCTACTTCCTCAAGCGATTCGTGCAAGCCAACATGGTTGCCAGGAATGGCAGTTCGAGCCTCATTCTGCACGAGCCGCGCATTCGCGAGTTCATCGCCTGCGGTTAAGTGCGATTTTCCCGTTACCACGGTAACGGCATGTAATAGCGACCGCCTGCCGGACGTATTCGGCGGGCGGTCGCGTATGCGGTCAGGCAGTCAGGAATTGTCCGGTGACTCTATCGAGGCGTTCATGATCTCCATCATGTTGACCGCCTCGCCGCGGCCTTCCTGCCGGAACACCACCGCGGCGGTGACGGCAGCGAGGGCGAGCAGGGCGGCGGCGACAAGGAACCCGAAGTGGAACCCGCTGACCAGCGCCGCCTTTGAGGCCGGCGACAGGTGCGCGGCAGAAAGCAGGCCCGCCGCCTTGGTCAGGCTGCGCCCGGGAATCAGGTGCGACGCGCGGTCGATCGCGATGCCGACGATGAGGGCAAGCCCGAGCGCGCCGCCGACCAGCCGGGTGGCGTTCATCATTCCACTGGCCAGTCCGGTGGCGCCGCGCCCTACCCGGGAAACGGAGGCCAGGGACAGTGGTACGAATGTCAGCCCGAGTCCAATCCCGATGATGACGCTCGGCAAGATGACACTGATGCCGATGTTAACGTCGGGTCTTAGCCGGGCTAGCAGCACGAGGCCGACCGCACCGAGCGCGGAACCGATCACGAGGCCGCCCTTGACCCCCATTCGGGGGACGATCTGCGGGCTAAGGCCAGAGCCGACGATGAAGGCCCCGGTCAGCGGAAGGTAGACGACCGCGGTGCCGAGCGCAGAGTAACCGAGTACCTGCTGCTCGTAGAGCGAGATGAAAAAGAACATCGCAAATGTGCTGGCGCCGATGAGCGGAGCCACGATGTTGGCGCCGGCCACGGCCCGGTTGCGGAACATCGCAAACGGCACTAGCGGATCGGTGGTCCGCGATTCGGTTACCACGAACGCGACGATGAGCAGCAGGGCCACGATGAGGAACACCATCCGCCACAAGACCGAACCGTTTTCGACAAGCGCATAGGCCAGCAGCCCGGCCCCGCCGGTGGCCGTGACCGCTCCCGCGAGGTCAAATCGGCGAGCGCCGCGCTGGGGCGTCCCCGGCTGCAGGAACAGTGGCGTGAGGATAAGTACTGCCGCGCCGATCGGAACATTGATGAAGAAAATCCAGCGCCAACCCGGACCGTTTGTCAGCAAGCCGCCGATTACCACGCCGAGGCCGCCGCCCACGCCGGAGACCGTTCCCCAGATCGCGACCGCCTTGTTGCGCACGGCCCCCTCGGGGAACGTGCTCGCCAGCATGGCCAGCGTCGCCGGGGACATGAAGGCCGCCGCGAGGCCCTGCACGCAGCGGCTCGCGATCAGGGAGCCTGCGTCCGGGGCGAGGCCCGACGCGAGAGAGGCGGCGGTGAAGACGGCCACGGAGATCATGAAGACCCGCCGCCGGCCGGCCAGGTCGCCGACCCGGCCGCCTAGCAGGATGAAGCCGCCGTAGAAGACTATGTAGGCGTTGACCACCCACTGCAGGCTGGCCTCGGAGAAGCCGAGGCCGTTCTTGATCGCCGGCAGCGTCACGTTCACGATCGTGACGTCGATGGTGTCCACGAGCTGGGCCAGGCAGAGGATGGCGAGGGCTATCCATGCGGCCTGGTGCCACCGGAAGCTGCCGGCCGGGGCAATCGCCTCGACCGTGCCGTGCTCGGCTGGTGCTGTCATTGCGTTTCACTTCCCCTCTTGTCCTGTGCTGTCCGGCCGGGTCCGGCCCGGCCCTCCCAGTCGAATGCATCGCCGTCAGGAGCTCTGCTCAGTACTGAGCAGAGCGGCGGGCCTGACGGTCAGCACGGTGAGCGCCCGCAGGCCGGCCTCTGCCGCGCGGGCCGCGGCGGGGACGTTGTCCGCCGCGGCGATCACGTAGCCGAGCCGGTCGGAGAACGACCGCTGCGGGCCGATCGCGGTGCCGGGCGGCCGGGTTAGCTGCACATCGACCACCCCGTCGACCGCGCGGGCGGCCGGGACACCGCTGACCTCGGCGAGCTGCCCTGGCTCGGTGCCGACAAGGAACCGGATGGCGGCCGCGGCGTTGCGGCCCGTGACGGCCGGGGCGGGCTGCCCGGCGGTCGCCGCGATCAGCTGCGCGATCACGTCGAGGCCGCGGGCCTCGCTGATCAGCTGCGGGATCATCCCGCCGGCCAGCCGCGGGTTGACCTCGATGAGCACCGGGCCCGCCGGGGTGAGCCTGAGCTCGACGTGCGCGGCGCCCCAGCCGAGCCCGAGGGCGGCCAGCGCCGCCACCGCGGTGCGTTCCAGCAGGACCCGGTCTCCGTCGGGCAGCGGGGCGGGGAAGTCGTGGCCGATCTCGACGAAGTACGGCGCGGGACCGAGGTACTTGCGGGTGACGCCGAGCGGTGTGCCGTGCAGCAGCTCGACTGAGTACTCGGGGCCGTCGGCGTATGCCTCGACCAGGACGGCGTCCTGCCGCGGGAGCGACGGCACGGCGTCGCCGTGGCCGAGTACGGCATCGGCGGCGACCGCGGCCTCAGCCGCCGTCGCGCACAGCCGGACGCCGACCGAGCCGGACCCGGTCACCGGCTTGACCACGCACGGCAGCCCGGTGCTGAGCGCCGCCGCGGCCGCCGCCCTGGGGCTGGTGACCACGGTGCTGGCAGGGGACGGCACGCCGGCGGCGGCGAGCCTGGCTCGCTGCCTGCCCTTGTCGCGGCAGGCCCGGACGCTGTCCGGGTCGGCGTGCGGAAGGCCGAGCGCCCGGGCGGCCTCCGCCGCGGTCGCGATGAAATACTCGGAGCTGCTGGTGACCCCGGCCACCGGGCCGTCGAGCCAGGCGCAGGCGGCTAGCACGGCCGCGGGGTCCGCGGTGTCGGTCACCCGGGTGTCGATGCCGTCGGCGGCCGCGTACCGGTAGCGGCCGGGGTCGCGGGCAAGCAGCACCGGCCGCAGGCCGAGCTGCCGGGCAGCGGCGCAGAAGAGCCTGCCTGAGCCGGTGGTGTTGCTTTCCACAAGCACCAGCCACCGGGCGGTCATCGGACGGCCCCTGCCGCGGGGGAACGCGCCGCGCGCTTGACCGCGGCGACTTCCGCCGCCAGCTCCGCGTCGGCGGCGGCCTGCGCTGCCCGCCACTGGTCGAGCCATTGCCAGCGGTCGGCCAGGCCATCGGCGGCGGCGCGGAACGCGGGGCCGAACGCGCCAGGCCCGCCGCCGTAGGCCTGGGCGCCGACCAGGGCGCCCAGGTCCTCGCCGAGCGGGTCGCGCTCGCCGGATCCGGTGGCGGCGGAGCCGTCATCGATCGCCTGCCGGACGGCGTCGCCGACGATCTCGTGGGCGGTGCGGAACGGAACGCCCTCACGGACGAGCCGGTTGGCGACCGCGGTCGCCGAGGTGAACCCGGCCCTGGCACGCTCGGCCATCCGGTCCGGGACCGGCCGGGCGCCGCTGACCAGCACCTGGCTCATCCGCACGGAGCGCAGCACGGCGGCCAGGGCGGGCCACACGCTCGACACGGCCTCGGTGCCGACCTCGATGCTGTTCGTGAAGGGGGTGCCGGCCATCTGGGCGGCGGCCGCGGCCCAGCCGCCGATCGCCTGCCCGGGCTGCGCCTTGACGTGCTCGAGGAGGAAGGCATTGCGCTTCTGGGGCATGGCCGAGCTGCCGCCCACCAGCCGGTCGGGAAACCTGAGGAAGCCGAACTCGGCGGTGGACCAGAGCTGCAGGTCGGTGGCCAGGCGGCTGAGCAGTACGCTGAGCCCGGTCGCCGCGGCCAGCAGCCGGAGCAGGCCGTCACGGGACGCGACCGTGTCGAGGGCGTGCACCGGGCCAGCCGCGAAGCCGAGCAGCCGGGCGGTGTGCGCGGTGTCGATCTCCAGGTCCGATCCGGCAACCGCGCCGGCCCCGAGCGGGCTCGACTGGAGCCAGCCGGCGCTGTCGCGCAGCGCGTCCACCTCCCGGCCGGCCGCCAGGGCCACGCCGAGCAGGTAATAGCCGTAGGTGACGGGCATGGCCGCCTGGAAGTGGGTGTAGACGGGCATCAGCACCGCCTGGAAGGCGCGGGCCCTGGCCAGCAGCACGGCCTCGAGCCGGACGGCCTGCTCTCCGAGTTCCTGCAGCCGGCGCCGCGCAAGCAGGGACGTCGCAGTCGCCTTGAGGTCGTTGCGGGACCGGCCGGTGTGCAGGATGCCGCCGGTCTCCGGCCCGAGCCGCTCGATCAGGTAGCCCTCGTACATCAGGTAAAGGCCATGCGGGGCCGGGCGGTGAAGCAGCGGCTCGAAGTCCCGCGCGCACAGCTCGTCGATGCAGTCGAGCAGCCGGGCGGCGGCGTCCGGCGCGATGAGCCGCCTGGCGGCAAGCATCGCAATGTGCGCCCGGTCGACGCGGGTGGTCAGCGGCATATCGGCGCGGATGTCAGCGGCCGTCAGGTCGCCGTACACCAGCCGGAGCGTGCCCGGCCTGAGCTGGCCGAGTATCCGGCCGCCGCCGTTCACCGCCGGCCCGCGGGAACGCCGCCATGCGCCGCGCCGGCGCAGGCATCGCGCATCACCTCGCTGTAGGAGCGCCGTCCCCACGGGTAGACGGTCCAGGCGGCGGCGCTCTCGCCTGGCCGGCCTACGGGGAGAGGCTCGGCCGGGGTCGGCTCGCCCTGGTGGCCGCTGCCGGCCAGCCAGTCGTCGTCGTAGACCGTGTCCTGGTACCGGTGCCCCTCGTCGGGCAGCATCACGACCGTGACCGCCTCCGGGTTGCGCCCGGCCCACCAGCGGGCCACCAGGTAGGCCGCGCCGCTGGTTGGCCCCATGAACAGGGCGTGCTGCTGGTGCAGCTCGCGGGTGGCCCGGTAGGCGGCGCCCGGGGTGCACCAGTGCACCTGGTCGAAGGTCCGGTGGTCGAGGTTGGCGGGCATCATGCTCATGCCGAGGCCGCGCAGCTCTCGCTTGGCGTCGTCATGCCCGAACAGCACGCTGCCGTGCGTGTCCACGCCGATGGCCTGGAGGCCCGGCCTGGACTGGCGCAGCCGCCTGGTGGTGCCGCACATGGAGCCGCCCGAGCCGACCGGCCCGACGATGCAGTCGACCGGTCCGAGGCGGCCGAGCATCAGCTCGGCCACGGCGGCGTAGGCAGCCGGGTTGTCCGGGTTGGTGTACTGCTCGGGGCAGAAGGTGCCGCCGAGCTCGGCCTGGATCTGCCTGAGCCGGCCGAGCCGGGCCGCCTGGAAGCCGCCTGGGCCGGTCCCTGCGCTGGCCGGCACGCGTTCCACCGTCGCCCCGAGGTCGATCAGCCGCCGGTACAGCCGGTCGTCCACGACAGGATCGCTAACCAGGATGAGCTTGCGGTCGATGCGGACCGCGTGCATGGCCAGGGCCAGCCCGAACGTCCCGGAGGTGGTTTCCACGATGACCGTGCCCTGATCGAGCTGGCCGTCGGCGAGCGCCTTGTTGAGTATGTAGCGGGCCGGGACCATCTTCATCAGCGTGAAGGCGGCGCCGTACAGGTTCGGGCCGAGGCGGATGAGCCGGGGCAGCTGATAGGCATCGGTCACGTCGGCATAGCTTGAGGCGCTGGTCATCGCCCGGCCCCTTCACTGTCGCGAGGCTGCTGGTCTTGGTTTCTTCCGGTGGTCAGCCGGATCCGCTGGGTGAGCTCGATGCGTCCGCCGGGGCCGCGGGTCTTGGCAAGCCGGGCCGCCACCACCGCCCTGACCTGGCCGCGCTCGGCCGGGGCGATGCGCTCCCACACCGCGCGCTGGCCGTGCGACCAGGACCACGCGTACCACTCGTCGGCG
>Ga0134128_10011910_pt1 | contig 10373 bp, 8 predicted proteins | sample KB31754_FD_96462 | JGI IMG/M metagenome (GOLD analysis project Ga0134128, IMG submission 96462) | Terrestrial soil microbial communities with excess Nitrogen fertilizer from Kellogg Biological Station, Michigan, USA - KB3-175-4 | ecosystem: Environmental > Terrestrial > Soil > Unclassified ...
CCTTCCGCGACGACGGTTTCACCCGCGTTGAGTCCTTTGGTGATTACCCACATCGACCCGCTGCGCTCGCCGACTTTCACCGTGCGAAAGCTCACTTTACTGTCTCCTCCAACAACCGCGACCTGGTAAGTGCCCTGCAACTCCGATACTGCGCGTTGCGGCACCATCAACGCATTCTCTTCCGTGCTCGTCACCGCGCGCACTCGCCCAAACTGTCCAGGTCGCAGACCGTTGTTCGGATTCGGAAACACGCCGGCCATGCGAATCGCGCCCGTCTTCGGATCGACCTGGCGATCCGCAAAATAGAATCGACCCTTCTCGGGATACGTCGAACCGTCCGACAAAACCAGCTCGAGCTCGAGCTGTTCGAGACTGCCGTTCTGCTCGGCGCTGCTGAGGAACGGTTTCGTATAACGCAGGTAATCCTGCTCGCTGAGCGTGAAGTAAACCTTGATCGGATCGAGTGTCGAAACTGTTGTTAACGGATTGCTGGTGGTGCTGACGAGATCACCCACCTGCGCCTGCGCGAGACCAGCGATGCCGTCGATCGGCGAGACAATTCTCGTGAAGCTCAAGTTGAGTGCCGCGGTCTTCGCGGCTGCCTGTGCGTTTTCGAGTTGACCCTTGGCAGTTGCGACTCCCGCACGAGCCACACCGATCTGTGCGCTCGCATGGGCCAACTGTGCGCGTGCTGCTTCAACGCCCGCTTTCTCAGCATCGACCTGTGCCTTCGCGGCAGTGTTCGACTGCAAGGCGTTGTCGAGATCCTGTTGCGTAACGGCTTTCTGTTCAGCTAACGGTTGGTACTTTTTTACGTCGAGTTCAGTTTTGACTTGGTTCGCCTGCGCCTGCGCCAAACGTGCCTGCGCTTGCAATACTTGGCTTTGAGCCTGCGCCAGTTGCGCTTCAGCTTGTGTAATTTGAGATTTAGCTTGTTCGAGTTGACCCTCGTACTGCGCGACTTGCCCGTTTGCCTGATCGAACGCGGCCTGGAATGGACGCGGATCGATCTCAAACAAAAGCTGACCCTGCTTCACGAACGAGCCTTCTTTGTAATCTTGTCGTAAAAGATAACCGGTTACTTGTGCTTTCAGCTGCGCGTTGACCATGCCTTCGGTCGTTCCGATCCATTCGCTGTAAATCGGAACGTTTTTCTGTTCGACGTGGACCACACCGACTTCAAGGACCGGCGGCGCCGCTTGCGCGGGTTTGCTCGAACGCGCGAAGCCCAGCACCACTGCCAGCGCAGCGACTGCGAGCACGATTAAAGGAACACTTATCTTTCGGTTTCTTAAAATTTGGACCAAACGAGTTTTCATTTTGTTCTCCGATTCCCCCCGAGCAGGTGAACTCTCTGCCGTGCCCACAACCGGCGTTGAGTCCACCTGCTGTCTACACAGGCCGCGCCTGCCTGTGTTTTTTTGCAATGCCGGAAGAAGAAGCAACCGCTTTGCCACTCCGCTTTGCGTGCAGATTCGTTGTTTTGGTGGTGAGATGCGTGACGATAGTTGGTCACGTGACGATATATCGCCACAGAGCGTTGTCACGACTCGAGATCTTGAATGAGGCAGCGGCTCATGATGCTTGAGGAGATGAGTGTGGCGCCGTGGTCGTGCATGCGTTTGAGTAGTTGTTTGCCGCGGTCGTCGATGAAACTCACGCTCGTTAAGTCAATTAACAGTGACGACCACTTCGAGGGGGCGTCCTGCCAGCATTTGTCTAATTCATCGACGCACGCGCCCGCGAGCTTTCCCTCGAGGACCAAACGCGTCAGCGCCGCCTCGTTATGACAGGTAATTCTGATTACTTCATAAGCCATGCGCCTAAGCCCCGTGCAATTTGCTTGCCGCTTCTCTGCGTCTCTCTGCGGTGCTCGGCGTTCTCTGCGTTTATGGGCGCATTTCAACGCAGAGAATTCAGGAGAGGCAGAGGAACCAAAGGCCTGTTTTGCTCGTAGGCACAGTTCAAGTATCCTAGGGAATATACATGGGAGGTAGTAAGTGAAAGCCAACGCCGCTCAACTCTCCAGCGTCGATGAGCAAACCCAGAAATACCTGACGTTGCTGGAACTTTCGAAGGCCATTGCCTCTCACCGCAATCTATCCGAGCTCTTCCACGAGATAGCCTGTCGTCTGCGAAATCTTTTTCCGTTCCGCGACCTCGCCGTGATGTTGCACGACGAACAGCGAAACGTGATGCGCTCCTATTTCTTCGAAGGCTGCAAGGAAGGATGGGCCAATATACAGTCGACTGAAGTCGCGGTCGACGAATCGATCAACGGTCACGTCTGGCGCGACCAGGAACCGCTCATCATTCGCGATCTCGATCAGGAGACGCGATTTCCTTCGGCGCAGAAGCTGCGCGACAAAGGCATCAAGTCTGTTTGTTGCCTGCCGTTGAGCACGGTTCATCAAAAGCTCGGCACGTTGAATTTATGGAGCGAAGAGGCCGGAGCGTACGATTTGCTCGATCTCAAGTTTGCACAGCTCGTGACTTCGCAGATCGCGGTTGCGGTTGAGAGTCAGTTTTATCGACAACAGTTGGCGCACGAGCGCGACCGCTCCGAACTGCTGCTGCGTGTAAACAACACACTCGTTACAAATCTGAATCTGCGCGAGTTGCTCCAGTCGATCTCCAGTTCGTTGAGCACCGTCATGCCGCATGAAGCTGCGGCACTGACGCTTTACGACGAGCCGTCGAACGAGCTGCGTGTGGCCGCGTTCGATTTTCCCGACCACGAAAGTCCGTGCGCTGCGGGTAAGGTCATTCCGTTTGAAGGCAATCCGGTCGGCGAAGCATTCATGACACGCAAAACCACCCTCATAGACTACGATCCGGCTACCCACGTGGGCCTGGCGTCAGGTTGCGCATCTCCGCTGATCTTTCGCGATCGCGTATTGGGCGTGCTCGCGATCAAGAGCTCGCGGCCGCACGCATTCTCACAGGACGATGCGGAACTGTTTGAGCAGGTCGCGAACCAGGTGGCGATCGCAGTCGAGAACGCGCTCGCGTACAACGAAATCGAGACACTGAAAAACAAGCTCGAGAAAGAAAAGCTGTATCTCGAGGAGGAAATTCGCAGCGAATACAACTTCGAAGAGATTGTCGGCAGCAGTCCTGTTTTGAGGCGCGCATTGCAGAACGTGCAGACCGTCGCGACAACTGACTCGACCGTTCTGATCTACGGCGAAACGGGAACCGGCAAAGAACTGATCGCCCGCGCCATTCACAACCTGAGCGAACGCCACGAGCGCACATTAGTCAAAGTAAACTGCGCCGCGATTCCGACGGGCTTGCTCGAGAGTGAGTTGTTCGGTCATGAGAAAGGCGCGTTCACCGGCGCGATCGATCGACGCATCGGCCGCTTTGAGCTCGCTCACCAGGGAACGATCTTTCTCGATGAAGTCGAAGATATCCCGCTGGATTTGCAGTCGAAACTGCTGCGCGTACTTCAGGAACACGAGTTCGAACGGTTGGGAAGTTCGCGCACGCTGCGCGTCGACGTGAGAGTCGTGGCGGCAACGAACGCCGACCTCGCGCGAATGGTTGAAGAGAAGAAGTTTCGCAGTGACCTCTATTACCGTTTGAACGTCTTTCCGATCAACGTGCCGCCACTGCGCGAACGGCCGGAAGACATTCCGGTCCTGGTCCAGTTCTTCGCTGACAAGTTCGCCCAGCAGATGCGAAAGCGAATCGAGAGTGTGCCGAAGGAAACGATGGCCGCGCTAGTTGCTTATCACTGGCCCGGCAACATTCGTGAACTGCAAAACCTGGTCGAACGCGCAGTGATCCTTTCGCGCGGATCGACGCTCGAGATACCATTGGCTGAGTTGAAGCAACCCGTGAAGACTGCCGTCTATGTGAACGGTGGCATCACTCTCGAACACGTCGAACGCGATCACATCCTCAAGGTGCTCGACGACGCGAAGTGGGTGATCGGTGGTCCAACCGGCGCCGCCGCTCGCCTCGGCCTCAATCGCACCACCCTCAATCACCGCATGCGCAAACTCGGAATCATGCGCCCGCAGCCGCAGCCTGCAAAAGTCGGTTAGCCATGGACCAGATGACGGCGAGCGACTGGGAGCAGGTGCGCGCGATCTATGTCGAAGGGCTCCGTGAGGGAAACAGCACCTTCGAGACTCAAGCACCTTCATGGGAAGCGTGGGACGAGGCACATCTGAAGTCACCGCGGCTCGTGATGCGAGCTGACGATAAGGTGCTTGGTTGGGCAGCTCTGAGTCCGGTGTCAAGGCGAAGCGTGTACAGCGGTGTAGCAGAACTAACGATTTACGTGACTGAGAGCGAGCGAGGTAAAGGTATCGGGCGTGCTTTGCTCGAACAACTTATTGAAGAGTCTGAACAAGCAGGAATATGGACACTTCAGGCCTCGATCTTTCCGGAGAACGTCGCCAGTATCGAGTTGCACTTAAAATGCGGATTTCGCGAAGTCGGCAGGCGTGAAAGTATTGCGAAGTTGAACGGAGTCTGGCGCGACACGATACTTTTTGAGCGTCGTAGTAAGCGAGTTAATTAATAGCCACAAAAAGGCACACAAACCACAAAGTCCTTCATCAATCATTTTTTGTCTTTGCAAATTTCATCTCACCTTCCGTTATGGACCAACCGCCGAATGCTACCAGAGGGCCGCAGAGAGTTGCCAGATAACGTCTGGTGGCGGTGTCTTTATGATGAAGGTCAAACTTTGCCCAGAATCGGAAGATTGATGAGGATTTTGCCGCGCGTCCAGATACCCAAGACAAAAGCGGCGCGCCGTCTGTGGCGTAAATCCAAGGCGCACATCACCCCACGCCGGATTTACTACACCTCCGAGCTCCTTCTATTCGCCGCAATTTACCTCCTGGTTTTCACAGGCAGCCGGCTGCGCGCAATCGATGCGTTCGGTTCGCGTGCAGACGCCCTCGTCTCTCTCGTTCTGGTCGCCGCGTTCGTACTGATTCACGTCATCGCCCGTCGTTCCCTCTTGCCGAGAATTGAGAGTCACTACGCTCCCGCGCCTTACGACGAACGCAAGATATTCTTCGATCTAGGGCCCGGCTCACAGCATGTCTCGACCATCGGCGATCTTTATCAACATCTCGCCGAAAGAATCCGGCGCGCACTCGATGCCAGTAACGCCGCCATCTTCACCCGCGATGAGAAGACTGGCCACTTCAACCTGCGCGTCGTAGCCAGCACCAACGAAGCTGATCTCAGCGGCAAACGTTTGCAACTCAATCAGCGCGCGTTTGTCGTGCGCCGCCTGATGAACCTCTCAACTCCACTCGTGATCGAGCCGCGCGAAATCGAGACGTGGTCGCAGGCACTCAGCGCGCTCCACACAACGCAACGTGAAGAGCGGGCGGGCGAACACGAAGTGCTGCGCACGATCAAGTCGACCATCCTCGTCCAGATCAAACAGAGGAACGAGCTGGTCGGAATACTCTCGTTCGGTCCGCGTCGCGGTGGCTTTCAATACTCAGTCGCCGATCGCGAGCTGCTGATGTCGATCGCCGGGCAGCTCGCGCTGATTATCGACAACGCGCGTTTGACGGAGCGCATGGTGCTCCAGGAGCGCCTGCGTCGTGAGCTCGCGCTCGCCGCCGAAGTTCAGCAACGTCTGCTGCCATCGCAGGCTCCGAAGACTAATGGCATGGAGATCGCGGGTTTCTGCGAACCTGCGCGGGGAGTCGGCGGCGATTACTATGACTTCATCAAGTTTGACAACAGCCAGTTGGGTGTCGCGATTGCCGACGTTGCCGGCAAGGGGATGCCCGCCGCGCTGTTGATGTCGACGGTGCAAGCGACGCTGCGGAGTCTGACTGCGCGAAACGGTTCGGTCACTTCAGACTTGTCGTCGATCGTGAGCAAGTTGAATCGTCTGCTGTTTAATTCAACCAACGGCGAACATTACGTGACGTTCTTTTATGCGATGTTCGATCAGGCGACGCAGCGCCTCACGTACGTTAACGCCGGTCACAACCCGCCGCTTTATCTGCGAGCTGACGGTGGTTCGGAGTTTCGGCAATTGACTTCCGGTGGACTCGTGGCGGGCGCGTTCGAACACGCTGCTTACGAACAAGAGACGGTGCAGATGAGATCCAACGATCTGCTGTTTCTCTACACCGACGGACTCACTGAAGCGTTGAACGTCGACGGCGAAGAGTTTGGCACGAGCAGGATGATGGAGACGTTGAAGTCGATTGCGTCACTGTCGGCCGATCAGATCCGTGATGTCGTGGCGCGACGTGTCAAAGAGTGGTGCGCGGGCATGTCGCTTTATGACGATCTGACGTTCGTCGTGATGAAGGTTAAATGAGCCAGGCGCAAAAATAAACCTGCCTGCGCCACAGTTAAAATCAGTTACAAAAAGGCACAGAAGTCACAAAAGATTTAATCTCTTCTTTTGTGCTTTTTGTGCCTTTTTGTGGCTTAATCTCCTGCTATGGCTTTCATGGCGATAGACATGGGATCGGCGTCGACGATCATTGCGGTGCGTGGGCGCGGTGTGGTGGTTGACGAGCCTTCGCTCGTTGCCGTCGATACCGCGACGGGCGAGGCGATTGACATCGGTCGCGAAGCGCGACAGAAGTATGGACGCGAGGCGCGCGGTGTGGCAGTGATCGCGCCGATGCTCAACGGCGTCGTGGCGAATTTTGAACGAACGCAGGAGATGCTCGCGCATTTCGTGCGCAAGGCACAGGGTGGTCTCACGAGCTTTGGACGTCGCGCACTTATGAGCGTCTTCTCGGATGTCACGCCGGTTGAGCGACGCGCGTTGCTCAGTGCTGCTCAGCATGCGCGTGTCGGTCGCGTCGGCATGATCGAAGAAGGACTGGCGGCGGCTTTCGGTTGCGGCATCAGTGCGAACGACCGGCGTGCTTCAGCAGTCGTCGATATCGGCGGTGGTACGACGAACGTCGCCATCGTTGCGAGTGGCAAGATCATTCGCGCGCGTGCCGATCGGATCGGAAGTTCGAATATCGACACTGCGATTATCAACCACGTGCGGCGTCATCGCGGCTTACTGATCGGCGCGCGGACGGGTGAACGGCTCAAGTTGGAACTTGCGTCTGCGACCGTTCCCGTTGACCTGGCCCAACAGATTCCGGTCAACGGCAGCGACGTGTTGACGCGAATGCCGCGATCGATCGAGATCACTGCCGGCGAGATCTATCCAGTGGCGCAGGAAGTTGTTCGACAAATGGTGGCGGGTGTCGGCGCCACGCTCGGTGAGCTGCCGCCTGAAGTCGCGGGCGATATTTACGATCGTGGAATCATTCTCACTGGAGGTGGTGCACTGTTTGGCGGCATTGATGAATATGTTCGCGAGGCGACTAACCTGCCGGTGCGAGTCGCTGACGATCCAAGATACGCGATCGTCCGTGGTCTCGAGCAGATGTTTGACGAGCCGCTCTTGATGCGCAGAGTCGTTCGTCAGAGCGAACAACTCGCGCTGGAGCCGGAACCCGAATGATCGTAGGGGCGGCCACGGAGTGCCGCCCCTACAACTACGCTTGTACCACGCGCTGCACTTCCGGCGGCTCTTCACCAAGCCACTCGGGGTGTGACGCCGTACCGTCGTAGACCGACGTCGTCTTGAACAGTTCAAACTCTCCGCGTGCAGCCGCTTTCGACGTTCGGGCGAGTAGCGCCGTCATTTGTTCTTCACTCATCGGCCTGAAAGTACGCGCTGCAGTCAATGCCTGCTCGAGATCTTCCATACTCTCGCAACCCGTGATCACGACCGACACCGGCAGATTCATCGCATACTGAAGACACTCGATCGCAGTGACAGTGTTTGACTCCAGGATCGTTCCGTTCGCCAGCGTCTTCATCGCTAGCACGCCGATCTTCTGTTGGACCAACTCGGGCAACACCATCTTTTCAAAACTGCGATAATGCGCGTCCATCACGTTCAGCGGCATCTGCACCGTGTCAAAGCGGAAACCATTTTCCTTTGCGACTTCGAGCATGTGAAGATGAATCCGCGGATCTTTGTGTCCGGTAAACCCGATGAAGCGGATCTTGCCCGCGTCGCGCGCCTCAATCAGCGCCGCGTTGGCGCCTTGCTCGTCGAAGATGCGATGTGGATCTTCGAAACGGAGGATCTCGTGATGTTGGACCAGGTCGATGCGATCGGTTTGCATGCGGCGCAGTGACTCGTCCAACTGCTTCGCCGCTTCTTGTTTCGTGCGACCGTCGATCTTCGTCATCAGAAAAACGCGCTCGCGATAACCGTCGCGCAGCGCTTTGCCCATGCGGATTTCGCTAGCGCCTTCGTTATAGTCCCAGCAGTTGTCCATGAAGTTGATGCCGTTATCGATGGCGGTGCGAATGATGCGAATGCTGAGTTGCTCGTCGAGGTATTTGAAACCGAGGTGCCAGCCACCGAGACCGATCAGAGAAACTTGTACTCCGGTATGGCCCAGGGTTCGCACGGGCATTTGCGCATTTGAGTCTGCTTGTTCTGCCATTATTCCTCCGCGAGGTTATTAATACTTCTTCTTGACCAATTTTTGTGGTTTTTGTGCTTTATTGTAGCTGCGATGACCGGGCCCAAAAAAGGAATACCGAAATCACAACTCGCAATTTATGCGGCTATTGCCGGGAATCTCGCGATTGCCGCGACAAAGTTTGTTGCGGCTGCGTTTACCGGCAGTGCGGCCATGCTGTCCGAGGCGATCCATTCGGTGGTCGACACCGGCAACGGCGGATTGATGTTGCTTGGTGTCTACAAGAGCCGCAAGCCGGCGGATAGGGACCATCCGTTTGGACACGGGCATGAGCTGTATTTCTGGACACTTGTAGTGGGCGTGCTCGTCTTCGCTGTCGGCGGCGGCATGTCGATATACGAAGGCATCCTGCACATCGTGCATCCGGCTGAGACGAAGAATCTGGTCTGGAGTTATTCCGTGCTTGGGATAGCAGCGGTGTTCGAGAGCGCAAGTTGGTTGGCCGGGTGGAAGGCGTTTAGCGTTGAACGCGGTCGTCGCGGTGTGCTGGAAACGATTCATGAAACTAAAGACCCGACCAGCTTCACGGTGGTGCTCGAGGATTCAACCGCGTTGCTCGGGCTTCTCTTTGCGTTCGTCGGGATCTTTCTCGGACAGCAACTCGAACTGGCTTATCTCGATGGTGTGGCATCGGTGGTTATTGGCATGTTGTTGTGCGGGGTGGCGGTGTTGATGGTCTATGAGAGCAAGGGCTTGCTCATCGGTGAGGGGCTTGATAAAGAGACGTTGAAGACGGTGCGGAAGCTGGTCGAAGCGGATCCCGCGATCGAGCGTGTGCGTGCGCTCTATACGTTGTATCTTGGACCACACGAAGTGCTGTTGACGATCGAACTGCGTTTTCATAGCCACATCTCGGCGCTCGAGGTGAGAAAAGGTGTCAGACGGCTGCAGAAGGGAATTCAGTCGTGCCATCCGGATATTAAGCGTATCTTCTTCGGGGCTGAGTCGTTCGAGGAGGACGGCAATCTGTCGCGAACCCACGATGGTCGGTAACGTGCTGCTTAAAGCGTGTATTGTTCTTTTGGTGCTGCCTGTATGTGTGTTTGCGCAGGATGATGACAAGTGGCCGCCGCTGAGTTATCTGCGGGCCGATTACAGATCGGTGGCGATTGTTGCGCACAGTCGGATTGACGACGCTGAGATCACGAACCGTGTTGGCGGGTATGAGGACTGGAAGATCAACGCGGTGGTGCTTGAGTCCTTCAAGGGTAAGTTAAAGAAGGGTGATGCGTTCACGTATTTCCACGGCGCGGAGGCGGGGATTAAGCGAGAGTATTCTAGTGGCGAGAAGATCGTGTTTCTGTTAGCCGACCGTGGACATTACGCGGTCTTGGAGAACTCAACGTTGCCACCTAACGCCGACCGCATCAACAAGCTCCGCCGAATTAAGAAATCATCCTCACGCAAGCGACGGGCGTAATTGTAGGGGCGGCCCTCCGTGGCCGCCCCCCTTCGGGCATTACACGGGCGATTGGCGCGGTCACGGAGTGCCGCCCCTAAAAGCGTCTACTGAGTTGTACACGACGTGTCGTCGATGACGAACGATGTTTGCAGCGACGAGTCTTCGTTTCCGAGGAAGTAGATCCGAATCGTCTGCCCCTTAAACGACGTCAGGTCGAACGTCTTCTGCACGTAACCCGTCGTCTTGTTCAGGTTCGAGTACGTCGCAAGCGTCGAAAGCACCGTATTGCTCGAGTTGCGAATCTGCACTTGCAGCGTGTCGAACGGTGTCGTAGTCGTCGTCTCAGCCGTATTGATCTTCAACCAGAAACTCAACGTCACGCTCGTCGCACTCGAAGGCACAGCGATCTGCTGGTAAAGCGTGTCGGTGTGCGTCGTGCCGTAGCCGTCGAGCCACGC
>Ga0134128_10011911_pt1 | contig 10372 bp, 10 predicted proteins | sample KB31754_FD_96462 | JGI IMG/M metagenome (GOLD analysis project Ga0134128, IMG submission 96462) | Terrestrial soil microbial communities with excess Nitrogen fertilizer from Kellogg Biological Station, Michigan, USA - KB3-175-4 | ecosystem: Environmental > Terrestrial > Soil > Unclassified ...
GGGCCCAGTGCCGGATGTGGTGGAGGTCGGTGCGGCGGGAGTGGCAGCCGGGGAACCGGCACCGGTACCGGTCGCGCTCGCGGGCCGCGCGGCGCAGCGCCGGGGTGGGCCGGCGGTGCCGGCGGCCGATGTCGAGCAGGGTGCCGTCGTGGTCGTGCAGCATCCAGCTGACCGTCGCCGCGCAGGAGATCCGCTGGGCGGTGGCGGGGCTGAGCGCGGGGCCGTCTTCGAGGTGGCAGCGCCGCGGGTGGGCCGGGTGGCCGACGTGCCGGTAGGGACAGTCCGGGCGGCAGGCCTCCTCAACCTCGGCAGAGTCGCCGCCGGGCTGGCCGTCGGCGGCCGGCGTTTCCGCGGAAACGCCGACCGGCTCAGTCTCGGGGCCTGGGTCGGCGTCGGGGGAGTTGAGGGCTTCGGGGCCGACATGGACGACGACCTGGTAGATGTCGGGATTATCGGCGGCGGTGATCTTCCCGGCCAGGTAATCAGCCGCGATCCCGGCCAGCGCGTCAGCCAGGCTCGCAGCCTCGGGCGAGTCCCGCTCCGGGCTCTCCGGCGTTTCCGCGGAAACGCCGGCGCCCCCCGGCGGGCCAGAGCCGGAGGCAGGGCTGGCGGTGTCGTCGTGGCCGGCATCGTGGGGATGCTCCAGGTCGGCCGCCGCCGCGCGGAGGGCCTGGATCAGGACCTGACCCTCGGCGGCGGGCAGCCGGACGATCATCGCCACCGACCCGTCTTCTTGATCCACCCGCCAGGTCACCCGGCGGGCCGCCCGCGCCGCATGGTCTTTCGCCCGCGAGACCTGACGATGGGCACGCGCGAACCGCTCCAGCTGGCCACCCGTCATCGGCCGGGCCATCTCCGCCAGGACCCTCTCGGTCGCCGGGGTCGCGATCCGGGTCAGCGCCCGCACCTTGGCATACGACAGCCGGCCGGCCGCGAACTCAGCCCGGGTCACCGGCAACTCCCGCAACGCCCGGGCGACCCGGACATGCTCCCGGGCGGTACCCGGAGTCAGGCAGCACTTCCACGCCAGCCACGCCGAACACGACGGCAGGTCCCACGACTCCCACCCACGACGAGCGTCGAAGTCTGCGACCAGCAGCAGGAACCGGCACGTCGCCGCAGTCAGGTGACCGGCCAGCTCGCAGATCTGCGCCTCCAGGCGCTCCAGCGGCACCACGACGCCGCCTAGCTCGCCGTCCGAGGATGACTGTCCTGGCTGATTTAATGATTCGCTCATGTATTCGAGCATAATGAGCGGGTCTGACAGTTTTGCGGCAGCTCAGGAGCCCGAACTCCAGTAGTCGCCTTCGCCGACGACCGGGCTCTGACCTTGGGAGATCAAGGTGCCGTAAGCGCACCAGGCGTCGTCGCCCTCAATCCGGCCGTAGACGAGCCGGACGTCGACGACCTCGAGCAGGAACGCCTGCCCAGGGTCGCGGGGCTCGACCGGGGCCCGGTTGAGCCGGGCGGCCAGATCGCGGGCGTTGCGCTTGAGGGTGACCATGGCGGCGTCGGGGGAGGGGCCGGTCCCGGCCACCAGGCCGTGCGGGAACCCGGCGTCGTCGCTGGTGGAGCGCAGGGTCACGTCGGCGGTTCTAATGTCGCTCATGCCGGGAAGGTACCGCGCCTGGTTATTCGGCGTAGCGGGCGGTGAGGGTGCGCAGTGCGTCGATGGTGGTCTGGTCGTCGGGCAGCCACGGGCCGCTGAGCGGCCCGGTCGGGTTCCAGAAGGTCTGGATGCGCTCGCCGCCGTTGTCAGTCATCCACTCAAAAAGCAGCTCGAACCATTCCGGGCGGTGGTTGATACGCGGATTGTTGGTCTCGCAGATGTCGATCTCGGGCGCGTCGCGGCCGGTCAGCTCGCGGCAGGTATCGCGCATGTCATCGAGGCGGGCGAATAGCTTGTCCCGGCTGACCCCGCCGGTCCACTTGCGGAACTGGCCTTCGGGAAAGTCGTAGATATCCAGGCCGTACCAGTCCAGGTTGGTGCCCATCCACGCCTTGGTCGCGCTGGGCACGGCGCAGATGATGGAGCCGTAGCGGACGTTCGAGCCGCGGCACAGGTTCTGCATGTAGTCGTGCACCGCGGCCATGTTGTCCGCGTTCACATAGTCGGGGTATCCGTCCAGGTTGGAGGCCTCGTGCCAGGCCGACAGCTTCACGCCGGGCGGGGCCGAGGCGATGAACGACGTGAGCTTGTCGTCCAGCCGGCCCGCCAGCAGGTCGGCCGGGACGGGCCGGATGGAGAGCGTCACGCTGGCCTCGGGCACGCTCTCCTTGGACGGCCAGATCGTGGGCACGAAGTTGTACTGATCCCGGTAAGCGCGGAATGTGCGAACGGTGATCCCCACGTCGTTCATGGGGTCGAAGACCTTTGAGTTCGAGCCGAATAGAACGCCCACGTCTGCCCCAAATGATTGACAAATGGTTGAGTGTTGACTAGGCGTAACTCGCCTGCGACGGCACTTTAGCCGGTTAGGGCCGAGTGCCGGTCCACAGGGTGCGGGTGCCGCGGATGGCCAGGTCCTGACGGGTCAGGATGCTCTGCGGGCCATCCTCGGCGGTCAGCGCGTCCAGGGTGGCCAGGTCATCGGCGGTGAGCACGTCGTCCAGGCGGCCCCGGATCCGGCGCAGCCAACCGAACGCGTAGCGGGCGGCGGCCGGGGACGGCGGCGCGATCAGGCTGAGGTCGAAGGCCTGCCCGGCCACCTCGGCGAACCCGGCCCCGGTCAGCAGCGGCGTCCAGTCGGCGCCCAGGTAGGGCAGCTCGGCGCCGCGCAGCTCGTCCAGCGCGGCGTCGCAGCGGGCCTCGAGGCCGGGGCGGCCCAGGCCGATGTCGTCGGGCAGGAAGCGCAGGGATTCGGTCAGCTCGGCCACGGCGAGCAGCCCTCCGGGCCGGATGAGCCCGAAGATCTCGGCCAGCCCCCGTGCCGGGTCGGCCAGGTGATGCAGCGCCATCGAGGACCAGGCCAGGTCGACGGTCTCGATGGCGGGCCAGGCCTCGTCCAGGTTGGCCTCAACCGTCCGCACTCGGTCGGCCAGTCCGGCCTCGCTGGCCTTGGCCCGCACGCGGGCGAGCATCTCGGCCGACTGGTCGACTGCGATGACGTCGGCGCCGGGGAACCGCCGGGCCAGGGCGAGGGTCCCGGTCCCGGTGCCGGAGCCGAGGTCGAGGATCCGGCGGACGTCACCGGCGAGTTCGTGCACCCGGTCGACGGCGGCCAGCAGGTAGGACTGGAGTACCTCGGCGTCGAGGTCCAGCAGCTCGGCGAGTACTGCCTCGTCCTGGTCGCCGCCATGGTGATGGTCGCCGGCGTGGTGATGGTGGTGGGTGGCGTGGCTCATGACCGCGACCGTAGCTCAAGCTTGCTCCAATGGCATCTTTCTTTGCCAGTTCAGCAAATCATCGGGGCAGGTCCTTGTGCGACGGCACCTGGCTGGCGTCGATGGCGTCCACGACCAGCTGGCTTGTCCCCACGTCCGGTCAGGAGGCGGGGCGGAGGGTCACCGTCTGGGCCAGGGCGCGGGCCTCCTCTAGGGAGGGTGCGCTGGCGGTGCCGCCGGCCGCGCGGGTGGACAGGGCGCCGGTGGCGCAGCCAAGGCGGGCCGCCTCGGTCAGCGGGAGGCCACGGGACAGGCCGACGATGAGGCCGGCGTTGAAGCAGTCCCCGGCGCCGGTAGCGTCCACTGGCGTCACCGGGGCCAGCTCGGCCCGGTCCCGGCGCGGGCCCTGGGCGCACAGCGCGCCCCGCGGACCGAGCTTGACCACCACGTCCGGGCCCCAGCCGGTCAGCACGTCGGCGGCGGCGGGCAGGTCGGGGGCGCCGCTGATGCGCAGGGCCTCGCCCTCGTTGGGCAGCAGCAGGCTGGTCTGGGCCAGGATGTCGCGCAACTGGGGGCCGCCCCACCCGCCGGCCGGGTCCCAGTTGGTGTCCAGCGAGGTCACCGTGCCGGCGGCCCTGGCCGCGGCGAACAGCCCGGCCAGGCCGGGCCCAAGCGTGTGGTCGAGCAGGAAGTAGGAGCTCACGTGCACGTGCCGGGCCCCGGTCAGCAACTCCACGGGCACGTCAGGGGCAGCCAGCGAGGGGATGGTGCCCAGCGCGGTGAGGATGGCCCGGTCGCCGCCGCGCGACAGGGCCACGGTCATGCCGGTGGGCTGGTCATCGCGCACCGTGATGGCGGCGGTGTCGACGCCTTCGCGGGCCAGTTGGGCCAGCATGAAGTCCCCGGCCGCGTCGGCCCCGACCACGGCCACCAGCGCGACGCTCAGCCCGAGCCGGGCCGCGGCCACCGCGGTGATGGCCGCCGACCCGCCGATGACCAGCGAGATGCTGCCGACCAGCTTCTCCTCCTGGCCGAAGGCCGGGGTCACGTCGCCACCGACGATCAGCACGTCGGGGTTGCAGTCGCCCAGGATCACCAGGTCATGCGATGGCGACGTCAACGCCGGCCTCCTTGAGCTGAGCCGCGTCGGCGGGGTCGATGCCGGAGTCGGTGACCAGCACGTCCACCTCGCGCGCGGTGCAGATGCGGGCGAAGGCGTGGCGGCCGACCTTGGAGCTGTCGGCCACGATCACGACCCGGCTGGCCCGCTGGCACATCAGCCGGTTGATGCTGGCCTCGCCCTCGTGGTGGGCGGTAGCCCCGGCCTGTGCGTCGATGCCGTCCACGCCCAGGAACGCGATGTCCAGGGTGACCTGATCCAGCACTCCGGTGGCCAGCGGCCCGGTCAGCTCGTAGGAGTGCGGGCGGGCCACCCCGCCGGTGGTCACGATCTTGATGTGCTGGCGCACGGCCAGCTCGGTGGCGATGTTGAGCGCGTTGGTGACCACGGTCAGCGCGGGCGACGGGGCGCCGGAGTTGAGGTCGGGCCGGACGACCAGCGCCCTGGCCACCTCGGTGGTCGTGGTGCCGCCGTTGAGCCCGGCGATCTGGCCCGGCTTGACCAGCCCGGCGGCCAGCGCGGCGATGCGCAATTTCTCCGACGGGTAGCGCTCGGACTTGTAGCGCAGCGGCAGGTCGTAGGTGACGCCCCTGGCCACCGCGCCGCCCCGGATCCGGGTCAGCATCTGCTGGCCGGCCAGCTCGTCCAGGTCCCGGCGGATGGTGGCGGGCGAGACGCGCAGCGCGCGGGCGGCGGGCTCGACCTGGAGCTGCCCGTCGGCGGCCAGCAGCTCCAGCAGCTCGTTCCACCGGCGGTAGCGGCTCACCGGGGCGTCATCTGGCTGGTTCAGTGCCTGGCTCCGATCACCTTGAGCAGCCGCGTCACCTCGGCCGCGATGGCGTCGCGGCCCGGCCGCTCGTACTTACGCGGGTCGACCAGCGCCGGGTCGGCGGCCAGCTGGCCGCGCACGGCCGCGGTGAACACCTTATTCAGCTGCGTCGCTATGTTGATCTTCGTCATGCCGGCCCGGACGGCGGCGGCCAGGGTGTCGTCGGGGATGCCGGACGAGCCGTGCAGCACCAGCGGGACGGTGAGCCGGCGCTGGATCGCCGTGATCAGGTCCAGGTCCAGCACGGCGTCGCGGGTCAGCATGGCGTGCGAGCTGCCCACCGCCACGGCCAGCGCGTCGGTGCCGGTGGCCTCGACGTAGGCGGCCGCCTCGCCGGGGTCGGTGCGGGCCTCGGGGGCGTGCACGCCGTTCTTGCCGCCGATCTCGCCCAGCTCGGCCTCCACCCACAGGCCGCGGTCGTGACAACAGCGGGCCACCCGCGCGGTGGCGGCCACGTTGTCGGCGTAGGGCAGCACCGAGGCGTCGAACATCACCGAGCCGAAGCCCAGGTCGGCCGCCTCACGGACCAGCTCCTCCTCGGTGACGTGGTCCAGGTGCAGCGCGACCGGCGTGGTCGCCGCCTGCGCGATGCGGGCACAGGCGGCGCCGATCGGGCCGAGCGCTCCGTGGAACCGGACGCAGTTCTCGCTGACCGCCACCACCACCGGGGCGCCGGCCGCCTCGGCCCCGGTCACGATGGCTTCGGCGTGCTCGATGCCGACCACGTTGAACGCGCCCACCCCGTGCCCGGCGGCGCGGGCCGGACCGACGATCTCGGCCATGGACACGGTACTCATCGGGCCGCGCTCATCGGGCCGCGCTCATCGGGCTGCCTCGGCCGGGCTCACGCTGACCTCGGCCAGGACCCGGGCGTAGTCGCCGGGGCTGAACTCGCCCGCTACCGGTGCCGCCACCGCGGCCGTGCCCAGGGCGACCGCGTGCCGCAGGCGCTCGGGCCAGGGACGGCCCTGGACCAGCCCGTGGACCAGGCCCGCGGTCACGGCGTCGCCGGCCCCGGTCGGGTTGCCGTCCACCGGGCCCGGCGGCGCCGCGCGCCAGGTGCCCTCCGGGGTGACGGCCAGCAGTCCGTCGGGACCCAGCGACACGACCACGGCGCCGGCCCCGGACGACCGGAGCCCGTCGGCGGCGGCCGGGATCGCCACCGGGTCCGGCCCGTTGCCGGCGGTCAGCGATCGGCCGGCCAGCGCCTCCAGCTCGGCCAGGTTGGGCTTGACGATGGCCGGACCCGCCGTGGCGCCCGCTACCAGCGCGTCGCCGTGGGTGTCGAGCACGGCGGGCACGCCCGCCGCCGCGGCGGCCATGACCAGCTCGGCGTAGGCGCCGGCGGGCAGGCCGCGCGGCAGGCTGCCGCTGAGCACCACGGCCGCGCTGGGTTCCAGTGCACTCTCATACAGGGCCAAGAAGGCCGCGTACTCGGCCTGCGTCACCGTCGGCCCCGGCTCGTTGAACAGTGCCGTCCGCCCGTGGCCGGTGTCCACCACCGCGAACGTCCGCCTGGTCTCGCCGCCGACCGGGGCGAAGGAGGCCGGCACCCCGAGCCCGGCCAGGGCCGAGCTCACGTCCGCGCCGGTGGCGCCGCCGGCCAGGCCGAGCACCTGGGCCTGAGCCCCGAGGGCCAGCAGCGTGCGGGCCACGTTCAGGCCCTTGCCGCCGGGGCGGGCCCGGACCCGGCCGGGCCGGTTCACCCCGGACCAGTCCACGCCGTCGACCTCGTGGGTGATGTCCAGCGCCGGGTTCAGGCAGGTAACCGTGATCACGTTGCCGGGCACCTCAGCGAGGCGCGGCGGGAAGCAGGATGACCGAGCGGCTCAGGTTCCGCGGCCGGTCGGGGTCCAGCCCGCGTTGCGTGGCCAGCGCCACGGCCAGCCGGTGCACCCGGACCAGCTCGGCCATCGGGTCCTCGTGGCTCTCCCAGATGGTCCCGCCCGCCGCGGCCACCTCGCCGGCCAGCCCGTCCGGGGCCGGGCCGAGCAGCCAGACCACGCTGCCCTCGCCGGTCACCGCGACCGGCCCGTGCCGGTACTCCATGGCCGGGTAGGCCTCGGTCCACATCCCGGCCGCCTCGCGCAGCTTGAGCGCGGCCTCGTTGGCCAGCCCGTAGGTCCAGCCGGTACCCAGGAACGTGAGCTGGCGGGCGGCCAGCGCGGCCGCGGGCAGCGGCTCGGCCAGGATCCGCTCGGCCGCGTCGGCCACCGGGCCCATGTCCTGGCCCAGGTGGGTGCGCAGCAGGGCCAGCTCGGAGGTGGCGAACCTGGTCTGCACCACCGACTCCTCGTCGGCGAACTCCAGCCCGATGACCGCGTCGGCGGCCGCCGCCACCGGCGTGCCCGGCACCGCCGTGATGGCAACCGTGGGCAGCCGGCCGGCCAGCTCGGCCAGCAGCCGCAGGATCTCGGTGGTGGTGCCAGAACGGGACAGCACCAGCAGCCGGTCATAGGCCCGGTCCGGCGGCAGCTCCGAGGCGGCGAACGCGTCGGTCTCGCCCTGGCCCGCGGCCTCCCTGGCCGCGGCGTACGCCTGGGCCATGAACCACGACGTGCCGCACCCGGCCACCGCCACCCGCTCGCCGGGCGCCGGCAGCAGCCCGGCCACGTCCGCGGCCAGCGCCGTCGCCTGACGCCAGCACGCCGGCTGCGAGGCCACCTCCGCCGCCGTGCGGCTGCCCATCGGTTCTGCCACCCTTGTCTCCCATCTAGCCATCGGTCAGGCCCACCAGGTCAGGCCCACCAAGTCAGGTCCCCGCGAGCCCGGTGGCCGCGACCGACCGGACGAAGTAGCGCTGGGCCACGAAGAAGATCACCAGCATCGGAGTCAGGCTCATCACGTTGCCGGCCATCAGCAGCGGCCACTCCGTGGAGTGCGCGCCCTGGAAGGTGGCCAGCCCCAGCGGGATTGTCATCTGGTTCGTGGAGGTGACCGCGATGAGCGGCCACAGGAACGAGTTCCACGAGTCGAGGAAGGTCAGCGCGGCCAGCGTGGCCAGGGCCGGCGCCGACAACGGCAGCACGATCTTCCACAGCACCGCCAGGCGGCTGGCCCCGTCCACCCGGGCCGACTCCTCGTACTCGATCGGCAGCGTGCGGAAGAACTGGCGCAGGAAGAACACGCCGAACGCGGTCGCCGCGTTGGGCAGGATCAGCGCCCCGATGTGGTCGATGCCCACCCCGGCCAGGACGTGGACGCCGAGCCACTTGGTGATGATGAACTGCGGGATCATCGTGACCTGGAACGGCACCATGAGCGTGGCCATGATGGCGACGAACAGCAGCCCGCGACCGAGGAACCTCAGCCGCGCAAAGGCGTACCCGGCCAGCGAACACAGCAGCAGATTGCTGACCACGGTGGTAACCGCGACCGCGGCACTGTTAATGAAAAATCGGCCGAACGGCGCGCTGTGCCAGGCAGCCGGGTAGTTCGACAGCTTGAGCACGTGCGGGGTGAGCAGCGGCGGGAAGTGCAGTGCCTCCGACGGCGTCTCGAGCGAGGTGAGCACCAGCCAGATGAAGGGGAACGCCAGCACCAGGGTGGCGGGCACCAGCACCAGATGCCACGGGCTGAAGGGCAGGCGCCGCCACCGCGAGCGGGACCGTACGAGCGTCGTGGCGGTCATGAGCGGTAGTACGTGAACCGCCGGCCGACCCGGAACTGGATCGCGGTGATCACGATGATGACGACGAACAGGAAGTAGGCGATGGCCGAGGCGTAGCCGAAGTTGAAGTTCTGGAAGGCCTGGAAGTAGAGGTAGTAGACCAGCACCGTGGTGGCGTGCAGCGGGCCGCCCTGGGTGCTCAGGTAGACCTCGTCGAACAACTGAAGCGCGTTGATCGTGAGCCAGACGGCCAGGAACAGCGAGGCCGGGCTGAGCAGCGGGAGCGTCACCTTGCGGAACGTGCGCCACGGCCCGGCCCCGTCGATGGCCGCGGCCTCGATCAGGCCTGACGGCACGCCCTGGAGCGCGGCCAGGTAGATCACCACCGCGAACCCGGTCCAGCCCCAGATCGTCATGGCCACGATGACGAACAGAGCCTCGGACGGCGAGTTGAGGAACTGCTGCTGCGGGATGCCGACCAGGTGGAAGGCGTAGTTGACGATCCCGTAGGACGGGTCGAACAGCCAGATGAAGACCAGCGCCTCGCTGATGGTGGAGATCGCCATCGTCGCGTAGGCGGCGGTGCGGTAGACCGAGATGAAGCGGATCTTGCGGTTCATGGCCACGGCCAGGAACAGGCCGACGAGCATCGTGCCGGGCACGAACAGCGCCGTGTAGGTGAGCGTGTGGCCGATGGCCGAGGCGACCACCGGGTCGTGCACCATCTGCCGGTAATTGCGCAGGCCGACGAACGGCGTGCGGCCGTTGAGCAGGTTGTTCTGCTGGAACGACATGATCGCCGACCACACGATGGGGACCAGGCCGAACAGCAGGATCACGGCCACGCCGGGAGTGACGAAGCCCCATCCGGTGAACTGCTCGGCGACCCGCGACTTGGGCATTCGTCAGCTGCCCAGCACCTGGTTGACCTGCTGTGCGGCGGAGGTCAGCGCGGCCTGCGGCTGGCTCTTGCCCAGCAGCACCGACACGATCATGTTGCCCAGGATCTGCGAGATCTTGGGGTACTGCGGGATCTGCGGCCGGGCCTGGCGGACGTTGTTCAGGTTGCTGATGAACGTGCTCACGTCGGGCAGGGCCTGGTTCATCTGCTGGTCGAAGCCCGGCGAGTTGGCCACCGAGCGCCGGATGGGCAGGTTGCCGGTCTTCACGGAGAAGTACCTCGCCTGGGCCGGGGCGCTCAGCCAGATCAGGAACTTCTCGGCCTCGGAAACCCGGGTGCTGCCGTTGTTGAAGATCACCCAGTTGTCGGGCCCGGAGATGGTCTGGTGCCCGCCGGAGGTGCCGGGATAGGACGGCATGACCTGCACGCCGTAGTGCACGTTCGGGAACGCCGACAGGTCCCACGGCCCGGTCACCAGCATCCCGATCTTGCCGGAGTTGAACAGGTTGGCGTAGGCCGAGTCGGTCGGGTCCAGGTACATGGACTTGTCGGTGATGGCCATGGTCTTGAGCGTGTTCAGCGAGGCCA
>Ga0134128_10011912_pt1 | contig 10372 bp, 8 predicted proteins | sample KB31754_FD_96462 | JGI IMG/M metagenome (GOLD analysis project Ga0134128, IMG submission 96462) | Terrestrial soil microbial communities with excess Nitrogen fertilizer from Kellogg Biological Station, Michigan, USA - KB3-175-4 | ecosystem: Environmental > Terrestrial > Soil > Unclassified ...
CCTTTCCGTCGCGGCGCAGATCGATTCCGGTGACGCCGGGGCCCGGATGCGGAAGGCGGTGCACGATCGCGCCGTCGCTGCGCCGCCAGATCAGCGCGCTCCCGTCGATCGCGCCGGTGGCGAGCAGCGTCCCGTCGGGAGTGAACGCGACTTCGCGCACGATTCCGCGGTGCGCGGTGAACTTGTGATCGAGAACGTAAATGCCGCTCGACACCTGCGCGGGCGTGGGACCGAACCGGTGCCACGCCCCGAGGAACCCGACGAAGAGCAGCGCGAGCGCGAGCGCCGCGGCAACGAGCGCGGCGACCCGGCGCAGCTTACGCAGCCTTCTTCGCCGGCGCCGACTCGCTGTACATCTGCAGGGCCTTCTCCAGGATCACGTCGGGCTGGGGCTTCTTCGGTGTGTTGTCGTTCTTCGCGTTCGGATCGCGGAGGATCTGCGCGGTGAGATCGACGATCACGTCGGGCCTCACGCCGCCATCCTTGATCGGCTTGAGCTCCGGCGTCGTGTAGTGCGCGATGGTCATGTACACCCCGCCGCCGCTCGGCAGCGTGATGAACTTCTGCACCACCGACTTGCCGTACGTCGTGATACCGACGGTCTTGCCGCGGTTGTTGCCGTGGATCGCCGCGGCGAAGATCTCGCCGCCCGCGGCGGTCGAGCTGTCGGTGAGCACTTCGACCTGGCCGTCGTAGTCGGCGTTGTGGTCGGCCGTCCAGCGGCGCGGCTCGATGCGGCGTCCCTCGAGCGAGGTGATGATGCCGCCGGTCAAGAGAGCGTCGGCGGCGGTGATCGCTTCGTCGACGTCGCCGCCGGCGTTGCCGCGCACATCGACGATCAGCTTGCGCGTCCCGCTCTTGCGCACGTTCTCGAGCGCGGCGCGGAACTGCTCGGCCGAGCCTTTCTCGAAGAACGGCACCTTGATGTAGGCGACGCCGTCGTACTGCTTCGTCGTCAGCGCCACCGGGTGGAACTGCGCCGCCTGGATCGTGAAGTCGTCGCGCTTCGTCTGGCCGCCGCGGAGCACCTGCAGGTGCACGGGGTGATTGGCGCGGAGCAGGTTGCGGAGCTGCCAGACCGCCATCTTCTGCGTCGGCTGGCCGTCGACCTTCTCGATGAAGTCGCCGCGCTCGATGCCTGCCTTTGCCGCGGGCGAATTCGCCACCGGGGAGATCACGTAGCCGTAGCCGAAGCGCTTCGTCACCACGAGGCCGACGCCGTTGTCGTCGACGTCGGCGAAGTTCTTGTACGCGGCCATCTGCGCGGGCGGAACGTAGAAGCTGAACTCGTCGACCGCGTCGGTGACGCCGTTGAAGGCGCCGTCGAGCAGCTGGTCCGACGGGACCTGCTCCACGTAGTTGTTCCGCACCAGGTCGAACACCTCCGTGAAGATGCTCAGGTAGCGGTAGACGTTGTTCTTCGGCGACGACTGGCCGAACAGCGCGCCGCCGATCAACGACAGCATCAGGGCGACGGAGATGGAGAGGAAAGCGATTTTCTTTTTGCTCATCGGTTGCTCAACGAAGCCATTTTCGCGGATCTTCGGGGCGATTGTCCTGACGAATCTCGAAATATAGGTAGCCGGATCCGGCATCCTCCGCCTCGCCGACCCCTGCAATCGCCTGTCCAGCGTTGACGTGGTCGCCCGCCGCCACCGCCGGCGATTTCAGGTTGCCGTAGAGCGAAAAAACGCGGTTTCCGTGATCGAGTATCACTAAATTGCCGTATCCCTTGAACCACTGCGAAAAAAGAACTGTTCCCGTGAAGACCGCGCGCACCTCCGTGCCCGGCGCCGCGGCGATCTTCAAGCCGTTGCTGAACGTCACCGTCGAGAACTTCGCGTTCACCTGTTTCCCGAAGGACTCGATGACTTTCCCCTGCAGCGGCCACGGCAGCGCGCCCTGCAGCGTGCGGATGTCGGTCGCGGCCGGCAGCCCCTGGCGTTGTTTCGAAAGCGTGTCGATCAGGCGCTCCAGGCGCTTGGCTTTTTCTTCGAGCTCGGCGATGCGCTGCTCGGACCGCGAGCCTTCCTGCGCCAGCGACGCCAGCCGGCGCTGCTGCTCGTTGCGCGCGACGACGACCGCGCGCTGGCGTTCTTCGACGACCTGCCGCATGGCCTCGACGCGCTTGTGACGGTCGGCGAGATCCGTCATGCGCGCGGCGAGCTGCGCGCGCGACGTCTGGAAGCGCGACACCGCCCGCGCGTCGCGCGAGACGAGGTAGCTGAGCATCGACATCGCCTCGATGGGGTCGCGTTTGTCGTCAATCGACAGCAGCAAGCGGACGTAGCTCAGCCCGCCGAGGCGGTAGAGCGCGCCGAGGCGTTTGGCGAGGAACTTTTTCTGCTGCGCGATGCGGGGGCCGAGCTGCGCGATCTGCACCTCGACGTTCTTCTGCTCCTGCTCCAGCCGCGTCCGCATGTCGACGGCGAGCGCGAGCTCGCGCGTGCGGATGCCGAGCTCGAGGTCCGCCTCCTCGAGCTGCTGCTGCGCGCTCTGCTGTTGCGATTTGACGGTGTCGAGGCGCTGGCGGAGGCGGGCGATCTCGCCGCGGATGCGTTCGAGGTCGGCGCTGTGCGGCGCTTGCGACAGCGTCAGCAGCGCCAGCGCGGCCGCCGCAACGACTCTACGTCCCGAACTCGCGCAATGCATGCTTGGCCGCCTGCTGCTGCGCCTCTTTCTTCGACGTCCCCTCGCCGCGCTTGGTCAGGCTCCCGACCTTCACCTCCACGATGAAGCGCTTGTCGTGATCGGGACCGACCTCGCCGATCACGGTGTACTCCGGCAGCGGCAGCCCTTTCCCCTGCGCCAGCTCCTGCAGCGCGGTCTTGTAGTCGTGGAAGAGGAGGTCGTCGGAGTCGATGCGGTCGACGTCGTCCTTGAACGAGCGCTCGATCAGCGCGCGCGCCGGGTCGATGCCGGCGTCGAGATAGATCGCCGCGATCACGGCCTCGAACAAGTTCGCCAGGAGCGAGTCCTTCTTCCGTCCGCCCGACTTCTCCTCGCCGACGCCGAGGTAGATGACGTCGCCCATGCCGTAGTCGCGCGCCTTCGCGGCCAGGCTCGTCGCGCTCACCAGATACGCCTTGATCTTCGACAGCGCTCCTTCGTCGAGCTTCGGGAAGCGCTGGAACAGCAGGTCGCCGATGACGAAGCCGAGCACGGAGTCGCCGAGGAACTCGAAGGTCTCGTTGTCGCGCACGTCGTCCTGCTTGGCCTCGTGCGAGTACGACTTGTGCGTGAGCGCGCGCGTCAGGATCTCGCGCCGCGTGAAGCGGTGGCCGATGCGCTCCTCGAAGGTCGACAGATCGTCTTGCAAGCGTTTTTATTGCGTCGCGCGCGCCACCCAGCCGTCGCCGGTGATGTTGTCGACGGAGCTGGCGTACGCGCTCCACGAAATATCGATGTCGGGGACGTCGAACTGCAGCGAGAGGTTGCCGCTCGCCCCGGCGAAGCTGGCCGGCACGCCCGGCTGGCTCAGCGAGTACGGCTTCACCGTCACCGTCATCGTTGCGCCGGTGTTGACCGACGTGACGGTCCAGGTGTGCTCGGCGTCGTCGAGATTGACGATGCCGGCGTTGGTACGGAAGGCACTGCTCTGCCGCAGACCGAGCGCGTACGCCGGTGTGTTGTCGACGGAATCGTTGAGCGAGACCGACGGAAAGCTCTGCGAGACCGTTCCCGCCGATCCGGGCTGCGGCGTCCAGATGCGCGAGAATCCGTCGATGGACGAGGCCTCGTCGTCGAGGTTCAGGCCGGCGGCATCGAAGGAGAAGACGAGCAGCGCGCCGAGGCCGCTCCTTTGCAAGGCCGTGCCGACGAAGTCGTTGACGGTGGTGACGCTCTGCGGCTCGAGGTTGAAGTGCACGAGCGGCTCGTTGGTGTTGTCCTGCCCCGCCACCAGAAAACCGACGCCGATGTTGCGGGTGACGTTCTCGTAATTCGCGAAGGTGACGTCGGAGCGGAAGAAGACGCCGTTGGCGCCCTGAACGCTGCCGGCGGCGGGGATGAGGAACGACGACCAGCGCCTCTCCTGCAGGATGACGTTCGGCCGCACGCCGCCCCGCGCCGCACGCGTGCGGAGACGCTGCATGGCCTGGCCGACGGTCAGCGGCGCCGACGCGGCCACCGGCGTCAGCTTCCCGTCAGCCGCGAATACCGAGACGGTCACGAGAGAGAGCGCGACTGCAGCCAGGGCTTTGGCGTTCATCGGACGAGTCTACTGCAACGACGCCAGCGCCTGCCGCGCCGTAGCCAGATCCTCACCGTAGCGCTCCTTCGGCGCCGTGGCGATGAACCGCGACAGCGCCGCGCGGGCCTCGGCGCGGTGTCCGGCGCGGCCTTCCACGAGGCCGATGTTGAAGAGCGCGTCGTACTGGCGCGGGTCGAGATCGACGGCGCGGTTCCACGACTCGACGGCGCGCGCGTAGTCGCCCTGCCGCGCGTAGACGACGCCGAGCGTGTTCAGCGCCAGCGGCAGGCGCGGGTTGAGCGCGAGCGCGCGTGTGAGGAACGACGTCGCGCCGGCCACGTCGTCGCGGCGCAGCGCCACGATGCCGAGGTTCTGCAGGGCGGGGGCGTTGTTCGCGTCGGCCTGCAGCACGCGGTCGAACTGCTTCGCCGCGTCGTCGAGCTTCCCCTGATCCGCGAGCGCGACGCCGTACGCGTTCAGCGCGTCGGGATCGTTCGTCGACGCCAGCGGCGCGAGCACCTGCACGGCCTCGTCGATCTTCCCACTCTCGGTGAGGAGCAGCCCGAGCTGCACGCGCGCGCTGCTGTTCTCGCCGCCGTTCTTGATCGCCGCGCGCAGGTTCTCGATGGCCTCAGGGACGTGCTCGGACTGCTGCAGCACGAAGGCCAGGAGCTCGCGCCCCGCGGCCATCTCCGGCCGCGTCGCCACGACGTGCTTGGCGAGCCGCAGGGCCGTGGCCATGTCGTGCGCTTCGTAGGCGTCGACGACCTGGTGCATCTCGTTGTCGAGCTGCACGAGGTTCTTCGGATCGTCGGCGGCCGTGTAATTCGTTTTCATCGCGCCGCTGCCGCTGACGTAGCCGAGGCTGCGGAGCTTGGCCTTTTCTTCCTCGCTGACGTCGCGGTTCGGCGCGTTGATCTGCGCGTTGAGCGACTTCAGGTACGCGCGGGCCTGCTCGACGTCGCGGCGCTGCGCGTCGCGGAGGTTGTTCTTCTCGCCGGGATCGCGCGGGAGGTCGTAGAGCTCGGAGATGGGGAGGTCGATGTACTTCTCGCTGCCGCGAATGACGCCGGTGAGCGGCGCCCAGCCGCGGTTGATCGAGGTGCTGAGCGACTCGAAGTACGAGTCGCGGGCGGAGACGCGCTCGAGCAGCGAGGCGCCGAGGAGCGCGGCGGGCTTGGCGATGCCGGCGCGCGCGAGGATCGTCGGGACGATGTCGATGTGCCGCGCGTACGCGTTCTCGACGCGATGCGCGACGACGCCGCTCTGATGGACGAGGAGCGGGATCTTCAGCGTGGCCTCGTACGCGAAGAGGCCGTGCGTCAGCTCGCCGTGGTCGCCGCGGCCTTCGCCGTGATCGGCGGTGACGATGAGGAGCGGGTTCGACTCCAGCAGCGGCGCGAGCTGCTTCGACAGCGCGTCGTCGACCGCGGCGATCTCGCCGAGGTATGGGTCGCCCGCGTACTGCGTGGCGAAGGGCTCGGGCGGGCGGTAGGGGGCGTGCGGGTCGTAGAGATGAATCCAGAGGAAGCGCTTCTTCCCCGCGTTCGCCGCCCACCACTTCGCGGCGGCGTCGAGCACCACCGTCGCCGGACGCTCCTGCATGGCGAAGTCGAGCGAGGCGGCCCCTTTGCCGTAGTTGTCGTCGTAGGTGTCGAAGCCTTGATTGAGGCCGAAGCGCGAGTCGAGCGGATACGCGCCGATGAACGCGCCGGTCGCATAGCCGGCGCGATGGAGCATCGTGGCCACGGTCTCGAACTTCGGAGCGAGCTTGTAGCCGGCGTTGTCGCGGACGCCGTGCTGATACGGATAGAGGCCGGTGAGGATGTTGGTGTGCGACGGCAGGGTGACGACGTTGTGCGCGTGCGCGTTCGCGAAGACGAGCCCCTCGGAGGCGAGCTTGTCGAGGAACGGCGTCTTGACTTTGGTGTTTCCCGCGAAGCCGGTGGCGTCGGCGCGCAGCGTGTCGATGGTGACGAGGATGACGTCGGGCTTGCCGGCGCCCGGCGCGGCGCTCTCGCGCGGATGGCAGGCGAAAAGGAAAACGGCGAGGAGAAGCAGCGTCAGGACGCGCGTCGGCATCAACCGCGGGAAAAGAGGCGGCTGAGGCCGTTCATTCCCGCGGCTGTGCCGACCGTGGCGAGGCGCCGCAGCGGTGAGTTAGATCAGGGGACGGGCGTGCCGTGACATTTGCAGGTATAGCCGCCGAGCGGCCTCGAGACGCAGTTCGCCGTTACATTGATAAAGCCGTTGCAACTCGCGTCGCAGAACTCCGTGCAGGCTAGATCCTCGCCCGTGGTCTGGTCGCAGAGTGTCGGATCGTTCGACGAGCCGCACAGCACTCCGACTGTGTTGATGAACGGCGTGTGCGCGGACGCACTTCCGACGACGCCGATCAGAATGAGAACGAGAGCGAGCAACTTCAAAGCTTTCATTGGGCCTCCTTATCGTTTGAGGGCCGCGGTCCAGGCCTGCATCACGGCCTCGGTGGTCACGGCGCCTCGCCACACTTTTTCGACGGTTCCATCGCTGCTCACCAGCACGGTCTTGGGGACCTGCATCATGTAGAAGCGGCCGAGCACTTCGGGGTCGGCAGCCACGGCCGGAACGGCGGCCACGGCGTACTTCGCCAGATACGCGGGCATCTGCGGCATCTCGCGCCCGTCGCCGACGAGGAAGAGCGCGTGATTGGCGCCGACGCGGTGGGCGATGTCGCTCCACACCGGCATGTTCTTGCCGCAGTAGCCGCAATGCGGCGACATGTAGAAGATGAGGCGCGGCTCTCCGCGGCCGACGGTCACGTGCTGCCCGGCGGCGGTCGTGGCCGGCATGGGGAGGAGCTTCGCGGCCTCGAGCGCGTCACCGGCACCGCGCGTCACAGTCTCGAGCCGCGTCACGCGCTGCTGGACCTGATAAAGCTGATAGCCGAGCGCCAGAATGACGATGAGGGAGAGGAGATCGAGAAGGGGCAGCTTTTTCATGAAGTTCAGCGGGCGTGCAATACTTAAGCCCAGATGAACTTCAGGAAAGCATTAGCCGCGGTAAGCCGCCTGTAACTGTCGATCGCTCGGAAACTTGCTCAGACCGCGCGCGGCCCAGAACCGCGCACCGTTGCGGTCGCCGATCGTCCTCAGGGTCTCGCTGATGGCGATGTACGACGGCGGCGTCGGGGCCGCTTTCTCCAGCGAGAAGATGAGCTCGGTCGCGTCGCGCGATCTTCCCTCCACCGCATAAAGCAGGATCAGGTTCTTGTAGGCCTGCGGATCCGTAGGGAAGAGCTTGATCTCTTCGCGAAAGGCCGCCTCCGCTTCTTCGCCGCGTCCCAGACGCGCCAGGGCGTCGCCGCGATAGAAGTTCAGCTTCGGCATCGGCTTCGACTTCCGCGTCTTGAGCTCGGCCGCCGTGCGGTCGATCGTCTTCAGCGCGCCCTCGGGATCGCCGGAGTCGAGGCTGACCCGCGCCTGCAGCAGCATGGTGGACGGCCGGTTCGGATGAAGCTGCTGCGCGACGACGACCTCCTGCCGCGCTTTGGCGTAGTCCTTCCGCGCCAGATAGACCTGCGCGAGCAACTGGTGGGCTTCGAACGGCGTGTCCTTCAGCGTGAGCCGGGCGTGTTTCTCGGCGTCGTCGTAACGCTTGGCGTCGAGCGAGAACGTCGCCACCATGGCCGCGAGGCTGGTCGTCCCGGGGGAAAGCTTCAGCCCCGTCTTCGCGCACTCGATCGCTTCGTCGAGGCGGTCGAGCTTCGCCAGCGCCCGCGCGCGCAAGGCCCAGACGTCGACCATCTTGGGGTTCCCGCGCAGGAGCTCGCTCGTGAGCTGGTCGGCTTCCTCGAAGCGATCGCCGAGATAGGCGCGATAAGCGCGGCCGATCACGTTCGCCTGGGCGATGTTCTCTTTCGGATCGGGAAGGACCTCGTCCGGCTTCGTCGACACGGTCGAGCCGATGTAGCCGAGCGCGGCCAGCTGCTGCTTCTGCTCTTCGTCGACCGTGGACGGCGCGGCCGTGGCGTGAATGTACGGCTGGATGCGCTCGCGCAACGCGGAGTAGATGCGGCGGCGATCGCCGAGAACGTTCGTCAGCTCCGACGGGTCGGCCACGACGTCGTAGAGCTCCGGCTTCGGCGCGTGGATGTAGTGATTCGCGCCGGAGATCATGGAGTGAAGATCGTTCCAGCCGTAATGCAGCCGCGGGTAATACGTCTCCGCGTAGAGCGCCCGATCGGCGGCGGCTTTCCCGTTCGCGACGTCGAGCAGCGACTGCCCTTCGGTCTTCTGCGTAAACCCGAACGGCCGGGTCAGCGTCGGGAAAATGTCGACGAGCTGCACCGGCGCGGCGACCGATTGCCCATGCTGCGCGCCGTGCGGCAGCTTGAGCATCAGCGGCACCTGGATGTTCTCGCGATAGAGGAGCACGCCGTGCTCGTCTTCGCCGTGCTCGCCGAGTCCCTCGCCGTGATCGGACATCAGCACGATGGTGGCCTTGTCGTAGAGGCCCTGCTCCTTCAGATAATCGAGGAAGCGTCCGACGATGGCGTCCGCCGCGGCGACCTCGCCGTCGTAGGCGCTGCTGTATTTCGATTTGAACGGCTCGGGGGGATCGTAGGGCGTGTGCGGCTCGTAGATGTGAAACAGGTAGAAGAACGGCTGCGCTTTGTGCTGGCCGATCCACTTCTCGGCGCGCTCGCGCGTGGCGTCGCCGCTGCGTTGGGAGCGGCCGATGCTGATGGCCGTGGTGTCGAGGTCGATGTCGTCGTCCCACGTGTCGAAGCCGCGCTGGATGCCGGTGTCGCCGCGCAGCACGACGGCGGAGACGGCCGCGCCGGTGGCGTAGCCCTTCGTCTTCAGCAGCTCGGCGATGGTCTTGACGTTGGGATTGAGGTTGTACCCGAGGTTGTCGCGGATGCCGTGATCGGCGGGGAGAAGGCCGGTCAGCACGCTGGCGTGCGAGACGAGCGTGAGCGGACACTCGGAATAGGCGCGCTCGAAGAGAATCGAGTCCTTGCGAAGGGCATCGAGGCTCGGCGTCTCGATCTTCGTGTAGCCGTAGGCCGGCAGACGATCGGAGCGGAGCGTATCGATCGAGATGATGATGATCGGCGCCTTCGGGTCGACGGCGCCTTGACGCGCGCAGGCGGCGCCGAGCACAAGGAGAGCGAGCAGAGGCGAGGCAATGAGGCGTGAGCGCATGCTGATATCCGTTCGTCAAATGACGGGCATAGCCGTTTCATTCCACGCGTTGCGCTGCGTCGTGAACCGAGGCTCCCGGCTCGTGCTGATCGCGGCGGCGTTCGCCTTGCTGGCCGCGCAGCCGGCGGCCCTCCCGCCCGTCCCGCCCCTCCCCGCGTCCGGCTGGCCGGCGGCGGGCGCCGCGGAGCCGTTCGCGCGGGCGCTGGTCGCGCGCGTGCCGGCCGCGGAGCTCGCGCGGACGCTGACGGCGCGGCCAGAGCTCGAGCCGCCGGTCCTCCGCAATCTCGGCACGGCCATGATGACGAGCGACGCGGCGCTGCGCGACGCCCTGTCCGGCTACCTCGGCGATCTGGCGCGCGCGTCGGCGTCGCTCGAATTGCCGCGATTGCTCGCCATCGTCGTGGTCGACCCGCAGCGCTACGCCGCCGACGCCGCGTTTCGCGCGCGCATCAATTCTCATCTGCCGCGAAGCATCGGAAAGCTGCCGAAGGCGGCCGCCGCGCAGGTGTTGCGCGAGCTCACGGCGTCGGCCGATCTCGATTTCGCGACGGCCGAGTCGGCGGCCGCCGCCGCGCATCTGATCGCGCATACGAGCGCCGAGCGGCGCGTCGCTTTCGATCGCTCGCTGCGGCTGCCCGACGACAGCAGCAGCGCGATCGACGCGTCGATTTTCTCGCTGAACACGACGGCCTTCACGCCCGCGGAGGCGCTCCGCTTTCTCGAGGCCGTGCACGCGGCGTCGCCGGCGCGCCGCCTCATCGTCCTCGGCGACGCGGCGATCCTCGAGGCGCTGTCGCCGCACAAGCAGCGCCTTCATCTCCAGCTCGTCGATGATCTCGACCGCCTCTTCACGCCGTGGCCGCGCGATCCGTTCGTCATCGGCCGCGCGAAGAACGGCAACGTCGTCTTCGTCAATCGCCCGAACCTCCAGCGGCATCGCGAGGAAGACCAAAACATGGCGTGCGTGCTCGCGGCGTCGCTGCCGAACGCG
>Ga0134128_10011916_pt1 | contig 10368 bp, 13 predicted proteins | sample KB31754_FD_96462 | JGI IMG/M metagenome (GOLD analysis project Ga0134128, IMG submission 96462) | Terrestrial soil microbial communities with excess Nitrogen fertilizer from Kellogg Biological Station, Michigan, USA - KB3-175-4 | ecosystem: Environmental > Terrestrial > Soil > Unclassified ...
TAAGGCTGGTTAAAGAGCTTAAGGGTTATAGGTGCAGAGACTTAGAATTAACACCAACAAGAAAACAAGGAATATGTACTTCCAGGCAGTTTGGGAAGCCTACCAAATCACTATCTGAGATAAAGGAGGCACTGAGTACTTATGTTACTAGATTAGGGGAAAAACTTCGGCAGGAAAAGAGTTGCTGTAATGTGCTAACAGTATCTGTAACTACCAATGTCTTTAATTACAATATAGAGTACTACGCCGCTTCTAAGGCAATTTGTCTAGGTGTTCCGTGTAATAATACTCCTGAGTTGATCAAGTATGCAATGATGGCCTTAGAATTGATATTTAAACCTGGAGTACTCTATAATAAGGTAGGAGTAGTAGCTACGGGTCTTATCCCTTCTAATCAAGTACAGACAAATCTTTTTGATTATAATTGTGATAGAGATAACACTAATAAACTAATGAAGGTGGTAGACAAGATTAACAATACCATGGCTCGTAATACTGTGATGTTAGCTAGTAATGGTTATCAAAAGAATTGGAATACAAAGCGTGAATTTTTAAGCCCTGCATATACTACAAATTGGAAAGACATTATAACAGCAAAATTATGATAAACGGAGAAGTACCTACAGGTGGATGTTTAGATCCCAAAAGAGAATTCAACCTAATGGAAATGGTAGATGATTTTCAGAACTACATCAATCAACTCCGAATATGTAATATGGAGATGAAGTGGGAAGACATACAGATGATCATAGATATCCACAAACAGAATGATGAAATCATCTTGAAGGGTGATGAATGAGAAAAGAAGAATTAAACTAATTAATCCACTTTTATAGATTTTTATGAAGCATATACAAAAGAAATATTACCAAGAGCATAAAAACGTTGCTTTAGAAAAGATTTCATATCCAATACTTGACCCCTCGGATAGTATAGATATTGTAGAAGCTTCTAAAGAAGATCAACTGTTTCTTATTTATAATGATAACTCAATTGTCAGAGCATTTGCACATCAGCATAAGGATAAAATACTACGTATACCAATTCCAGACTTATCTATTGTATATTTTAACTCAGCATATCTCCTGAATAAATTAAGAATAGAACAATTTGACGAAATGGTTAGTAAGGTAAGTATTGACGGTGATAAGATGGATGAAAATGCTACTAATGAAATATTTAAATTTTATGGATACTCTAGTAGTTGCTTAATATCTCTTTTTACTGCCTTAGAAAGTTTTATAAATCATATTCTGCCGGATAATGAGGTCTACGTTTATAAAAAGAAAAAATATAACAAAGGGGAAATACAACGGTGGATACCTTTTAACGATAAAGTTAAATATGTTTTGCCATTCTATTTTGGTAAAACATTTTTCACCAATGCAACACCATTATATGAGCATATTGATAATTTAAAAAGCATAAGGGATGAGTTAATACATACTAAATCAGATCAGAATTTAAAATTACAAGAAAAGTTGATGTCAAAAATAATTGATTTTGATTATGAAAAAGCTTTCGAGGCTTCTACAGATTTTATGAATTTTTATAAAAAAGAATTTATTGTTGAATGCCATTGTGGAAGAGATTTTTAGTACCTCAATATAATGGTTGATTGATCGAAAGGTGAGGTGAAAAATTGATTATCGTTGAATACTAACTGAAGTAGGGATAGGGTAGGTGTTATTCATCCAACTATCCATGTCTACATTACTAGCGGGCACTAATATATCAAAACGCATACTGAAATCATTGTTATAGGTAGTAACACTACCTGTCATTCGCAGTGGTAAACTATCAGAAGAACATCTAGGAGTAGCAAAAGATACTCTACCATTTCCGTTGTAAGAGTGTATCTTAAAATAACCCAGACCATAAATAGAAGGATCATCAAATTTCACAAGGGCGCTGTCTTTAGGTTCAGTGAGCTTATTGTAGAATGTAATAGCATACCATTTGTCAGTGCATCCTGGTTGATTAAATCTACTGGAAGTGTTTGGATTAGGATCATCTTTTTTCTTACAGGATAACACAGCCAATATGGCTAAACCAATTATAATTTTGTTTTTCATATACAGATTTTGTATGATTATAATTTACTTAAACTGTGTTTTAAAGTCTATCATAATGTATTCCAAAATAAATGAAATAGAAATGTCTATATGTTTTTAAAGTAAAACTGTTAGAGTGGTGTTATTTCAAGTGTGAATACTTCTTCTTTAGTTGTATCAAGCTTGTAATGATATTTACCTGGGACATCTACATATACCATATCTTGGGTCTTTATAAAGAAGTTCTTATCATTAAACTGCCTTAAAACATCTGGGAGCATGAATAAAGGAAATGTATACATCATCCACATACACTTACCTTCTGTATCAAAACCGTAGTGCAATTTAGTACCATCATCTGTAGTACTTATGCAAAGCATGAATGTTTTCCCATCCTTGCTTTTACTAAGCGAATGAGGTGTATATGCGTAGTGCAGAGAGGTATCTGTTAGTAACTCTGTTATTTCTGTATAGGTGTGCCCAAACAACAGCAAATCTTGAGAATAACTACAAAGTGTTATACTCAATAATAGTATAGTTAGTATGGTTCTCATTACTGTAGGATTTTCTTCTTCTCTATTTCATACTCTTCTTGAGTAATTGCTCCAGAGTCTAGTAATGCCTTAAGCTTACTAAGCTTATCATATTTGTCTCCAGAGTCTTGTTTAATTATAGGTTCAGGGATTTTACCATTGATCAATGCACCATTCATTTCTGCTAAACATATAAGCGAATAGCAGGCATTAATAGCTATATCTTTCTTATCATTAGCATAAATCATTGATACTCCATTTACATCATAGATCCTTACCCACCTGCGATCACCTTTCTTAACAAGCTTTATCTTTTTAAGTTGAGCATATAAGAAGCTTTTGCGCTTCATAACAAAGCCCTTTTCTGTAACTGAAAACATTCCTTCTTTATAGCCAGATGCTATAATAAGTGCTGATACATTGTCTAAGTTTTGCTGAAGGGTATTCTCGCATTTAATAGGTTTTACAACTTTTCTATTGGAGATACAGGCTTGAAAAAATAACAAAGAAACAATTAATAGGATTTGTATTTTCATAAAGTAAAAATTTAAATAGTAGTAGCATAAGCTAGACAACTTAATAGTAACGCTTGTAATTAGATTTAAAACGAAAGTTTCTACTTATACAAGTATAATGAAAATAGTTGACCAGCTAAACGAATTCGTTTAGTTAATGGTAAATAATTCTAGCTAGACTTGGACTGATGCCGTTGTCTAAGTCAGAAGAGCGAAAATTGAAGAATCTAGGGGCTAGAGTTAAAGAAATTCGGATAGAAAAGAATTTAACTCAAAAGGACTTAGCATACTCTATTGGTAAGGAATATCAATCGATCTATAGGCTAGAAGCGGGAGGAGTCAATCCGTCTTACATATATCTACTGGAGATTTGTAAAGGACTAGACATTGACATTTCAGAGTTACTCAAGGATATAAAGTAAGGTTGTACTAGTGGACCAATTTTTTATATAGGGACATAAGCCGCCACCACCTAAAGCACACCCCCTATGTGGATTTAAAATGGGCGAAGCCCCCCCCCTAAATTTTAAAAGGACTTTGAAATCAAGTCAATAAAGGCTAGATGGTAATTAAAGTTGCAGAGATGGAGGAGAGTGTTATGACAATTCTATCTTCAAAAACTTTACAGGTAATAAAGTGATTTTCTATGCAAATTGTATGCAAATAAAAAAGGGCTTCAAACTGATAACGTCTGAAACCCTTGATATGACTGTGGGCCCTGTTGGAATCGAACCAACCACCACCTGATTATGAGTCATAATACTTTATTAATGGATGTTTAGTATTGTTAGTGTTATGTTCTATATAACAGTTATTTATGGTTTAAATATATACTTTATATATTGATAATATAGGGTAATTTAGTTAATTTGTATGCAAATGCTGTGCAAATGAAAAAGGACTATACCATTAACATCTACCTAGATACCCGAAGAATAAAGGATAATAATAAGTTTCCTGTAAAATTGAGGGTATTTTGCTCATCACCAAGAAAGCAAAAGCTATATACTACCTCCCTTGAATTCACGGAGTCAGAGTTTAAGAGTGTGTGGGAGACTTTGAAACCTCGAAGTGAGTTTAAGGAGGATAGAAAGAAGATTCAAGCAATAGAAACCCACGCAGTAGAAATTGCAGATTCTTTGAATGTATTTACATTCGAAGAGTTTGAAAGAAGACTCTTAGGAAATACCAATAAACAACTGGATGTATTATATTTTTATAATAAGGCCTTTGAATTGTATACTAGGAATAACCAAATAGGTACATTGGAAAATTACAAATGTAGTTTAAAATCTTTACTGGAATTTAGTGGTACATCCACATTGCATTTTAAAGAAGTTACCGTTCAGTGGTTGAAGGATTATGAATCATTCATGATTAGGCAGGGAAAGTCACTAACTACAGTAGGGATTTATCTTAGACCTTTGAGAGCCATATTAAATACAGCTAAATTGGAGAACGTAATAGATGAAGATACTTATCCATTTGGTAAAAGAAAGTATGTAATACCACAACCTACAGCAAAGAAAAAGGCTTTATCAAATGACCAGTTAGGTCAGTTATTAAAAGGAATTCCATCAACGAAAGAACAGGAAAAGGCTAAAGCATTTTGGTTTTTCTCCTATGCATGCAATGGTATGAACATGAAAGATATTGCCAACTTACAGTACAGAAATTTGAGTAAAGAAACTATTGTGTTTAAGCGGGCTAAGACTTCAAACACTAGTAAATCACAATCTCCTGTAGTTGTATATAGAAATGAACATATTGATATGGTTATAGAGCAGTATGGGAACAGTAATCCAACACCTAATGGTTTCGTATTTCCTATAATTGATCAAAGTTTGAGTTATGCAGCCAAACACGTTCAATTAAAGAATTTTATTAGGTATGTTAATCAACATTTTCTGAACTATGCAAAGAGTCTAGGTATTGAAGAAAAAATATCTTCTTATTGGGCTAGACATAGTTTTGCTACAATGGCGATTAGAAAAGGTGCAAGTATGGAATTTGTTGGTGAAGCTTTAAGTCATAGTAATATTAAAACTACGCAAGGGTATTTTGCTGGATTTGAAGACAAGGATAAGAAAAAGTTTATGCAAAGTATTATGAGTTTTTAAAGCATAAATAATTAACACAATGGATGACTTAATGCCCAATAATGATGATCCCTTAAGATTCTTTAAGTATTTATTAGCTAAACAGCCTAATAATTTAGTAAGAGGCTTTACACAGTACAAAGACAGGTGGTTATATATAGCAGAGCACTACAGTTTAGATAGCAGAGATACATTTGATCCTAAGACTACGAAATATAAGCAATGGATTCCTGATGTTAAATCAAATAAATTGGTTCTGACAAGAGGTGATTTCAATACCTATTTAGATGCTTCATATGAGACAGAGTACAATAGGGTAATTGCATTAGTAAACTATCAAATTTTAACGACTCAAAACTCAGAAGACACTCAGACGTTTCTAAATAAGCTTTATTCAGATTTACAGATGTTATTAGCCATGTTAAGTGACTATCCTGAAGCATTAAAATATTCTCAAAATATAGAAGTGTTGAATAAGCTACTGGAGTTTATAGATTCAATATACTCCAGGTTGCACATTTCATTTACAGGTGAGTTATTAGAACAGATAGAAGATGATGAACTAGAGAAAATCAGAAATTCAGAAAATAAGTTTTGGAAAGGCATTCCGATGGCTGTCGTAATTAACCATTTTAGTCCACTTACCCAGATCTTAAATAGTAATGATGCCTTATATTTATCGAATGAACAGTTTGTAGCCTTCTTAAAAAGAGGATTTTTAGATGATCAACTTCAGGGAAAACAAAAGCTAAATGTAGGTACAATTGATAAAGGGTTTGTAATAAGTCTATTTTATGATTTTTATAATTTAGCAGTTGCCGAGTATGGACATTTGGCTAGAACAGCTCCATTTGTCAATATGTTTTTAAACTGCTTTGATAATAATTGGAAAGAATCTTCTGTGAAATCATACTTTAAAGGGAAGAAAACTAAAAGAAACTGGTAAATCTTTTGTCTTTTTTGTCTTTGTTTTTGCCTTCTTTGTCCTCATTTCTATAATCCATGAATAACCATATAATATTGTAGATAATCATCCTATCTATATTTATATGACTATATCTTTTGAAAATCTCCCAGATGCTGTCAGTCAACTTCACGATAAGTTGAATAATATTGAGAAGCTATTGCTTTCTCGCAGTTCATCAGTTCCGCAGGACTCTTTATTGACCATACAAGAGGCTTCTGAGCTAATCAAATTGTCAGTGCATTCCATTTATGGTTTGGTGTCTAAATCCAAGATACCTGTCTCGAAAAAGGGGAAAAGGCTGTATTTCTCTAAACAAGAACTAATTTCTTGGATTAATACAGGTAGGAAAAAAACTACCTCAGAAATTCAGGTAGAAGCAAATGGATACCTAAAATCTAAGTTTAAAAAAGTTTAAGGTTATGTTAAAGCCTTTGACACTAGATTACACTTATCATGTTAGACATGTTGAGGATAAGGAAAGTCCTTTTGGGAAAACCAAAATACGGCCATTGTATGTGAAGTTTGACAGTAATAGATATCGTGCTTGGATTTTAAACTTGGAGGAAGATCAGGATGCCAAATATTTAATCAATCGCTTCCCTTATGAAGTATTTCCTGAGCCTGTAAAAAAGTTTATAACGGAAACCAATAAATGCCTAAACTTTCCTATTGACTTTATAGGAGTATCGGTTCTATATGCTATTTCTGTAGCTACAGGAAACTCTCATAGGGTTGAATATAAAAGAGGATGGCAGGAGAATTGCGTAATGTATCTTACACTAGTCGGAAGCCCAGGTACTAATAAATCACATCCATTGACTTTAGCTTTAAAACCTATATTAGCTGTAGATGAAGCCAATAATTACAATTATTTACAAGAGAAGAAAGCCTATGATATTGAGGTCGCTGTAGCTAAAAAGAAGAAAGATGGTTCAGAAAATAGAATTATAAAGCCAATCAGAAAAAAAATAATCTTAACTGATTTCACTCCAGAAGCGTTGGCTAAAATACATTCTGAAAATCAAAGAGGCATAGGTGTATATTCTGATGAATTCGCAGGATGGTTTAAAAATTTCAATCGTTATAAAGGAGGTAGTGAAATGGAATTTTGGCTGAGTTGCTGGAGCGGTAAATCTATTAATGTTGACAGAATATCTGCTGATCCAATATTTGTTTCTAGCTCCTCTGTTTCTGTAATAGGAACTATTCAAAATAAAGTTTTAAAACAATTAGCTAGTGATGGACGTGAAAATAATGGATTTCTCGATAGAATACTTTTTGCAATTCCAGACAATCTAAAGAAGGAGTATTGGGATGATAGAGAAGTTGCATTGAATGTTATAGATGGCTGGACTAAAGCCATCACAAAGTTATTGGCTATTCCAGATCTATCTGATAGCAAAGGTATAATTACACCGAATGTTTTAAATTTTAGTCCTGAAGCCAGACACTTATTAAAACAATGGCAGGTCGAAAATACTGATGAAGCAAATGAATCAGATGATGAAATCATCAAAGGTCTTCATAGTAAAATGGAGATATACATATTAAGGTTTTGTTTAATTCTTGAAATGGCAAAATTTTCCTGTGATGAAAGTGCTAAAATTGAGATTAGTTTAGATAGTGCTAAGGGAGCTGTTAAGTTATCGGAATACTTTTATAACTCTACTATTAAAGTGTATTCTATAATCTCAAATATTAAAGTAAGAGATAGGGTATTGTCTAAAACACATGAACTTCACAGGATACTACCGGAGAGATTTACCACTGAAGAAGGATTACATATTGCAAAATCTATTGGTATCTCTAAGAGGACATTCCAACGTCATCTTACTAATAAAGTTCTTGTTAAAAAGATTAGCCGTGGTGAGTACCAGAAATTGGTATAGGATGTAATAATATTAAGTGCAGGAAATGCCAAAGTGCCAAGTGCCATCTACAGTAATTATTATTTCTAATACTCAATAGATGTTAATTTAAATGATATATTTGTTGGCACAATGGCACTTGGCACTATTGTACCCCTCAATGGATTCAAATGTTACCTATGTTAATGAATATATATATTAACCTATTTAAAATTTGCTGAGTTAATATATTGTGTTAGAGGTTACGGTAATTACGCTTATATCACTAATGTCTCAGTGAGATCTATTCTGAATCTCAATTTGACTATAACCTTGAAGTGAAAAATGACTACAATTGAAATTGAACTACTAATGCAAAAGCTTCTGGATTTAACTTACAGCAGGTGCGCCACTCGCTCACTAACCCAATACAATACAATTAAGGAGATTATCCCAGATGTAGCAGAAGGAAAGATTCCTCTAAAAAACTGGTTAGAATTAGTTGCAAAGCTAAGCACCATTGATACTAAAGGGGATTCAATAAGAGAACAGTTTAGAGATCAACTAGGAAAGAATTGAGTTCAAGCTTAGAAGCGTTTTGAAGCAATTACAAGTCTAGTTAATAGCTTTAAATACGGGACAGCCACCAATTATTCCAGCCATGGATATTGGTGGTTTCATTATTTTAGCCAATCCAGACTATCAAAAGTGGCGGTTATATAATCAATATCTCCAAAGTGTATAGTCTTTAACATTTCCTGTCTTTTAATATCATTCTTTGCCTGAGTGTACTTCATAATATCATTTTCATGTACAAGAGCTATGGTTCTATAATTAGGGTAATCATAAGCAATTCCTCCTGCAGGATTTAGTATTCTAAGCTTTACCGCTTTTCCCTTTACATAAAACTTCTTCTTCTTACTGTCAAACTTGACCAATTCAGAATTCCGTTCTGAAAACGCTGCCTTATCTTTAAAGATGATATAGATTAGCTCATACTCACTAATGTCATACCCATGGGCTTCTTTCTTTTGCTTTTCCATCTTAACTATTTAATTGCCAATTAAATACAATTGTTTGAACATTTAAATATCTAATATATTTAGCAATTATAATGTTTACTAATTTAATTAGCAATAAGTAAACGAAGGATTATATGTTGAAGTTGAAAGAAAAAGTATTTCAAGCACAGAAAAGCCCTGTATCAGTACCTGTGGCTGTAGCTGGTTCTCCAGTTCAATGTGGATTCCCTTCGCCAGCAGATGACTATCTAGTTGAGAAATTAGATCTGAACGATTTCTTAGTTCCAAGGCCATACAATACATTCATGATAAGAGCAAAGGGAAACAGCATGCAGGTTAAAATATTTGATGGAGACTTACTAGTTGTAGATAAATCTATTCGTCCTAGATCTGGTCATGTAGTGGTAGCCGTTGTTGAAGGAGAGTTCACTGTTAAGAGATTTATTAAGAATGATGACGGAGTCTTTCTAGTTCCGGATAATCCAAAATTCAATACAATAGAGGTCACAGATAATGACTCACGTATATGGGGAGTAATCACTAGCGTTATTCATAAATTATGATTGCCCTAGTAGACTGTAATAACTTCTATGCTTCATGTGAGAGGTTATTTAATCCAAAGCTTATAGGTGTGCCTATTATAGTAGCTTCCAATAATGATGGATGCGTAATTGCACGTAGTAATGAAACTAAGCTACTAGGCATAAAGATGGGTGATCCTATCCACCAAATTAAGGATATCATCAAGAAGCATAACGTTAAAGTCTATAGTAGCAACTATACCCTTTATGGTGATATGTCTGATAGAGTGATGAATACTTTAAGTCAATACTGTTCTGATTGTGAAATTTATTCTATTGATGAATGCTTTCTGGATTTTAGCTACCAAATGAATATCAATGATAGTTATATCAGAACTATGAGAGAGGATGTTATTAGGAGTACAGGTATACCTGTTTCTATTGGACTTGCTTCTACAAAGACACTTGCTAAAATGGCTAACAAATTAGCTAAAAAATACCATGGTTATCTTATATTAGATTCGGAAGAAAAGATTCAAAAAGCGCTCATTGATTACCCAGTAGAAGATATTTGGGGTATAGGTAGACAGTACACCGCAAAACTTAAAACCTTTGGAATTACAACTGCCCTCCAGCTAAGAAATATGGATGAAGAATGGGCGTATAAGAATTTAACCGTTGAAGGTTTAAGGCTGGTTAAAGAGCTTAAGGGTTATAGGTGCAGAGACTTAGAATTAACACCAACAAGAAAACAAGGAATATGTACTTCCAGGCAGTTTGGGAAGCCTACCAAATCACTATCTGAGATAA
>Ga0134128_10011917_pt1 | contig 10366 bp, 6 predicted proteins | sample KB31754_FD_96462 | JGI IMG/M metagenome (GOLD analysis project Ga0134128, IMG submission 96462) | Terrestrial soil microbial communities with excess Nitrogen fertilizer from Kellogg Biological Station, Michigan, USA - KB3-175-4 | ecosystem: Environmental > Terrestrial > Soil > Unclassified ...
CAGCAACGCACCCGTGAGTGTCACGACAAGCCCGACCGCGGCGAGCAAAGACGCGTCGCGCACGCTGACTTCCCATCCCGCGAGATCGAAAGTGGTAGCCCCTCTCACGAGCTTCACCGCGATCTGCTCCGACTGCGTTGCCAGTGTGGTCACCGACAGTAGGGGAACATTGCTCTGACCCATGATGTGTAGATTGATGGAATAGAGCGCTGTCATTACCAGAATCCCTGAAAGCAGCGAGTTAATTTTGAAACGGGTATAGAGCGTGCCGGTGCAAGCTCCCGCAATCATTCCGGCGCCGAAGGCGGCCAGTGACGCCAGGATCGGGCTGGTTCCGTGGACCATGAGAGTCGCTGCGATGGCTGCGCCGAGTGTGACCGATCCATCGGCCGTGATATCGGGAAACGCGAAAATTCTGAAGCTGATGAACACGCCCAAGGCCAACAGTGAGAGGATGAACCCTATCGTGAATGTGCCAATCAGGAGGCTCATATCGCTTTCACGTTCATCGAATCGATTTTCATCTGACGATCTTCATCTGACCTCAGACACCGCACCGATCCAACATGCGCCCCGGACAAACTCACTCTGCTGCTGCCCGGCCGCTACGCGATCGTCGGTTAGAAGGTGGAGTATGCCTTGCAAAGTTTCCGTCTCGAATAAGGTGGTCACCGTAGTTTTTAGGTCGATGCTTCCCTTCTGAAGGGGGCGATAAGAAAATGCAGCAGCATGAAAATGACCCAGTGGCCACGCTCCGGTTCCCAGCGGCCGAAGCAGGGGAGACAGCTGCGCACATTCGGAACTCGCCGCCGCGCCTGAGACCAAGACCAGCGATCGCGAGTACAATCGCTCCGTGGAGAACGAGAGCCAGGAGCGGATCTCGGGATATTTGAATGGGGCGTCGATCGCTTCCGCGGCCGCGGCCGGGGAGCGGCGGAGTGCAGCGCCCACCAGTCCAGCCGACTCGACCACCATTACCATTCCGATTGCTGAGGCGGCCGAAATCTCCAACGCGGTTCGCACTAACTCCGCGAGCGAAATAGGACCCTCGGCGCTGGAGGTTTCAAATCGCATCAGGTGCGTGAATCCGCCTTCGCAGCGCAGGCCGTAGAGGACGTTCATCTCTGGCACCAGCGTGCCCCTGGAAACCATGAAATCGGGCACATTGGTTCCATCCGTGGGCAGATAAGCCGCCGAGCCACCCACCGCCAGGAATTCACCAAAGCGCGTCCGCGCATCCTCAAAGCCGTGGCCGAAAGCCCCCAAGCCGAAGCCGAATGTGGTCGACGGATAAGTGACCATCTGGCAATCTGCCGGACTGAAACGGCAACCTTTCAGCAAGCCGGGATCGCCGATCCGTTCGCAGATCAGCGACTTCCCCGATGCACACTCCATGACTTCGAATGATCCGGCCGGAGATGAAAGGTGGCGGACTTCGGTCTTGTGTACCGGGGGCGGCGTGACCGGTGTTGTCTGGGCGACCAGGATGGTCGAAAGCCGGCAGAGATCCAACACCTGCTTCACTCGCTCCGAAGGGCTGGTGATCACGAAGCTTCCGCCGATGCCCTTCAGTTGAGTGTGAAACTTCACCAGCAAACCGACACCGGCCGAGCTGAGGAAGGAAATCTCGGATAAGTTCAGACGAATGCCATGCGCTCCTCCGCGAATGACCTCCTCCAGGTTGCCGCGCAGGTGCTCCGTCCAATAGTTGTCTAGGCGACCCTTCACCTTAACTTCGAGTGCCTCACCGAGTTGTTGTGTGACGATTTCCATGGCAGGGCTACGGACGCACGCTCTGCGCGAGCTCCGGGTGAATGGTTATACCCAACTCCGCCGCATTGCTGCGGCTGATCGACACTTCCTCCACGGCTACTTCTTCGATAGGCATGTCTTTCGGATTCTTGCCGAGCAGAACCTGTCCCGCGATTTTTCCGGCAACCAACGAGGAGAACTGCATTCCCACGCCGAGGCACGCCAAACCGCCGCGGGGCAGAGCCGAGCAGATGTCGGTAATCAGGGGAAGTCGCGCATCCTTCGCGCCCTTCACTGCGCCTTCATATCCCTGAATACCGGTATTGTCGGCCGGCAACCAGACTACCTGGATATCGCGGCCAGCCAGAATCTGCACCGCTTGCAGGACCTCGTTCGATCCGCTAACGGCGATCTGTTCCAGCCTGATACCCCGTTTCTGAAATACTTCGCGCGCGACCGCCTGTTCCTTCACCGAATTGGCTTCCGCCGGATTGTACATGGTTCCTACGGCGCGCAATCCGGGCACCAGCTTCTGCATGAATTCCAGCATGTGACTTACAGGCGGGAAGCTACCGACGCCAGTCAGGAATGGCAAGTGGTCCGTACGGCTCCTCCCCGCTCCCGCCGCGATCGGATCGCTCACGCAGGTAAACACCACTTTCTTGTGCTTTACGTTGCTGCACGCTCCGGCCAGACATGGCGTCGAGATCGTCATAATTAGATCGACATCGGAGCTGTCGTAGTTCTGAAGAATGGCAGGGATGTTGATCATTTCCGCTTGCGCATCCGCCCGCACAATTTCCAGGTTCTTTCCTTCTTCGAGACCACTAGCTTTGAGTCCGTCGATGAGCCCATTCACGCACTCGTCATTACTGACACTCTGCGCGTAGTACACGATGGCGGCTTTGAATTTCCGGGCACCCGGTGCGCCAGCATTGGCCGCCGAGTCCATTCTTCGATGTGCTAAGTCGGAAACGAGCAAGATCGATGAGAGGAGGGCGATCAACGCGATCCCCATCGTTAACCGCTTCAGTACGGGCCAAACGGGTGACACAGCGAATGCGCGCATTGCGTTGGTAGCCGTCTCCTCTGGCGTGAGGCGACGTTATTATACTGATCATTCTGCGAAGCGGGCGGAAATAGGGAGAAAGCTTGAAACACTCTGTCCTTTGCGATACCTCGAGCGCAAGCCGCATTTAGTAGGTCATAAACCGGTAGCTATCGATTGTCCGTCGGATTAGTACCGACAAAACGACCTTGTGTCGACCGATCGGTGGAGGTGGTCACAGTAACATCCGAACTCGCTTCAGGCAGGCGTTTCTCCCCAAGGCATCATCGCCCCGAGCGACAGCGGCGTTTGGGCAGACAATCCGACCGGCTTGGCGGTGGTTGAGGCGGTGACAATCCTGTTACGGCCCGGTACTTCTCCTCATGCCTTTCGGATTCCCCTCACGGTGAACACCCTGCCCTCCGAGGAACTGCCAGCAGTGGCTCCAGCTCCGCCTTGGCTGTATCCAGCTTTCGCCTTCGTGCCCGTTTAGACGTCTGCATACCTTCTGCCTTCTTCGGCCAACGAGGAATTACCCCCCGCATTTGGATATGGCGCCCCTCATTTGAGCGCCAGAGGGACTTCAACCCTCCTGGACTACTCGCTGCTCAGCACACGCTTCGCGTACTCCGCCTTGGCTTCCTTAAGCGGGAATGTCGGGGGCGGAGTCTGCCCAGAAAGTGAAGAACCATTACTGTGGCAATCCCACCCGGTGCAGCAGGTCGGTGAACCGCCGATCCGAGTGGAGAGAGTCATAAGTTGGTTCGGTCGCGATATCCACCATGTTGGCATCTCGCGCCTGATACCCCTTCTCTAACCACTCCAAGGCATGGTCTCTCTCTCCCAGACGGACGTAGAGGGTTGCGATGTCTAGCGGTGCAACATAGCCCCGGGTCGAGTGGCTGATCAGATCGTCAAGCCACGCTTGCATAGCGCCTTTATAGCCCGACACCGAGTACGCTTTCCCAATCAGGTCTGCGGTTCGGGGATCTGCGTCGGCGGTGAATCCCTTTTGCCACTCCGCGATCGCTTCCTTATACATGCCTTTGCGATCGTAGGCGTTGGCCAAACCGAAATGGGCCGAGCTGAAGTTTGGGTCCAGCTCCAGCGTTTTCTGGTACTGCTCGATGGCCCGGTCGTATTGATGCGCGTAATACAAGCCGTCCCCCACATTGGTATTCTGAATCAGGTTTAGCGGATCAAGAGCCATCGCTTGTTTGTGCTCGGCCACGCCCTGGTCGAATCGCTTCATCGAGTACAGAAAAAGGGGATACATTCCGCGGCCGTTTGAACCTGCATTGGGTTCCAGCTCAATCGCAAGCCGGAACTCCTTCTCTGCCTCGGGGAAGTTCCAGTCGTATCTCCACAACACCCATGCCAGGGCTGAGTGAGCATCGCCGACGGAATCGTCCAATTGCAGCGCCTTGGTCGAAGCAGCTTTTGACCTGGGCATCATCTCCGAAGGAAGACTGGTGTATGCGAGCTCATGATAGGCATCTGCCAGCCCAGCGTAGGCCAGGGCGTAGTTCGGATCTTTGTCGATGGCCTGCTGGAAATAGTCGACCGCCTTCCGCATATCGTCGTCAGTGAATTTTTCCCAGTAATACCGGCCCTTCAAATACAGGTTGTACGCTTCCCAATTTTCCGTTTTGTGCGTGGCCAGTTTTTTCTGGTCTTCGGGGCTAATCCGCAATTTCAATTTCTCGGAAATGTCCCTGACAATTTCCTGTTGCACGGCGGAGGTATCGGAAATTGGGCGATCGTATTGCGTGCCCCAGATTTCGGAGCCATCGCGCGCATCAACCAGCTCCGATTGCAGGTGGATGCTGCCGCCGTGGTGGACCAGGGTCCCGACCAGGACGGCCCCTACTTTCAGATCGTGGCCCACGGTTTGCGGATCGGCGCCCTTCCCCTTATAGCGGAACACGGTACTTCGTGACATGACGCGCAGTTGCGGAAGCTGAGAGAGGCTGTGAATCAGGCCTTCGGTGATGCCGTCGCAGAGATACTCCTCGTCGGGATTGCCGGTGGTGTTGACGAATGGTAGCACCGCCACAGAGTTAACGAGGTTGCCGGAGCCAGACCAGTAGTATTTTGGTCCCACGATCAGGGCTGCGACCATGAGAAGGACGGCGACAATCGCCGCCGCGATTTTCCTGGTGGACCACCTGGACGCTGGCGTAATCAGCGCGGCTGCGCTCCTTGCAGTCTTCCCCGATTCAGAATCACGCTTCAGACGTTTTAGATCGGCCTTCAGCTCAGCGGCGGATTGACAGCGAATGTCTCGGTCTTTCTCCAGCGCCTTGCTGATGATCTCCTCCAGACGGGGCGGTGCGTCCGGGTTCAACTTGATCAGGGCTACCGGTTCGCGATTGGGGATCGACTCGAAGATCACTCCTGAATGGTTCCCTCGAAACGGAAGCTGCCCGGTCGCCATCTCGTACAACACGGTGCCAAACGAAAACAGGTCGGTCCGGGTGTCGAGCTCTTTGCCTCGGACCTGTTCCGGGGACATGTAGGAGACCGTGCCCATGGCAGTTCCTGGGCTGGTGAGGTTTTTTTCCGCATCGATTGTGGCAGCGCTCTCGCTGGCGATTGCTGGCCTCACTGAGAGTTTGGCTAGGCCGAAATCCAAAATCTTGGCCTGCCCGCGTGTAGTCACGAAGATGTTTGCTGGCTTGATATCGCGATGGATGATGCCTTTGGAATGGGCCACATCAAGGCCGTCTGCGATCTGAATTCCCAGATCTAGCAGGGCTTCGATCTCGACCGGTCTACCGCCAATCAGGTGCCGAAGGGTCTGGCCTTCCAGCAGTTCCATGGCGATGAAAGCCCTGCCGTCGACTTCATCAATTTCGTGGATGGTGCAGATGTTCGGATGGTTCAAGGCAGATGCGGCCTTGGCTTCACGGCGGAAACGCTCCAGAGCCTGGGCGTCCTTGGCGAGTTCTTCAGGCAGGAATTTCAGGGCTACAAAACGGTCGAGGCGGGTGTCCTTAGCCTTGTACACAACGCCCATGCCGCCACCTCCCAGCTTCTCCACGATGCCGTAGTGCGAGATGGTTTGGCCGATCAACTTGAAGCACGCTCTGGGCGACCATACTAGGAGCGAAGTTCGGGCAAGTCAACGAATCTGGTTCAGAGTCCTTGTCATGTCAAATGTGTCATTGGGCAGATAGAAAGCGACGAACAGGCCGAACAGGCGAACGGACTCGTCGCATCTGCCATGAAGCGTCTTGTTAAGGTTTCGCCGAGGAACGTTCCAATCTCGAAAACCAGACCGCGCGGCGTTAATGCAGTGGCGAAACTGGCTAAATCCGTTATCTACCTGATGGACCCCTCCAGGTGTCGCGACTACGCTTGCATAAACCTTGACGCTGCTTTACAGCGAAATAGGGAAGGGGGATGGCTTTCCCACGCCCAAGCGGGCCGTCCCTCTTTTACATGGGAGCACGCAAGACCAGCAAGGGGCGCACCTCATCCCTTTTGAGATTTGCGCTGACTGTGGAGTGGTTATTTGTGCCGGCTGTCGGATGTCGTGTTGCGGGGAATCCTTCTGCCACTTACCACGCGACTCATGTTTGAGGAAACCAGTTCAGAACAAACTGAATCCACTTCCCGTTGCATCTCGTCCGTGCCTCACATGGCCAGCTAGCTCAGATGAGTACTACAACAGATTTACACTCAAAGCGCAGGATTTTGCACCGCCACAACCGAATTCGCAATGTTCCAGGACTCTTGCATTTGGCATAAAAAATGCCCCTTCCTGCAGGAAGGTTGGCAAATGTCTCCCACCCGCGCCAAACAAGTACCTACCGAGAGGTCCGAGAGAACGCTTGTGGCACGTCCCCAACGCCTCACCGTACAGACGCCGGTTCGCTATAGGGCAAAGGGTCTCGGACATTGGCGTGAGGGGTTAGTGGAAAATCTCAGTCACTCCGGCATTCTCATCTGTGGGCCCCAACAGTTATCGGAGCACGCCCTGGTGGAGATGGTCCTAGATATGCCCGAGCAAATTTCCGGCCAGAAGAACAGTATGGTTCTCTGCCAAGGCCGGATTATTCGTCACACGGAAGCGTGTAAGTCAGAATTCATGGGTATGGCGGCGTCCATTCTTGACTACAAAACCCTGCCCCTAAGAACGGCAAAGGTTTGACCCACCGAAGCGATCACTCTCACCCTCGGTTACAATCCGGCCTCGGAGGAAACAACATTGGCGAACTTGTCTGCGGTTCTGAAGCAGTTTGAACAAGGAGCGTGATCGACTACGCCAACAGTTGTCCGGACTGAATGCAGCACTGGAGGCTTTTGCGGGTGTCTACCGAGGCAACGATGGAATCAAGCCTCGACGGAAAATATCGGCGAAAGGCCTGCGCTAGTATTGCCGGTGCTCGGAGGGCACGTTGGACGAAAGTGAACGGGAACAAAGCGACTGACGCGAAGTCGGTCAAGCGAAGCCGTCTAATAACATTTCCTGATTGCAGCTTCGCGTACATTGCCTTGGCTTCCTTTCAATATGATGGTCGGCGTCTTTCCAGAGGCGCAACTACAGGGTCACTGCGGCAGTCCAACGCGCTTTAGAAGGTCCTGAAAGCGCGGCTCGGAGCGGAGACCATCAATCCGCAGATCAGCATTAATAAAGTAAGCAACATCTGGCGACTTTTCCTGGTAGGCTTTCTCGAGGAATTCGAAAGCTCGGTCGTTGTCACCTAGTGCCGCGAATATGGTGCCGATCATGTACGGCGAGACGTAGCTAATCCTGGATTTTTGCAGCAACTCACGAAGTATCTTCTTCGCATTTTCGCGTTGCTGTGCAGTTGCATAAGCGTGCGCCAATCCAGCAACCGCGTCAGTATCTCCCTGGGTTAGCTCCACCGCCTTCTTATATTCAGGAATGGCCTGCATCGGCTGGCCCAGCCCCTCTTGGGCTACGGCCGTATAGTAGTGGCTGACCCATAAATCGGGGTTCAAAGCCAATGATCTTTTGCCTACGTCGAGCATGGCGCGGTAATCCCGCCGATGGTAATAGACTCCCGCCTCGTCGAGAGCACTGAGGGAGTAGACGGGATCGATTTCGTGGAACTTGGCAATTTCAGCCAATGCCTCATCTCCCCGGCCACGCCAGCTCAAGTACCAAGTCAGGGCTTCATGCGCTTCAAGATTGTTGGGATTTAACTGAATGGCGTACCTCATTTCCTTTTCGGCATCCTGCCAGTTCCAGTCAAACTGCCAAGTCAAGTAGCCGAGTGCGCTATGCGCCTCAGCCTCTGATTCATCCAGTTGCAGCGCCTTGAGAATGAGTTCCTTCGCGCGCGGATATACATCTTGAGGAGATGCCCATCGGAATTCCCCCAACTCCGAATAGCATCCAGCTAGCCCCACATACGCCAAGGCAAAGCCAGGATCCTTCTGGATCGCCTCGGTGAAATAGTTCTGTGCTACCTGAATGCTCTGTAGCGTACCATGCCTAGCGGAACGCCCTTTCAGATAGGCCTCATAAGCTGCTGGATGAACGGCCCGAGCAGAGCCGAATCTAGCTTGCTGTTGAGGTGTCAACTGCACGCGAACTTGTTGTGCTATAGCCTGTGCGACCTCACTCTGCAACCTTAGGACATCGCCAAGGTCGCGCTCATAAGTCTCGGCCCATAGGTGCTGATCGGTACGAGCTTGGATCAGCTGGGCGGTGATACGCACGCGATTGCCTGAGCGCATGACAGATCCTTCGATCACTCCATCGACGTTCAGCTCGCGCGCAATCTCCGGCAGACTTTTGTTGGTTCCCTTGTAATGCATGGCGGAAGTGCGGGAAATGACTCGTAAAGCCCCAATTTTCGACAGGTTGGTCGTTAGTGCATCGGTCATACCATCGGCAAAATATTCCTGTTCGGGTTCGCCGGAGAGGTTTTCAAGCGGCAATATCGCAATGGCGCCGATCCTTCCCGCGGAGCCAGAAAAATAGAACTTCGCAACTGCAGCTAAGACAGTAATCATCACAGCCACGCCGATAATGTTCGCGATGATTTTAGAGCGTGACCATTGAACAGATTGAGTGGCAACCGTTAACTGCGTGGACTTGCCCGACTCGCCTTCGCGCTTCAACCGCTTCAGGTCCGCACGAATGTCCGACGCGTGCTGATACCTCACGTCATGATCTTTTTCCAGCGCCTTATTGATGATTTCTTCCATCCTCGGAGGAAGGTCGGGATTGAGCCGGATGGGAGGAGTCGGATTGCGATCCAGAATCGCTTGAAAGATCAGAGCCGGGGTCTCGCCGCGAAAGGGCAAGGTGCCTGTGCACATCTCATAGAGCACGGCACCAAACGAGAACAGGTCAGTTCGCGAATCGAGTTCCTTTCCTTTCGCCTGTTCCGGGGACATGTACGCAATAGTCCCCAGTGCCGCGCCGGGGATGGTCAGACGCTCTTCGATTTCGGCAGTTGGTTCAGACATTATTCCCAGCACTGGTATATTTTTGCTGGCGGGGGACGTCACTTTCGCTAATCCGAAATCCAGGATCTTTGCGTGCCCGTGCTTAGTGACGAAGATGTTGGCGGGCTTGATGTCGCGATGGATTATGCCTTCTGTGTGGGCGGCATCGAGCGCGTCGGCGGTCTCGATAGCCAGTGACAAGATCGACTCGAATTCCATAGGACGGCCGGCAATGCGCTGCTTCAGAGTTGTACCATCCAGAAACTCCATCGCAATGAAGGCCTGGCCATCCTGCTCACCGACGTCGTAAATCGTGCAGATGTTGGGGTGGTTCAGGGCGGATGCAGCCTCCGCTTCGCGTTGGAACCGGGCCAAAGCTTGGGCGTCTCGCGCAACTTCCGGAGGAAGGAACTTCAGGGCGACAAAGCGGTGCAGCCGGGTATCTTCCGCCTTATAGACAACACCCATCCCACCGCCACCGAGTTTCTCGAGAATGCGGTAGTGCGAGATGGTTTGGCCGATCAAGGACTCGCTCCGTGCGCGATCATAGTAGGAGCCGAGATCGGGCAAGTCAATGCATCGGTATGATGGCCAAAAGGAGAGGCATCGAGTCGAATCTGCGCCATAAACTTCTTGGCGATTCTCTTGGAGACTCTGGCTTTCGTGGTGTCTGCGTTTCAGACCTTCCAGACCCGTGTATTCAGCACAAGCAATATTTCTCACTTCATAGCAGCCAGCCAACATGCCCCACTTTTTGATCGCCGTGAACTCGAACCGATTGTTTGCCATGAACCTGGACAGGTTCGAGTTGACCCAGGCGGGTGAGGGGAGGTACGCGATTGGGGTGCTTCAATGAGGGCTCCCCCAAAGAAGATGCCGATTATTTCCTCGCGGAAGGAGTGGACCACCCTCTTGCGGGTTTTAAAAACAGTCAACTTCAAAGTCGGCGAGCGAGAGCGCCTGCCCCACATGGTCTAGCTATTTGTTCGGAAGGCTGTGACTGCCTCTTCGTCGCTTTCGTAGGACTTGAAGACTGTGTTTAGTCGGGTACGTTGGAGTAGTTCCGTGACTCGCTGATTTGGGCGAACCAGTTTGATCTCACCTCGCCGTTGCCGGGTTGACGCCAGAGTCGCAACC
>Ga0134128_10011921_pt1 | contig 10363 bp, 12 predicted proteins | sample KB31754_FD_96462 | JGI IMG/M metagenome (GOLD analysis project Ga0134128, IMG submission 96462) | Terrestrial soil microbial communities with excess Nitrogen fertilizer from Kellogg Biological Station, Michigan, USA - KB3-175-4 | ecosystem: Environmental > Terrestrial > Soil > Unclassified ...
CCTGGGCGCGCAACACATCCTCGAGGACATCGGCAAAGCGCAGGGCAAATTCTGGCTGATCCTTGAATCCGCCGGGGGCGCGTCGCTCAAAGCGGCGCTCGGCCTGCTCGAGCCGAAGGGCACGATCGTGATCGTCGGCAATTCCTCTGGCGAGGAAACCAGTTTGAGCTTTCGCGATTTCGGTTCCGCGAACAATGCGCGGATCCAGAGCTTCCACTCGTTCGCCTCCGGGCCGGAGGAAGCTTTCGGACCCGATCTCGCGCTGCTCGCGGGCCTCATTGCGAAGGGCGCGCTCAAGCCGGAGATCGAGGAACATAGCTGGCGGGATTTCGCGTCCGTTGCGAAGGCGCTCGGCGAGCGCCGTGTTCAAGGCAAAGCGATTTTCCGCATCGACTGATGAGCCATCGATCTTGTGGCAGCGCTATTGCCGCAAGAAAGCAAGATCGTTTCAATTTCGCCACATTGAAACCACGCCGCCGCGCGATTACGTCAGAAATGGTGCAAATATCCACGGAGGATGCCCAACCAGCATGACTCCACCGGGTCAGTATTGATCAGCACCAAAAGCAATGCCCGATTGTCGGATCGGGCGGTGAGCTTTCACAGCCACCAAAAATGAACCCCGCCATAGCCAAAGCTAGGCGGGGTTTGCTTATCGAGAGATGCTGCCCGAGAGATGCCGCGCGCTAAGCGGCCGCATCCACCGGCGGATGTTCCGTCGCGCGTTGCGCTTGTTGAGTCGCAAGCGCCACCACCTCGGCCGAGGTCTGTGCCGCGTAGCGGGTTGCCGACATCGCCTCGCGCGAGACCGCGAGCGCCTGATCCGCGAAAGCATGCAGATCGGAATCGAGCCGTTTCATGCTGTCTTCGAACCAGCTGCGCTGGATCGATGCAGCTTCTTTGAGATCGCTGCAATTGGCGAGCCGCTCGAGCGTGTCGAGGGTTGCCGTGGCGGCGGCTCGGCGTCGCTCAAGCCATCCTGTTGCGACCGGCTGGCTCGCTTGCAGAATCCCGGCCTGGGCGCGTAGCCACGCCTCGACCGGCCATCCGATCATGCGGGCGATCGATGCGTCGAAATACGGAAAACGCGCCGCTGCCTCGACCGCATTTTCAACTCTATCGTCCATGCCGATTTTCTGTCCTCGCGCCATGTTGCGTAGGCCTCCTAATTCTTGCCCTGAGGTTAATGAAGCAAAGTTGCGCCGAATCTTTGACGAGGCCTAGAGCCTATCGCCGTAATGTGTCGGAAATTAGGCCACTGCCGTGCCGCGCCGAAATTTTAAGTTCGAATTATGTCTGAGACGCGGCAGATGACAGGACGTCGATCAAGGCGTTGATCAGCGGCTTCAAATGAAAGCTCGTCGTCGGCATTGCGGCAACGTCAAAGCCGCGCTTTTTCAACGCGCTTGCCGCGACAGGTCCCACCGCCGCGATGTGAATGCGCGCAAGTCCCTGGCGCAGTTCCGCGTCGAGCCCATGCTGCTTGGCAACCTCTTCGAGACGCTCGATTTGCGGCGTGCTGGTGAAAGCGATGGCGTCGAATTTTCCCGCCGCCATGCCGCGGATGACCGTGTCGACAAGCTGACCTTCCGCATCCGAAGCATAGCGATAGGGCACGACCGGATCGGGCGTGGCGCCCGCCGCGCGGAGAAAATCGAGCAGCAACGGGTTCGGATTGCCGGGATAAAGCTGCACGCCGACGGCACGGCCGGCGAGCGGCTCCCGCTTCAGCGTGGCAATAATTCCTTCGGTCGTCGGCGTCTCTGCGGCCAATCCCGGCGCAAGCCCTAATTCGCGCAGCACGCGCGCCGGTTTCGGCCCGCGCGTGATCGTGCGCAATCGCTTCAGCGCCGCAACGGTTTTCTCTTCGATGCCAGCACGTTGCGCCGCGGCTAGAAGCCGGCGCAGCCCCTCGCCGGTCAACAGGATAAGATCGTCGAACGCGCCGGCGGCGAGACGTTGCAGCCACGCCTCGACCGGCGCGGGGTCCTCAACGTCGCGGATCGTCACCAGCGGACAGCGCACCGCTGCGGCGCCACGCTCTTCCAGCATGCGCGCGAAAAGATCGAGCTCGCGGCTTTCCGGCACCAGGATGCGCCGGCCGGCGAGCGGCTTCTCCGATATGGTCTTCGCTTCCACGGCCGGATTTTACCACGCTATGATCGCGGCGATGAGCCTCACCCTCCGTCCCCTCGAAGAAGCCGATGTCGAAGCCGCGGACAAGGTTCGCCGCCTGGCCTTCGGCACCCATTTCGGCATCCCCGACCCGCTCAGCTTTTCGGGGGCGTCGTGCCTGGTGGAAATCCGCCGCCGCAGCTGGCCCGACGGCGCGATCGTCGCCGAAAAGGACGGCAGGATTGTCGGTAGTGCACTGGCGAGCCGGTGGGGCAGCCTCGGTCTCTTCGGCCCGCTTTCGGTGCATCCCGAGCTATGGCGGGGCGGCATCGCCCGTACGCTGCTCGAAGCGACGATGCCGATCTATGACCGCTGGCATTGCCGCACGGTGGCGCTCTTCACTTTCCCGGCGAGCCTCACCCATATCGGGCTTTATCAGCGCTATGGCTTCTGGGCGCGCAGCCTGACCGCAATCATGAACCGGACGGTGACGGCGCCGAGCCCGGTGCCACAGGCGCGCTCGCTCACCGCGATGAGCGCGGCGGAGCAACGGGACGCGATCGCGCAATGCGCCGCGCTGACTGATCAGCTCTATCACGGCATGGATTTGCGCGATGAGATCGCCGCGGTGATCGCGCATCCGACTGCCGATGCGATCGCGCTGGTCGACGGCTCGAAGATCGCGGGCTTCGCGATCTGCCATACGGGGCCGCGCAGCGAAGCCGATACCGGCGTCGTCTACGCGAAATTCGCGGCGACGCGGCCGGGACCCAACGCCGCGCGCGATTTTCAGCGCCTCATCGACGCGACGAATGATTTCGCGCATCGCAATGGCGCGACGAAGATCAATACCGGCGTCAACATGGGCGCGATGGAGGCCTATCGCCTGATGCTCGCGGCCGGCTTCCGCTCCATGCTGCAAGGCGTCGCCATGCACCGTCCTTGGATCGAGATTTATGACCGTCCTGACGTCTTCGCGCTCGAAGACTGGCGCTGACGCCACGCTGATCGCCACGCTCGAGGATCTCGAGCGGCGCGCGCTGTGGCTGTCGTCTTGGACGATCCATCACGCCAATCACCTGCGCGAGAGCCGCGACGGACTGAAAGTCGGCGGCCATCAGGCGAGCTGCGCTTCTTCGGTGACCTTGCTCGCCGCGCTTTACGGCCATGTGCTTGGCCCCTCGGACCGCATCGCGGTGAAGCCGCATGCCGCGCCGGTGATGCATGCGATCATGTATCTCATGGGGCTGCAAAGCCGCGAGGCGCTGGAGCGCTTCCGCGGCTTCGGCGGTGCGCAATCCTATCCCTCGCGCACCAAAGACACGGTGCCTGTCGATTTCTCGACCGGCTCGGTCGGACTCGGCGTCGGCATGACCCTCTTTGCCAGCATCGCGCAGGATTATCTCGCCGCGCACAAGGCGCTCGAACACGAGCCCGGCCGCATGATCGCTCTGATGGGCGATGCCGAGCTCGATGAAGGCAATGTCTTCGAGGCGCTGCTCGAAGGCTGGAAGCACGATGTGCGCAATCTCTGGTGGGTGATCGATTACAACCGGCAGAGCCTCGACGGCGTCGTCTCCGATCTCCTCTTCCAGAAGATCCAATCCTTCTTCGCGACGGTCGGCTGGAATGTCGTGCTGCTGAAATACGGCAAGCGGCTCGATGCGGCTTTCGCCGAGCCCGGCGGCGAGGCGCTGCGCGAATGGATCGATCGTTGCCCGAACGATCTCTATTCCGCGCTCACCTTCGAAGGCGGCGGCGGCTTCCGCCGCGCGCTCGAAGCGGCGCTGGGCGATCATTCCGGCATCAAGCGCCTGCTCGCGCGCCATGACGATGCGGCGCTCCATCATCTGATGACCAATCTCGGCGGTCATGACATGGCGACCGTCGTCGAGGCATTCGATCGCGCCGGCGCCAGCGAGCAGCCGACGTGCTTCGTTGCCTATACGATCAAAGGCATGGGCCTGCCCTTTGCCGGCCATAAGGATAATCACGCCGGCCTCATGACTGAGGCGCAGATGGAAGCTTTCCGCCAAGCGCAGGGTATCCGCCAAGGCGAGGAATGGGAGAGATTCGCCGGACTCGATGCAGCGGCAACGCAGCGGCTACGTGCCTTTATCGAAGGCCTGCCGAAGCAGATTGGCTTGCCGCGCGAGGCGGTCCACGCGGCGCCGCTCGCGATGCCGGCGCTCGCGCCGCCGGCGAGCGATCATGCTTCGACCCAGGAAGGCTTCGGCCGCTTGCTGTTCGAGCTCGCGAAATCAAATAGCGCATTGGCGCAGCGTGTCGTGACGACGTCGCCGGATGTCACCGTCTCGACCAACCTCGGTGGCTGGGTCAACCAGGTCGGGCTCTTTGCGCGCGCGCCGCATAGCGACGTGTTCCGCGACCGCAAGCTGCCGTCCATTCAACGGTGGGCTCATAGCCCCCAAGGGCAGCATATCGAGCTCGGCATCGCCGAGAACAATCTCTTCCTGTCGCTCGCCGCCTTCGGCCTTGCCGAGCCGGTCTTCGGCGCCAGGCTGCTGCCGATCGGCACGGTCTACGATCCTTTCATCGAGCGCGGTCTCGATGCGCTCAACTACGCCTGCTATCAAGATGCACGCTTCCTACTGGTCGCGACTCCCTCGGGCATCTCCCTCGCGCCCGAAGGCGGCGCGCATCAATCAGTCATCACGCCGCTCATCGGCCTGGGGCAGCCGGGCCTCACCATGTTCGAGCCGGCTTTTGTCGACGAGCTGCACGCGATCATGGGCTGGGCGTTCGATCACCTGCAGCGCGCGGATGGCGGCTCGGTCTATCTGCGTCTCTCGACACGAGCCATCGATCAACCGCGCCGCCGGCTCGATCCCAGCCTCGCGACCCAAGGCGGCTATTGGCTGCGCGCACCGGGCGAGCAGGGTGAACTCGCGATCGTCAGCGTCGGCGCGGTGACGCCCGAAGCGATCGACGCCGTCGCGCAGCTCGGCGCGCGCCACCCGCGCGTCGCATTGCTGGTCGTGACCTCGGCCGATCTGCTGCATCGCGGCTGGGTTCAAGCGCCCGGCGCCTCGACAATCGACAAGCTGTTCCAGCCGCTGGCGCGCGATGCGGCGCTGGTCACGGTGACCGACGGCCACCCGGCGACGCTGTCCTGGCTCGGCGCAGTGCGCGGCCAGCGCATCGCCGCGCTCGGCGTCGATCACTTCGGCCAATCGGGCGACATTGCCGATCTTTATGCGGAATACGGCATCGATGCCAATGCCATTGTCGAAGCCGCCGAAGCCGCCCTCAACCGACGCTGAGCGCGCGCGCACCGTTATTCAACAGTTCGAGGCGCGCGCCGTTTGGCGACATACGGCAACACGAACATATACAGACCGCTGATCAGCATCAAAAAGAGGGGCGGCAGGGGCGAATAGACGACCCAGGCCGGAGGCGTTCCCAGTGCCATGAAGAGAAAATTGGCGATGACCGTCATGGTGAAGACGATCGACAGCCAGCGGTGGGTTTGACGTATCCCGTGGCTCACGCCCGATGAAGCTTTCGTGGTCGTAACTTTTGCGCCAGCCCTCGGTGCTCCGGCGGTTGGTGCGTAGTGATCGCGATCGTTCAAACTTATATCCTCCTTGTTTTCTTAGTCGCTACTGCGGATCGAGCCATGCGGTCGAGATGGCGTTCGACCGCATCGACCCGCGCCGACCAGAATTGCTCGCGCTTGGACTCATACCGCGCGTGCCGCCGCCTCGAGTCCGGCGATGTCGAGTTTCACCATCTTCATCATCGCCTCGGTGACGCGCTTGCCTTTGGCGCGATTTGGATCGTTCATCAACTCGAGAAGCCGCTTCGGCGTGATCTGCCAGGTTAAGCCCCAACGATCGGTCAGCCAGCCGCAGGCGATGCCCTTGCCACCGTCGGTCAGCGCATCCCACAAACGATCGACCTCCGCCTGCGTATCGCACTCGACCATGATGGAGAAGTTACGGCTCTGAGGATCGAACGGTCCCGCTTCGATCGCGCGATAGCGCTGATCACCGAGGGTGAAGGCGGCGATCTTGACGCTGCCCGCCGGACCGCTCGGCGTATCGGCAGGAACAGTGGAGAGGAAGTCGAGCGAGGATCCTCGAATCAGCGACACATAAAAGCGGAGCGCCGCTTCCATGTCCTTCTCGAACCAGAGATGTTGGCATACCTTCATCGTCATGCTCCCACTTCCTGACAAAACTCGCTTCCGCCGCATTGGGATAGAAATTCGGATCGCACGTTGCCGTTGCCGTCATGCCCGCGAAAGCGGGATCCAGTCGTTCTTCTGGACCCCGCTTTCGCGGGGGTGACGAATAAATATTTCGATCCGTCACCCGCCGCTGATCGCGGTGATGATGAAAACCCGAGCGCCGGGCCGCAGCGGCGTCTCCAAGACCGAGCGCTCGCCATCGACGAAAATATTCACATGCGGCCGGATGCGCGGGAATGAATCGCTGAGCCGGTCGCGCATCCCCGGCCACTGCGCATCGAGCGCATCGAGCAGGCCGCGCACATTAGCCGCTTCCATTTCAAGGAGGCGTGGGCAGCCGGGAAAAAGCCGCGTCAGCGCCGGCGTCAAGGTGATCGCAACAATCGCCATGACTCAATCGACGATGAGAGTCTCGACCGAGGCGATCGCAGGCAGGTGCTGCGCAACCTGTCGCCAGCTCTCGCCTTCATCGGCGCTGGCATAGACCTCGCCGGTATTGGTGCCGAAATAGACGCCGGCCGGATCGTGACGATCCGTCGCCATCGCCTGGCGCAGCACGCCGAAGAACACATTCGTCTGCGGCAAGCCTTCGCGCAACGCTTGCCAATGCTTGCCGCCGTCCCGCGTGCGCCACACCGCGGCTTTCGCGTCGGGCACGTAGCGGCCGGCGATGTCGCCATTCAGCGGTACGAGATAGAGCGTATCGCGATCGCGCGGATGCGCCGCGGCAGGAAAGCCGAAGCTCGAGGGCAGGCCGGTCTCGATGCTGTCCCATTCCCGACCGGCGTTCTCGCTGCGATACATGCCGCAGTGATTTTGCTGATACAGGCGATCGGGCGTGCCCGGCGCCATCACGACGCAATGCACGCATTGGCCGAATTCGGGATAGCGCTGATCCTCGGGATTGAAATCGGCGCGCGTGCCGCGATTGCGCATCTCCCAGCTCTCGCCGCCATTGGCGCTGTGCAGCACGCCGACAGCGGAGATGCCGACCCAGATCTGCTGCGGATCACGCGGATGCGGGATAAGCGAATGGAGGATCAGCCCGGCGCCGCCCGGTGTCCATTTCGGCCGCGTCGGGTGATTGCGCAGCCCCTCGATCTGGCGCCAGCTCTGGCCGTCATCGCGCGAGAGGAACAGTCCCGCCGGCTGAACGCCGGTCCACAGCCCGCGTGCGCTCGGCGCGAGGCTCCACACCGCTTTGATCGGCTCCTCGCCTTCGGCGTATTTCAAGCCTTCGCTCGAATGCGTCCAGCTCTGGCCGAGATCCGTGGACTTCCACACCGCCGGACCGAACCATTCGTTGCCGCCGCCGGCATAGATCGTGCCGCTCGCCGGATCGGCGATGACGTGGTTCATCGGCCAGCAATCGCAATAGGGCCCGCGCAATTGCCAATCGCGGCGCATGCCATCGCTTTCGAGAATGAACGCGCCTTTGCGCGTGCCGAGGAGGATCAGCGTCTTGGTCATAGCGCCTTCCCATGCTTTAGGCAGGTTGCTCGCAGCTCACCATCCATGGCACACCGAATTTATCGGTCACCATGCCGAAGCGCTCGGCAAAGAAGGACTTGGCGATCGGCATGGTCACCGTGCCGCCTTCGGCGAGATTATGGAAGAGCCGCTCGGCTTCGGCCGGCTGGTCGGCGCTCACGGCAAGCGCCTGACCCTCGGGCTTCGTGTAGCGCTCCGGCGGGCAGTCGGAAGCCATCACCACGACGTCGCCAACGGCGAAGCGCGCATGCAGCACCTTGCTTTTCATATCGTCGGGCATTTGCGCGCAAGCGGGCGTCCCGTCATAGCGCATCATCGACAGCGTCTTGGCGCCGAGCGCTTGCTCGTAAAAGCGGAGCGCCGCCTCACAGTTTCCGTCGAACAGCAGATAAGGGTTCAGCTTCATTTCCGTCCTCCTTCACCTAGACCATTATTGCCGGCTCGCGGTTTGCGCGCGGAGCCGGTCTTCCTGCTCTTTGAGCTCGGGGGTCAGATTCTCGCCGAAGTCTTCCGGCGCAAAGAGCTGACGGATCTCGATCTCACCGCCATCCGGCATCGGATTGGGCGCGCGCTTCACCCATTCGATCGCCTCTTCCTTCGATTTCACATTGAAGATCCATAATCCGGCGATGACGCTGTCGAGGGGAAACGGGCCTTGCGTCACGGTGCGATGGGCACCGGAGAATTTGACGCGCGCGCCATTGCTGCTCGCCTGGAGCCCTTCGCCGGCCTGCATCACGCCGGCCTTCACCAGCTCCTCATTGTATTTGCCCATGGCCGCGAGCAGCTCGGGGCTTGGCAGCTTGCCGGCTTCGCTGTCCTTGCTGGCCCGGACGATGATCATGAAGCGCATGAGCCTTCCCTCCACTACCACCGCGCGAAATCGCACTTGACATATTAGGTTGATATCAACATAATACAACCATGTCAAGCAGCAACGAACTTTTCTGGGATGCGACGTGCCATGTGCGTGCGACGTGTCTCTGCGTTCGCGTCCAGCGCGCGGCGCGCGCGCTCGCGCGCTATTTCGACGATGTGCTGCGCCCTGTTGGCCTGACCCATGGGCAATTCTCGCTGCTCGTCGCGCTCAATCAGGCCGAGCCGCCGATCATGAGCGAGGTCTCGGCGGCGCTCGCCATGGACCGCACCACGCTGACCGCGAACCTCAAGCCGCTCGAGCGGCGCGGCCTCGTCAAGATCGCGGTCGATCGAAAGGACAAGCGCAGCCGCCGTCTCATCATCACCGGCAAGGGCCGCGCCACGCTCAAAGCGGCCTTCCCGATCTGGAAAGCGGCGCATGCCGGGCTCGACGATGCCGTCGGCGTGACGCGCGTCGATCGGCTGCGCGCCGATCTTCGCGCCATCGCCCAGATGGAACACGCGACGCCAGAGAAAGCCGCCGCCGAGTAAATTCCTAAGCTGTCATTGGCGAGGAGCGCAGCGACGAAGCAATCCAGAGTATCACGTGTGGCCCTGGATTGCTTCGCTACGCTCGCAATGACGAACTCGACTAGTGGTTGCGGCGCATCTCGCTCGACGTGTTGAGCAGCGAGTGGAGATTGCGCGCGTAATCGACTGCGCCCGGCGTCGGCATGTCGTAAGCGACCTTGGTGAATTCCTTGACGCCCTGCACCGCGATCGGCGGCGCCTTCAGCACCGCGGCAACGAACGCGTCGACGCCGGCCTCGAGCTTCGCCGCCGGGAGTACATCGCTAACGATGCCGTAGCTGAGCGCACGCTCGGCACTCACCTCATTGGTCGACCAGACGAGATAGGACAGCGCCTTGCGCGTGACGCGATCGATGAAGGACGACATCACCATGCCGGGCAGGATGTTGTGCTGCATCTCCGGCACCTGGAACACAGCGGCATCGCTCGCAAGCGTCACGTCGCAGGCCGCGGCGATGGCGCAACCGAAACCGAGCGCCTTGCCCTGTACTACCGCGACCACCGGGATCGGCACCGTGCGCATGATGCCGTAGGCGTCGAACACGATGTCGCTCTCGTTGCGGCGCGCATAAGCCTCGGGCGGCGCCGGCGGCGGGCCCGCAGGCCGCGCGCCCATGCCGGCGCGGCCAATGCAGAATTCCTTGCCCGCGCCGCGCAGCACGATGAGACGCGAGGTCTTCGGCGCCTCGCGGATGATTTGGGTGAGCTCGACCACCATCGGATCGGTCATGCCGTTGCCTTGCTCGGGCCGGTTGATGGTGATGTTGAGAACCTGACCGTCCTGCTTGGTGAGGATTTCGTTGCTCATGCTGCCTCCTATCGCTTCGTTGATTTGTGCGTGAACCTCACCCCCTCCCTACCCTCCCCCTTCAAGGGGGAAGGGAAAACAAACGAGAGAGCCCCTCCCCCCTTGAGGGGGAGGGTTGGGGTGGGGGGTTATTTCTGCTCTTTGCCCTTCAGCGCCCACTGCCCTTCCTTGAGGCGCGTGAGCGTGCCGTCTTCGCGCAGCTGATCGAGCGCGACCGCGATCTCGCGCCCGTCCTTGCTGCCGAGCGCCGCCATCAGCTCCGAGAAGAACATCGGTCCGCTCTCCAA
>Ga0134128_10011922_pt1 | contig 10363 bp, 26 predicted proteins | sample KB31754_FD_96462 | JGI IMG/M metagenome (GOLD analysis project Ga0134128, IMG submission 96462) | Terrestrial soil microbial communities with excess Nitrogen fertilizer from Kellogg Biological Station, Michigan, USA - KB3-175-4 | ecosystem: Environmental > Terrestrial > Soil > Unclassified ...
CACGCACGACTCCGAATGCCAGTGGTGTAGTTCTCAGGATACCGAACTCTGTGTGTCACAGTCAACCCACATCCCGAACACTTCCCGCGGAGTCGAGCAGGGGAGTTACCGAGGACTTCCCGTAGTTAGTGAGTGGGTAAGTAACTACTTGCTTGCCACCCGTCTCGGCACATCCCCGGTTGATAATTACACCCTGAGCAGGAGTTTCGTCAGCAAACCGTTAGTGCTGGTCAGTGAGCTGTCAACTGGACAAATACTCGATTGATCAAGCTCGATGCAATCCGTGATGGTCAATCAGTGCAGGTCACAGTACAAATGCACGATAGTTGCTCATTTCCTTCAATGGTTGCACGATACAACTGTAGCACGTGTGCTACGAATCTAGGTGTTCGTATGCAGTTGTACTCAATCTGAGTGTAACTAATCGAGACTGACTCTCATTATCAACTTCAGCTCACCCCATCGTCACTGAGCGATTCGACAGCTCGGCCTATCCGCATGGTCTTCGCCGTTCATCGTCGCTTCGTTCGTGAGCCACGACCGGATCGCTGGCTTGGTCAGTGGTTTGCGCAGCAATCCCCGACTTGACCTGCGCGGAGGTCAGTCTGTGTGCGCCAGCTCTAGAGAAAGGTCAAAGGCACGATCCCCACCGCTGTGTACTCTTCGCTGCTCGTTGGCAGTCAGGTGCGCTTACCTTGGTCCGGGCTGATTTACGGACGCGACCATTTGTGCCGTTTCCGGCGTTCGTGTTTCTCACCCTCGGATCAGTGATCAGATCACGCCACCGAGGGAGAGCCCTGCAACTACAACGACTGAGCTACCGCGCTTTGTGTTCCCACTCCACGCACAGCGTGTGTGCCGGCAGATAGTCGCTCGCTCCGTGGCTCATTCGGTGAGCCCACTTCACCAGCTCGCCTGCCTGGTATTCACGCGTACAGAGTGGACAGCGACCAGGCCGATCGGCCTCGAAAGCCTCCCGCTTGTAGTTATGCCGCTTGTGAGCGGCTGTCCGTGTTCCACGACGGTTTGTCTTTGCGCGTCCCATACACCTCGCCTTCTCTCGCAGTCGTTCGCTTGATTTGTCGGCGGGGTCCGTTGCAATCGCTGAGCGGGGGAGTGTCATCAACTGTTGGCTCCCCCAACTCGCGTCGACTGCGTGGGCGACGGGACTAATAATGCCCTCCCTGTGTGTCACAGTCAATAGTTTCACCGATGTCGTTCTCCAGCTCAGAGACTTTCTCGCCATTTCCCAGCGTAATCGCTTGACAGTGACACACTCGGTGTTACAGTCAGCATCGTGACGAACGACCTGGGAGGTTCGCAAATGGACACAAGTCGAGACTTCGCGGCATATCGCCTCGTCGGAATCACCAAAGGCGAGAGCGAGTGCGAACACTGCGGGCGTGCCCTTGGGCGGCTGTTTCGCCTCGTCGGCCCGGAGGGTGACGAGATGGTCGTCGGGCGTGTGTGCTCGGCAAAGCTCACGGGCTACAACTGGTCAGTCAAGGACGCCGAGCGTGCCCAGCGCATCGCAGACGCCGAGGCGAAGGCCGCTGCCGACTACGGCCAGCTTTGGACGGAGATCGTCGCTCAGTCCCGTTACGAGGGCCAGCGGTTCGGCTACGGCGGAGCTGCCACCGAGGGAATGATCGTTCTGCGTGACCGCCGTTGGATGACCGACGACGAGGCAAGGGCATTCGCTGAGAAGGCGCTGGCCGATTCCGTCGCCTTCGCTGGGGCGGCGTGACCATGCAGCAAAGCCAACACTTTCCTCCAATCACTGGGAGTGAGGTCAAGCGGTGAGTCTCTGCGGTTGCGGCGACACCATGGACGAGTGCGATTTCCCGGATTGTGTTCAGGGGATCGAGGAGGGTGTTCCTTGCTCTAACTCGGAGTGCCAAAACGCCTGGGCTTGCAAGCACATGAACTCATGGTGCACCCGCGTGGTGACTGGCGAGGAACCGTGATGCAGCAACAATTTCATACAACGACTGGGAGGTCAGAAATGCCGCGCAAGCACACCAAGTTCCAGACGTGCGAGCGTCACGCTTGGGTGAGCAACGAGCGTCGGGAGCGTCGGGCGCAAGTATTCATGGAGGGTGGCCCAGGTGACACCTATCCTGAGCCAAGCCGGTGCCGTGGCGGCGAGTGTCGCATCTGGCCCGGAACGGACCTGTTCGTTGCTGATATTTGTCACCGCGAATACGAACTGGCGGCGGGATGCGATGGAAGCACGCCGACGATTGCCCACGGAATTCTCCCTGAGACTCCCAGTTCGGGAGGCGATTAGCCCTCGGCTTCGGTCGGGGGCTTTTTCGCGAGACGAGCGACGAAATCGGTAAGTGCTTCTCCGTCGTCGTACTCGGGTGGGCTATCAGTCACGAACACACGCAGATAGGTGGGGGCATCTGGCACCTTCTCTCGCCAGTCATCCCCCCACCACTGACTCACCAGGGCATCTTCGAGCCATGCAGCATATTGCTCAGTTTGCGGACCCGTAGAGCCGAACGTACTCACTCTGTCGCCGCCGATACGAGACGAGCCCCACGAACGGAAGGAACGGGACCACCATCCCAATCACGATCATGAACACCACGCCCGCGGTGGTCGCGCCCATCTGTCGCACCTTGGCGTAGTAGAACCACGACTTCCCGTTGAACCACGCCAACGCCAATAGGACCGCAATCTCGATGAGACCAGCTAGAGCCATGCGCGCATGATCGCGCGATCTGGCTCGCGTTGCTCACGGTTCTGTTCGCGTGCCCACCGTCAGCGCCATGATGGCGTGCAGGTAGGCGTTGGCGTAGTGGTACGCAGCAGCGCAGGCATTCGGAGCCAGCGTGAGCAACTGAAACGCCGAACTGCGTAGTTGAGTGGGGGAGAGGTCGAGCCCCTTGAGCGCCACTGCGCCGGCAGTCACCGCTGCCTGACCAGCCGCCAGTTCGCTGGTCGCTGCTTGTAGGTGCTCACCGCACGTCACCGGCACCAGGTCACTCACCATCGCTCCTTTCGGTCAAACAGGCTTTGAGCGCCCGGACGCGTGCGATCATGTCCGCCACCTGACCCCGCCAATCTGGACCGAACTCGGACTTTGACGGCGGGATGCGGGCGTGGCGTTCGCGCGCCAAGCGGTCTTGGTATTCAGCCTGTAAAACGCGCCCTCGCTCGCTGATTGCCTCGTACATGGTCAATCCATCGCCTCCGCCGCTCTGCCCCTGGCTCGGTCGTGGTCCGTAGCCGTGTGGGTGAACGGCATCGACACTGGAGCGGAGCGAGCAGGTGTCGTGAACGGTGCCACGCGTTCGGGCCGAATCGCCGGGGCAACCGGTCGCGCCGCCGGATTTCGAGGCCGTACAGGTGTACGTAGCGGCTGCGTTTCGGGCTCAAAGGTGCGAGCCGGGGGAGTGCGGAACGTGAGCGGGGGCTTTGCGTCCCGCTTCGTCATCGCACCAGGGCGCAGCAGTTCGCGGGCGAGGATGTCAGCAAACGCCTTGCGGTCCTCATCGCTCAGCAGCTCGATTGCTTCGAGCCTGTCCCAACAGACATCGGTAGGCATCAGGCTGTAGGAATCTCAAAGAGCTTCGGTTCAGTGCTATCAAGCGTCTTGATGTGCTTAACCCGTGGCCGACTAATCGGGGCGTTCATGCCGACTCCTTGTGTTTGCACCGACTCACTTGATCATCTCGACTAGCTGCGAAAGTTCCATCACGCAATACGCCCGAGCCGTTGACTGATTGCGGCGTGGAAAGATGACCACGCCGACATCGACGCCCGCGTTTGCCTTCTCTTTGACCATTTCGTCAACCCAGGCAGCCAGGTTGACTTGGCGCTGGTTCTTCGCCTCGATGCAAACACCGGGGACGAGGATGTCTCCCTTATCCAACTTGCCACTCAGCGCTCTCCGTTCTGCATAGGGGAAGCCATTGGATTGGAGGTAGCGAACAAGCCGCGTCTCCCACGCCGTACCCTTTTGCTTGGCTCGGTTCACCACCGCGGGCGCACCTCGTCGCGCGCGATTGAGAGCACGCACAACACGAGCACGCCCACTGGAATCCAGATCATCTAGAACGGCTCCTCTCCGGGGCTGTACTGCGTTGAGGGTGCCGCAGGCACCGAGCGTGCCTTGCCACGGTGGATGTCCACGCCGCAGAATGTGACCTCGGCGCCGACCGCCTCAGCGGCGATCTTCTTGTCCGTGTAGGTCCGCCCGTTGTACTCGCGGCTCTCAACGCTCCCGAGGCCGGCAACCAGCACTCGATCGCCTTTCTTAAAGCACTGGCAGATGTGTTCAGCCAGCGTCTTGAATGCCGAGACGACGTAATACTGATCCTCGGGATTCGGGTTCTCCTCGGTCTTGCGTGGCTTGACCTTGATTGAGAAACGAGTCCATGCCGTCCCCTTCTGGGAGTACCGGAGTACCGGGTCCTCCTTGACGATGGTGCCCGTCTTATAGGTAGGGGTGCCTTCGAGTTCTGGCATCAGAAGTCCCTGTCCACTGCGGTCGTCCGCGAGTCGCCGCCCTCAGTCCCCGCGGGGGAAAGGGGACTAGGACGGGACTCGACGGTGGGAGAGACAACTGAGGCAGCGGCGCCGTCGTCGTCAAGATCGACAACCAGCCCGAATGTGGTCGTGTAGTCGTAGCGACGGAAATACGTAATGGCAGACCCGAGCCCTTGGGCGGTGCCAGCTGGGTTCGGGAGAATTACGTCGTAGCTCTCGTAGGGTTTTTCCCCGTCGTTGAACCACAGCTCATGCCGCATCACGTCGAGATTCAAAATGTGACGCAGAATCACGCCGTGCCGTTTAGCGATCGGATCGACCCTCTCGACAAGCGCGGGAAGAGTGACGTATCGGTAGGTGAATTTGCCAGTATCCGCTTCGGCACCTCGGAAAAGCGGGCCAACTTCCTGACGGATCGCGTAGAGCGCGTCGGCCAAGGTCTCATGCTCGACATCAGGCATTGGCAGCCGCCTTGAGATCAACAAGACCCTTGTACACGTCGAGCAGGTGCGTGAAGATCGGCCATGCCCGCTCAACCGGGTACTCCGTGAGGGTGTAATCGCCGTCCTCGGTGAGGTACAGGCAACCTGCGTAGTCGATGCGGGGGAGTGGTTCGAGCCCCATTAGCTGGCCCTCGCGGTCGTACCGAGCCATTCCGTCAGCCTTGGCGTAGGCGGCCAGCTGACAGGAATGCTCCACAAAGTGGGGACTGCCGCTCTTGAGATCGACCAACCACTGCTCGCCGGTCGGAAACCGGAGGATCGAGTCGAACCGACCGCCGTATCCCAAGTGAGAGAGCACCACTCGTTCAATCTCAACGGGCTGAGGCTTGAGGTCGTAGAAGAACTTCGCGAGTCCATCCATGAACGGCTGGTCGTCGCGGATCACATTCACGTTCTCACCGCGTAACCACGCTTCGCAGTGACCGTGGATGCGAGTACCGCGCTCCATCTTCGACTTCCAGACCTGGCGGTAGTTCTGACCCTCTCGGGTGAGCTTGGCGGCGGCACCGGCCATCCGACTCGACTTGCCCTCGTCATCGAGGAGGCCGGTTACGGCGGTCACGTTGATGCCGACCTCGCCGCTCATCAGCTTGTACTTGTGCTTCGTCGCGAGTTCGAGGTCGGTTGTCAAGCTCGTACCTGCTCGGGGTGCTCGCTGATCCAGTTGCACAGAAGGTCGTGCAGATCGTGACGAGCTGCCAGGGGGACCGTCTCGATGAATAGACCCCACGCGACGACATCGGGCACGCTGCGGAGCATGTCCACAACGTCGATGTCCTCGGTGAGTTGGCTTCTGCTCGGGACTAGATCAGCGGGGGTGATCATTGGGCTCCTTTTCTCTGTGTGTCACAGTCATCCATGAGGGCGCGCTGCATCACTCGCCGGGGGCGCGAATCGTCACCATGCGAACCGGTACGTCCAGCTCCTCAGCGATCCTGAAGATGAGGCCCTGATCGTCACGCTTTAACCGGCGTCGCCCAGACTCGATGTCGCGCAAGTAGGGCTGCGACACCCCGAGCCGTTGAGCGAAGGTGCCCTGCTGGATACCAGAGCGCTGCCGGAGGATGCGGACAGCAGGCCCGTCAACCGTCATCGAACGATCAATCGTGGTTGAACCATCGATCAATAGGGTACTGCCGCGGTAAGCCGCAGTCAACACTGTGACAGACTTTCGAGATGAAATCGCCCATGACCTGCATATGTGACAAATTCCACGGTTGTAACTGCCGCGCTTGCGGTTTCAGCCCATTCCTTGCAGCGCACTTTGGAAATTAGCCAGGATAAGAATCATGACTAGGACAAACAGACTGTCACAGAGACAAGAGCGAGAGATTCGCGCCGTTGGCCGCGAAATCGAAAAGGCGCGACTTGCCCACCGGTGGTCGCTTCGTGAAGCAGCGAGCCGAGCAAAGACGCGCCGGGGCACCATGAATCAGCAGACTTGGAGACGCATCGAACTCGGTTATACGAACGTAGGGATCGGCGGAGTTTCGCAACAGGTGACTTACCGACCCAGCGCCGAAGTTCTCACGGCGATGTGTGAGGTGGTCGGACTCGACGCCGAGGAGATGTGTAAGCGCGTCGGACTAGAGGCAGTGCCCGCCTTCCGGCGCGGTGTAGAGACCGCCGACGAGCTGTCGGCACTTCGCCAGGACGCTGCAGCCCTATTGGAGCGAATAGAGGCGCTAGAGGCCGCTACGCGGGCTCAGGCTGCGGAATCGAAGCCGTCGTAGGCTCCGTCACCCCCAAATCGATCAACCGAGTGACGCGAACCCGCAGCTCATCGAGCATTTCCAGAACCCGGATCGCTTCTGCCATCTGATGCTGATCCATGTATCCCCCAGTCAACTCAGTGACACTCCGCCGATAAGGTTCGTTTTGGCGCGGGTGTCACAGTTAACTCTAGTGCACACTGTTAGTAACAGCGTGGATGCCCAGTCTCCTACCTATAGGAACCATCGACCAGACCCTGAACCCGGTTGAGATATCGTCACCCGAACGAGCGAGAGAGTCATCAGATCGCCGCATCAACAGGCGCCGAGTGGCACTCGTTGCGCATGATGCGCAAGAGTCACGTGAGTACAAAAATTACGCGATCGCCTTCACGGCGTTGCGAGCCGCCTCGTTCGAGACGGCCGCGTAAATCTGTGTGGTCGCAACCGAGCTGTGCCCGAGAAGATTCTTGGTAGTCAGCAGATCGCTTCCAGACGCCTCGTAAGCGCGAGTCCCGAAGCGGTGCCGGAGCTTATGAGCAGAGTGGGTGATCCCGAGTCCGTGGAGGAACCGGTTGATCTGTTGCGAGACCGACGCCGGAGTCACGTACGGCCAGAGACGCCCGTCCTCGGTGGGGGGGGCGTAGGCATTCAACGCCTCGATGATCTTGTCGTGGAGGGGAACGTACCGCTCCCGCCCCCCCTTGCCGTGGCGTACATGGATCAGTCCCTCGTCTCGCTTGATGTCGGCGTGTTCGAGGAACGTGACCTCTTGGCACCGCAGGCCGGCGTACGCCTCCAGGGCGAGCCAGCACCGCATGCGGGGCTTAGCGGCTTCCAGCGCGCGTGCCAGAGCCTTCTCTGGGATCGGATTGGGCATGCCGTTGTGAACCTTGGGCCGCTCGATCTTCAACGTCGGATCGAAAGCTATTAGGTCGTGAGCAGCGCCCCATTTGAAGAACGATGAGAAAGTGGTGAGGTAGCAGCTCCGTGTCTTGGCACTGATCGGTTCGCCATTGGGCTTGATACGAGAGTCCAAGAACTCATCGATCGATTCCCGTGTGGCGTTCTCGATCTTGCACCTAGCTTCACGCTCGAACAGCCCGAGCTGGCGCGTTCGCAAGATGATCGTGTTGGGCTGGAGCCCGCGCCGTCGTTGGTCCTGCTCGAATCGCTCAATAAGGGTTGTCATTACTTCTCATTGTAGTGTGTCACAGTCACAAAGGGGCCGAAAAGGCACCGCTATTGTGCATCGTTAGCATGGCTAGGAATCCAGCCGTTAGCCCAGGTAGCGGGGGATAAGGGTGTCGATTCCAACCTCGAATCCGTCGCACACGCATTTCGGGGAGTCCAGAAGTTATGCATATGCTGCATTCGCGTCCGCCCTGGTCCGATACGCCTCGTCCGACCCACTGCTGGCGTGCGTGTGAGGACGCCAGCGGGGGAGTATCGCTCATCCCGCCACCCAGGTTCGCTCGTACTCTCCCGTAAGAGCGTTGTAGATGTCGAGTTCAAGTCCACTGTTCGGGGGCTTGGCGTAGAAGGGAATGTCCACGTGCGTGCACCCAGGCGGCACGTCCTGCACGCTTCCTTCGGCTCGGCCACCTTTGAGGGTGATGGAAATTCGATGCTTCTCGTCACCACTCATGAACTTCCAGCCCCGCTTCCTTCCAGTGCGGAACTGGGTTGAAGTAGCCACTCCCCGGCTTCATCTCTAGGAAGTTCCTCAAACGAGCGAGGGTCGTCGGGTCATCAAGCCCCGGCACGCCGTCCCACAACTCATCGATCGCATTGCGGGCCATCATGTAGGCGGTCTCGAACTGGGCCAGCCGCTCCTCGGTCGAGCCGGAAATTGGAGGCTTCTCGGCTTCGGTCACTGGAACCTGGCCCGGACGGCGTAAGTGCCGTAGTGGATCGGGTCGGCCTTGCCGATCACCTCGCGCAGCTCCACGATCTTGTCCCATAGTTCGTCGGGCCAGTCGAGAGCGAAGTCCATAAGGTCGTTGGCAAGAGCAAACCCGAGTCGGAGCACCGCGTCGCATGGAGCTTCGCCAGGAAGTAGGTACTTCTCGGCCTCACCCATCGGCTATCGCCCCTAGTTCATCGAGCGCCTTGATGGTGGCTAGGGCTACTTCCTTGAAGTGCTCGCCAGATACCGCGAGGGTCATGTCTTGCAGTAGGGAGAGAAGGAACAAGCGGGTTTCCTCTGAGAGCTGCACTTTAGGAGGCAGGGCCGAGCGCGGAAACATGGAGATTGCCGGATGCATCAACGACGACATACTTGTCACCACTGACAAACGCACCGAGTCCGGCGATTCGCATGGTGCCAGAGAAGAAGCCGTTTCTAAATCGCAGGCCGCTCGCTCCAATGTCTGTAGCAGCATCGCCAAAAGGACGGAACGACCCGCTCGGGTGTGGAATTACGTCGCCCGACGAGGCGGTCAATACCAGATTCCCGCTCGCATTGGTAATGCCCCCAGTGAGTGCGATGTCTCCCGCCGTGCCGTCTGGGGCGGAGTTGACGCCGAGTGAGGGGAGCTGGACGTTGCCAGTGAACGTTTGCTGGGACGCGCTTGCCTTGTCGGCAGCATTGGTGACCTGCGCGGCGGTGTAATCGCCGGTCGTGGCAACAACGGCCCCTGATCGACCAAAGACTGACGTAGGTGCGCCAGTGATCTGACCGATGGAGTAGTCACCGGATGTCGGGACTACGGCCCCAAAGCGGCCGTTGAACGTCGTTACCCCGTTCTGGTAGACGGGACCATTCGTGGTGGAAGCTGGCGATAGCGACTCGATGTTCACTGGTCCGGGCGACTGGGCCGATGTGAGGTTGATCTTGTACGAACGCCCGTTCGTGATCTGCTCCGTAACGGCCCAGAGAAAGCCCGTTGGAGATAGGTTGGGGGAGTCGGTGGCTGGCAGCTCGACGGAGAAGGCGCCGGACGACAGCCGAGCGGTGATGGTGCTCGGCTGCACTAGGTCTCCCGGTGTGGTGGCCGTCAAATAGACCGGCGATCCGGTGACCCCATCGACCGCCTGAAAGACCAATTGTCCCTGTTCGGGGTTCCCGTTGATGTCGATGTAGGTACCAGTTAGTTGGACATAGGTGAGTCCGGCGATGCTCATTTGTTACCTTTCTGTTTAGAAGTTTACAGTTCTCGGCTTTGCGGCCACGGGTTGTTGATCGTCTTGCAGTCCTCGCACGTCACCTTGTCCCAGTCGTACAGTTCACCCTCGCCAATCGCCATGTTCGACGGGTCGGCAGCGCAGGCGGTGAGGTACGGACCGCCCATCCAAAGCGGTAGGTAGCCCATGAAGTGAACGACACCGGTCTTGGCGAGGGGCACGTCGATCCACTCTCCGTTGATGTAGTGAGCAACGGTGTCAGCTGAAGAGAAGTAGTGGGTCGGCTCGACCATCAGGTCGCTGTAGTCTCCGGTCTGGTCGATGCGCTCCTGGGCTTGGCATTCGCCTTCGCACTGACGGACGAACCGGCAGACGCCGGATTCCCGAGCTGTGCAGAGAAGCACGGAGTTCTCGGCTTTCATATCGTGACCTGCACTTTCGAAGAATCTTGGTAACTGGGGTTGACAGACTGGTAACCACGGTTTACACTGACCCCATCGGATCGAAGGAGGCAGACATGGC
>Ga0134128_10011923_pt1 | contig 10363 bp, 12 predicted proteins | sample KB31754_FD_96462 | JGI IMG/M metagenome (GOLD analysis project Ga0134128, IMG submission 96462) | Terrestrial soil microbial communities with excess Nitrogen fertilizer from Kellogg Biological Station, Michigan, USA - KB3-175-4 | ecosystem: Environmental > Terrestrial > Soil > Unclassified ...
CCGCGCGCGCGAGCTTGCCGTTGCGAACGATGTCGTCGTAAACGCGCAACTCCCCGCCTTCGAATCCCTTCGGCTGCCGATTGAAGTAGTAGACGTACGTCAGGTGGCGCTTGCGCACGTCGACGCCGTGATCGGTGTGCACGCCGAAGAAGCTGCCGTGCACGCTCGCCGTCACCTGCGCCTCGACGACACCGACCGCGATCGGCGGAATGCGCAGCGTCGCCATCGCCTGCGGTACCGCCGCGCGCACCCGCGAGACGACCGGATGCACGAGGTCGGCCGGCGGATTCAGAACCAGCGACTGGCGATAGTCGCTGCGCCGGTCGTGCGTGCCCGACGGCATGAACAGCGCCTCGCTCGCGAGCACGCGCGCGAGCAGCGCCCGGCATTCGGCGTCGGGCAGGAAGTCGTCGAGCATCACGACCGGATGCCGGATGACGCGCGGGGCAGGAGCCGATTGCATCAGAAAGCCGCGGCGGCCGCCGCGGGCGAAAGCTGGCATTCTATGCCGCAGCCATTGCGGCATGCGGCGGCTGTCCCCATCTCTTGCAAAAGCGCGCCCCGCCGGCGTGCCGCCCACGAAAAGGATCGCGATGCCTCCCGTCACCACCGCGCTGATCGTCGCGAACGTCGCGATGTACCTGCTGCAGAGCCTCGTTCCGCAGATCATCGTGCCGTTCGCGCTGTGGCCGCTCGCCGCGGCGGGGTCGGGCATCGGCGCGTCGTTTGCGCCGTGGCAACTCGTCACCTACGCGTTCCTGCACGGCAGCCTCGTGCACCTCGCCTTCAACATGTTCGCGCTCTACATGTTCGGCGGCGCGATCGAGCAGGTGTTCGGACCGCGGCGCTACACAATCTTCTATTTCGTGTCGGTCATTTCCGCCGCCATCACGCAACTGATCGTGGCGATGGTGATGCACGGCGTCTACCCGACGATCGGCGCGTCGGGCGGCGTGTTCGGATTGTTGCTCGCGTACGCGATGTATTTTCCGCGCAACCGCGTGATGCTGCTGTTTCCGCCGATTCCAATGTCCGCGCGGATGTTCGTCGTCGTCTACGCGGTGATCGAGCTCCTGCTCGGCGTGTCGGGCGCGCAATCGGGCGTCGCGCACTTCGCGCACCTCGGCGGAATGATCGGCGGCTGGCTGCTGTTGCGCTTCTGGCGCGGCGGCGTACGCCGTCCGTCGCGTTGACATGGGCGCGGCGAAGCGGGCAAAGTGTCGATCCGCCTGACAGAATCGACGGGCGCAATTCGCGCCCGCATGCGCGTCTTCATGCGTGCGGCGAACGCTCCCGCAGGTGGCAGAGATCTTGCAAGGATTTTCGTCGTTGTCGATCGCAGCAAACGTCACGATCCGCCGGATGGCGGCTTGCTGCGACCGCCGCCGCTTCGCGCATGGAGGTGCGCATGAAATCGATCCTCGACCCCACTTTCCGCTACACATCCAGCGCCAACACCGATCTCCGGAAGACTTTTGCGCGCATCCGCCGCGAGACGCGCCGCCAGGCGCAGGTCACGACCGTCCGTGACGAGGGCGACGCGGTCAAAAAGGTGACCCCGATTTTCCGCGGCCAGCGGCCCGCGGCGTAGTCCGCCACGCCGTTCCGCGAACTGGCAAACGCGCCGCCGCCCCCGGTAAAATTTGCCGGTCGCGGCCGCTCGTTGCGCTCCTCGACGCACGGGTGCCAGCGGGCACGATCGAACGCGGGCGCGTGCTCGCACGAATGCCGCATTGCGTGGTAAAACGGCGCCGCCGCCAGGAGGCGGCGCTGCTTTACGGAGGTTTTCGCGCATGCAATCCGTGTCCCGCTGCGGCTGCTCGATCCTGCCGCCCGATCTCCTGCGCCGCATCGCCCGCAACGGCAGCAGCCGTCAGCGCGACGATGCGTTGGCGACGCTGGGGCTCGACCATACGCTGCGACTCACGCGGGCGACGTACGACCTGCTCGACCCGCGAACCGGAGCGGGACTCTTCGGCATCGCCGGCGCCGGGAAGGAGCGCAGCATCTACGACGCGCACGGCACCGAGACGCTTCCGGGCCGGATGGTGCGGGCCGAGGGCGCCGCCGCGGTCGCCGACGTCGAGGTGGACGAAGCGTACGACGGGCTCGGCGCGACGTACGACTTCTACGCCGACGTCTACGACCGCCGCTCGATCGACGACGCCGGCATGCACCTCGACGCGACCGTTCATTACGGGCGCCGCTACGACAACGCGTTCTGGAACGGCCGCCAGATGGTGTTCGGCGACGGCGACGGCGACCTGTTCAACCGCTTCACGATCTCGCTCGACGTCATCGCGCACGAGCTCACGCACGGCGTGACCGGGGACGAGGCGAAGCTCGTCTACCTAGGTCAGGCGGGCGCGTTGAACGAGTCGATCTCCGACGTGTTCGGGTCGCTGGTCAAGCAATACGCGCGGCGGCAGACCGCGGACGCGGCCGACTGGCTGATCGGCGAGGGCCTCTTCACATCGAAGGTGCACGGCGTCGCGTTGCGGTCGATGAAGGCGCCGGGTACCGCGTACGACGATCCGGTGCTCGGTCGCGATCCGCAGCCTGCGACAATGGACGGCTTCGTGCACACGTCCGCCGACGACGGGGGCGTCCACACGAATTCGGGCATTCCGAACCATGCGTTCTACCTGCTCGCCGTTGCACTCGGCGGACATGCGTGGGAAAAGGCGGGACGCATCTGGTACGAGACGCTGCGCGACCGGCGGCTCAAATCCACGGCGACGTTCCGGCAGTTCGCGCGGCTCACCGCGCAAAATGCCAGTCATCTGTTCGGCAAGACCGAGCATGCGGCCGTCGTGTCGGCATGGGCCGAGGTCGGCGTCAAGGCGAACGGCTGACGCGAACGACGTGAAGATCGACTTCCGCGTCGAAGGCGGCCTCGCGGCGTTTCCCGGGCTCGCGGCACCGACGACGATCCATTGCGACGCGCTGCCGCCGCCCGAGCAGGAACGCCTGCACGATCTCGTGCAGCGCGCGGGCTTCTTCGCGTTGCCGGCGCACGACGCGCGCGCCGCGATGCCCGATGCGCGCGCCTATACGATCGCGGTCGACGACGGCGCGCGCTGCAAGACCGTCACCGTCCGCGAGCCGATCGCGAATCCGGCGCTGCGCGACCTGGTCGACGCGCTGCGCGACAAGGCGCTTGCGGCGCGGCGTTCGCGATGAAGCGCACCGTCGGCGTGCTTTTGGTGGTCGCGCTCGCGGCCTGCTCGAGCACCGGACCCGCGGCGCCTGGTCTCGACGGCAAGCCGCTCGGCGAGTTCTTCGACGACCTGAAGCGCGACCTTCGCGCCGTGCACTGGCGCATTCGCAGCGCGAGCGCCGCGTGCGGGACGAGCGAGGCGCGCGAAATCGACCTTCGCAACGCGCAGGTCGCGCTCGACCTGCAGCGGATCGGCGCCGTCGACGTCGACGGACAGGTGAAGCTCGTCGCGCTGCCGCTCGCGGGGGCCGCGATCGCGCCGTTCGGATCGGCATCGGCGACGCGCAAATGGACGCAGGAGATGGCGCTCAAGCTCGACGTCACCGGACCCTCGCGCGTCTACGACGTCGGCGAGGTGACGGCCGAAGGCGGAGCGATCGCGCAAGCCGTCAACGCCGCGATCGACGGCTTCATGCGCTCGAGCGCCGACGAGCCGTGCGTGCGGCTCGCATCGCTCAAGCTCACGCTCGTCGTCGACGTCGCGCGCGATGCAGGCGGCGGCTTCCGGCTCGTTGTGCCGGCCGCGCAGGTCGGCGTCGACGCATCGCAACGCGACGTCAACACGCTGACGCTGTCGTGGGACAAGGTCGTCTCGAATGCCCTGCGTTAAGCGGGGTCGGAGACGACTTTCCGCGCATCAGTTGCAATGCGGATATCCGCAAGTCGTCTCTGACCCCACTTAACGCAGCAGCGCCTGCAGCGTCTCGAGCGTGTCCGCCTCCGCGACGGGCTTGTCCCTCCGCCAGCGCAGGATGCGCGGAAAGCGCACCGCCACGCCCGCCTTGTGCCGCGACGAGCGCTGGATGCCTTCGAACGCGATCTCGAACACGAGCGTCGGCGCGACGCTTCGCACCGGCCCGAACTTCTCGCGCGTCGTGCGCCGCACGATGCGGTCGACCTCGACGGTCTCGTCGTCGGTGAGTCCCGAATACGCCTTCGCGAACGGCAGCAGCGCCGGTTCGCCGCCTCGCGCGTCCCAGACCGCGAACGTGTAGTCCGTGTAAAGGCTCGCGCGCCGGCCGTGCCCGCGTTGCGCGTAGACGAGCACGGCGTCGACGCTCATCGGGTCGATTTTCCATTTCCACCAGGCGTTGCCCGTGCGCCCGACGCCGTACGGCGCGTCGGCCCGCTTGAGCACGAATCCCTCGACACCGCGGGTGCGCGACTCGTCGCGAAGCGTCGCGTACTCGCGCCAGGTCGCCGCGTGCACGAGCGGCGAGAGCCGCAGCGGCGAATGCCCCACGTCGGCGACGAGCGCGGCGAGCCGTTCGCGGCGTTCGGCGAGCGGCCGCGCGCGCAGATCTTCGCCGTCGGACTCGAGCAGATCGTACGCGACGAACGCCACGGGCGACTCGGCGGTGAGCCGGGACGACACGCGCTTGCGGCCGATGCGCGTCGCGAGCGTCGCGAACGACGCGACGTCGTCGCCGCGAACGGCGACGATCTCGCCGTCGAGCACCGTTCCCGCGGGCAGCGCGTCGCCGACCGTCCGCAACTCGGGAAAGCGCTCGGTCACGAGATCCTCGCCGCGCGACCAGACGTGCGTGACACCCTTGCGGCGCACGAGCTGCGCGCGGATGCCGTCCCACTTCCACTCGACGAGCCACGCGCCGGCATCGCCGAGCGTCTCGACCGGCGCCGTCAGCGTTTGCGCCAGGAAGAACGGGTAGGGCCGGCCGCCGCTTCGCTCGTCGCCGCTCGCCGGCGCAAGCAGCGCGCGGAAATCGTCAGCGGTCGGCACGTGTTCCGTCACCGTGTAACCGACGAGCCGTTCGGCGACGAGCTTCCGATCGAGCTGCGCCATCTGCGCGAGGGCGCGCGTGACCAGCAGGCGCGACACGCCGACGCGGAAGCCGCCCGAGCAGAGCTTGCCGAAGAGGAAGCGGCCCTGCCAGTCGAGCTCCTGCCAGTACGCGCGGAGGCGCACGGCGAGCGCCGCGGACGGCATGCCGCGCAACGGCAGCACGCGCTCGGTCATCCATTGTGCGAGGCCGGCATCCGTACGCGAAACCGGCGGTGGCAGCACGTGCGCGAGCGTCTCGGCGAAGTCACCAACGGCCAGATGGCACTCGTCGAAAAGCCACTCGGGGAGGCCCGCAACGTCGATCGCGACGCTCCGCAAGAGCTTCGGGGGCACGGGCTGGCGCGGCCGGCCGCCGGCGAGGAAATAGACGGCCCATGCCGCGTCGTCGGCCGGCGCGGACGCGAAATAGCGGACGAGCGCGGCAAGCTTGTCCCGCGTCGACGTGGTCTCGTCGAGATCGGCGTAAAGGCGCGCGAACGCTTCCATCCGTGCTACGCGGCGTCGACATCGGTGGCGGGCGACGCTTCCGGCTCGCCTTCGTCGGCGAACTCGGTCGCGAAGGCGTCGGCGTCGAAGCCGCGCTCGGCCAGCCAGCGCACCATCGGCACGACCTGGCCGTGCGTGACCACAACGCGCGTCGCTCCGGTCGCCTCGATCGCGGCGTTCAACGCCGGCCAGTCGGCGTGATCGGAAAGCGGGAACCCACGGTCGAGCGCGCGCCGCCGGCGTGCGCCGCGAATCTGCATCCATCCCGATGCGAAGGCGTCACTCGCATCGCCGAAGCGTCGAAGCCACGGCGTTCCGGCGGCGGACGGCGGCGCGAGCACCAGCGCGCGGCGCAACGTGTCGCGTGCAAGCTCGCTCGCATGCTGGATCTCCGGCACCGGCACGCCTGCCGCGCGATACGCGGCGCAAAGCGCAAGCATCGCGCCGTGGCAGGCGAGCGGTCCAATGCCGAGCGCGTCCGCCGCGGCGAGCTCGCAGGCGATCCGTTGCGCCTTGCCGAATGCGTAGCCGTAAAGAACGCTCGTCCGGTTCGCCTCGGCGTTGCGCCGCCACCAGGACGCGATGTCGCCGACGACGCGCGCCGGATCCGGCCATCGGTACACCGGCAAGCCGAACGTCGACTCGGTGACGAACGTCGTGCAGCGCAGCGGCTCGAACGGCGCGCAGGTCGGATCGGGCGCGAGCTTGTAATCGCCGGACACGACCCAGACGATGCCCTGGTGCTCGATCCGAACCTGGGCCGAGCCGAGCACGTGCCCGGCCGGATGCAGCGAAAGACCGACGCCGCCGTGGACCACGCGCTCGCCGTACGCGAGCGTGTCGAGCCGGATGCCGGGGAGCCGTGCGGCGAGCACCGCGCGCGACGCCTCGCTCGCGAGGTAGTGCCCGTTGCCGGGACGCGCATGGTCGCCGTGCGCGTGCGTGATCACCGCGCGCTCGACCGGGCGCCACGGGTCGATGAAGAAGTCGCCCGGCGGGCAATAGAGCCCTTCGGGCCGCCGCACGACGAGCTCCACCGCTGCCCGCGGTCCTACATGCATTCGAGCGGCGCGCCGATACGTTCGCGCGCACCGGCCGCCGATACTTTGCGGGTGCAGGCGTCCGCGCGCCGGCGTCCTGCTCGAAAGACGACGCCGAACATGCGACAGAGACTGATGACCCGAACGACGCTCGACGTGCTGCTGCTGGTGCTGCTGCTTGCGTGGACCATCCAGCCGTTAGCGTTCTGACCCGCGGCCGACGCGCTCGACGCGAAGCGTCGCGGCGACCGGATTGTGATCCGATGACCGGACCTCCGCCGTCGACGTGGCGAGTGGCGCAAGGCCGCGCATGTAGATGTGGTCGAGCTCGTGGCCGAAGAAATGGCTGCGGTGATCGTGGGCGAAGCGTACCTCGGTCAGATCGAGCCGCGCGGCGAGGGTGCGCACCGCAGCCGCGCGTTCGTCGGTCCAGGTGTTGAAATCGCCGGCGACGACGAGCGGCCCCGAGTGTCCCGCGAGCGCATCGGCGATCGCGTCGATCTGGGCGCGATACGTCCCGAGCGACAGCGAGAAGTTGATCGCGTGCAGATTGACGACGGCCAGCGTCTGCGCTTCGCCTTGCAGCGGAAACCACGAGATCACCGCCGACTTCGGTATGCGCAAAAGCGGCTCGACGAAGCGCTGCGTACAGTTCGCGACCGGCGCGACGCGCGATGCAGTCAGGACGCCGATGTCGACGTTCGATGCGAGGAAGGAGCTCGCCATGACGAAGCGCATGCCTTCGTCGTCGATGACGGCGCGAAGCGACGGATCGAGCACCGTCTCCTGGAGCAGCACGAGGTCGCTCCGATTGGCGAAGCGCCGCAGGTCGCGCTGCCAGCCGGGATCCGACTGCTTGTGGATGTTCCAGGTGACGAGCCGGATGCCGTCCGGGTCGAGCCCTTGCGGCCGCTCGGCGGTCGGGACGAGCGTCGCCTCGACGCTGCGCGAGCATTGAAGCGTTTGCACGCGCACCGATCCGTCGTCGCGCACGAGCAGGGCGCGCGGCTGCGTGGGAATCGAGAGGCAGCCGGCGAGCGGCAGCGCGCAGGCGACGCACGCGACGCAAAGCCGCGCCGTGCATACCGCAAGAAAACGGCGGCCGTGGGCTGCACGGCCGCCGTGACGGGTCATGCCGGCGTCAATCGTTGCTGCTCATCATCCGGCCGATCAGATATCCGAGAGCGGCCGCGATGCCGATCGCGACGATCGGGCGCGCCGTCACCTGGTCGGTGACCGTGTTGAGCAGCGCCATGTTCCGCTCGCGCAGCGCCGATGCCCGGTCCGCTGCCCAGTCGAGTCCCGCCTTCGTCGATTCGGCAGCCGAATCGACCGTCTTGCGCGCGGTATCCGTCATCCGGTCCATGCTCGACGACGCTGTCTGCGACGCGCGATCGAGGTAGTCCTGCGCGCGGTCGCTCATGTCCTGTACGCGTGATTTGCCGGTTTCCAACTTCGCGGTGGTTTCTGCCATGGTCGTCTCCGTAGGTGCCGTCGCGGCTGACACTCAGGATGCCAGCGTGCGCCGGTGCCCATTATCGGACACCGGCGGGATTTCGCGTAGTCTTCGGCCTACAGTCAGTTTCGTCGTGCGGTTTCACGGTGCCGTGCGACGCGAACTTCGCGGCGGGGGCGTATTCCAACGCCGCATGGCCGATGAAATCGTCGCAGGAGTCTACGCGTCGCGCGACGAAGCCGACGCGGCACGCGCGCGCCTGATCGAAGAAGGCGTGCCCGGGGAGCGCATTCGCATCGAGCAGCGCGACACCGCAGGCAGCGTGCCGATGTCGGCTCGCGACCGCGTTGCGCTGCGCGAGGTCGAGCCGCCGCCCGAGCGCGGATTCGCCGGTGTCGTGAGCCGCATGTTCAGCGGTGCGCTGCTCGACGACGAAAACGTCGCCCACTACTCCGACGCGCTGCAGACGGGGCGCAGCGTGTTCCTGGTGCATGTCGATTCGGACGCGAGCCGGCGCAGCGTGTCGACGATCCTCGAGCGCGGCGGACCGCGCGTCTATCCGTTGCCGAACGCGCCGACCGGCTGGAACGAGTCGCACGCGAACGACCCGGCGAGCATCGGCGGCGTCGACGACGATCCGGTTCACCCGAAGGTTTGCTGACCGGCGTCGAAGGGTTGCCGGTGGACGCGGACGAAGTCCGGCTTCGCAGCGCGCCGGGCGGCCGGCGCAAGCGCTGACGCGCCGGTCTTTTCAATCCGTCGCGCGGTCGAGTATCCTGACGCAAAGCGCGCGACTCGCCCGCGATCCGCACGAGGACTGCCATGCCGCTACGCTCCCTGCGATCGATCGTCGCCGGACGTCCGCCTGTCGAAGCGACCTCGATCACGACGGTCGTCGAGGCGGCGCGCACGATGAAGCGCGAGAACGTCGGCGCGCTGCTCGTCGTCGATCACGGACGCCTGATCGGCATCTTCACCGAGCGCGACGCGCTGTTCCGGCTGCTCGCCGAAGGACGCGATCCGCATGCGACTCGGCTTTCCGACGTGATGACGCCGCGGCCGCAGACGATCCATCCCGACGAGCCGTTCTTGCGCGCGCTGCGCATGATGCACGAAGGCAAGTTCCGGCACCTGCCCGTCGTCGAGTTCGATCGGCCGCTCGGCGTCGTCTCCGTCCGCGACGCGCTGGACGAGGATCTCTACGAGCTGCGGATCGACCTCGAGCAGCGCGAGACGATGGGCGAGTAGCGCCGGCCGACCGAACTCCTCACGAGGAAACGCAATGGCATCGCACGTCTACAAGCTGATCGAGCTCGTCGGCACGTCGCCGGCGAGCACCGACGAAGCGATCCGCAACGCGATCCAGAAGGCTTCGCTCACCGTGAAGCACATTGACTGGTTCCAGGTGATCGAGTCGCGCGGCCACGTCGAGAACGGGCGCGTCGCGCACTACCAGGTATCGCTCAAGGTCGGCTTCCGCATCGAGGATTGATGGCGAGATCGGCTGCGCGGGCCGCTCAACTCATCGCGCCGGGAGCTACACCGTGAGCTTGCGTAGCGTGTCGGGATTGCTGATCACCGCCTTGCGCCGCGCCGGTGGCGCGTCGTAGAGGCCGGCGGGCGGATTGGTCTCGAGCCGCGCGCGCAAGTCGGCGGCGCAGCGCGGATCGAATGCGACGTCGATGCGCGCGCCTTCGCTCGCGTTCGCGCTGAAGCACGCGTCGCCGAGCTTGGCGTTGAGCGGGCGCACGATGTCGCGGACGACGGCGTCGTCGCCCTTGCCCGGAGCGATCTCCACGTCGAAGGTGCGCGGATTCGCGGTCGGGCCTGCGCTCGCGCGGATCACGGCCGGCAATCCGTTCAGCTCGCGTACGAGCAGCGTTTGCGTCGATTCGTCGGGAAGGCCGGCGACGGTCAGCGAGATCTTGCGCCCGCGCAGCGGCACGTGCATCAGGAAGAAGTCGCGGTTGAACTGATCCGCGATGCTGCCGCCGATTGCGCGCAGCGCCGCATCCTCGCTCGGATAGCTGCCGGAATCCTTCGGCAGCCTGGTGTTGAAGTAGATTTCCTCACCGCTCGCACGGTCGGTGCACTTGACCGTCCACGACGCGAGCGCGAACTTGGTGATGACGAGTCCCGACGCGGCGAGCTTCGTCGAAAGTCTGCGCACGGTGGCTTCGCCGGCGACGACGAAATCGGCGTCGCCCGCGCCGGGCGCGCTCGCCGTCTCCGCCCACGTGCGAAAGCCGAACGAGCGGATGCGCTCTTTCACGACGTTCTCCGCGATCGGCGAAGGCACGCCGCCCGCCACGCCTTCGCCGCGCACGCTGATGCGCACCGCGATGCGGGGATCGCCG
>Ga0134128_10011924_pt1 | contig 10363 bp, 14 predicted proteins | sample KB31754_FD_96462 | JGI IMG/M metagenome (GOLD analysis project Ga0134128, IMG submission 96462) | Terrestrial soil microbial communities with excess Nitrogen fertilizer from Kellogg Biological Station, Michigan, USA - KB3-175-4 | ecosystem: Environmental > Terrestrial > Soil > Unclassified ...
AAGTTTCGTAGTCGTTGAGCTCAGTTAAGGTGTATGCGATGTATTGGAGTGATGCGAGTACACCTGGTTTGATGCTGTGTTGTAACGGTGATGGAACACTATCACGCTGTGGAATTATATAAAAACCACGACATTCAAGATCCGTGAGGAGATCAAGGAACTCTTCAACGCTTGTATTCGAGTTGCAAGCAGAATCGCTAAACAGAAGAGAGACCAGGAGAGGCCTTTCCTCGTCAAGGCTGGAATGATAGTTGATCGCTTCGGCTGCCATTGAAAGTGCTATCGCACTCCACCTATCGCCGAAGCTGTCGATTGAGACGGTAGGTGCGCAAAAATGAGTCACATCTAGGTCGCGCTGGTAATCTATCGCAGCTTGGACGTACTGGGCGAGCCGCGATGCAGCGATGAAATCTCTATACTGTAGGTCTGCCTGGAAATATGCATGCTCGTCTAAGCGCCCTAACCGAGCGTCGACAATTGTGGACGCGTAGAACTGCGGATCGACAAACGTCACAGCTTCTGGAAAATCCCCTCTTACCCGCCGCAAGAGCGAGCGCAAATTTTCTGGCGTTTCATCCCGAGGGCCAACGATGACGCCGCGCGCGTATTCCGCTTCCAGCGCGCGCTCGATCTTATCGGTTTTGCCGTATCCGTGCTGAATGAAGATGCTCATGCTGCGGCCTCGCTGAGTGCGTCTATCAATTTTCGACCGTTGCGGAAACGGCGATGTTTTTGCTTCTCTAGTAGCCGCAGGATCGCAGCGTTTAGGGACGCGGGGAGGTCCGGACGGATCGTGTTCGGCGCTGGTGGCTGAGCGCGCAAAATTGCCATAGCGAAGTCAGACCCAGACATGTTTGGACGCTGTTGGAAGGGGTGGCGGCCAGTACTTGCGAGGTAAGCGAGCATTCCAACGAGAAATAGGTCGGCACGACAATCCGCTTGCCGCTTCTGAAATGGATTGCATAGTTCCGGGGCGATCCAGCCAGGTGTATGAGGAATAAGCCCATCACTCGTGAGCGACTGGTCGTTAACATCGAAAGCGATGCCAGGATCAAGCAGGACGTAACTACCGTCCGCCGATCTACGCATAACGTTGCCGGGCTTGATATCACGGTGAATTCGGCCTTGCTTCCAAATCTCATCGACCGCGAGCGCCAAGTGGCCCATCAGCGTCGAAACGCTCGCGATGGCCAGGGGGCCCCCGGTTCGAAGAAGTACCTCCGCGCTTGCACCATCGATGAATTCCTCCGAGAAAATCGCCACTCGCTCGCCCGCGATTGAGCGAAAGCAGAGATCGATTGGTCCGAGCTTCGCGACATGCGGCGAGTTACAGGCGCGCAGCACATTCACCTCTCGTTGTGCGCGCGCGGCGGCTACGTCGAATACTTCGCCACCTTCGGTTTCGTCGAGCGCCGCAGCACCTTGGAGCCGAGCCCCCTCCTGAATGTCGCAGCGCATGACCTTCAGTACGAATCGGTCATCCGCCCTGCGACAAGGAAAGACGAGCTTTTGTCCGCCGGGAATGGCAGCGCCGATTTCGGTCAGCTCGGGAAATGCGGTGCGCAGGCCCGCTTGGTCCGTCCGCGGTAGCGGCAAAGAAGTCCCCCTAACAGCCGTTTATGATATCGGCCGTAAGCTGGTCCGAGTCAAACTTCGAGCAAGTCGGGGGACATATTCGCGCTTCGTGCCGGGCACTGTCGTCCTTGTCAAATGACGCCACCCCCATAGCAGGACAGGCCGCGCCGGCGGTTTGACACTTACCGAAATTGTCCTTTGCTTTCAGCAAGCGCTTTTGGGTAGGGTTGACGATATAGGCCTTTGAATTTCCTATAATCGTTCGGTCCCGCCGGGCTCACCACGGCGGCGAACATGGGGATGGGGGGACGCTGTCACATGAAGACACGGCTAATGCTGATCGCAGTTCTCGCGGGGATAGGCGGTCTCGCCGCGACCCAACCGCATGAAGCATTTCGACTGATCGCGACGGCCTACGCCGCGTGCGAGCCGGGGACGCCTCTCGACAAGACGACCATAGACGAGATACGCGCCAGGCTTACCAAGGCCGGATACACGAACCCGCAGAATTTGCGCAAAGGCTGCGACAATACCTGGCATGGCACTGTCACGAAAGACGGCGCGCAGATCAATATCGCAGTCACAACGGACGGACACATCGTCCAAGAAGGCGATTGACTGTGCTGCGCCCCGCGGCGTCCCGATTCCTTATTCTGCTCATCCTTCCGGCGCTCGCAGCCTGCGGCACGAAGCTCGAACAACCGCGCAGCTATCTTGTCTATTTCGACACGGACAGCGCCGCTCTGACACAAGACGGACAACGAATCGTCGATACGATTGCCGCTGCCGTCAGCGATCTCTCGCCATCGAAAATCGCGGTAGCCGGCCGTGCTGACGGCAATACGACGCATGACGCCGCGCTCGCCGGCGAACGTGCAGCCGCTGTGATCCAAGCACTCGTGCAAAAAGGCGCGCCCGCGAGCAAGCTCGAGAAAGAGGCCGATGCGCCGCCGAGCGGCCGCACGGGCATCGCCGCGCATCAGGTCGTCGTCACGCTATTGCCGTGAATCGTGAAGCGGTGGCGAAATCCCGCGCGGCGCAGGTAAAGGACGTCAAGGACATCGCAGCGCCGCGCGAAGGGGTCGACGGTCTTGTCGATCTCTATCTTGCTTTCATGCAGATCAGCCTGTCCGGCTTTGGCGGGGCGATCAACTGGGCGCATCACGCGCTTGTGCAACAGCGCCGCTGGATGAATGACGAGGACTTCGCCGAGACGCTGAGCCTTTGCCAATTCCTGCCGGGCCCGAACATCGTCAATTTCGCGATGTGCCTCGGCCAGCGCCAGCATGGTCTTTCTGGGGCCCTCGCCGCGCTCGCCGGAGTATTCTCGGTGGCCCTCTTCATCTTCGTCCTGCTCGGCTTTCTCTATTCCGAACTAGGTCAGATCGCTTTCATCCATGGCTTCTTGAGCGGCATTTCGGCCGCCGCGGCAGGCTTCATCATCACGATCGGCGTGCGCCTCGCGCAGCCGCATCGCCAGCGCCCGCTCTCCATCGTTTTCGGCCTCGCCGCTTTCGTCGGCGTCGGCATGCTCCGATTTCCGCTGCTCAACGTGATGCTTGTGCTCGCGCCATTGAGCGTCGCCATCGCATGGTGGCGCCAATTATGAACCAGGGCTCAGTGCTGCTCCAAATCGCGACGCGTTTCGCACTGCTGTCACTTTTATCCTTCGGCGGTGTCAATGTCGTGCTGCCCGACGCGCATCGTTTCGTCGTCGATACGCAACATTGGCTGACCGATCAGCAATTCGCGGATTTTTTCGCCATCGCCCAAGCGGCTCCGGGACCCAATTTCCTGATGTTTGCCCTGATCGGCTGGCAGGTCGCCGGGGTGCTGGGTGCCGTTACCGCAACGCTCGCCATCATCGTGCCGGCAGGCACGCTCGCCTTCATTGTCGGGGGCCTTTGGCATCGCTTTCGCAACGCGCCATGGCGACGGGCGATCCAAACCGGTCTCGCGCCGGTGACGATTGGGTTGGTGTTTTCCTCGGCTCTCGTCCTGAGTGCCGCCGCCGACCATGATTGGCTAACCTTCGCCATCACCGTCCTAACCGCGGTGGTCGCGCTCGGCACCAAGCTCAATCCGCTCTGGGTCTTCGCCGCGGCCGGGTTGCTGGGCATCGTCATCATGAGTTGAAGGAGAAAGCGATGGATACGCTCTTGCCGCTTGCCGAGAAAGCCGCCGCGTTGCTGCGCCTCAAGAAGCAGCACATCGCTATCGCCGAATCCTCGACGGGCGGTTTGATCTCGAGCGCGCTGCTCGCCCTGCCCGGTGCCTCGGATTATTTCCTCGGCGGCGCGGTCGTCTATACGGTGAAATCGCGCCTTGTCTTTCTCGGGCTGGCCGAGTCCGACCTGACCGGGATGCGCCCCTCGACAGAAGCTTACGCGTTGCTCGCAGCGCGCCGCGTGCGCGAGCGCTTCGACGCCGAGTGGGGGATCGGAGAGACCGGTGCGACCGGCCCAACGGGCAATCGTTATGGCGATGCACCGGGCCACAGCTGCATTGCCGTGGCCGGTGCGACCGAGCGTGCCATCACCATCGAGACGCAGCAAAGCGACCGCATCGCCAATATGCGCGCTTTCGCGGCTGCCGCCATGAAGCTCCTTGCCGAGACGCTGGCCTGAAAGCTTAAGCCGCCGTGCCCGCCGTCGTCCTTTTCAGTAGTTCGCGCGATGCGGGATTGTCCATGCTGCGCATCGTACGATTCTTGATGCGCCAGCCTTCGGCTGTGCGTTGCAATTCCCAGCGGTTGGCCGAGAGCCGCAAGACGCGGAAGCCTTTCGATGTACCATGAGCGGAGAGCGCGAAGGGCTTGCCGCCGGGATCGGCAGCGAGGATCTGAAGATAGGATGTTGCGACAGCGCGATCTCCATCGACAACAACGTGTGGCAGCCCGGTAAAATGGCAGATACCTTGGCCCTGCGCGTCGGCAAAGCCCGGCGTATTGAGGACGCCAATCATCGATTCATAGCCCTTGGCCTGCCCCGCCATATCGACCGTGCCATCTGTCAGCCAGAATGATTCGGCGAAGTCATGCGAAGCGCTGTCCGCCCCCGGGGGATGCGCGGCGATAAGATTGAGGATCTCGAGCCTGTCTTCGATCGCCTGTAAGCGTTGTTCGATGCTGCGGTCCTTGCCTGCTTCGGTCATATCTTCTCCTTGCGCTTGGCGATGTTCTGATCCTTCGCCGGGCCGCGACATTATAGCGATATCGCCAGTCGTGCCGAGATCGGCCACAATGCGCGCCGGATAAGTAAGAAAGATGGACCAACCCACTCCTCGGCCGAGCCTAAGCGAGCAAACCCAGCGCGAAATCCGCGAGGCGCTAACCGGCCAACGCCGGGGCTGGCGCGCCTGTTTGCCCTTTCTTGGGCCTGCCGTCGTTACGTCGATCGCCTATATCGATCCTGGCAATTTCGCGACCAACATTCAGGCCGGCGCACACTACGGCTATCGCCTGCTTTGGGTCGTCGTGTTGGCCAACTTCGTCGCGATGTTGTTCCAGGCGCTTTCCGCCAAGCTCGGTATCGTAACCGGCAAGAACCTTGCCGAGCTCTGCCGCGACCATTTTCCCCAGCCGGTCGTCACTGCCATGTGGCTCGTCAGCGAAATCGCGGCGATGGCGACCGATCTCGCCGAGTTCCTCGGCGGCGCTATCGGGCTGTCGTTGCTGTTCGGCTTGCCGCTGCTCGCAGGCATGGTCGTCACGGGCATTATCGTGTACGCCATCTTGGGTCTCGAGCGCTCCGGCTTTCGCCCCATCGAGCTGGTCATCGGCAGCCTCGTTGCCGTGATCGCGCTGTGCTACGTGATCGAATTGTTTATCTCACCGGTCGATTGGAGCGAAGCTGCGCGCTCGCTCGCGCCAACGCTACCGGATCGATCAGCGCTGCTGCTCGCCGTCGGCATCATCGGCGCAACCGTTATGCCGCATGCGATCTATCTTCATTCCGGCCTGACGCAATCACGCGTCGTTATCGAGAGTGAGGCCGAACGGCGGTTGCTCGTACGCTTCTCGAACCGCGAAGTCATGGTCGCGCTGGCGCTGGCGGGGCTCGTCAATATGGCGATGGTGGTGATGGCGGCGAACGCTTTCCATGAGGGACACAGCGACGTCGCAGAAATCGAAACCGCGTATTACACGCTGGTGCCGCTCTTGGGCGGCGCCGCCGCCGCCATTTTCCTGGCCTCGCTCATTGCCTCTGGCGTCTCGAGCGCGACGGTCGGCACCCTCGCCGGTCAACTCATCATGCAAGGCTTCGTCGGCTTTCGAATTCCGATCTGGCTACGGCGCGCCGTCACGATGATTCCGGCCTTCGTTGTCATTGGCATTGGCGTCGATGCAACCAGCGCGCTAGTCATCAGTCAGGTATTGCTCAGCTTGACCTTGCCGATTCCCATGGCTGCGTTGCTGATCTTCACGGCCCGACACAGCGTGATGGGCGAATTGGTGAACGGTCGAATGACGACGATCCTCGCATGTGGCGCCGCTGTCATTGTCTTGACGCTTAATCTTGTCCTGCTGTTGCAGAGCGTGGGCTTCGTTCTCTAGCCTCCCGCGTTGACAACCGATCGGCGGCTTTGCGCGCGAATCGCGAATCGCCGCACAGAAATGGGGAGGCTTGGGCGCAAGGGCGCCTAAAATCGGAGGGCAGAACCGCCAACGAAAACGCGGCGCTCCGCCATTTTCGCCGATCCCGCATGAGGATGCGGGTTTGCGGTTGGGCCGGTGCCTATGCGTTCTCGGCAGCATAGAGTCCCAAGAAAGCGGGAGCCCAATGCGAAAGAATGCGTTTATGATGCGTCGCAAAATAGAACGGGAACGTTGAGATGCGCGCAGCTCAATTCAAAGGGAACATCGTCGTCACAAATATGCCGGAAAACTTTACCGGCTCGGCGCTGGCAGCCCTGTTCGATGATTATGGCCTTGTGCTCGGTGCGGTGATCGAGCGTCCGCAAGGGGACAGCGAGCGCGCGCCACGTGGACTGGTGAGCCTCGCGCCACCGAGCGCCGTCGAAACGGCTATCCAATCGCTCGATGGTCAGGTGATCGATTCGCGTCACCTCAAAGTGCGCAAGGCGCCCGAACCGAAAAAACGCGCGCCTGGCCAGGCGAAGTCCAGCGCGCCATCCCGTCGGCCGTCCCGCCCAGCGATGCCACGTGCGGCCGCTCCGGCAATGCCAGACTACAGTCCAGCGCCGGTCGTGGTGCGCAGAGCACCGATCGTCGAGCGGCGCTCGCTCGGCGCGCCGACGAAGCGAGTGCGCTTCTTCGATGAATCTAAGAACAGCGGCGGCTAGCGCGATCCTCATCGACGCGCGGCGCTGACGCTCCAAACACATCGGCCCGGGATTTCTCCCGGGCCGATTGCCGTTAGACCCCCTTGGATCTGCTTGTTACATCGTGATTTCGACGCGCCGATTCTGTGGCTCGCGCACGCCGTCAGCCGTCGGCACGCGCGGATTTTCCTTGCCGTGCCAGCTTTCGGTGATTGCTGAAGCCACAACGCCATCCTGCACCAGTGCCGTTTTCACCCGATCGGCGCGGCGCTTCGAGAGCGCGAGATTGTATTGCTGCGTGCCGGCGAGATCGGTGTAGCCGGCGATTGCAACGCTCGACTTGCCCGACTTGAACGCCGCGGCCGCCGCATCGACCACCCGTCGACCATCCGCCGTCAGTGAGGACTTGTCGAACTCAAAGAACACGATGAACATCTGCTTCGCGGGCACTGCCGCAGCCGGCGGCGGCGCCGGCGGAGCCGCGACAGGCGGCGGCGGGGCGGCAGGCGAGCCGAAATGCCACGTCGCGCTGAGCAGGAAGTGATGTTCGTGATTGGTGATTGGCGTCCCGTTAAATTTCACTTCGTCGACGCCGTAGAGGTAGCGGTATTCGGCCGCGAGCGATATCTGCGGCGTGATCGAATAGGATACGCCGACAATCGGCTGGACCGCGAAGCCCCACCTGTCGCCAGTGACCAGCGTACCCGCTGCCGTCCTGATGTTGTCGGCACGATAATCGGTCGCGCCGGCGCCGGCGCCGATATAGGGCACAATCGGCATCCCGAGATTAATGTCATAGAGGGCATTCAGCATGAGGCTTAGGTTTGCTGTGTTGCCGCGAAGGGGGACGCTTCCTCCCGCATTGTGAATATTCTTCACATCGTTCTCGCTGTAGTCGGCATTGATTTCGGCGCGGAAGGCACCGATTTGATAGCCGCCTGCAACACCGGCGATGAAGCCTAGGTCGCGATCAACGTTAGCGCTCCCACCGAGAAAAATAGGGGATCGCACACTTACATCGCCTGGAACGGACAAGCCGCCCTCAAGGCGAACGTATGGACCGTTTGGACCTGTCTGTGCGAAACCACTCGCGGCTGACGCGAGCAGGAGAGCGCCGCCGATAAGAGCGCCACGAAGTGCTGTCATATGGACCTCCAAACCGATGCTTGGCGATGAAAACCTAGGGATTTTGATACAAGTAACAGAGGCTTAGCCGCAAGCGCGGATACCCATACCACGTCATTTCGCCACGAACTGTTGCACAGGAGCAACACATGGAGCGGCTAGATCGCTACCTCGTTCTATTACGCCGGGAACTGACGCGAGCCCAAGCGCGCCTGCGCCGCTGTGAGCGCGAACGCGACTCGTTGCGGGCAACCCTCGAAGCCATCGAGACTAAGAAACGCGGGCGCGACGCTAGGAAGAAACCAGCTATTACTATTATATAGCCGTTTTTTCCCTAAATCAGGGTAAAAGCCAGCTTCGATTGCCCATCGAGCGCGCTCGGCGCTGCGGGTACGGAAGCGTGCCCCCGCAGGGCGCGGCTCCTGCGGGCGCCGTGAGCTGGGAATTAATCGACCGTTACGTCAGGCGCTATGGGTCGGGAAAATTACGCGCTTCCCGCTTGTTCTTGATCCAATTGGGATTGCGCGCGGTGTGCGTCGGCGAAGCGAAAGGCGCCAGCACGCTGAGATCGTCGCCGGCATGCCAAGCCCAGCGCGGATCATCGATATAGCCGCGGCCAACGGCGACCATGTCCGCCTGTTCCTCGGCGATGATCGCCTCGGCCTGCGCACCGGTGAAGATCATGCCGACGGCTCTGGTCGGAATTCCGACCTCACGGCGGATCCGCTCGGCGAATTTTACTTGATAGCCCGCGCGGATCAGCGGCGGCACGATCGAGACGATGCCGCCGCTCGAGCAGCAGATGAAATCGCAGCCCGCTTGCTTGAGCGCCTTGGCGAACACGATCGTATCCCCGATCGTCGTCCCACCATCGACCCAGTCGACGCAGGAGAGGCGCACGCCGAGCGGTTTCTCCGCCGGCCAGACCTCGCGCATCGCGCGGAACACCTGCAGCGGGAAGCGCATGCGGTTTTCAATCGAGCCGCCGTATTCGTCCTCGCGTCGGTTCGACAGCGGCGAGAAGAAAGACGAGAGCAGATAACCATGCGCGCCATGCATCTCGCAGGAATCGAAGCCGGCACGCGCTGCCCGCCGCGTCGCATCGACAAAGGCCGTGAGCACGCGCTCGAAATCCTCGCGAACCATCGCGCGCGGCGTGCCGTAATTCTCGCCGAAGGGAATGGCAGACGGCGCGATGGTCTGCCAGCCGCCTTTGTCGGGCGGCAGGAACTTGCCACCGCGCCACGGCACGTCGCACGAAGCCTTGCGCCCCGCATGTGCGATCTGAATGCCGATTTTGGCGGCGCCGTATTTGCGGCAGGAGGCGAGCACGCGTGCCATCGCCTCCTCGTGCGCATCGCCCCAGAGACCGGCGCACCACGGCGTGATGCGACCGATCGGCTCGACATCGGTCATCTCGACGACGACAAGTCCCGCGCCCGAGATCGCAAGGGCCGGCAAATGCTGCGCGTGCCAGTCGGACGCCACGCCATCGTTCGAGCTGTACTGACACAGCGGCGGCACGACCACGCGATTGTCGAGCGTCAGGCTGCGCAGCGTGATGGGCGTAAAGAGCTGACTCATGGCGCGCGAGACTATCGTGCGGCCTCTAAGCGAGCAATCTTGCGGCGGCTTCCGGGGAGCGATGCCCCGAGCCGCCTCGCCTGCCATCTGGAGGATTGGGGGGTGCAGGCGAGACGGACCCGAGGGTCGAGAAAGCCCGCCAAGGGGGTCGAGCGGGCGGGCGGCAGAGCCGCTTGATCCGCATTACCGCGCAAACCCCTGCACGATCCAAGTTAAACTTATTTCACGAAGACGCTTGATTGAAGCGTTCAGCAAGGCGCTTCGCAACGCGCGTACTAACAAAGTGCGACACATCGCCGCCCAGCTGGCCGATTTCTTTGACGAAACGGGACGAGATGAACTGGTACTTGTCGGAGGCCATCAGGAACACGGTCTCCACTTTCGGGTTCAGCCGGTTATTCATACCAGCCATCTGAAATTCGTATTCGAAATCGCTGACGGCGCGCAGGCCGCGAATGATGATCGAGGCGCCCGTCTCGACGGCGAAATGCATCAGCAAATTGTCGAAGGCGCGCACCTCGATACGCTTCGCTGCAACGGGATCGAGATGCTGCAGCTCCTGACGCACGATGGCGACCCGCTCGTCCGTGCTGAAGAGCGGCCCCTTACCAGCGTTCCGAGCGACGCCGACGATGAGCCGATCGACGATCTTCACCGCGCGCAGGATGATATCCGCATGACCGTTGGTGATCGGATCGAAAGTGCCGGGATAGACACCGATTCGCTCGCTCATGAAGCCACTCCCCCATCGCCCCCGCCGAGATCGCCATTGCCATTGCCATTGCCATTGCCATTG
>Ga0134128_10011926_pt1 | contig 10362 bp, 12 predicted proteins | sample KB31754_FD_96462 | JGI IMG/M metagenome (GOLD analysis project Ga0134128, IMG submission 96462) | Terrestrial soil microbial communities with excess Nitrogen fertilizer from Kellogg Biological Station, Michigan, USA - KB3-175-4 | ecosystem: Environmental > Terrestrial > Soil > Unclassified ...
CGTGATCGCGGCAAAGCCGCTCCAGCGCTGCCAGATCATGCCGGGCGAGATGCAGAAGGCGAGCGCGATCGCCGCGACGGTCAGCTGCCAGGCGTCGTGGCTGAGCGAGACGATCGCCAATGCGACGGCGACGCCGATCGCCGTGCCGAAGGCGCGCTGTAAAACCAGCTGCACGCTCTCCGAATCATTGGGCCGCATCACCGCGAGCGTCGTGATCGTGACCCACGCGACATGCGTCGCGCCGAAGTGGATCGCGAGGCCGAGGCCGAGCGCTGCCGCGATCGCATAGCGCAGGCCGAAGCGCCAATCCGCGGCATGCGGCCCCCAGAAATGCGCGAGGCCCTTGCGCACGCTGCCGCCGGTCTCCGTCGGATAGCGTCGGCGCAGCTGATGATCGGCCCAGACGATCAGCATCGCCCAGGCGCTGCCGGCGAGCGCGGGCACGATAAGGCGCGGGCTCGCGAGGTTGAGTGTCGCGACGATGACGAAGCTGAAGCCCATGCAGCGCGCCGCGTTCTCCAAGGCGCGGCTCGTGTTGTGTACCCAGCCGATGGCAATGGCGCAGAAGAACAGCACGACGAGCTGCGCCCAGTAACTCTCGCCGGCGATATAAGCGAGGATGCCGCCGAGGATAATGGCGTCGCCGCTCGTCGCCATGTTGATCAGGCGATCCCGGAGATCGCCGCCGAGATCGTTGATCCACGGCCAGAGCGCGCAGAGCGTCGCGATGAGGCCGAGCTCGGGATCGCCGAGCGCGACGCCGAGAAGGCTCGGCCCCGCCACCGAGAGCGCACCGCGCAGCGCACGGTCCCAGAGCAGCCTCTGGCCGTGATAACGAAAGAGGTCGAGCGGATCCAGCTTGAAGACGCGCATGTAACTGCGCGTTTTTTATTAACGCTCCGGCGCGCCTTCGTTTTGCGCGGCAGCGCTGGCCGCTGCCTGGCGCTGCTCTTCCGCTTCGCGCGCCGCGGCTTCCGCCGCGAGCTTCAGCGGATCGATGCCTTGCGCCTGCATCTCGGCCTCTTCGGCCGATTGCGCGATATTCGCCGTCACCTGCACCGAGACTTCGGGATGCAGCACGACCTTCAAGGGGAAGAGGCCGAGCGTCTTGATCGGCTTCTCCAAGACGATCTGGCCGCGGGTGATGGTGAAGCCGGCTTCCGTCACCGCGTCGGAGAGATCGCGCGCCGAGACCGAGCCGTAGAGCTGGCCGCTCTCGCCGGCCTGGCGGATGAGCACGACCTTGAGGCCGTTGAGCTTGTCCGCGACCTGCTCGGCTTCTTTGCGGCGCGTCAGATTCTGCGCTTCGAGCTGCGCCCGCTGCTTCTCGAAATAGGCGAGGTTCTCCTTGGTCGCGCGCATCGCCTTTTTCTGCGGCAGGAGGAAATTGCGCGCGAAGCCCGGGCGCACCCGCACCACCTGGCCCATCTGGCCGAGATTTTCGACCCGCTCCAACAGGATCACATCCAACATGGCGGCGTGCTCCTAGCGCAACGCGTAGGGCAGAAGCCCAAGATAGCGCGCGCGCTTGATCGCCTGCGCCAGCTCGCGCTGCTTCTTGGTCGAGACCGCGGTGATGCGGCTCGGCACGATCTTGCCGCGCTCGGACACGAAGCGCTGCATCAGCTTCACATCCTTGTAGTCGATCTTCGGCGCGTTCGGCCCGGAGAAGGGGCAGGATTTGCGCCGGCGGAAGAAAGGCCGCCGCGCGGCCGGGCGTCCTTCGCGGCCGCCTTGGCGTTCGTCGTTATCGGCCATCGCTCATCTCCCTGTCTTCTTCGCGCGGGTCGCGGTCGCCATAGCCGCGGCGCGGGCCGCGGTCGCGATCCCGGTCGCGCTCGTCGCGTTCGCTGCGCCGCATCATCGCCGACGGCCCGGCCTCGAGCTCCTCGACGCGGATGGTCAAGTAGCGCAGCACGTCCTCGTTGATGCGCATGTTGCGCTCGAGCTCGCTCACCGCGGCGGGCGGCGCATCGAGATTGAAGAGCACGTAATGGCCCTTCCGGTTCTTCTTCATGCGGTAGGAGAGGTTGCGCAGACCCCAGTATTCGCGCTTCTCGACCTTGCCGCCATTCTCGGCGACGAGGTTGGCGAATGTGTCGGTCAGGGCTTCTACCTGGGCGGTGGATATGTCCTGACGCGCAATAAAGATATTCTCGTAGAACGGCATCGATTCCCCTTATGGCTGTTTCGCGGCCCGCCGCTGGTCAGAGCGATGCTCTGACTGTCAGCTGCACGGGCCTAGCCGGCTGGGCCGGCAAGGAGGCGGCGGACTATAGCGGATGGCGCGCCCAAGACAAGCTGCGCGCGCGTCGCGGTGGCGACGGCTGGACAGGCGCTCCCCCAAATGTTATCGCAGCGTCTGCGGGGCGGGGAGCGCGCGATGGGACGGTTGCTTTATCTTTTTGTATTGCTTGGTCTTTTATCAGGCTGCGTGCCGATCGCCATCGATCCGGCGCGCGACCAGTTCGGCGTCTCGACGGCACGGCCCGAGGCGGGAGCGGAGGCGCCGGCCGCGCCACTTCTCGCCGAGCTCGACCGCAAGGGCCATGCGATCTGCACCACGGGCACGCAGCCCGCAGCGCCGACCGTGCAGCCGGCACAGTTTGAGCAGCAGCTCGTCGATCAGAAGCTGCGCTGCGGCCATTACGACCGGCTGAACCTCGACTACCTGCATATGGACTGGTCGAACGTTTTCTGATCTCTGGCGTTGCACGTGATAAGCGAATGGGAGGCGGCATGACGCGCGCCCTCGTATTTCCGGGCCAAGGCTCGCAGGCGGTCGGCATGGGGCGCGATCTCGCCGGCGCCTTCGCGACGGCGCGCGACGTCTTCGCCGAGATCGACGAGGCGCTGCATCAAAATCTCTCGCGCCTGATGTTCGAAGGGCCGGAGAGCGATCTGACGCTTACCGAGAATGCGCAGCCGGCGCTGATGGCGGCGAGCCTCGCGGTCGCGCGCATTTTGGAGAAGGACGGCAAGCTCGATCTCAAGACCCACGTCGCTTTCGTCGCCGGGCATTCGCTCGGCGAATATTCGGCGCTCGCCGCCGCGCATGCCCTCGAGCTCGCCGATGCGGCGCGGCTCTTGAAGCGGCGCGGGCTTGCGATGCAGCGCGCCGTGCCGGTCGGCATGGGTGCGATGGCGGCAATGCTCGGCGCCGAGCTCGATGTCGCGCGCGACGTCGCCAAGGAAGCGGGGCAGGGCGAAGTCTGCGATTTCGCCAATGACAATGGCGGAGGGCAGCTCGTCGTGAGCGGCCACAAGACCGCGGTCGAGCGCGCCGTCGCGATCGCGGCGGAACGCGGCGTCAGGCGCTCGATCATGCTGCCGGTGAGCGCGCCGTTCCATTGCGCGCTGATGCAGCCGGCCGCCGACGAGATGGAAGAGGCGCTCGCCGAGGTGAAGCTCTCCGAGCCCTGGGTCCCGCTCATCGCCAATGTCAGCGCCGCGCCGGTGCGCGATCCGGACGAGATCAAGCGGTTGTTGGTTGAACAAGTCACTGGCCTGGTGCGCTGGCGCGAATGTGTTCTTGCGATGAAAGAGCAGGGCGTGCACGAGCTCATCGAGCTCGGCGCCGGCAAGGTGCTGACCGGCCTCGCCAAGCGCATCGATCGCGAGCTCGCGGCCTCGGCGATCGGCACGCCGGCCGAGATCGAAGCTTTCGTGAAGACACTGTGAGCGAAATATTGAAAACCGTCATTGCGAGGAGCCCGAGGGGCGACGCGGCAATCCAGATTTCTGGATCGCCACGGCCACTGCGTGGCCTCGCGATGACGATCAACGGAATTTTCTAAGCGGGGGCGCATGTTCGATCTCACCGGCAAAACCGCGCTGGTCACCGGCGCCTCGGGCGGCATCGGCGGCGCGATCGCGCGCGCGCTCCACGGCGCCGGCGCCAAGGTGCTGCTCACCGGCACACGGCAGGCGGCGCTCGATGCGTTGAAGAACGAGCTCGGCGAGCGCGCTTTCGTCGCGGTCTCCGATCTCGGCGATCCGGCGGCGGCCGATGCGCTGGTGAAGGCGGCCGATGAGGCGATGGGTCAACTCGACATTCTCGTCAACAATGCCGGGCTCAACCGCGACATGCTGGCGATGCGCATGAAGGACGAGGATTGGCAGAAGGTGATCGATGTCGATCTGACCGCCGGCTTCCGCCTCGCACGCGCGGCGTTGCGCGGCATGGTGCGGCGGCGCTGGGGCCGCATCATCGCGATCACCTCGGTGGTCGGCGCGACCGGCAATCCCGGCCAGGCGAATTACGCGGCGGCGAAAGCCGGCATGGTCGGCATGTCGAAGGCGCTCGCGTTGGAGGTCGCGCAGCGCGGCGTCACGGTCAATTGCATCGCGCCCGGATTCATTGCGACGGCGATGACCGAAGTGCTGAACGACGAGCAGAAAGCCCGCATCGCGCAGGCGATTCCGCTGGGCCGCGTGGGCACGCCCGAGGAGGTTGCGGCCGGCGTGCTTTTCGTCGCCAGCGAGGAGGCGCGCTACATGACGGGGCAAACCTTGCACATCAACGGCGGGTTGGCCATGATCTAGCCCGCCTCGGGGGACGGCGAGGCCCAACCCTCCCGCTGTCAGGGGCGCCCGGCTGGTAATAGCCGGCGATCTATGTTAGGTAGCGTCCCTCCTGCTCCGGCCACCGCCGAGCGAGCGGATGTCACACACAGCCAAGATTAAGCGCGTCAATTTTGTCGAGGAACGAGTGATGAGCGATGTCGCCGAGCGGGTAAAAAAGATCGTGGTGGAGCACCTGGGCGTCGACGAGGCCAAGGTCACCGACAATGCCAGCTTCATTGACGATCTGGGCGCCGACAGTCTCGACACTGTCGAGCTCGTGATGGCGTTCGAGGAGGAATTCGGCTGCGAGATCCCGGATGATGCCGCGGAGAAGATCGTCACCGTGAAAGACGCCGTCCAATTCATCGAAGCCCATCCGGCCTGATCGTCTCCGCGTTAAAAGACAGGGCATCATGAGACGGGTCGTCGTCACCGGTCTCGGTCTGGTCACGCCGCTCGGGATCGGCATCGAGCATGTCTGGAGGCGCCTGCTGAACAGCGACTCGGGCATCGGCGCGATCCAGAGCTTCGATGTGTCGGATCTGCCGGCGAAGATCGCGGGCCAGGTGCCGCGCGGCGAGACCGCTTCCGGCAATTTCAATGCCGATGAATGGGTCCCCGCGAAGGACCAGCGCAAGATGGATGATTTCATCATCTTCGCGATCGGCGCCGCGACGCAGGCGGTCAGCGATTCCGGCTGGGCGCCGACCGAAGAGGAGGCGCTGGAACGAACCGGCGTGATGATCGGCTCGGGCATCGGCGGCTTGCCGGGGATCGCGGAGACTTCGCTGACCTTGCACGAGAAGGGACCGCGCCGCGTCTCGCCGTTCTTCATACCGTCCTGCCTTATCAACCTGGCCTCGGGCCAGGTCTCGATCAAATACGGCTTCAAGGGGCCGAACCACGCGGTCGTGACGGCGTGCTCGACAGGCGCGCATGCGATCGGCGATGCCGCGCGCATCATCCAATGGGACGACGCCGATGTGATGGTGGCGGGCGGCACCGAAGCGGCGGTGTGCCGCATCGGCCTCGCCGGCTTTGCCGCCTCGCGCGCGCTCTCGACGGCGTTCAACGACGAGCCGCAGCGCGCCTCGCGCCCCTGGGACCAAGCGCGCGACGGCTTCGTGATGGGCGAGGGCGCCGGCGTCGTCGTCCTCGAAGAGCTGGAGCATGCGAAGAAGCGCGGCGCCAAGATCTATGCCGAGATCATCGGCTACGGCATGTCGGGCGATGCCTATCACATCACCGCCCCGGCCGAGGACGGCAATGGCGGCTTCCGCGCCATGCGCAACGCGCTGAAGCGCGCCGGCCTTGCCGCCGAGGACATCGACTACATCAACGCGCATGGCACCTCGACACCGCTGGGCGACGAGATCGAATTGGGCGCGGTGAAGCGCCTTTTCGGCGAGCACGCCTATAAGCTCTCGATGTCCTCGACCAAATCGGCGATCGGGCATCTCCTCGGCGCGGCGGGCGCCGTCGAGGCGATCTACTCGATCCTCTCGATGCGCGACCAGATCGTGCCGCCGACGCTCAATCTCGAGAAGCCGAGCGCCAGCTGCGACATCGACCTCGTGCCTTTGAAGGCGAAGGAGCGCAAAGTCCGCCGCGCGCTCTCCAATTCCTTCGGCTTCGGCGGCACCAACGCTTCGCTGATCTTCGGCCCTCCTCCTTGAGCGTCGGAGCCCCCTGAAATGCGCTGGACGGTTCGCGCGGCAGGGGGGCTGATCGTCGTTCTGCTGCTCGCCGGCATTGCCGCTTACTTCGGCGAGCGCGCTTATGAGGCGGCGGGGCCGCTCCTCGACGCGAAGCTCGTCGTCATCCCGAAAGGCGCGGACGCGCGCGAGATCGGCGCGGTGCTCGCCGAGAACGGCGTCGTCGCGAACGGCACGCTCTTCGCGGCCGGCAGCTATGTCACGGGGCGCGCCGCCAGCTTCAAGGCCGGCGAATACGAATTCGCGACCGGCGTCAGCCCGGCCGGCGCCGCCGATCTCATCGCCAGCGGCAAGGTCTATCGCCACAAGCTGACGATCCCCGAGGGGCTCACCTCGGCCCAGATCGTCGCCCTCCTCGACGCGGCGCCCGCGCTCGACGGCGCGATCGAGGCCGAGCCGCCGGAAGGCTCGCTGCTGCCCGACACTTATTTCTATGTCATGGGCAACACGCGGCAGGAGCTGCTCGAGCGCATGCATCGCGCGATGACGAAGGCGCTCGCCGAGAGCTGGGCCAAGCGCGCGCCGAACCTGCCGCTGGCCAGTCCTGCCGAAGCGGTGACCCTCGCCTCGATCATCGAGAAGGAGACCGCGAAAGCGGAGGAGCGGCCGCGCATCGCCGGCGTCTTCCTCGAGCGCTTGAAGCTCGGCATGAAGCTGCAAGCCGACCCGACCGTGATCTACGTGCTGACCAAGGGCGGCGCGGTGCCGCTGCCGCATCCGCTGGGCCATGACGATCTCGCCATCGAGTCGCCCTACAACACCTATCTCGACAAGGGCCTGCCGCCGACGCCGATCGACAATCCCGGCATCGCCGCGCTCAAAGCGGCGCTGCAGCCCGATGATCGCGGCGAGCTCTATTTCGTCGCCGATGGCAGCGGCGGGCATGCCTTCGCCAAGACGCTGGACGAGCACAACAAGAACGTCGCCAAGCTGCGCGCGACGCAGAGCGGGCAGACCGCGCCGAACGGCGGATAATCGGCCGCCGCGCGCGACGCTATGCTATAAAGCGCGCCATGACGATCGCGAGCATGACGGGCTTTGCCCGCGCCGAAGGCCATGACGGGCCGCTGAGCTGGGCCTGGGAGCTCAAAAGCGTCAATTCGAAATCCTTGGATCTGCGCTTCCGCTTGCCGCCGGGCTTCGATGCGCTCGAGCTGCCGCTCCGCGCGCTGGTGACGCAGCGCCTGAAGCGCGGCGCGATCAGCGCCGGCCTCTCGGTCGCGCGTGCGTCGGGCGCCGGCAATCTCCGCGTCAACCGCGAGGCGCTCGCGGTCGTGCTGCGCCTCGCCAACGAGCTGGCCCATGAGGTCGAGGCCGCGCCGCCGCGCATCGACGGGCTCCTCGCGCTGCGCGGCGTGCTCGAAAGCGGCGACGATGCGCCCGAAGAAGGCGCGCGCGAGCGGCAGATGAAGCAGCTGAGCGACGGCTTCGCGGCCGCGCTCGAAGGGCTCGCGGCAATGCGCCTCAGTGAAGGCGCGCGGCTCGAAGCGGTGCTGAGCGAGCGCTTGGATGAAATTGCGGTGTTGGTGAAGGATGCCGAAAGCGCCGCAGCGACGCAGCCGGCGGCGATCAAGGCGCGCATCACGGAGCTGATCACGGTCCTGCTCGATGCGGTGCCGGCGCTGCCCGAAGAGCGCCTCGCGCATGAAGCGGCGCTGGTCGTCGCCAAGGCCGATATCCGCGAGGAGCTCGACCGTCTCAAGGCGCATTTGGATGCCGCGCGCGGCTTGATGAAGGAAGGCGGCGCGATCGGCCGGCGCTTCGATTTCCTCTGCCAGGAATTCAACCGCGAAGCCAACACGCTGTGCTCGAAATCGGCCGATCTCGAATTGACCCGCATCGGCCTCGCGCTCAAAGCCGCGATCGAGCAGCTGCGCGAGCAAGTGCAGAACATCGAGTAGCGCGGATGGCCGAGCCCTCGATCAAGCGCCGTGGCCTGCTTCTCGTCCTCTCATCGCCCTCGGGCGCGGGCAAGACGACGATCAGCCGCAAGCTCTTCGAGACCGACGGCAAGCTCGCCATGTCGGTCTCGGTGACGACGCGGCCGAAGCGCCCGGGCGAGATCGACGGCAAGCACTACCACTTCGTCGCGCGCAAAAAATTCGATCAGATGGTGGCGCAGGGCGAGCTCCTCGAGCACGCGATCGTTTTCGGCAATTGCTACGGCACGCCGCGCGGCCCGGTGATGCAGGCGCTGGAAAGCGGCCAGGACATCATCAGCGATGTCGATTGGCAGGGCACGCAGCAGCTGAAGCAGAATGTCGGCGCCGATGTCGTCGCCGTCTTCGTCCTGCCGCCGACCATCGAAGCGCTGAAGGAGCGGCTGCAAAGCCGCGCGCAGGATAGCGCCGACGTGGTGCAAGAGCGGATGGCGAAATCATCCGACGAGATGAGCCATTGGGCGGAATACGATTACGTCATCGTCAATGACAATCTCGACGCCAGCCTCCGCCAGGTGCAGGCGATCCTCGAGGCGGAGCGCAAGCGGCGCACGCGCCAGGTCGGGCTTTCCGATTTCGTCAACGCGCTGCGCACGAAGGCCTAGCACGCGCCGCCTTCACGCCGGAGCGGGGTCCGCGCGCGCCGACAGCAACGGCGAATCCTCCAGCAATCTCCGGTAAAGCTCGACGTAGTCGCTTGCCATGCGGCTTGCCGTGAAGCGCCGCTCGAAGGCCGCCCGAACCTTCCTCCGATCGAGATCGCGCACGCGTTTCACGGCCTCGACGGCTTCTTCTTCGCTATCGACGATGAAGCCGCTGACACCGTGCTCGACGACTTCGGGAACGGAGCCGTCGCGAAAGGCGATGACCGGCGTGCCGCAGGCCATCGCCTCGATCATCACCAATCCGAACGGCTCGGGCCAATCGATGGGAAAGAGCAGGGCGGCCGCGCCGGCGAGAAACGGCTGCTTTCCCTTGTCGTCAACCTCGCCCGTGATGCGGATCTGATCGCCGTCCACCAGCGGCTCCAGTTGCTCTTTGAAGTAGGCCGTGTTCGCGCGTGGAATTTTCGCCGCGATGCGCAGTGGCAGGCCCGCGTCGCGCGCGATGCGGATCGCGCTCTCCGGCCCTTTCTCGGCCGTGAGACGGCCGAGGAACGCCAGGTAATCGCCCGGTGCGAATGACGGGCGCAACGAGGCGGCGGGCAAGCCGTGATAGACCGTCCCCAGCCAAAGCGCCTCGGGCAGCGGCCGGCGCTGGCTGTCCGAGATCGAAACGAACGGCGCATCCGGAAAAAGCGCGGCCGTCGCGGGCAGGCCGGCGATATCCAACCGCCCGTGCAAGGTCGTGACAAAAGGCACGCGCGCGCGGCTGAGGAGGGGCAGGTGGATCCAGTCGAGATGGCAATGGATGATGTCGAAATCGCGCGCGCGGCGTGCGATCATTTCCAGCGCAGCGGCTTGCGCGGCCACGGGGTCGGTGCGGGGCCGCCCTAGCCGCAGCGAGCGCGGAACGACCGGAACGAGTGTGGCCCGGGTCCTCGAATCGCCGCTTGCGAATAGCGTGACCTCATGGCCGAGCTCGATGAGTTCCTCGGTCAGCCACGCGATCACGCGTTCCGTGCCGCCGTAGAGTTTCGGCGGCACGCTTTCGGCGAGCGGCCCAAGTTGGGCAATGCGCAGGCGCGAATGCGGCAATGTGGGGGGATTTCGATCCGGCGGCATAATTTGCGCGTTGCTCCGCTGCTAGAAAGCACGAGCGCCGGTCGACGGTTCGCCGATTTATTTCCATCGCCGCGTTGGAACGCGGGCGTGATGTCACGCGTTTCGGGAAGGATTTCCCAGCGCTCTTGCGAGCGCGCAGAATTGCTCGACCGATAATTCCTCGGCGCGCGCGGTCGGCGCGGCGCCTGCGGCCGCGATCAGCGCGGCGGTATCGCCCCCTAGGGATTTGAGACTCTGGCGCAGCATCTTGCGGCGCTGGCCAAAAGCCGCGGCGGTGACGTGCTCCAGCGCCGCTTGATCGCAAGCCGCGAGCGGCGCGTCGCGCGGCACGAGCTGCACGACCGTCGAGGTGATCTTGGGCGGCGGCACGAAAGCTTGCGGCGGCACGTCGAAGAGGAGCTGCACCGTGCAGTGCCA
>Ga0134128_10011929_pt1 | contig 10360 bp, 9 predicted proteins | sample KB31754_FD_96462 | JGI IMG/M metagenome (GOLD analysis project Ga0134128, IMG submission 96462) | Terrestrial soil microbial communities with excess Nitrogen fertilizer from Kellogg Biological Station, Michigan, USA - KB3-175-4 | ecosystem: Environmental > Terrestrial > Soil > Unclassified ...
CGCCGCAGCAGGTCCCGCAGCGCGCTGGACGGGTCGGACCCGTCCAGCACCGACTGGCCGAGGTCGTCGACCGCGGCGCGGACGTCGTACGGGCCCTCCAGCGGGTCGGGCCCGTCGTGGTACTGCCCGTACCGGTAACCGCCAGGCAACGCCGGCCCTCCCTGTCCCTTAGCTCCGGTACACCGATGCGCCGTCGACGGTGTCCTTGGACAGCCGCCGCATCAGGTACAGGCCCTCCAGGGCGAACTCGAGCGCGGCCGCGGCCTCGCCGAGCGACTCGCCGCTGTCCATGCCGAGCCGGTCCATGATCCGGGCCAGCCCCGGCAGCTCGCCGATCGAGCGCAGCAGGTCCGGGGCGGAGACCAGGTCACCGGACTCGACCGAGCCGCCGTCCTCGAACTTGGCCAGCAGCCCGCTCAGGTCGGCGCTGCCCAGCGTGCTGCGGAAGGTCTCGGCGATGGCCCGGCGGAGCAGGTGCTCGAGCACCTCGTGCTCGCGGCCCTCCTCGCTGACCTCGAACTCGACCTTGCCGCGGAGCGTGGTCACGATCGAGGACAGGTCGCACACCCGGGCGGCCGGCTGCTCCTCGCCGGTGATCGCGGCCCGGCGGACCGCAGACGCGGCCACCGCCTCGGCCGCCGCGATCGCGAACCGCGCCGACACACCGGACCGGGAGTCCACCGCGGGCGACGCCCGGACCAGCCGGGTGAACCGGGCGATGACCTGGATCAGGTGCTCGGGCAGCACCGTGGCCGGGCCGCCGGTGTCCCAGGCGACCTCCGCCTCCTGCCTGATCAGCGCCAGCTCGGCGCTGAGCGAGATCGGGTAGTGGGTGCGGATCTCCGCGCCGAACCGGTCCTTGAGCGGGGTGATGATCCGGCCCCGGTTGGTGTAGTCCTCGGGGTTGGCGCTGGCCACCAGCACCAGGTCGAGCGGCAGCCGCAGCGCGTAGCCGCGGACCCCGATGTCGCGCTCCTCCAGCACGTTCAGCAGCGCCACCTGGATCCGCTCGGCCAGGTCGGGCAGCTCGTTGAGGCAGAACACGCCGCGGTTGGTGCGCGGCACCAGGCCGAAGTGGATGGTCTCCGGGTCGCCCAGGGTGCGGCCCTCGGCCACCTTGACCGGGTCGATGTCGCCGATCAGGTCGCCCACGCTGGTGTCCGGGGTGGCCAGCTTCTCGCCGTACCGGTCGTCACGGTTCAGCCAGGCCACCGGCAGCTCGTCGCCCAGCTCGGCGGACAGGCGGCGGCACCGGGCGCAGACCGGCTCGAACGGGTGGTCGTTGATCTCGCACCCCTCGATGACCGGCGTCCACTCGTCCAGCAGGCCGGTCAGCGTGCGGATCAGCCGGGTCTTGCCCTGACCGCGCTCGCCCAGCAGGATCACGTCGTGCCCCGCGATCAGGGACCGCTCGAGCTGGGGAAGTACCGTCTGGCCGAAGCCGATGATGCCGGGGAACGGGTCCTCGCCCGCACGCAGCCTGGCCAGCAGGTTCTGCCGCATCTCCTGCTTCACGCTGACATGCTTGTGGTCACTGGCCCGGAGCTGGCCGACGGTTGCCGCGGCCGGCGGGACGGACGGAGCTGGCACGGACACCTCTTCGCTTGTTGAGTGCAACGCTTCGACACTATGTGGAAGTTGAACCTTCGCGCACCTCGGGAGGCAGGAGGCGGCGGTGGAAGCTGACCGGCCTGCGCTGGCCGTCGACATCGGCGGCACCAAGCTGGCCGTGGGACTCGTCGGGCCCGGGGGCCGGCTGCTGTCCTGGGATCAGACCCCGACCCGGCGCGACCTGGACGCCGAGGGCCTGTGGCGGACCGTCGACGCGCTGATCACCCGGGTGCTGGACGCGGCCGGCCTCCCGGCCAGCGCCGGCGCCGGCCTCGGCCGTCGGCTCGCCGGCCTCGGCTGCGGCTGCGGCGGCCCGATGGAATGGCCCGCCGGGCTTGTGTCCCCGATCAACATCCCCGCCTGGCGCGGCTTCCCGCTCCGCGAACGGCTGGCGGAGCGGTTCGGCGCCGCCCCGGTCCGCGTGCACAACGACGCCATCTGCCTGACCGCCGGGGAGCACTGGCGCGGGGCCGGCCGTGGCACCCGCAACATGCTCGGCATGGTCGTCTCCACCGGCGTCGGCGGCGGCCTGATCCTGGACGGCGACCTGGTGCAGGGCGCGTCCGGCAACGCCGGGCACATCGGGCACGTGCCGGTCTACCCGGACGACGGCCCGGTCTGCGGCTGCGGCGCGGTCGGCTGCCTGGAGGCGGTGGCCCGCGGCCCGGCGCTGGCCGCGTGGGCGCAGAGCCAGGGCTGGCGGCCGGGCCAGACCGACGCCACCGCCAAGGACCTGGCCGCGGACGGGGCGGCCGGGCACCCGGTCGGCCTGGCCGCGATGCGCCGGGCCGGCACGGCGCTCGGCATCGCGATCGCGACCGCCACCAACCTGTGCGACCTGGAGGTCGTGGCCATCGGCGGCGGCCTGTCCCAGGCCGGCTCGCTGCTGTTCGGCCCGCTCGAGCAGGCGCTCCGGGCGCACACCCGGCTGGCGTTCGCCCGCCAGGTCCGGGTCGTGCCCGCGGGCCTGGGCCAGAGCGCGGGCCTGATCGGCGCCGCCGCCCTGGTGCTGGCCGGCGACCGCTACTGGACGGGTGATTGACTGCCGGTATGACCATGACGTGGCAGACCGGGTTCGCGGACGTGGTAGCCGCCCGCGAGGTGCTGCGCAACGTCAGCGCGGTCACCCCGGTGCTGTACTCCGCGGCGCTGTCCGACCGGGCTGGCGGCCCGGTGTACCTGAAGTGCGAGAACCTCCAGCGCACCGGGTCGTTCAAGCTGCGCGGCGCCTACCTGCGGATCTCGCGGCTGTCCCCGGACGAACGGGCCCGCGGCGTGATCGCGGCCAGCGCCGGGAACCACGCCCAGGGCGTCGCGCTGGCCGCGTCACTGCTCGGGGCCCGGGCCACCGTGGTCATGCCGGCCGGCGCCCCGCTGCCCAAGATCGCCGCGACCCGGTCCTACGGCGCGGACATCGTGCTGCACGGCGCCTCGATAGAGGAGGCCCTGGCGAAAGCCCAGGAGCTGGCCAAAGAGCAGGGCTCGGTGTTTATCCACCCGTTCGAGCACCCGGACATCATCGCCGGGCAGGGCACGGTCGGCCTGGAGATCGCCGAGCAGTGCCCCGGGGTACGCACGATCGTGGTGCCGGTCGGCGGCGGCGGGCTGGCCGCCGGGATCGCGATCGCCGCCCGCGGCACCGACCCGGACATCAGGATCACCGGCGTGCAGGCCGAGCTGGTCGCGCCGTACCCGGAGTCGATCGCCGCGCGCACGCCGGTGCCGGTGACCGGCGGGCCGACCATGGCCGACGGTATCGCGGTGGCCCGGCCCGGGGAGCTGGCCCTGAGCATGCTGTGCGAGCTGGGCGCCGAGGTGCTGACGGTGTCCGAGGAGAGCCTGTCCCGCGCCCTGCTGCTGTGCCTGGAACGGGCCAAGCAGGTGGTCGAGCCGGCCGGCGCGGCGGGCGTCGCGGCCCTGCTCGACCTCCCGGAGAGGCTGACCCCGCCGATCGCCGTGGTGCTGTCCGGCGGCAACATCGACCCGCTGCTGCTGGACAAGCTCCTGCGCCGCGGGCTGTCCGCGGCCGGCCGCTACCTGAGCTTCCGCTGCCGCCTGCCGGACCAGCCCGGCGCGCTGGCCACCCTGCTCACCGAGCTGGCCAGCCTGGGCGCGAACGTGCTCGACGTGGTGCACGCCCGGTTCTCGCCGCACCTGCGGATCGGCGAGGTCGAGGTCTCGCTGCAGGTGGAAACCCGCGGCCCAGGGCACGCCGACGCGGTCATCGGCCAGCTCCGCGCGGCCGGCTACACACTGATCTTCAGCTAGCGGGCCGCTACAGGTTCCCGCGCCGCGCCTGCTCGCGCTCGATGGCCTCGAACAGCGCCTTGAAGTTGCCCTTGCCGAAGCCCTGCGACCCGTGCCGCTCGATCAGCTCGAAGAATACCGTGGGCCGGTCCTGGACCGGCTTGGTGAAGATCTGCAGCAGGTAGCCGTCCTCGTCCCGGTCGGCCAGGATGCTCAGCTCCCGCAGTTCATCGGCGGTGACCCGGGTCTCGCCCGCCCAGTCGCCCAGGGTGTCGTAGTAACTGGGGGGCGTGTCCAGGAAGTCGACACCGGCCGCGCGCATGGACCGGACCGCCGCCACGATGTCGTCCGTGGCCAGCGCAATGTGCTGCACGCCAGGACCACCGTAATACTTCAAGAACTCGTCGATCTGAGACGCTCGCTTGCCGGGGGCGGGTTCGTTGATGGGGAACTTGACCTTGCGGCTGCCGTCCGCGACCACCTTGCTCATCAGCGCGGAGTACTCCGTGGCGATGTCGTCGCCGACGAACTCCTTCATGTTCGTGAAGGCCATCACGCGGCGGTAAAAGCTGACCCATTCGTCCATGCGGCCCAGCTCGACGTTGCCGACGCAATGGTCGATGCCGGTGAACATGGCCCGGGCCGGCGGCGTGATCAGCGGCTCGGCCGCGTGGTAACCGGGCAGGTAGGGCCCGCTGTAGGCGGACCGCTCGACCAGCGTGTGACGGGTGTCGCCGAACGTGGCGATGGCGGCCAGCACGACCTTGCCCTGCTCGTCCTCGGTGACGTACGGCTCGGTCAGGCCGCGGGCGCCGTGGGCGGTGGCGTACTCGTAGGCGGCCTCCGCCGACGGGACGCCGATGGCCAGGTCAATGACGCCGTCGCCGTGCGCGGCCACGTGCTGGGCCAGCCGGGTGCCGGTGGTGACCGGGGCGCGCAGCTCGAGGCGCACGCCGCCGGACTCGAGCACATAGGACGTCTCGTCGCGGCAGCCGGTCTCCGGCCCGCGGTACGCGACGCAGCGCAGGCCGAACGCGGAGGAGTAATAGTGCGCGGCCTGCCGGGCGTTGCCGACCGCGAACACGACCGCGTCCATGCCATTGACCGGGAACGGGTCTGGGGTGCTGCGCATCTGCTCGCTCCTTCCGGTAGCTACCCGCAGCATGGGCTTCTTTCAGCAACTTGTGCAACACTGCAGCTGATCACTATGCATTTTGTACGGTGTTTGCGGCGTGAAACCCGGATCTCTGCGCAACCTGGTGGGAGCGAAGGTGGATGACCTGGACGCGGGGCTGATCGGGCTGCTCACCGCGGAGCCGCGGATCGGCGTGCTCGAGGCGTCCCGGCGGCTGGGCGTGGCCCGCGGCACGGTGCAGGCCCGCCTGGACCGGATGGGCGAGCGGGGCGTGATCACCGGCTACGGGCCGGACGTCGACCCGGCGGCGCTGGGCTACGGGGTGACCGCGTTCATCACGCTGGAGATCCGCCAGGCGCGCGGACATGACCCGGTCGCGGCCGGGCTGGCGGCGATCCCGGAGATCCTCGAGGTGCACACGATCACCGGGACCGGCGACATGCTCTGCCGGGTGGTGGCCCGCACCAACGCGGACCTTCAGCGGGTCGTCGACGCGATCGTGGAGGTCAACGGCGTGGTGCGGACGGCCACCGTGATCGCCCTTGACGCCCCGGTCCGGTACCGGGTCCTGCCGCTGGTCCGCGCGGCCGCGGCGGGCTAACTGGCCAGGGCGGCGGCCAGGCGGGCGGAGAAGGCGTACTCGCTGGTCTCGGTCAGGGCCGGGTTGCTGGTCTGCTCCAGCGCGATCGTGCTGGCCTGGCCGTCGGCCCAGCCGTGGGTGGGAAGCACAGTGGTGCTGCCGGGCAGCCGGGCAGCCAGCCGGCGGGCCGACCGGAACTGGGCCCCGGCCAGCTCCAGGGTCAGCTCCGGGCCGCCGGCCAGGTCGGTCCGGCCGACGCCGCCGGGCCGCAGCGAGCCGCCGGTGCACACCGCGGCCTGGCCGTCCGGTGCGGTGACCGCGAAGGCCAGGTGGCTGAGCGTGTGCCCGGGGGTGGCGATGACCATGACCGTGAGCGACCCGGCGGCCAGCTCGTCCGTGTCGGTCACGCTCAGCTGGCGCGGGCAGACCTGGTGCGCGGCGCTGACCGCGTAGCGGGCGCCGGTGCGCCGGGCGAGTTCGCTGCCGCAGGTGGGGCCGCCGGGGAGCAGCTGGCCGGGGTGCAGGTGGGTCTCGGCGATGAGGCTGATCGCCACGCCGAGGCGGGCGGCCAGGCTGGTGACCTGGGCGGAGTCCCAGGGCGGGTCGACCACGACGCCGGTCTCGCCGTCGTGGATGAGGTAGCCGCGGTGCCCTGGGGCCGGTGTGTCGATCGCCTCGACCTGCAGCATAGCCGCCTCCGCACTCCAAGTACCCCTTATTCCGATCAGAATAATAGGTATTAGGGCTGGTGTCGAGGCACTGTGATCTGCCGGTGCTGATCTGCCGGTGCTGTGATCTGCCGGCGGGCGCCGGCGCGCGGGGGAGGGTTAGCCGGCGATCTCGCTGGCGACCTGGAGGACGGCGGCGCTGAGGCGGGAGCGGTCCGGCTCCTCCTCGGAGAACACCATCCAGCCCATGCTGATCCCGCCGAGGGCCATCGCCGCGCGCAGCCGGTCTTCGAGCCCCGGGTTGGGACCGGTCAGCAGCGCGATCAGCGGGCTCAGCCGCTCCCGGAACAGCTGGCCGGTGTTCTTCGAGCCGGACAGGCCCTTGATGGCGGCCTGGTTCTGGTGCAGCATCCGGAACGCGGCCTCGCCCTCCTGGACTATCGCCACGTACCGGCGCAGGATCTCGGCCCGCCGGGCGGGCCCAGCCGGCTCGGTCTCGCCCCAGGCGACCAGGGCGTCGATATGGCCGAAGTAGTCCTCGAGCAGGCTGCGGACGATGTCTTCCTTGGACTTGAAGTGGTAGTACAGCGCGGCCTTGGTCACCCCGAGGGCCTCGGCGATCTCGCGCAGCGAGGTCTTCTCGTAGCCGTGCTCGGTGAACATCTCGACCGCGACAGCCTGGATCCGGGCCCGGGTCCCGCGCCGGCTGCGCCCGTCGGTCCGCTCGGTCGCCTCGCCGGCCGGCCTGGCCGCTTCCCGGTCCTGCCGGGCCGTTTCCCGGTCCTGTTCGCGGGTCTGCCGGGCCGCTTCGCGGGTCTGGCGGGCCGTAGCCGCGCCGGCCGGCCGCGCCGTCGTCTCGTCAGCCGGGCCGGCTGTGGCGGCCGGCTTGGCCGTCACAATCGGGCTGGCTGCGGTGTCAGTCATGGTGAGTGCCGCGCTCCTGCTCATGGCCGCTAATTTACTTGACGGCCGGTAAGTTAGTCACCTACGATTTACAGGTAATACTAGCCGGTCGGCAGGTTAGGCAGAAGCCGCAGCGGGAGCCCGCAAGCAGGCGCCAGGTCCGGGCCAGGGCCGGCTAGTTGCGCGCAACAGAACAGCAACGGAGCAACAGAAGGGCCCTGACCCATGGCAGACACCCAGCCCGCGGCCGCAGCGGCGGCTCCCGGCCTGGCGTCCCAACGCGAGATCAAGATCATCCTGCCCGGACTGCTGATGGCCATCCTGCTGGCCATGCTCGACCAGCTCATCGTCGGGACCGCGCTGCCGCGGATCGTCGGCGAGCTCGGCGGGGTAGCGCACCTGTCCTGGGTGGTCACCGCCTACGTGCTGGCGGCGACCGTCACGACGCCGCTGTACGGCAAGCTCGGCGACCTGTACGGCCGCAAGAAGCTGTTCATCACGGCGATCGTGATCTTCCTGGCTGGCTCGGCGCTGTCCGGCCTGGCCCAGACCATGGACATGCTGATCGCGTTCCGCGCGCTGCAGGGCCTGGGCGCCGGCGGCCTGATGGTGGGTGCCATCGCGATCTTGGGTGAGCTGGTCTCCCCCCGCGAGCGCGGCAAGTACATGGGCTACATCATGTCCGTGATGATGATCGCCACGATCGGCGGCCCGCTGGCCGGCGGGTTCATCACCGACCACTTCTCCTGGCGCTGGGTGTTCTACATCAACATCCCCCTCGGCGGCGCGACGCTGGTTTACCTGTCCCGCGTCCTGAAGCTGCCGGCGCACCGGACCCAGCACGTCATCGACTACCTGGGCGCCGCCCTGCTGGCCGTGGCCGCGACCGCGATCGTGCTGGTCACCACCTGGGGCGGCAGCGAGTACGCGTGGGGTTCCCCGGAGATCATCGGCCTGGCCCTGGTCGGCGTGGCCGCGGTGGCCGGGTTCCTGTGGGCCGAGTCCCGCGCGGTGGAGCCGATGCTGCCGCTGCACCTGTTCAGGATCAGGAACTTCTCGCTGGTGGCGGCGCTCAGCTTCCTGGTCGGCCTGGCCATGTTCGGCGCGATCACGTTCCTGCCGCTGTACCAGCAGACCGTGCAGGGCGCTTCGGCCACGGTCAGCGGCCTGCTGCTGACGCCGATGATGGTCGGCGTCATGCTCACCTCGATCGTGGCCGGCCAGGTGACCAGCAAGACCGGCCGCTACAAGCTCCTGCCGGTCCTCGGGTCGGTCGGCATGGCCGCGGGCATGATCCTGCTGACCTTCCTCGGCCCGGTCACCAGCCGGGTCACCTCCGGGCTGTTCCTGGTCGTCCTCGGCCTGGGCATGGGCCTGCTCATGCAGACCACCTCGCTGATCGCGCAGAACAGCGTGGAGCTCAAGGACATCGGCGTGGCCAGCAGCTCGCGGATCTTCTTCCAGCAGATCGGCGGCTCGATCGGTGTGTCGGTGTTCGGCGCGCTGTTCGCCAAGCAGCTGACCGACTCGCTGTCCGCCGCCCGCCCCGGCGCGGCCGCGGGCCTGCACATCTCCAACGGCCAGTTCAACCCGGCCACGGTCAAGGTGCTGCCCGCGCCGATCCAGCACGACCTGTTCGTGGCCATCGCGCACGCGATCGACACGGTGTTCATCTGGGCGATCCCGGCCATGATCGCAGCGTTCGTGGTGTCCCTGTTCATCAAGGAGATCCCGCTGCGCGGCCGGCCGGACGCCGAGCCGTCAGCCCCGGCCGAGGCTCCCGAGCTGGTCGGCTGAGCGCGGCGGCGCGGCCTGGCAGATTAAAGCCCGGGCGGTGCGGGGAGGTCCCCGCACCGCCCGGGCTTTACTGCTCAGATGCCCCCGTAGGGGACTGCCTCCAGGATCTCCACGGTGAGGGCACGGCCGTTGGGCAGGCTGTAAGTCGCGCTCTCGCCGACCTTCTTGCCCATGATCGCGGCGCCCAGCGGGGACCGCGGTGAGTAGACGTCGATCGGCGCGCCGCTCTCCTCGCGGGAGGCGAGCAGGAACGTCACCTCGTCGTCGTCACCGGAGAACCGGACGGTCACAGTCATCCCGGGGCCGACCACGCCGTCGGTGCGGGGCGGCTCGCCCACCATCGAATTGTCCAGGATCGACTGGATCTGATGGATGCGGGCGGCCTGCTTGCCCTGCTCCTCTTTCGCGGCGTGGTAGCCCCCGTTTTCCCGCAGATCACCTTCACCCCTGGCCTGCTCGATCTTCTTAGCGATCTCAGTGCGGCCGGGCCCGGAAAGGTAGTCCAGCTCCGACTTGAGCCGGTCATACGCCTCCTGCGTCAGCCAGGTGACGGTGTCGTCTCGGGTTTCGGTCACGGGTACTCCTCGCGTGCGGATGCGGATCAGGGGATCCGCCGGGCCCCGGCGGGGCCCTGGGGGCAATCAGTCGAGGCTAACAAGGCTCCGTTAGTACTTCGCACCTGTCAATGCCACCCGGGCTCGCTGGGCGCGCCGTCCCGGTTACCTGCATCTTTGCTCAGGATCCCGCACGGGGGTACGGGAAACTGGCCGCGTCAGGCGGGGGAGAGCAGGCCCGTGGAGCCTGGTAGGCAGAGTGTTCCCAGCTCTGCGCTCGGCACACACCCAATGACTTCCGGTTACGAGATCGGCCGGCCGGGGGCCGGAATCCGCCGGCCGGGCGGCGGGAATGACGGCGCGCCGCGGCCGCGTTGTGCTGCACAATGACCTCTTGGCTCTCTCCGCGCAGAGCCGGGTCCGCCGGTACCGGGCGATGGCACGCCCCGGGGCGGACCCTTTCACCACCGAGGTACTGAAGGGGTTACCTTCTTGTCTGCCGTCACCACTGACCCAGCCGGCCGTGCCGCCCGCGGTGCGGTCACCGTCCCCGCCCAGGCTTCCGGTAGCACCGGGAAGCTGCGGCTGATGGCGGTGCACGCGCACCCGGACGACGAGTCGAGCAAGGGCGCCGCGACCATGGCCCGTTACGTCCGGGAGGGCGTGGACGTCCTGGTCTGTACGCTGACCGGCGGCGAACGCGGTGACATCCTGAACAAGGCCATGGACCGGCCGGAGATCCGGGCCGACCTGGCCGGGGTCCGGCGCGCCGAGATGGCCAGGGCCCGCGAGATCCTCGGCGTCCAGCAGCGGTTCCTCGGGTTCGTCGACTCCGGCCTGCCCGAGGGCGACCCGCTGCCGCCGC
>Ga0134128_10011930_pt1 | contig 10358 bp, 9 predicted proteins | sample KB31754_FD_96462 | JGI IMG/M metagenome (GOLD analysis project Ga0134128, IMG submission 96462) | Terrestrial soil microbial communities with excess Nitrogen fertilizer from Kellogg Biological Station, Michigan, USA - KB3-175-4 | ecosystem: Environmental > Terrestrial > Soil > Unclassified ...
GATTCGGAATGGCCTCAGCAGTCCTCGGGTTCGCCATTCATGCTCCAACTCGTGCATCCGTCGCTGCATGGCAATCGCCATCATAACGCAAGCCTTGGCGTCTTCTGCGATACCTTTGGATTCTGGATCGCCAAAGAACAAGAGTATTGCATCACCAATAAACTTATCGATTGTCGCCCCGTACTGAAGTGCGATCACTGACATCTCAGTGAGGTAATGATTGAGAACGTTCGTCAGCTCCTCGGACTCAAGGTTGTCCGTCGTTTCGGTGAACCCTGCGATATCCGAAAAGCAGATCGTAAGCTTCTTTCTTTTCGAAGAGATTTCGACATTCTGCTCGCCTCTAAAAATTGACTGATAGATCTGGGGCGAGAGATACTTTGACAACTTCGACGACAGATTTTCCAGTATCTGGTTCTTTTCCATAACGAGCCTGTTCGCAGCTTCCGTTCTCTCCTTTTCGGTCTGCAATTGGTTGAGGCGGATGCGGTCTAGATCGCGAAAGCGCTTTTTCTCGATGCAAGAGGTTGCGCGCGCGCGGAGCAAAGTCTGGTTGAAGGGTTTCGGCAGATAATCTTCCGCTCCGGCCTCGATGCACTTAACTGCATTTTCGATTTGGTCGGCCGCGGAGATCACGATAACTGGCGGTCTGTCGAGTTCGGCATTTTTTTTGAGAGCCACCAGAAGCTCCAAGCCATTCATCTCGGGCATCTCCATGTCGAGCAACATAAGATCGAAGGGTTCCTTGAGGATAAGCTCAAGGGCCTGACGGCCGTTCGTGGCCTCTTTGATGTTATTAAAACCGAGGTCGTTGAGCTCACGAATAAGGCTGAGTCGCATGGTTCGGCTGTCATCCACTACCAGCACAGAAGCTCGCTGCAACGAAACTGCAGATTGATTGAAATCACCCTCAGCAAACTTTGTAGCCGTCTTCGGACGTTCCATGTTCACTGGACTTCGGGCCTGACCATTTTTTTCCAGTTGAGCGCGCTCAACCAGCGAGACGACTCGAGAGACCTTTGTCAGCAGAAGTTTCTCATTAAATGGCTTGGTAAGGTAGTCGTGGACTCCCAGGCGAGCGATGGTGGCAATCATTTCCGCGCTCGATTCAGTGGTGAGCATAATTACAGGAATGTGCCTAATAGCTTCGTGTTCACGCAGCCGTTGAAGCATGCTGACACCATCCATCACGGGCATGTTGTAGTCGAGGATGATCAGGTCCGGCCTTTCCCGCGCGGCCACCGCCAAGCCTTCCTCTCCATTGGTGGCCTCGCTTAATTCGCAGGCGAACGGACTAAGTACCTTGCTCAAAAGCGTTCGCACGGCCTTGCTGTCGTCTACACTCAAAATTTTTGGGATCATCGCGTCCTATGATGGAATGGTGACAACCTACGAGTAAGTTCACTAGAGGTTTGTTCGTCAGAGGTTTGCTCGTCGAATCCTCCGTGGCATGTCCGTTGTTGAAATTTGATTTTATAGGTCATTTGCGGCAGCTCTGGAGAGCTTGGAGAATTGCTCGCGGCATTCTTTGAAGCGATACCACCTTTTCCGCGGCCCCCAACTTGATTGCTGCCTGCGGCATGCCGAAAACCACGCTGCTTTCTTCGTTTTCAGCGAGGGTGTAAGCGCCGGCTGCGCGAAGCAACCGTAGGCCGCGAGCACCGTCGACACCCATTCCTGTAAGCAGTACGGCAACCGACTGATTGCCAGCGTGTTCTGAGGCAGAGCGAAACAGGATGTCGACCGATGGTCGGCAGTGGTGCACGGGCGGGGATTGACTTAACTTAACCTTATAACGTTGCCCAGCCGTCACCAGCGCTAGATGAAAATCGCCGGGCGCCACCAAACAAGAACCCGTTCGCAACTCCTCGCCATCAACTGCCTCCCGTACTGCGAAAGGGCATATTTGATTTAGGTGGTTCGCGAGGATGCGCGAAAAATTGGCTGGGATATGCTGCACCACTAGGATCGGCGGTAATCCATTGGGCAGGCTGGGCAACAGGAAACGTAACGCTTCTATGCCACCTGTGGACGCTCCAATCAGGATGACCCGTCGGGATGAAAACTCGCCTGGGGGGATTGGAGGTGCAACCGGTGTGACGGGTCCAGCGGCCGGTGTCTTACGCCGCCGAGATTGTGCGGCTGCTTTTACATGATAAGCGAGCTGTTGCGCGAGCTGTCCGAAGTTCGCGCTGCTGGAGGGCTTCGCGAGAACATCCAAAGCACCCGCCTCAAGCGCCTCGAGTGCCTTGGCAGAGCCGGACGGAGTGAACGAACTAATTATGACGACTGGCAAAGGATGATGCTTCTGTAAAATCCTTAGGAATGTGAGACCGTCCATACGTGGCATCTCTAAGTCGAGCGTGATCACGTCAGGCTGGAGAGCCAAGATCTCGTCTCGCGCCGCATAGGGATCGCTGGCAGTGCCCACAACCTCAATTTCAGGATCCAGCGCGAGCGCATCGCTGATGGCACGACGCGCAAGCGCAGAGTCATCCACGACCAGGACACGGATCTTGTGCGAAGTGCTTTTCATCCGGAGCGGAGGTCTTCAGGCTTCATGACCGTTGATAGATGCCCTGCTGGATCGGCCGCAAATTGTGGTCAATACCGAGCAGGCTTTCAGAGTTTCCGACCACTAGGTAACCGTCGGGGGAGAGTTGTCGGATGAGCCGCTGTATAGCCGCCGCGCGGGAGGGGGGATCAAAATAGATCATAACATTTCGACAGAAAATTACATGCTGCTTTGGAAACACCGGATACTCGGTTTGGAAGAGATTGATCCGCTCGAAGCGTATGTGCTCCCGAACCTCACGCTTAATCCGGCAGGAGCCGGCCCGCACACCGGTCCCCTTCTGAAAATAGCGCCTCAACAGTTCCGGTGGCACTGATTGGACGGAATCCATCTGATAAATGCCGTGCTGAGCCTGACCAAGCATGCGCCTTGAGATATCCGAGGCGGTGATTTGCCAATCGAGCGAGGCGCAGGAGCGCAAATGTTCAGCTACCACAATGGCTATCGTATAAGGCTCCTCGCCAGACGATGCGGCGGCAGACCACAATCGCAGCGGCGACCGTGCCGCGATCAATCGAGGGACCAATTGCGGTAGAACACGGTTCGCAAGAAAAGAGAAGTGATTAGGCTCGCGAAAAAATCGTGTGTGATTGGTGGAAATTAGATCCACCAGTTCCTCGATTTCCTCCGCGCCCTCTGGCGATTGCAGAATAGCGCAGTAGTCGTCGTATGACGCCAAACCGAGAGTCCGAAGGCGCTTTTGTAAGCGGTTCGCTAGCAGCATCTGCTTGTCAGCACCAAGCCGGATGCGGCTGTGCTCGTAGATCAAGTCGGTCAGAATCCGGTAGGCTTTGCCGGAAACGGACATGAGCTTACAAGTGTTCCCTCAGTGCAGTCGGTCTCAAAAATTTCGGAAGTTATCGTCGTCCGCTTCAGCCATCGCTGCCGAATCTCCTGGCATCGGAATGGCGCGACGTCGGGCGATAGCAGGAGGCATTTTCGGCAGGAGTCGAGGGGCAGGAACCTCTGGAGGACTTACAGTTGCCGAGTTGCCACCTACGAGTTGGCGCAGCTTCGCCACCTGATCCTTGAGCGTCTGCGCCTGCGCATCGAGTTCTTCAGCGGCGCTGGCGCTTTCCTCCGCGCTGGCGGAATTGCTTTGTGAGATCTTGTCCAACTGGGCAATAGCTACATTAATTTGTTCGATACCCTGAGCCTGCTCGCGTGCGGCAGTGGCGATTTCGGCGACGAGCGAGTCAGTAGAGTTTACCCGTTCCGCGATATGCGCAAGGGACTCCTCGACCTTAGCGGTACATTCGGAACCCTTTCTGCTGTTAGTGATCGCAATTTCTATCTTATCCGCAGTTTCCTTGGCAGCAGCAGCACTGCGTTGGGCCAGTGACCGAACCTCGTCTGCGACTACTGCGAAGCCTGCGCCAGCCTCTCCCGCCCGCGCTGCCTCAACCGCGGCGTTCAGCGCGAGTATGTTGGTCTGAAAGGCGATTTCATCGATGTTCTTAACGATCTTGGCGACCTCTGCGCTTGAATCGTCAATTGCAGCCATTGCCCGGGTCATCTCGGACATAGTCCTAGAGCCGTTTTCAGCGACGGACCGGGCGTCGGAAGCAAGACCTTTGGCTTTTTCAGCATTTTCCGCCGTCGCTCGGATCATGCTGGACATCTCTTCCAGAGAAGTGCTGCTTTCCTCCACCGACGACGCCTGTTCACTAGCGGCGGAAGCAAGTGTCTGACTCGCCGTCGATACTTGTCGGGCAGCTGACGCGGTCTGCAATGCACCCTGATCGAGATTGAGCGAGATGTTGCTAAGAGCGCGGTTCGTTGAGCGGATGATTAGCCATGCAAACAAGGCGGCCAAAAGCAAAACGAGGGCTAAGGATACGCCAATCAGGCGAACGCTGACGAGCGCGGATCTCTTGGCGGCGTCTGCGTAGGCTTTGCTGGCCTTTGCGCTGTTCTCAACCTCAAGATCGATCGCCTTGAAATATTTTTCGTAATCTGGAATGACGGCTTCTTGCAGCAATTTCTGAGCCTCGTCGGCTCTGTTCTCTCTGAACAAATCGAGCGTGCGAGTGCGGGATGCCGTCATTTCATCGCGGGCGCGCGTCACTTCCTGAAAGAGTCGGCGGTCTTCGTCATCGGAGATCATGCCCTCGTAACTCTTGAACAACTCGTCCCTACGCACCGTACCAGCGGCGATTTTCTGCTCGAGTTGAGCGTTTCGCTCGCTTGACCCTGGCTCGATCTGCAACGTCCAAACGAGATTGTCCCGCGATTGGTTGGCGAATTCTCTCAACGTCAGCAGCCTGGGGAGAGTGTGGTCCGCTAGAGACGCAATGTTCTCTTTGAGCCCATTCAGTCGCCACAGGGCAAACACCCCGAGCGCGATGGTAATCAGCACCATAGCGGTGAAGCCAACTATGATCCTACGAGAGATGGTCCAGTTGCTCATGGCCACTTTACTCTTGTTGGGTTGATGACTCCGGTTTTGTTTTGGAAGCCACGGGAAGGAAGCCGTCCTCCAGAAATATTTTTTCAATATTGAGAAGGGTTTTGACGCCGCCCTTGATTGTGGCCAAGCCTAGAATGCATTGAGTGTCGGGTGTGCCTCCGAAATCTGGCGTCGCCTCGATTTCGGCCGCACTCAAATGGACCACTTCCTCAACGGCGTCCACAATCGCGCCAATGAGTGTGGTCTCCCTAGAGGGTAGTGTGGCTTGAAGTACGATGATGCACGCCCGCTCACCGTAGCTCGTAGTTGCGAACTGCAATTTGGCTCGTAAATCAAAGACAGGAATTACCGTTCCACGGAGATTAATGACACCTTTTACATACGCCGGCATTCGTGGCACCGGCGTTATCGGACATAACCGAATAATCTCTCGGACTTTGAGAACCGGAAAGCCGTAGGACTCCTCGCCAAGGGTGAACGTCAAGTAACGGCCTGCCTGGGCGATAGGCTTACCTTTATATGATGTGTTCATAAAGGCGTGCTTGAGTTTGCAAAGTGGCCCCCCGATAGGTGATATGGCTCCTTAACCAACGTGTCGACGTCTAGAATGAGGCCAACCCAACCGTCGCCAAGAACGGCGCCGCCGGCCAAGATGTTCTGCTTCGCAAAGGTTTCACCAAGGCTCTTGATCACGACCTCCTGTTTGCCAATGAGTTCATCCACGAGCAAACCGCGAGCGGAGTCTCCGGACTCCACCACCACAATGATACCATCCTCGGGATTGACCGCCCTCGATGGTGTGCCCAGGTAGCGGCCCAGACGCAGCAAAGGGGTCTGCCGTCCACGTACGCTAATCACCTCACCTTCTTCGCGTATCGCAGAAACCGTTCCAGGCTGTGGTTTGAAAGATTCGCGAACGGATAGCGTGGGGATAATGTAGCGGTCGTTTCCCACACCGACTAACAAACCTTCGACGATGGCCAGAGTCAGTGGCAACAAAATGCTGAATGTGGTGCCGCGCCCCGCCAGCGATCGGATCTCGATCTTACCCCTCAAACTTTCGATGTTCCGCCGCACGACGTCCATGCCCACGCCCCGGCCCGACAACTCCGTGATTTTCTCGACTGTGGAAAATCCCGGTAGGAAAATGAGTGAGAAGATCTCCGATTCCGTCAAGTTGGCGCTAGCCTTCACCAAGCCTCGATCTACGGCCGTGGCAAGGATGCGCTCACGGTCAAGGCCCCTGCCGTCGTCCTGGATTCGGATGACAATGCCGCCGCGCTGATGAGACGCCGAGAGTCGGATGGAGCCACAATCAGATTTTCCTGCAGCGACGCGGTCGGCAGGTCGTTCAAGCCCATGGTCGACCGCATTGCGGATCATATGAACGAGGGGATCACTTAGTTTTTCAACGATGTTTCGGTCTAGCTCGGTCTCCTCGCCTTCCAACACAAGCTGGACCTGCTTCTGCTGTTGTACGGATAGGTCACGTACTAGACGTCTCATTTTATGAAACATCGCGCGCATAGGTACCATGCGAAGCGACATGGCGTTCCGCTGCAGGTCCGTTGTGATCCGGCTAAGCTGACGCAGGCAGCGGATTAATTGGAGACTTTTGATGTTCTGAACGTCGGGGTTGTGCACGACCATCGACTGGGCAATTACAAGCTCACCAACGATATCGACGAGGTTGTCCAATTTCGTCGTGTCGAGTTTTACCAAACCTCTCGATGAGCTTGTGGCGAGTGACTCAACCGCTTGGCGTGCGGAGGTCACGCGCGTATCTGTGGCGCGCGTATCTGTGGTCTCCGGCGCCACGATTGCCGCCGGTTCTGATAGAGTCCTTTCGGCACGAAGCAGGGACCGCACTCGCCGAACGATCTGCTGAGTGGGGACAAGGATCGGTGCGCCGGGATTTATGCCTTGAAGCTGCGCCCCAATTTCCCGCGTGAACTGTTTCAGTACATCCGCACCGGCGAGGATTACATCGATGATCTCAGACGTGATGTACAGCTCTGCTCGCCGCACTGCATCAAGCAGGGATTCCAAATCATGAGCGAGGCCATGCAGCGCCTCCAAATGCAGGAACCCCGCGCCGCCCTTGAAGGTGTGAAATGCACGAAAAATGGAATTGATCGTGACCACATCGGCCGGGTTACTTTCCAAAACGAGGACGCCCTGCTCGATGTCATTTAGAAGCTCTAAAGACTCGCTATGAAACTCGCTCAGCAACTCTACATCATTCGGGAGGTTGAGCCGGATGGCTGTCTCCCCTGCCTCTGCAAACAACTGCGTCGGCTCCGGTCCGACCATACTCTTACGTTTCTCATCCCATTCTGCCGGCCACGCAGGTGCGGGTGTTCCCTTTTCCCAGGCCTCCAAAGTCGAACTCATCCATGCGTGCCACGTATGGAGGTTATGGATAGATTTCTCCGTGAACCTACCTGGTCCATCCAATATCTGGTCCAACCACACGCGTACGACCTTGAGGCCAGCCATCGCGGCAGGCGGAGAGTCGCCTTTAGCGAGTTCCTCAAGATCCATTACGTATCTGTTGATGGGTAGAAGGCCGGCGTCTTGATTTGGAGTTAAAAATGCCAGCTCCTCGCCAAGTAGGCTGACAATTTCAGCCATCTTGGACAAGCAGACATGCGTCGACTCGGTAACACTATCCGACAACACAGCAAATTGGATTGGAAATGACCCGGCACAGATTGAATTGGAAATGACCCGTTTAGTCAATGTCGATACTAGTTTCGATCAGTATGTTTCCTGCGACCATCCGCGCTGCCGCCCGAGACTTGTTGGCCCGATGACCGAAGACTTGATCGAAAATTGTAGGGTCTGTCTTCAAAGCACTGCAAAAAGGACTTCGTTAAGCGGTTCATGACAGGCTGCCCTAAGGGAATACCTATCAATGAGGGGTCGCAATGAGCAAAGACCAAGCCTTGACCAAGATTCGCAAGCTATTGGCCATGGCGGATAAAAACTCGGGTGCCAGTGAGAACGAGATGATAACGGCGCTGGTGATGGCCCAAACTCTAATGCTCAGACATCACTTTTCACCCAATCTTGTGCAGGATTTTCGACGAATAATGCGCCACCATCGACACATCTTTGCGAACTAGCGAAGCAAAGCCCGAGCCGGAAACCTTTGCCCCGACTCGCTAAGGCAGATCGTTGCTGCGTCCGCAAGTACGCGTCCATCCGGGATGACTAGGTCAGCTCCTACCTTTCCGTTGTTTGAGGCGCAGAGGAGCGACCTCTTACGCGTCCGGCTGCGCGAGATCGCGGCGACGGCAAGGCTCGAGAGCGTGAACGGCGCTGAAACCGTGGTCAAGTCGGCCGGAAGAACGGCGCTTGCGCCGCTCAACACCGCCAAAGACCTCGTGACCCAACCCGCCCAGACGATCGGCGACACGGTCCGCGGTGTTGGTCACATCTTCGGCACTGCGCGGGCAACGATGAACGCGACGGACCCGCATGGCGACAGAATCATTGCCTCAGTCACGGGCGGAGCCTCCGCGAGGCGTAAGCAGGCCTTCGATCTCGGTGTTGATCCGAACACGAGCTTCCCGCCGCTTGCCGATCAGTTGAAGCGTGTTGCCACGGCAGACGCTGTCGGTGCGACTTCGGCCAATGTGGGTATGAGCTTTGTCGCTGGACCGGCTGCCATCGGTGCTCGCTACTGCAAGAGAGCGATTCCCCCTCTTCCGCTTTTTGGCACTAAGCAGACATCGAGCCCGCGCTGAGCATGTCCGCTTTCAGGGGTAAAGCGGACATGGCGCGGCCTCGTCGCTATGTCCGCTAATGACCAATAGCGGACATTGAACCTCACGGTAACTCCAGTTGGCACCGACCCCGACCTCGGCTATGCTGCGACGCACAAACAACAAGAATGGGGGGTTTTATAATGGAGGGACGGCCGCGCCGCAGCGTGCTCTATATGCCTGGCTCGAACGAGCGGGCGCTCGAAAAAGCAAGATCACTTTCCGCCGATGCGCTGATCTTTGACCTGGAAGACGCCGTGGCGCCCGACGCCAAGCCACTCGCGCGTGAGAAGGTCTGCGATGCGGTCAAGTCAGGCGGCTATGGCGGCCGCGAGATCGTCATCCGCATCAATGCGCTCGAGACGCCGTGGGGCACCGAGGACCTGATCGCGGCCTGCGAGGCCGGGCCTGACGCGATCCTCGTGCCCAAGGTAGCGCATCCCGGCGACATCATCAGCGTCGCCAAGATTCTGCAGGGCATGCATGCGCCCGACGACTTGCGGCTCTGGGCGATGATGGAGACGCCCATGGCAATCCTGAACGCTCGCACCATCGCCGCCACCGCGGTCTACGCGGAGAACCGGCTGTGCTGCCTCGTCATGGGCACCAACGATTTGATCAAGGAGTCGCGCGCCCGTGCGCTGCATGACCGCTTCGCGGTCGTGCCTTGGCTCGCCATCACGCTCGCCGCAGCGCGCGCCTACCACCTCGACATCATCGACGGCGTCTATAACGACTTCAAGGACGAGCTTGGCTTACGAGAGGAATGCGAGCGCGGCCGCACGCTCGGCATGGATGGCAAGACCCTGATCCATCCTAGCCAGATCGCGCCCTGCAACGAAGTCTTCTCGCCCACTGAGGAGGAGGTGGAATGGTCGCGTAAGATCATTGCGGCCTTCCGGCAGCCGGAGAACGCCAAGAAGGGCGTCATTGTCGTGGAGGGGCGTATGGTGGAGCGGCTTCACCTCGGTATGGCCGAGCGAACGGCCTACATCGCCGAATCCATCCGCGAGATGGAGGCCGCGTTGCCACGCGAGAGCGTCGTGGCGCCTGCCGCAGCTCAATAACAAGCCCAATACGAGTCAGATAGTCTCGGCAAGTCCGTTGTTGTCACTTAGCGGACATGAAAACCGTGTTGGAGAATGTCTGCTTTAGAGCGCAAAGCAGACATCCCATTCGAAGGTGGTGGGTGAAGTCAACAAAACGCTTTCAAGCCGAACAAAAGCTTGGGATAGCGGAGAGGCTACTATAGTCAGCGAGTCGCGAATCTTGTTTTATCAGAACGACAATGAAGTCTTTTCGACCATAAACATTACTAGCAGGCCGTATAACCACGAACCTGACCCGAGCTCAGCCTTTCTTTACAACATGTATTTAATCAGCGCACCGTGTGTTTGCGCTGAGCGTCAAGAGTTTATCTGGATGGATTGAGTGGAAAACGGACGCAACTCATGCGGTCACCAGTGAATAAAACCATGAGACAAGGACAACAGCATCGCAGGGGCGGCGGTCGCGGCCCGAGGCCCCAAAATGCATTAGCGCGAAATTACGAATCAAACGGCCCTGACGTGAAACTGAGGGGCACGGCGGCGCAAATCGCGGA
>Ga0134128_10011931_pt1 | contig 10357 bp, 5 predicted proteins | sample KB31754_FD_96462 | JGI IMG/M metagenome (GOLD analysis project Ga0134128, IMG submission 96462) | Terrestrial soil microbial communities with excess Nitrogen fertilizer from Kellogg Biological Station, Michigan, USA - KB3-175-4 | ecosystem: Environmental > Terrestrial > Soil > Unclassified ...
CTGGCCGTGAGCGTGCTCCTGACACTTCCCGCAGCGGCGCAGGCTAGCGACGGGTCGCAGGCGGCGGCAGCTCGATCCGGCAGCGACAAGGTAATCGTCGTGCTCAGAAGCCAGTTCGCTGGGCCGCGACCGTATCCCCGGCCGTGGCCGGTCGCCTGGCCGCCGACCCGGCCGTCGCCGAAGTAGTGCCCGACCGCCGGATCCCCTACGGCTCGCCCACGCCGAAGCCGACTGCGGGCACGCCCGACGCGACGCGAGCGATCAAGCCGCTTTCCGGTGCCTGCCCGACCAGCAAGAACGCCGTGCAGCTCAACCCCGAAGCGGTCGAGGTCATCCATGCCGCGACTCAGTCGGGCAAGGGCGCTTCGGCGCAAGCGCTTGGCTATACCGGCGCCGGGGTCAAGGTCGCCTACATCGCGGACGGCATCGACACCAACAACCCGGACTTCATCCGCGCCAACGGCAAGCACGTCTTCGTCGACAAGCAGGACTTCAGCGGCACTGGGAAGAACGCCCCAACCGATGGCAGCGAGGCGTTCCTTGACGCGAGCTCGATCGCGGCCCAGGGCCGGCACGTCTACGACGTATCTGGTTACCTGGCCAAGCTGACCGTCCCGTGCCGGATCAGGATCCTGGGCGTGGCACCGGGCGCGAGCCTGGTCGGCCTGGACTTCGTCGGTTCCGCGTTCACGGTGTTCAACTCGGTGCTCCTGGAGGCCATCGACTACGCGGTAACCAAGGATCACGTCGACGTCATCAACGAGTCGTTCGGACTCAACAAATTCCCCGACATCATCAGCACCGACCTGATCGAGTTGGCCAACGACGCCGCGGTCAAGGCCGGAGTGACCGTCACGGTCTCCTCGGGCGACTCGGGGGTCACCAACACGATCGAGTCGCCGGCCTCCGACCCCCGCGTCATCTCGGTCGGAGCCACCACTACCTATCGCAGCTACGCCCAGACTGGCCTGGTAGACACCTTCGCGCCCGGCGCGAAGGGCTGGATCGACAACAACATCAGCGGGCTCAGCTCGGGTGGTTTTACCCAGACGGGCAAGACCGTCGACGTAGTCGCGCCCGGCGACCTGAACTGGGCGCTGTGCACGCCCAAACCCGAGATGTTCTTCGGATGCCAGGACTTCAACGACCATCGGCGCCCGATCGAGCTGGAAGGCGGGACGAGCGAGTCCGCGCCGCTCACCGCCGGCGTCGCGGCCCTGGTGATCCAGGCCTACGAGCAGGGGCACCACGGGCAGCGGCCCACCCCGGCTCTGATCAAGCGGATCATCGTCTCGACCGCGCAGGACATCGACGCACCGGCCGAGCAGCAGGGCGCGGGGATGATCGATGCCTACCAGGCCGTGCTGGCGGCGCGGTCGTACCGGGCCGCGCCTGGAGTCAAGACCGGGCACGCGGTGCTGGCGAGCACGACCCAGTTCAACGCGGTTGGCCGCCGGTCCGCCCGCGAGCGCTTCACCGAGACGCTGACCAACACCGGCCAGGGCCCGGTCACCGTGCACCTGTCCGGGCGGACGCTGTCGGGCTACGCCACGGTCGAGTCGAAGACGGTGCACGTGAACCTTGACCTCAGGCCGGTCAGGGTGCGATTCCACGTCGCCGGAGGCAAGGCCAGGCTAAGCGTGTCGCTGGCCGTCAATGGCCTCGCCAACATCAGCCTGATCGCACCCGACGGCGACCTGGCCGAGTACAACCTGCCCCAGGGGGTGAGCAACCTCGGCAACGCGCAGGTCGCCAACCCGGAGAAGGGCACGTGGACCGCGATCATCACGGTGATCCCCGGAGTGTTCCCCCCCAGCAACACCCTTCCGGCGCATTTCCTCGTCCAGACCGCGACCTGGCGGTCCTTCGGCAAGCTCTCGGTCCGCTCGCTGACCTTGGCGCAGGGAGCGTCCCGCCGCTTCTCGCTGACGGCCAGGACCCCGTCGGCGCCCGGAGACCGGTCAGGGGCGATCGTCCTGCGCACCTCGGCGGGATCGCCGCCACGCGGGGGCGCCAGCCAGTCCACGATCCCGGTGACGCTGCGCGCGCTGGCCACCACGTCGATCAAGTTCAAGGGAACGCTGACCGGCGGCAACGGCCGGGGCCCGAACAACGGGCAGGCCGCCTACTACGAGATCAACGTCCGGCCTGGCACACCCGCTCTCAACACCACGATCACCGATAAGCGGTCCGACCCCATGTCGGCCGTGCTGGTCAGCCCCACCGGACTGGCCGAGTCGGCCGCCGACAATCTGCTGGTCCACACGTTCCCAGCCGGGCAGACGAAGGTGGTCCGATGGCCGGGCCTTAGGCTCCACGTCACCCGGCCGGGCGCCGGGAAGTGGACGCTGATCGTCGATTTCGTCAATCCCGTATCTGGCCAGGCGGCCGCCACTCCGTTCCAGGTGTCCATCGACGACCACGCCACCCGGGCTACCCAGACCGGGCTGCCGACCTCGGCGCGCACGAAATTGCCCGCCGGCAAGCCGGTCACCGCCGAGTTGAGGATCACCAACAACTCCCCGGCCTCGCAGCAGTACTTCGTTGACGCCAGACGCGCCGGTCACGTCTGGCTCACGCTCGCTCCGCAGGCAGCCTCGAAGCTATCGCTGCCGGATCTCAACGGCCATGTGCCTCTCTATCTTGTGCCAACGCAGACGACCCGCCTGTCGGCCAAGGTGACCTCGTCGGTGCGGAACTTCTTCGACCTGTCCTGGACCTTCGGCGACCCGGACATCATCTCCTCGACCGGCAAGACCTCGACCGCGACGTTCTCGGCGCCGAGCATTCCGGCCGGCGACTGGGTAGCGACGCCCTACCGGTTCGGCCCGGACGGCAATAGGCCATCGGTGCCGGTCCGAGCCCACGTCACCATGCGAGCCCTGACCGCTCCGCTTGACCCGACGGTCAGCTCACCGACCGGAGACTTGTGGCGGAAGAGCACCAACAAGAAGTACGCCGTATTTCCTCGGCTAGTTAAGGCCGGTCAGACGGTCACGATCCGAGTGCGCATCGACCCCAAGGGCGCTCCGGGCACGGTCGTGTCGGGGACGATCTATATCTCCGCCGTCTCGTTCGACCCGGGCTCCTTCGCCTACGACCCCGTATTCGGCGGCCTGGGCACCGAGAACTTCCTTCCGGCATTGACCAACCTGGCCGCATTCCACTACGCCTACACCATCGGGGCGCCGTGACCCGAGTCGCCTTCGTCGGCAGCGGCGACGCGTTCGGCAGCGGCGGCCGGCGCCAGACCTGCATCGGCCTGTCGGGCGATGACCAGTTCATGCTGGTGGACTGCGGCGCCACCAGCGTCCTCGGGCTCAAGGCTCTGGGATTGGATCCGAGCCTGGTGAGTGCCGTGGTGATCAGCCACCTGCACGGCGATCACTTCGGCGGGCTGCCGTTTCTCATCCTGGACGGCCAGTTCTCCGGCCGGACCCAGCCGTTGCTGGTAGCGGGTCCGCCGGGAACCCAGGACCGGCTGGTCCAGGCGATGGAGGTTCTGTTTCCCGGTTCGAGTCAGGTGCGGCGCAAGTTCCAGGTTGAGGTCCGCGAGCTCACGCCGGACGGGTCGCCTCAGCCGGTCGGTGCGGCGACGGTGCGCGGCTGGGAGGTCGAGCACGCCAGCGGCGCGCCGTCGCTGGCCGTGCGGGTCGAGCTTGGCGACGCGAGCTTCGGCTACTCGGGGGACACCCAGTGGACACCCGCTCTGGTCCACGCCGCCCGTGACACGGACCTCTTCGCCGCCGAGGCCTACACATTCAGCAAACCAGTCCGTTACCACCTGGATTACGCGACGCTAAGCGCGCACCGGGCAGAACTGGAAACCCGTCAGCTCATCCTCACGCACATGTCGAGCGACATGCTGAGTCACCTCGACGAGGCAGATCTGCCAGCGGCTCATGATGGTCTGTCAATTAATCTTTAGTCGAGGTAGCCATTAATACGCCGATACGTCAGTATTGATGCGAATAAAGGCACCGGGTGAGACGAGGGTCAGATGAGATACCGGCGCGCGCTGCTCAACGCACCAATAGCTGTCTCCGCCTTGTTGCTCGCGATTCCCGCGGCCGCACAGGCCGGCGGAATGGCCGTCCAGAGTCAGGTGCGCAGTGCACCGCGCGGCCTGCCGCCGCTGACCTCGGCGCTCGCGAAGGCGCTGTCGCGAAACGTGACGGACAAGGTGATCGTCGTGTTCAGGGACCAGCTGCGTGGTCTTCCCGACACCCCCGCCAACTCGGCCCGGCGGGGCGCCGCCGCTCGTGCCTCGCAAGTCGGCGTGCTGGCCGACCTCAAGGCAACGCATGCGGTTGGCGTGAAGAGCATCTCGCTGGTCAACGCCGTCGCGGCGACCGTGTCGGCCGGCGAGGCGAAGCGCCTGGCCGCCGATCCGGCCGTGGCCGAGGTGACCCCTGACCGCCCGATCCCGCTCGCGCCATCGGCTCCGCTGGTCAAGCCCGCCAAGGCGGCCGCTGGCCTGAAGCCGCTGCCGAATGCGTGCCCGACGAAGAACGCGGTGCAGCTTGATCCCGAGGCCATCGAGGCGATTCACGCCGCGACCCAGTCCGGCAAGGGTCCGTCGGCCCAGGCGCTCGGCTACACCGGCGCCGGTGTCAAGGTCGCCTATATCGCCGACGGCGCCGACCCGAATAACCCGGATTTCATCCGGGCTAATGGCAAGCACGTCTTTGTCGACAACCAGGACTTCAGCGGCACCGGTACGAGCGCGCCGACTGGTGGCGGCGAGGCCTTCCTGGACGCGAGTTCGATCGCGGCTCAGGGGCGTCACGTCTACAACGTGCAGGGCTATGGGGCCGGCTTGTCGGTTCCGTGCCGGATCCGGATTCTCGGCGTGGCGCCGGGCGCGAGCCTGGTGGGCCTGAATGTGTTCGGCTCGTCGAATGTCGCCTTCAACTCGGTGTTCCTGGAGGCGATCAACTACGCGGTGAGCACCGACCACGTCAACGTCATCAACGAGTCCTTCGGCAGCAACGTGTTCCCGGACACCGCCAGCCTGGACCTCACCAAGGAGGCCGACGACGCGGCCGTCAAGGCCGGGGTCACCGTGACGGTCTCCTCCGGCGATGCCGGCGTGACCAACACGATCGGCTCGCCCGCCACCGACCCGAACGTCATCTCGGTCGGTGCCTCAACCACCTACCGCGCCTACGCGCAGACCGGGATCGGCGGCATCGCCGCCCGCGGCGTCAAGGGCTGGATCGACAACAACATCAGCGGGCTCAGTTCGGCCGGCTTCAGCCAGACCGGTCGTACCGTAGACGTGGTCGCTCCCGGCGACCTGAACTGGGCGCTCTGCACGCCCAAGCCGAAGCTGTTCGGTTCGTGCACGAACTTCGCCAACAAGCCGGCGTCGGTGGAGCTGACTGGCGGCACCAGCGAGTCGGCGCCGCTGACCGCCGGAGTCGCCGCCCTGGTGATCCAGGCGTACCAGCAAGCGCATCATGGTCACCGGCCGACCCCGGCGGTGATCAAGCGGATCATCGTCTCCACCGCTCAGGACATCAGCGCTCCGGCCGAGCAGCAGGGCGCCGGCCTGGTCGACGCCTACGCGGCCGTGCTCGCGGCCAGGTCCTTCCCGGACCCGACTCAGGCGAAGGCCGGACACGCGGTTCTGGAAAGCTCGACCCAGTTCAATGCCGTTGATCCCGGCTCGACCGACGAGCGCTTCGCCGAGACCCTCACCAACGACGGTTCTGGCAGCGTCACGGTGAACCTGTCGAGCCGCGAGCTAGGTCCTGCCCTCATTGTTCGCACTCATACCTTGACCTTCACCAGGGACACGAACTACGAAGGGGTGACGGTGAAATTCAGGGTAGCTCCCGGGCAGGCCAGGCTGAATGTTGCCGTCGCACTGAAGGGCGCGGTCAACATCAGCCTGATCGCGCCCAACGGAGACCTGGCCGAGTACAACTTGCCCCAGGGCGTCGGTAACTACGGGGACGCCCAGGTGGCCAACCCTGCCGCCGGTAGTTGGTCCGCGCTCGTCACCGCTCAGCCGGTGGGCAATCCCGCCACGCTGTCGGCGTCGTTCATCGCGGAAACCTCGACCTGGCGAACGTTCGGCACGCTCTCCAAATCTTCGGTCACGCTGGCCCCGGGGGCGTCGAGCAGTTTCACCTTCACGCCGACCACCTCCCCGACCCCGGGCGATAATGCCGGGTCGATCGTGCTGACCAGCACGGCCAGCGAGCCGGCGTTCACCAAGGTGACCACGATCCCGGTCACGCTGCGGACCCTGCTGCCCGTGGACTCGTCGCTCGAGCCCACGCTGACCGGCGGCAACGGCCGCGGTGCCAACACCGGCCAGGCCTTCTATTACCAGATGAAGGTCGGTCCTGGGCTGCCGGAGCTTAACGCCGTGATCAGCAGCTTCGATTCGAGCAACACCCTGCTGGCCGAACTGGTGGACCCGGCCGGAGTTGCCGAGTCGACCGCGAACAACACGCTGTTCGAGACCAACTCGGTTGGCCGCTCAGAATTCGTGCCCACATCGGGCGCCGGGCTCCACGTCATGAAACCGGCCGCTGGCAGGTGGACGCTGATCATCGACTTCTACAACTCGGTGTCGGGGACGGCGGCACTCCAGCCGTTCAGTATCAACACCGACGACCTGGCACCGACCGCCACGGAAAACGGCCTGCCGACCTCGGCGGGCACTCAGCTTCCGGCCGGCACCGCGGCCCAGGCCAGCGTGACCGTGACCAACACTTCCTCGGTACCCGAGGCGTACTTCGTCGACGCCCGGCTCTGCGGGAGAATCCGGGGGGTCGTCCCCCCGGGCCGGCACTGCCGCACCTCGACCGTCAAGCTGGCGCCGCAAACGACCGGGAGCCTCAGCCTGCCCAATCTCGACGGGTTGGTCCCGACCTACCTGGTGCCGTCGCTGAGCAGCAAGCTGTCGGCCACCGTGACGGCACCAGCGGCGAACTTCTTCGACCTGTCCTATCCGTTCGGCGACCCGGACGTGATCTCCTCGACCGGCAAGAAATCGGCGCTGAGTTACTCAGGGCCTATCTCCGCCGGCGACTGGACCGTGACGCCGTTCCTCAAGGGCCCGGACGGTGCCAACGGCGCCAAGCCGGTCAACGCCAAGGTCGCGGTGACGGCCCGGATCGTGCCGATCGACCGTACGGTCAGCTCGCCGACCGGTGACCTGTGGTTCGACAGCACCGACCCGACCGCCGGCCTGGCGCCGTACGTCGTCCAGCCCCATCAGACCGTCACGATCCCGGTGACGATCATCCCGAACGGCCGGGTCGGGTCGGTCGCGCACGGCACGCTCTACCTGGCCGACGTGTGGTTCAACCCCGACCTGACCACCTACAACGGCCTATCCGGCGCCTTCCCCACCGCCAGCAACATCACGGCTTTCCCCTACACCTACACGATCGGCCCGTGACGCTCGCCGCAGATGCGGGCCCGTTTAGCAGCCTCCCGGCGGGTACGGCTGAAACCGGAAGGTGGCCGGATGGACAAGCTGGCGGCGATGGCGTGCCGCGCGCAGTTCGCGAGCGCCGGGTTGGTGTCCCTGTAGTCCCGCAGGTAGCCCAGGGCCTGGGACAGCACGCGCCCGCGTCCGCGGAGCCACGTCGCGTCGTCCACGTCCAGCGCCGCACGGAACTCGTCGCGGACGCATCCGGGCAGCAGGTACCACGCGGGGAACAGGTCGCACGCCGGATCGCCGGCACCGCACGTCTCGAAGTCGATCACCGCGGTCAGCCGGCCCTGCGCCGATACGAGCAAGTTGTTCGGCTTCAGGTCCGAGTGCACCCACACCTCGCGTCCGTCGTATGGCGCCGCGAGCGACTCCTCCCACGACGCCAGCGCCGCGCGAGTGTCGATCAGGCCGGCTAGCTCGCTGATCGCCTTCCGCGTCGCGGAGTCCATCGAGACCATCGAAGCTCGCGTCCGGCGCTCGCCCGGATACGCCGGCGGCCGGTCTGGCAGGTCGATCCGCCGGAACGCACCGACGAACGCCGCGAGGTCCGTCGCCAGCCCGCGTGGGTCGGCGAGCGCGTCGGGGGAGGGGTTCGTACCGGTGAGCCAGCGGTGGACGGACCACTCGCCCGGGAACGCGTCGGTGGGTGAGCCGATCGCCTCGACAGAAGGGATGGCTACAGGCAGGAACGGCGCGAGTGCCGCGAGTTTCGCCTGCTCCCGTCGGACTTCGTCGGTGCTCGCAGGCCGGAGCGGCAGCCGTACGGACAGGTCGGTGCCGAGGCGGTAGATCGCGTTCACCAATCCGCTGGAGCCGACCGGCTCCAGCGGCAACGCGGCCCACTGCGGGAACTGCGCGGACACCAGCTCGCGGACGAGCGGTGTGTCGATGTCGACCTGGTCGGCGTGGACCTTGCGGGGACTCACGATCCCATTCGATCGGGTCTGTCAAGTGGTATTTACAGTCCCTCCGTTTAGCAGCCTCCCGGCGGGTACGGCTGAAACCGGGAGGTGGCCGGATGGACAAGCTGGGCCTGGGATTGGTTGGCGTGGCGCTGAATGTGACGGGCAATTACCCTGGAGAGGCCGCTGAGCTCGAGGCGCTGGGATACTCGGCGATCTGGCTGCCCGGCGGCCAGATCGACGACCTCGGCCGGCTCGCGGACATTGTCCAGGCCACGGAAAAGGTCCGGGCCGGGGCGGCCATCATCTCAGCGGACGTGTACTCGCCGGACTCGGTCAGTCGGCTCTGGGCGGACCTTGAGCAGACCGCACCTGGCCGCCTGGTGGTCGGCCTGGGAGGGCCACAGCAACCGAAGTCACTTCCCGCGCTGAACCGCTACCTAGACCAGCTCGACCAGGCGGAACCGCCCCTGCCGGCCCGGCGGCGGCTGCTCGCCGCACTCGGTCCCCGCAAGCTCCGGCTTGCCCGCGACCGCTGCGCGGGAGCCATCCTGCTGCTGGTCACCCCCGAATACATAGCCGCAGCGCGGCAGACCCTCGGCGGGCACTGCTCGCTGGTAGTCGACCAGATGCTGGTGGCCGACACCGACCCGGTCCGGGCCAGGAACACGGCCCGCCGCCCGTTGCGGTTCCTGGCAAGTCTGCCCGGTTATGCCGCGAGCTTTACCCGGATGGGCTTCACCGGCACCGACGTCGCCGAACTCACCGACACGCTGGTCGACGACCTGATCATCTGGGGAGATGCCGACACCATCAGCGCGCGGATCCAGCAGCGCCTGCAAGCCGGTGCCGACCACGTCATCCTGCACGTGCTCAGCGAGGGCAGCCAGCCCGGCGGAGCCGAGGTCGCTCGGCACCTCGCCGGCCGGCTGCTCTCCCTTACTGACTAGTCGCCCTTGACGTTGACGATCTGGCGGAGGGTGTGGTCGATCTCGACCAGGTCCTTGGCGTCTTCCATGACCACGTCGATGTCCTTGTAGGCGGCCGGGATCTCGTCCAGGAAGGCGTCGGTGTGCCGCCACTCGATGCCCTTCATCGCGACCTCCAGCTCTTCCAGGCTGTACAGCTTCCTGGCCTTGGTCCGGCTGTGCTGGCGGCCGGCTCCGTGCGGGGAGGAGTTCAGCGCCAGGCGGTTGCCCTTGCCGGTCACCACGTAGGAGCGGGTTCCCATCGAACCTGGAATCAAGCCTGGAGTTCCAGCCGACGCGTCGATCGCGCCCTTGCGTGACAGCCAGACCTCCTTGCCGAAATGCGTTTCCTTAGCGGTGTAGTTGTGGTGCGTGTTCACCGTCTTCGTCGCCTGGACCGCTTCGCCGATCCACTCCTGCACGCAGTCGATGACACGGTGCATCATCTCCTCGCGGTTGAGCAGCGCGAAGTGCTGCGCCCAGCGCAGTTCCCTGATGTAGGACCAGAACTCGTCGGTTCCCTCGGCGAGATAGGCCAGGTCAGGGTCGGGCAGCACGATCCAGTACTTGGCCGCCAGTTCGCTCGCGACCTTGATGTGCCGCTGCGCGATCTTGTTACCGACTCCGCGCGAACCCGAGTGCAGGAAAAGCCAGACCTGATCGGCCTCATCGAGGCTGACCTCGATGAAGTGGTTGCCCGATCCGAGGGTTCCGAGCTGCAGCCGCCAGTTGGACGCGATCTTGTCCGCGCTGTCCGCGGCCTGGCGCCGCTCCAGCGCCTCGATCCGGCCCTGCGTCTCGCCATCGTAGACGGACGTGTTGTAGACGCCGGCCGACAACGGGACCGCGCGCTCGATCGCCTCCCGCAGCACAGAAAGGTCACCTTGACCGCGCACGTCCTCTGCGGTCAGCTGAGTACGGACGGCGATCATTCCGCAGCCGATGTCCACGCCGACGGCCGCCGGGATTATCGCTCGCAGGGTAGGTATTACGGAGCCAACCGTCGCGCCTTTACCAAGGTGCGCATC
>Ga0134128_10011932_pt1 | contig 10357 bp, 10 predicted proteins | sample KB31754_FD_96462 | JGI IMG/M metagenome (GOLD analysis project Ga0134128, IMG submission 96462) | Terrestrial soil microbial communities with excess Nitrogen fertilizer from Kellogg Biological Station, Michigan, USA - KB3-175-4 | ecosystem: Environmental > Terrestrial > Soil > Unclassified ...
CGCCGATCAGGGCGGTCATCGCCCCCTCGCCAACCGGCACTGCCGATTGCATGGCCCGGCCGCGCGTCTTCAAAAGCCGCGCCGTGTCCGCCAATGCGAATGCGCCTGCTGCCGCAAGTGCCGAATATTCGCCCAGCGAGTGGCCCGCGACCAGGCGCGCGGCGCGGCCCAAATCCATGCCCGCTTCCTTCTGCAACACGCGAATGATGGCGAGAGAGAAGGCCATGATCGCGGGTTGCGCGTTTTCGGTCAGGGTGAGATCGCTTTCCGGTCCCTCCCACAACAAACGCGACAGTTTCTGTGACAGCGCGTCGTCCACTTCCTGGAACACTTCGCGCGCGGGGATGAATGCGTCCGCCAAAGCCTTGCCCATGCCGACGGCCTGGCTGCCTTGTCCGGGGAACAGGAACGCGCGAGTCATGATGGGCGAGACAAATCAACTGGCCTTCGGCGAGTCAAGCTGCTGAGAGAAAAACGCGCGTCCGATCCAGAGCGTGGCAATTCCGGCGAACGCCAGCATCGCCGCGAGCAGGCTCATGCCCAGCGTGTAGGTGCCGGTGAGTTCTTTCAACCAGCCCATCAAGGTGGGACCGAAAAACCCGCCCAGATTGGAAAAGGAATTAAGCAGCGCCAGCCCGCCCGCCGCCGCCAACCCACGCAACATCTGCGTGGGAAAGGTCCAGAACACGGCCAGCGCGCCATAAATGCCCGAAGCGGCCACGCAGAAACTGATCATCACCAACAGCGGACCATTGAATAGCACTGCACCCAGAAGCCCCAGCGCCCCAGCGAAGCACGCCCCCGCCACATGCCAGGCACGCTCGCGCCTCCTGTCGCTTGAAATGCCCAGCGCCACCATCGCGATCATGCTGGCGACATAGGGCGCGGCCACCAGGAAACCGGTCTCGAGATTTGTGAAGCCCAGCGCCTTGATCATCTGCGGCATCCACAGGCCCATGCCGTACAAACCGATCACAATGGAAAAATCCGGCAGGATGAAGATCCAGATACGCTTGTCGGCGATCATTTCCCAGAAACCGTGGAGCGTGGCGGCTTTGTGATCGTCCTTGCGATCCGCCGCCAGCCGCTCCGCCAGAACCGTCTTTTCATCCGCGCTCAGCCACGGGGCATTGGCGGGGCGCTCCGGCAGCAACCACAGCACCGCCACGCCCAAAATCAACGACGGAATGCCCTCCAAGAGCAGCATCCATTGCCAGCCGTGCAATGCGCCGTTGAAGCCCAACAGCCATCCCGACAAAGGTCCGCCGATCACGCTGGCGGCCGGCACTGCCGCCAGGAACAGGGCGATGAACCGCGCCCGTGTCGCTTCAGGAAACCAATAGGTCATGTAAAGGATCATGCCGGGATAAAGGCCGGCTTCCGCCAGACCCAGAAGGAAGCGCAGCACATAAAAGGCAAACGCCGTCTTCACAAAGGCGGTGGCCATCGAGACCACGCCCCAAGAGAGCATGATCCGGCTCATCCAGACCCGTGCGCCCACTTTCTCCAGCATCAGGTTGGAGGGCACCTCGAACAGGAAATAGCCCAGGAAGAAGATGCCCGCGCCTAGTCCGAACACTTGGGGGGAAAAGCCCAGATCCTGGTTCATGGTGAGCGCCGCCAGGCTGATGTTCACTCGGTCCAGAAAACTCGCCACATACATCAGGGCCATCAGCGGGATCAGCCGTCTGGCCGCCCGCGCCAAAATGGCATCCGCCGCCCCCTGTGGTTCGCTCCCCATCCCCTTCAATTCCTTGATGTTTCGCCAGCCGGTGGCCATCCGGCCTATTTTTCCTTGTGTGGTCAAGGGCTTTGGCCTATATCGCCGGCCTTCAAACGGCCGCGGTCGCCGGACACCTCTTCCCGAGGCAGCGTGAGGTCACGCGGGTCCAGCGAGCCGAAGCGGCGATGGGTGGGTGTCCGCCCAGAACCGTTCCGCTGCCCAGGATAGGGACCGGACATGGCTCTTTACGAGCATCTCCTGATCGCGCGCCAGGATATCAGCGCGCAGGCGGTGGACGCACTCGCCACCCATCTCAAGACCATCGTCGAAGGCGAAGGCGGCAAGATCGAGAAGCAGGAATATTGGGGCCTGCGCGGGCTTGCCTATCGCATCAAGAAGAACCGCAAGGGACATTACGTCCTGCTCAACATCAACGCCCCCTCGGCGGCGGTGATCGAGCTGGAGCGCCAGCTCAAGATCAACGAAGACGTGCTGCGCTACATCACCGTCAAGGTGGACCAGTTCGACGTCTCGTCCAGCAAGCGCAACCGTGAAGACCGCCCTGAAAAGACCGAAGCCAGCGAGACCACCGCCACCGAGGAGACCGCACAATGAGCTATGGCGGAAATCGTGAAGGCGGCCGTGACCGGGATCGCGGCGGCGATCGTGACGGCGGACGCGGCCAGGGCGGCGACCGCGATGCCGCCCGCAGGCCCTTCTTCCGGCGCAAGAAGACCGATCCTTTCTCCGGCGCCAATGCGCCCAAGATCGACTACAAGGATGTGAAGCTGCTCCAGCGTTACATCTCCGAACGCGGCAAGATCGTGCCCTCGCGCATCACCGCGGTCTCGAACAAGAACCAGCGCCAGTTGGCGAACGCGATCAAGCGCGCGCGCTTCATGGCGCTGCTGCCCTATGTGGTGAAGTGACATGCAAGTGATCCTGCTCGAACGGGTAGAGAAGCTGGGCCAGATGGGCGACGAAGTCCGGGTCAAGGACGGCTTCGCCAGGAACTTCCTGCTTCCCAAGAAAAAGGCGCTGCGCGCCACCAAGGCCAACCGCGAGTTTTTCCAGACCCGCAAGGCCGAACTCGAGGCGCACAACCTGGAGCGCCGCAAGGACGCCGAAGCGGTGGCCAAGAAGCTGGACGGACAGGCCTTCATCCTGATCCGCCAGGCCGGCGACCGCGGCCAGCTTTACGGCTCGGTTTCGCCCCGCGACGTGGCGGTGGCGATGGAGCAGTCGGGCTTCAAGGTGGACCGCAACCAGGTGCAGATCAGCCAGGCGATCAAGGCGATCGGCCTATTCACCATTCCGGTGGTGCTGCATCCTGAAGTGCGAGTGAACGTGACCGTCAATGTCGCCCGCAGCGAGGACGAAGCCGAGCGCCAGGCGCGCGGCGAGAACGTGCTGGCCGAGCGTACCGAACAGGAAGAAGCCGTGGCGGCAGCCGAGGGGGTGTTCGAGGAAGGCGCCGGCCCCAAGCCCGAAGCGCCCAGCGAGGAAGAACCCGCGGAAGCCTGAAACCTCCGTTCTGAACGACAAAACCCGGCCCGAGGGGGCCGGGTTTTTCGTTCAAGCGCGTGTTTCCATTTGGCAATCTTGACCTTCCGCCGCCAAAAGCACATTGCGCGTCGCCCCCGGACAGGGCTAATTGGCGCAAATGCCCGTGAGAACGGGTCCCTTCCAGGCGAGGACTGGCGTTGAGTGACATCTTCCGCGAAGTCGAAGAAGACGTTCGCAAAGAAAAGCTGGAAAAATTCTGGAAAGCCTATGGCGATTACGTCATCGCCCTGGTGGCCCTGATCATTCTGGGCATCGCCGGCTTCGAATTCTGGCAGCGTTACCAGGCCAACCAGCGCGACAAGGCCGCCGTCGCATATATGGCGGCGCAGCGTATCAGCGATGCGAGGCAATCTGCCGGGGTCTTTGCCGACCTGGCCAAGACCGCGCCGGGGGGCTATCGCCTCTTGTCGCGGCTGGAGCAGGCCAACAGCATGCTGGCGGCGGGCCAGCGGGAAACCGCGGTCGCGCTCTACAAGGAGATCGCCGACGAGGACAAAGGCGGAATCGGCGCCGTGGCAAGGCTGCGCGCCGCCTGGGCGACGGCGGATACCACCAGCCGCACCGACCTTCAAAACCTGCTGGCGCCGTTTGAGACGGAATCCAGCGTCTGGAAGCCGATGGCAGACGAGGTCCTTGCCTACAGCGATTTCCGCAACCACGACACCGCCAAGGCGATGGCGGAGTTCGCCAAGCTGGCCAGCGACCCCACCACGCCGGGCGACCTCAAATCCCGTGCCCGCGCCATGGCCGCCTTCCTCCAACAGGGCGGCGACAAGAATACCGGCACCGTGCCGCAGATTGGACCTGCGGCCGGCCCGGCACACACGCCCCTGTCAGAGCTGGCCAAGCCCCTCACGGGAGCGCCCACCAAGCCATGACTTTGACCTCCAAGGGCCTGCGCCTTGGCTGTGCGCTCGCCGCTGTTTTGCTGGTGACCGGTTGCGACACGCTTCAGGACATGGGCGACACGGTGGGCGATTGGTTCGGACCGTCCACAAAGTCCAAACTCAAGGGCGAGCGGATTCCCTTGACCGCGCTGGATCAAGCGCTGAAGCCGGATGCCACGCTGCAAAACACGCCCGTGCTCCTGCCTCCGCCCTACCGCAACACCGAATGGCCGGAACCGGGCGGCTTCGCCTCGAACGCCATGTATCATCTGGAAGCCAGCGGACACTTACGCGAATTGTGGGATGCCGATGCCGGCAAAGGCTCGGACAGCAATTCCCGCCTCACCGCGTCGCCCGTGATCGGTGGCGGGCGCATCTTCACCTTGGACTCCGAGGCCCATGTCTATGCCTTCGATGCCAATACCGGCCAGGAAATATGGGACAAGCGGCTGGCGCCCAAGAACGGCACCGACATGCCTACCTTGTGGGGCCTTTTGGGCGAGCCCAACACCATCGAGCCGGTGTCCGGCATGGGTGGCGGCATCGCCTATGACGGAAGCAAAATCTTCGCCACCTCCGGTTTCGGCGTCCTGATCGCAATGGATGCGGCCACAGGCCGTGAAATCTGGCACCATGATATGGGCGTGCCCATCGTCAATGCGCCCGTGGTCAATGGCGGGCGGATCTTCTTTTCCACCAACGACAACCATTTCTATGCCCTGGCCGAAACCGACGGCCGCACGCTCTGGGACCAGCAAGGCGTTTCGGAATCGGCGGGCATCCTCGCCTCGACCAGCGCCGCCGTCTCGGGCCAATTCGTGATCGCGCCTTACACCTCGGGCGAGCTCTATGCGATGCGGGTGCAGAACGGACAGCAGGCCTGGAATGACGTGCTGTCCCATACGGGCGTGGTGACGGCGCTGTCCGAGCTGGACGACATCGCCGCTCGGCCCGTGATCGACCGCGACATGGTGTTCGCCATCAGCCATTCGGGCGTGATGGCGGCGATTTCGCTGTCCACGGGAGATCGCGCCTGGACGCGCGAGGTAGGCGGAACGCAGACGCCCTGGGCCGCCGGCGATTACGTTTATGTGGTGACGACCGATCAGCAGATTCTTTGCCTTACCCGCAAGGAAGGGCGGGTGCGCTGGGTTCACCAATTGCCGCAATTCGAGAACCCCGATGCCAAGACGCGTCCCATCAACTGGGCCGGCCCTGTCCTGGTCTCGAACAAACTGATCCTGGTGTCGTCGGACGGCTATGCCGAGGCCGTCTCGCCCTATAACGGCCAGATGCTGGGACGCGTGGAAATTCCCGGTGGCACCAACATCGCGCCGGTCGTGGCCAACGATACGCTTTACATCTACACCAATGACGGCGAACTGGTGGCATTGCGGTAAGGATGACGTGTCATGCCGCTCACTCTTGCCATTGTGGGCCGGCCCAATGTCGGCAAGTCCAGTCTCTTTAACCGCATCGCCGGGCGGCGGATCGCCATCGTTCATGACACGCCGGGCGTCACCCGCGACCGCAAGGTGGCGGACGCGGACTTTCACGGCCTTTCCCTTCGTTTGATCGACACCGCGGGATTCGAGGAATCCGGCAACGCCGAAAGCCTCAGCGCCCGCATGACCGGTCAGACCGTGGCGGCGATCGAGGAAGCCGATGCCGTGCTGTTCGTGATCGACGCCCGCGCCGGCATCACCGCGGGAGACGAGATCATCGCCCGCGCCCTGCACCGTGCCGGAAAAGCGGTGATCCTGGCGGCCAACAAATGCGAAGGCCGGATCGATCCCGCCGCTCTCGGCGGCGTGTTCGACCTTGGGTTTGGCGAACCGCTGAAACTTTCCGCCGAGCATGCGCTGGGCATGGAGAATTTGGCGGAAGCATTGGAATCGCTGGCGCCTCGTGCTCCGATTTCGGATGAGGCCGTGCCGGAAATGGATGAGAGCGAGGAACCGGGGAGCGACTTCGATTATCGCACCCGGCCGCTCAAGCTGGCCTTGGTGGGAAGGCCCAATGTTGGCAAGTCCAGCCTGTTCAACCAGTTGCTGGGCGAAGCGCGCTCCATCACCGGCCCCGAGGCGGGGCTTACCCGCGACGCCATCGCCGCGCCGTGGCGGATAGAAGAGCGCGAAGTCCTGCTCCATGACACCGCGGGCCTGCGAAAAAAGGCGCGCGTGGCGGGCGAGACGCTGGAGGAAATGTCGGTAGCGTCGGCGCTTGCCGCCATCCGCTTCGCCGATTGCGTGATCGTGATGCTGGACGCCACCCAGCCTTTCGAGAAGCAGGACCTCGCCATCGCCGACCTGATCGCGCGCGAGGGCCGCGCCATCGTCTTCGCCGTCAACAAATGGGACCTGAAAGAGAACAAGCAGGGCGCGATTTCCGAATTGCGGGAGATGCTGGACCGGCTGCTACCCCAGGTGGCGGGCGCGGAACTGGTGGCGATTTCGGCCAAGACCGGCCAGGGAATCGACCGCCTGCCTGCTGCCATTATGGCGGCCGACCAGGCCTGGAATACGCGCGTGCCCACCGCGGCGCTCAATCGTTTCCTGGAGACGGCGCTGATGCGCCATGCTCCGCCCGCCATCAAGGGCCGGCGGGTGCGCATCCGCTACATGACTGAGACCAAGACAAGGCCGCCCACCTTTGCCCTGTTCGGCAACCAGCTCGATCACCTGCCCGAGGATTATCAGCGTTATCTGGTGAACGGACTGCGCGAGAATTTCGACCTCAAGGGCATGCCCATCCGCCTTCTGATGCGCAATACGAAGAACCCTTACGATCCACGTTGATTTCGCCCATCTGTCCGCCAGCTTGAGCTTGGCGCTCCGGCTCGCGCCTACGCGCTGGGCAATCCCGCAGGCGGATGTTCGGCGAACTTGGCCGTTCGCCTCAATCCCCCGCCAGCGGGCAACGCCCGCGCGGGGAAAGAAATTCAGGGTCAAGATTTAAGGATTGCGTTTGAAGTTCACCAGCTCGCCGTGCTTTTCGGTCGTGGAAGAGAGCAACTCCACGATCAACGGCGCAAGTTCTTCCGGCCGCGGCAAGGTGGAAGGATCCTCGCCCGGCATCGCCTTGGCGCGCATCATGGTGCGCACCGGGCCGGGATTGAGCAGATTCACGCGCACATTGGTGCCCAAACATTCCTCGGCATAGGTGAAGGCCAGCGATTCCAACGCCGCCTTGCTCATGGCATAGCCGCCCCAGAAGGGTGTGTGCCGCCGGGCAGCGGCCGAACTCACGAACAGGGCGCGGCCCGAGTCGGACATTTTGAGCAAGGGATCGAGCGAGCGGATCAGCCGCCAATTGGCGGTGACGTTGAGCTCCACCAGCTCCTGGAACACTTTGGGCTCGAGATGGGTCAGCGGCGTGAGCACGCCCAGTGTGCCGGCATTGCCCAGAAGCGCGTCCAGCTTCTTCCAACGCTCGAAGATGGAGGCGCCCAGCCGGTCGATCGCCGCGAAATCCTTGAGGTTAAGCGGCACCAGGGTGGCGGTGCCGCCGGCTTTCTGGATGGCGTCGTCGGTTTCTTCCAGCCCGCCGACAGTACGAGCCACGCAGATCACATGCGCGCCTTCCGCGCCGAGCGCGATGGCGGCGGCGCGGCCGATGCCGCGGGATGCGCCGGTGACGAGCGCGATGCGCCCTTGGAGCTTCTGAGGCATCGGATCAGGCGACGTCGGCGAGCAGCGAAAGCTGGCGGTCGCGGGCGCCGCCGGAAATATCGGTGAGTTCGATCGGATATTCGCCCGAGAAGCAGGCGTCGCAGAAGCTGGGGGTCTTGGCGTCGCGGGCCGGCATCTCCATGGCGCGGTAAAGCCCATTCATGGTGATGAACGCCAGGCTGTCGGCACCAATGAAACGGCGCATGCCTTCCACATCCATGCGGTGGGCGAGAAGATCGTCGGTATTGGGCGTGTCCACGCCATAAAAGCAGGAATGGGTGGTGGGCGGACTGGCGACCCGGAAATGCACTTCGCTGGCGCCGGCGTCGCGGACCATCTCCACGATCTTTTTCGAGGTGGTGCCGCGCACGATGGAATCATCCACAAGCACGACTTTCTTGCCCTTGAGCTTGGCGCGGTTGGGATTGTGCTTGAGGCGCACGCCCAGATGGCGGATGCGGTCCGACGGCTCGATGAAAGTGCGGCCCACATAGTGGTTGCGGATGATGCCCAACTCGAAGGGCATCTGTGCCTCGTTGGCGAAGCCCAAGGCCGCGGGCACGCCGGAATCCGGCACCGGAATCACCATGTCGGCCACCACTGGCGCTTCCTGGGCCAGCACATTGCCGATGCGCTTCCTGGCCTCATAGACGTTGCGCCCTTCCATGGTGGAATCGGGACGGGCGAAATAGATGTATTCGAACACGCAGAAGCGGCTCTTTTGCGGGCGGAAGGGGAAATGGCTTTCGATGCCGTCCCTGGTGATCACCACCATTTCGCCCGGCTTGATGTCGCGCACGAATTCCGCGCCGATGATGTCGAGCGCGCAACTTTCCGAAGCCAGGATGGGCGCGCCTTCCAGCATGCCCAGAACCAGGGGACGCACGCCGAAGGGATCGCGCACGCCAATCAGCTTCTTGGAAGTGAGCGCCACCAGCGAATAGGCGCCTTCCACCTGGCGGAGCGCGTCGATCAGCTTGTCGACGATGCGCACACAGGCGCTTCGGGCCGCCAGATGGACGATGGTTTCGGTATCGGAGGTGGATTGGAAGATCGCGCCCTGCGCCACCAGTTCGGTGCGCAGCACATGGGCGTTGGTGAGATTGCCGTTATGGGCGACCGCGATGCCGCCGCCGGCGAGATCGGCGAAAATCGGCTGGATGTTGCGGACAACCGAGCCGCCGGTGGTGGAATAGCGGACATGGCCGACCGCAAAATTGCCCTTGAGATTGCGCGCGGCGTTGGAATTCCTTCCGAACGCGTCGCCCACCAGGCCCGGATGCCGCTCGGCGATGAATTGGCCATTGTCGTAAGTGACGATGCCGGCGGCTTCCTGGCCGCGATGTTGAAGGGCATGAAGCCCCAAGACGCTCAAGGCGCCGGCGTCGGCATGATTGAAGATACCGAACACGCCGCATTCCTCATGCAACGTATCCGCGTCCCACATATGGTCTTTCTGAAACTCCTGGCCGGTCATGGCTTGCCGCTTCCGCCGTTCCCCGTCGCCCTCTCCACGAGGCTCTCTAGCGCGCGGCGGTCCTTGGCGCCATAACCTTTCAGGCCCTGCGTGACTGATATGCCAGCAGATTTGTCAGGGTGTGGCATATGATCCTCAGGAACCTGGGTATTTTCCGCGGCATTTTCAACCTTAACGGGCTTTTCATTGCGCCGGATCAGGTCGCCCAATTCGTCGCGGGGGTGAACGGTGAAATCGGCATGACCATTTCCGGGAACCAGGGAGCGCAGCACCGACGCCGTTCTTTGCATCAGCGGCAAAGTGCGGGCATGGGTGAGTGAAGCGGGATGATCGTGCAGGGGCACGAAATAGCTGAACGCCATATAGGCCAATCCCACGGTCACCAATCCCCGCACCACGCCAAAGGCGATGCCCAGAACGCGATCGAGCGGACCAATCGCCGAGCTTCTGACGGAATTCGAAATCCTGCGGCTGAGGAAAGCCAGCGGCAAATACACGATCACGAACACCGACGAATCCGCTGCGATGATCGCCACCCATCTGGTGGCGAAATGCTGATGCATCCATGGAAAAAGCCAGGGCCCGAAATAAAGCGCGGCGAAGCCCGCCGCCACCAGGGCAAAGATCGCCAGGGTTTCGTGCAGGAAGCCGCGCATCGCGGCATAAAAGGTCGAGACCGCGAGAACCAGTCCGACCAGAATATCCACGAAGGTGAGATTCATGATTCTATTCTAGCATGTTTCACGCGAGGTTCCGGCGCGAAGGCCAGAAGATCGGCGACGCTGGTAATCTCCGTTAATTTCAGTCCCGCCCCTTCCACCTTGGCGCCTTTGGGGATGAAGGCCTGTTTGAAGCCCAGCTTGGCCGCCTCTTTGAGCCGCGCCTCGGCCTGGGGCACCGGACGGATGTCGCCGGAAAGCGAGATTTCGCCAAAAAAAGCGCTGTCCCGTGGCAGGGCACGGCCGCCGAAGGAGGAGATCAGGGCGGCGGCGGCGGCCAGGTCGCAAGCCGGCTCGGAGATTTTGAGCCCGCC
>Ga0134128_10011934_pt1 | contig 10356 bp, 7 predicted proteins | sample KB31754_FD_96462 | JGI IMG/M metagenome (GOLD analysis project Ga0134128, IMG submission 96462) | Terrestrial soil microbial communities with excess Nitrogen fertilizer from Kellogg Biological Station, Michigan, USA - KB3-175-4 | ecosystem: Environmental > Terrestrial > Soil > Unclassified ...
CAACCGCAAGCCGGCGGAGCTGCTCACCCTGTCAGGGATCAAACCGGGCGATCACGTGGTGGAGTTCGCCTCCTTCGGCCAGTATTTCACCTCTTTCCTCTCCGACATCGTCGGACCCAAGGGCAAGGTCTACATGTACGACCTGCCGTACACCGAAAAGCGTTCCGGGGCGGCCAGTCGCGCCTTCGTCGCTGCGCACCCGAACTGCACCTACGAGCTGGTCGACTACAACAAGCTCGAGCTGCCGCAGCACCTCGACATCGTCTTCAACGTTCTCTACTACCATGACCTGTCCATCAACGACATCGACGTGGCGAGCCTCAATGCCCGCATCTTCAAGGCTCTCAAGCCCGGCGGTATTTTCTTCGTCGTCGATCACAACGCAGCCCCCGGGTCGGGGCGGCGCGATACCAACAAGCTGCATCGGATCGATCCGGAGCTGATCAGGCAGGAAGTCACCGCGGCGGGATTCGAGCTGGTGGAGGAGAGCCACCTGCTCGCGCATCCGGAGGATGATCACACCAAGATGGTGTTCGCCCCGGGGCTGCGGGGCCTCACCGATCAGACGGTCTTCAAGTTCCGCAAGCCGAAGAAGTAGCGCCATTTCCGCGATGGGCCGGGGCCGCCTCGCGCTCCCGGCCGCCGGGGCGCTGGCACTGCCGGGACCGCTGGCGCCCCCTGGACGGCTGGCGCTCCCGGGCCGCCGGGGCTACCGCGGATACTGATCCTCACGTACCCACCACCCATGAATCTGGGGAGAGGCTTGCACGGGCAGCCGGACCGTGGCCATGGGCCCCTCGCCGAGGTGCTCGGCGTCGAAGATCAGCAGGTCCGAACGCAGCTGCTGATCCAGATGCCAGGCCACGCCCAGCAGATAGCCCTCACCCTCGCGGGCATGGATGCTTCTGGGAGCAAACAAAGGCTCGCCCAGTGACACGGTAGGCGGCGCCTTCCACAGCTCGTAGGCGCGCGTTTGATGATCGATGCGCGCGTAGCAGGCTGCCTTCCAGCGCACCGGATCGGCAGGGTCCGGACATCCCATGTACCCGTAGCGGTACGGCACGGTGTGATAACGATCGTCCTGCCGCGGCAGCGGCGCTATGAGCGGGAACAGCTTTTCCACGCCATAACCCTCGTTGCCGGCCTTCAGGCTCACCGACAGTCGATGCAGGTAGCTCGTGCCGGCGGCTGCGTCATAGGGCGCTCCGTCCTTGTTGGGAATCACGACGTACGGATTTCCCGCGGTGATTTCCCTGTCGAAGTACAGCCTGTCGCCGTCTTCGAAGGCCCCGAGCGTGTGGCTTCCGCCTCGCGGCGGGCCCTCGATCCAGCGCAGGTCCTTGCCATCTCCGTAGCGGCGCATGAATCCCAGATAGCTCTTCCTGTCCTTGTCCCACGACCAGTGAATGCCGCCACGACGCATCTGCTCGTGGTCGATGGCCAGCGGAATCAGGAAGAAGGCGATGTGATTCTCGGTCACCGCAAAATCATGCACGCTGCTCACGAAGGGCATCCTGACCTCGGCGCCCCATACCTTCCGGCCGCCGCGGTCGATTTCGAATACCGCGATCGCATCGCTGCCAAAGCCGCGGGCTTCGTAGCCGAAGGCGACGATGTTTCCCGTTCTCGAGCACACCTTCGGGTGCGCCGTGAAGGGTTGCTCACGCGGCAGCTGGCCGTCGAACGTATATACCGGTTCGAGCGTCTCCAGGGTGTTGAGATCGAGCGCGGAGGGCGCACTGTCCTCCTTCAGCGCGAGGAGCAGGTTCTTGTGTTGGATGACGTGAGTGTTGGCCGTGCTGCGACTGAGTCCCTTGACGCTTGGGTCGTCCAGGGAAGGGTTGCGATACATCGGCATCAGAGCCCGGCGCGCCCTGTCCTGCGCAAGGTAGCGCTCCGTTCTCACGTAGCGGGTGCGATAGTCGACGCGGCCGCCCCTGATCCGGAACAGCCGCACGTGCCCCTCACCGTCGAAGGGGATGTTTCCCGGCGCCAGGGGATACTGCGGATCCGGCCCAACCGCGTAGAACCCACCGCTCAGGCTCTCTGGAATCTTTCCGTCGATTTCACAGTCGCGTACGTCGACTTCGGCGCCCAGCGCAGCGTAAGTGGCGCCATAGGGAGCGATCTCGGTCATGGGCACCCACACGAATGCGATGGTCTCGCCGAAGTGAGTCGCCTGTTCCTCGTCATGCTGTTTCGTGTTTGACGGACCGCATGGTGGTGCGCATGATACTCTGCCGGCCGCGACCACGGCGTACGCGTTGGATCGCCGCACCTGATGCTCGGCAATGGGCTTGCCGGGCTCGACGAGCTCTCACCCGAGGACGACACCATGCCCGATAGCGATTCCGCCAGCGCCAATCAGCCACCGGGCTATGTTCCGCCAAAGGTCTGGGTCTGGGACAAGGAGAATGGCGGCCAGTTCTCGAGCATCAATCGTCCCGTCTCGGGCGCGACGCATCAGAAGGAACTGCCGGTCGGCAAGCACCCGCTGCAGCTGTATTCGCTGGGCACACCGAACGGCCAGAAGGTGACGATTCTGCTGGAGGAGCTGCTCGCCGCCGGCCACCGAGGCGCGGAGTACGATGCCTGGCTGATCAAGATCGGCGACGGGGAACAGTTCTCCAGCGGCTTCGTCGCGATCAATCCCAATTCCAAGATTCCCGCCATGCTCGACCGCTCGACGGAGCCGCCGACGCGGCTGTTCGAGAGCGGTTCGATCCTCTTTTATCTGGCGGAGAAGTTCGGCGCGTTCCTGCCCACCGAGCACTACAAGCGCGCGGCCACCATGAACTGGCTCATGTGGCAGATGGGGGCGGCGCCGTTCGTCGGCGGTGGATTCGGGCACTTCTACGCTTACGCGCCCTACAAGATCGAGTATGCGATCAACCGCTATGCCATGGAGACCAAGCGGCACCTGCACCTGCTCGATACGCACCTTGCCAACAACGAGTACATGATCGGCGATGAGTATACGATCGCCGACATCGCGATCTGGCCCTGGTACGGGGCGATCGTGCGCAGCGCCTACAACGCGCAGGAGTTCCTGTCCGCCGGCGAATACCGCAACCTCAATCGCTGGGTGGATCGGATCGCCAGCCGCCCGGCGGTGAAGCGGGGCCAGATCGTCAATCGAACCTTCGGCTCGGAAGGCCAGCTGCCCGAAAGGCACGATGCGAGCGATTTCGACAAGCTGGCGAAGAGCTAACGGCTGCTCGTCATCATCTCCTCGATCAACGGCACCGGCGCGCTTCCGAAGCTCAGGAACCGCTCGTGGAAGCGCTTCAGATCGAAGGCCGATCCCTGCTGCTTCTTCAGCCGCTCTCGGAAATCATAGATGGCCGAGTATCCTGCGAAGTACATATCCAGCTGAACGCTCGTCACCTTCACGCGGTGCCATTTCTCGCGAAACTCCTGTTCCCCCTGAAACGCGTCATGGACCAGCAGGCCGCGGGCTTGCTCCTCACTCATGCCGAGCACGTGTACGCCGTAGTCCAGGATCGTGTTGCATACCGAGCGCAGGTTCCACTTCGAGTAGATGAGCCACTGCTCGGCGCTCTCGTCACCGAAGCCTGACTCCATCATCATCCGCTCGCCATAGACGGCCCAACCTTCGATCGTCGCGCCGTTACCGAACACGCTCTTGATCAAGCTCGCGGACCGGTTGGCGTACATCAGCTGCACGTAATGGCCGGGCACCGTCTCGTGGATGACGAAGATCGGCAGCATCCAACGGTTGTATTCCCGCAGGAAGCTCTCGGCCTGCTCCGCGGTCAGCTCGCTGAACGGATCGATGTTGAAGTAGCTCTGGGCTCCGGGATTGTAGGGGCCCGGCGGGTCGAGACTGCCGCCGGCGACGCCCCGTTCGTACTGCGGTGTGTCGCGAACCAGCAGGGGTTTGCTGCGATCCACGTCCAGCAGTCCATGCTCGTTGACCCAGTCCTCGAGCTGCGGGATCAGCCGCTTCACCTCCGGAACGAAGTCCGCGGGCGTGGCGTGTTGCTTGGAGATCTCCCCGATCACTCGCGCGGTGAGCTCCTGGCGGTCGCCGGGTGGCGCCTCGTTGGGGAAATACTTTGGCCAAAGGAGCTGCGCCAGCAACCCCATGCGCTCGAGCAGGCGCTCCTTTTCCTGCTGCGCACGGTGATAGAGCGCGGCGGCGCTCTCGCCCGACTGGATCTGGTACGCGAACTCCTGCTCGTAGAGCTCGCGCCCGATGCGGAAGGAGCGAACCCGGCCCTCGCCGGCACCGAAATCCTGAGGTCCCGCCGGCTTCAGCGTTGCTGACATCTGCTTCTGCACGGACTCGAGCCAGCTCATATAGCCGCTGATTGCCGCGCGTGCGGCGGTGATGCGCCGATCGAAGACGCGGCGCTCGGCGGCGCTCAGGTGCGAGTCGCGAATCTGCTTCGTGAGGCTGTCCCCGAGAACTTCCAGGGCCCCTCGGTTCTGCTGGATCGCCAGGTCAACGTGTTCCGGCGTCGGGTCTTTGACATTGCGCTGCGCGGCTGCGTAGTAGTCCGGCACTTTCACCAGACGCCGCATCACGGTACGCAGGCGCTCGTCGAGAGGTGCGTAGTCCGTCGTCAGCAGCAGAGCAAACGCGTCGGCGACGTTGTAGACAGAGGGATTCCATTGCCAATCGCGCAGCTCGGTGATCTGCCAGCGGGTGCTTTTGAACAGATTGTCCAGCAGCACCCAGTCCGCTCGTACCGGCGGGCTCAGCTTCTTCGGGTCGATCTCCTGGAGTTGCCCGAGCCAACGCCGCACGTGCTCCAGCTCGTCCGCGCGTGCGCGCTCGTCGGGCACGCCGAGCCGATCGGCGCCCTTGTAGTAGCCATTCTCGATCGCAGAGTCCGGATACAGTCGCCACCAGTCGGAGAAGAATCGCTCGCCGAACCGACGCTGAAATGCGCCATCGGCGCTATTTGCCGAGGCGGCCGGATGCGCAGTCGCTCCGGCCGCAGGGGCAACGCCACTCGTGAGCAGGAGCAGGCCGAGGACGCAGCTGCAGGCTCGCAGCGCGGTCAGTGCTGATGAGCAGGTCATAAGTTATTATAAAAGAATGGCATCCGCCCGGGCACAGTTTCGGCCGGTGCGCGCCATTCAAGGGGGGGCTTCAAGACATGCGGCTCATGGCAATCGTTTCGGCCGTGCTGGTGACGGCGTGCGCCGCCGGCGCCGTCTCGGCGCAGAACCTCGTCATCTCCAATGCCCGCATTATCGTCGGCGATGGACAAGTGATCGAAAAGGGCTCGCTGGTCGTCAAGGACGGCAGGATTGCGTCCGTCACTGCGGGCTCCGCTTCAGCGACGGCGCGCGGCAGCGTACGGATCAACGGCGCGGGCATGACGGTGATGGCAGGTTTCATCGACGTGCACCGTCATCTGATCTATGGACCTCCCGAGCGGTATTTCGCGGAGCAGGCGGCCGATCGAATGCGCGAGCTGCTGGAGGCCGGATTCACCACCGTGCAGGCGGGCGGTGATGACAACACTGCGATCCTGGAATTGAAGCATCGAATCGAGCGCGGAGAGATCAAGGGGCCGCGCATCCTCGCCGCGGACCGGATCGTGACCGGTCGCTTGAACAGCGATGAGGAAGTGCGCAACGCCATCCGCGCGGCCAAGAGCGCCGGCTATGATTCCATCGCCGAAGTCATCTATCCCATGGCCCCTCCGCCGGCGCCACCGACGCAGAAGGAGACGCACAACCTCACCATCGCGCTGGAGGAGGCGGCGAAGGTCGGCATCCCTGTGCAGATCCACGCCGTCAGCCCCGCCAACATGGTGGCGGCCGTCTCCATAGGCGGGAAAAAGCTCATCCACACACCCCACTTCGACTGGGTCACGGAAGCGCAAGCCGACCAGGTGAAGGCCTCCGGAGCGATGGTGTCCTCCTGCACCGGCTTCGGCCCGCCGGTGTTCGACGTGTTCAATCATGACAACAAGCCCACGTTTCGTGACGGCAAGCCCTGGCCGCAGGGGATCATCAGCGACGAGGGACAGGGCCGCGAAGGCGGCTTTCTGCCGATCAACGGCCGCACGCTGTTCGATCACGGCGTCGTCTATGCCTACTGCACTGACACCAACTTCAATGCCACGGCGGCGTTGAACCAGGAGTTGAAGACCCTCAACGTGGCGTTCTCCCCGCTCGACATCATCAAGATCATGGGGCCGAATTCGGCCGAGTTCCTCGACCGGAGCGCGGACCTGGGCACGGTCCAGCCGGGCAAGATCGCCGACCTCGTGCTGCTGGGCGGGAATCCCCTGGTGGGATATTGGAATTTCATGACGACCGAGGTGGTCGTCAAAGGGGGAGTGATCGTCCTGGACAAGCGCGGGCAGCCCAACGCCGGCAAACCGATGGACAAGCCGCAGACATGATCGCGCGGCGGACCGCACACGGCTCGCCGCCAGAGCCCGGCGCTGCTTTCCAGACGGCGGCCCTTCGGTCCTGGAACGTGGAAAGTGCCGCCGTGGCGCAGTAGGATCTGGAGCATGGACAGCCCGCTTCATCGTGCCGGGTCGCGGGGGCTCCTGGGCGCAATCCTGCTCGGTTGCCTGGTTGCGCAGGGCCCTGCGTTAGCTACGGCGCGGCTGCAGAATTTTCAGTTGCCGGCGCGCATCCGCATCGCCGGTCAATACGAAGTCGTTTTCAAAACACCGGCCGAGCTGGCCGACCTCCAGTCACTGACCCCGGCGGCCCGGGCGTCGCGGTTGAAGTCCGCCGTTCTCCCGGAAACGCTGCCCATTTCCGATGACGACGTGCACGCGCTGGCAACGGCCATCGCCGCCAAGGTCGGGGGTCACAGCCTGATCATCTTCCCGGCGAGCAACGGCGAGGGCGCCCATTTCACGATGTCCGGAGTGAGCGAGGCCTCGATGCGGGCGCTCGCGGCGGATCCGAGGATCGATGTCATCGCGGCGGCGTCCTCCGAATTCCAGGACTCCTGCGAGGACTCGCGCTCCTAGCGCTCCGCGCTCTGCGCTGATCGCCGCGCAGATCGTGTTCGTCTTCATGCTGTTTGGCCTGCTGCAGGGCCTGGAGGCGAGCATGAGACTGGCGATCCGGCAATCGCACGCCGAACGGATGTTTGTCAGCAGCCGCTTGGGCAGCACCGATCTGCTTCCGGTGAGCCTCTGGAGGCAGCTGCAGAAAGTGCCGGGTGTCGCTCGAGTGGCGTTCGAATCCCAGCTGCCCTGCACCTACCGGGGTCCCAGACAATACGCGTGGGCTCTGGGCGTCGATCCGGCCTCCTACTTCGCGGTCTACTACGAGAACCGGACGACTGCGGCGCACCTGGCGGCATTCGAGCACACTCGCGCGGGGGCCCTGGTAGGAGCTGACATGGCGCACCGTTTCGGGTGGAAAGTGGGGCAGCATGTGACGCTGCAGTGCTTCGTGCCGCGGGCCAGCGGCACGCCGGACTGGGAATTCGATATCGTGGGGGAGTTTCAGGACATGGAACGTCCGGATTTCTCCGATCTCCTGCTCATCAACTATGACATCGGATGGCTCGCGCGCTCGATCTCGATCGCTGCGTTTGCGGCACTGGTTGTCGCAGTAGGAGCTCTGGCAATGCAGTCGATACGTGAACGGCGAGGTGAGCTTGCGGTCCTCAAGGTCATGGGCTTCACCGGGATGCAGGTGCAACTGCTCGTGCTGATGCAGTCGGCAGTTCTCTGGGTCTCGTCAGCTCTCGTTGGGTTGTGCGCGGCGGCGCTGGTGTTGCCGCGCGCACAGAGCCTCGTCGGTCAAAGTGTGGTCCCGTTGGCAGTGGTCGGCGCCGGATTGCTGTGTGCGCTCGCCCTCAGTGCCGTCAGCGCCTTCGTGCCCGCCTGGCAGGCTTCGCAACTGCAGCTCGTGGACGCGCTGGCAGAGCAGTAGGGGAGGGAACCGGAGATGCTGCGCCAGACGTGGCTGCTGTCGAGTTGGGCGCTGCAAAGCATTCCGGGCAGGCCCGGCCGGTACCCTCACCACGGTAGCCGCCACGGCCGTCGCCGTTGGCGTGCTGGTCGCATTGCTGTCCTTGGGCGAAGGCCTGCATGGCTGGGCGATGGGGGGTGCGCGAGCGGATCGTGCTGTGGTCTTGAGCCGCGGCGCTCCAAATCCCGGTGTGAGCGTCATTTCCCGCGACGCGCTTGGGAGAATCAGGTCGGTGACCGCCTGCGGATCCGCGGGGAGAGCTGGCTCATCGTCGGTGCGTTCGAGGACGCAAGCCGGCACTTCGATCAGGACCTGATCGCCGATGCCGAGACATTGCTCGGAGCGCTGGGACGCACTTCGTTCGAGCAAATAGTGGTCGTGATGAGCTCGCCCGCGGCTTTCGACAAGTTCCGGGAGAGTGTGGCGAGCAATCCGGCGCTGATGGCAGATGTTCACTCCGAGACCGCGGCCCGCGAGGAGAGTGTGGCGGAGCTGCGCGGATTCCTGGACTTCGTCAGCTACTTCATTGGAACGATATTGGCGGCGGCGGCCGTTTGTGCCGCGGCAAGCGGTCTGTACGCGGCAGTCGATGCACGGCGGCGCGAGCTCGCGACGCTCCGGGGAGTCGGATTCGGCGGCTTGCCGGTGGTCGCATCGGTTCTCGCGGAAGGGATGGTGTTGTCTGTGTGTGCCGCGGCAGCGAGCGCTGGCGATCAGCCTCATCGCAGGGGCGATACCAGGGATCCGCGCCTCCCGGATCTCCGTGGCGGCTGCGATGCGGCCGGGCTAGATCTCGCGTCCCTGCTGACAATCACTCACAAGTTGAAGGACCTGGTGTTGCTTGGTAGTCACACTACTAGGCCGGGAGGGAACATTTTCATTGGTGCGGTGCAACATCGACACGAAAAGCGCCAGACACGGCAAGTTGTATCTAGTTGGAGTTGACCGAGTTTCGCAAGCGGCATAGCTTTGGCGCTGCGATTGTTGGATTTTTGGTACGGCGGACCGCACACGCTGACCTGAAGGAGGAAACGGACAGGCGGAGGCAGCTTCCGCGTGGGTGTGACAAGAAATCAGCCTTGGGGGGATATCTCATGTCGAGTGGGCTCTTGAAGTTGATCGCGCCGCGAACTCCGGCGCTGTTCGTTGCTTCGACGCTGGCGGCATCCGCCGCCTTCGCACAGGCGCAGGCACCGGCCGCGCCCGCTGCCAGTAATACCGGCGGCCTCGAGGAGGTCACCGTCACCGCGCAGTACCAGCAGCAGAGTGTGCAATCGACGCCGCTCGCGATCACTGCTGTCAACGCCGAAGCGCTTGCCGCCCGCGGCCAGACCAGCGTAACCGAGATCGCGCGCGATGCGCCCAGCGTGCAGCTCAACCAGGAGGCCGGAGCATTCGGCCCGTCGATGAGCGCCTACATCCGCGGCATCGGCCAGTCGGACCTGGATCCGGCCCTGGAACCGGGCGTGGGCATCTACATCGATGATGTGTACTTCGGGACATTGACGGGCTCGCTGTTCGATCTGCTGGATCTGGACCGCGTCGAGGTGTTGCGCGGCCCGCAGGGAACCCTGGAAGGGATGAACTCCGAGGGCGGCGCCATCAAGCTGTTCTCGAAGAAGCCCGATTCCAACGAGAGCATGAGCTTCGATCTGCTGGCCGGCAGCCGCAATCACATCGAGCTGCGCGCCGGCACGAATTTCGCGATCGGCGACAACCTGTTCGTGCGGCTCTCCGGCGTGGGCAATCACCAGGAGGGCTACGTCACGCGCTACAACTTCGCGTGCGCCAATCCGAGCTTCACGGCGACAGACGTCAACGGTGTCACCGGCACCTACTCGGTGCTGCCCGGGTTCCCGACGCAGACCAGCAACTGTCAGATCGGCAAGGAGGGCGGTACCGGCTACGCCGGAGGCCGGGTGGCCGTTCGCTGGCTTCCGAGCGACAAGCTCGAATTCAACCTGATTGCCGACATGACCAATGAGAATCAGGAGTTCACGGCGGAAACCCTCGGTTACGCGGGTCCGGCTCCGCTGGTGCGCATCCCCGGCCCGGCGACGGGCTCGGCCACTTCGCCCGCGCTGTCGATCCCGACGACCAACGGCCACCTGTTGCCGTACAACGAGGCGATGGTTCCGCAGATCATTGCGCCGAACTTCTACGCAACCTACGCCAACTTCTGCATGCCCACGCCATCACCGGTCACTCCACCCGGGGGCATTCCCGGGCTGGGCGGCAACAACGGCCAGCAGGCGTACTGCGTCAATCCCAACATGACCGTCAACAACTGGGGCGTATCCCTGTCCTCGGACTGGGGTATCGCGGACAACCTGTCGTTGAAGAGCATCACCGCGATGCGCGGCTACTCGGCGACCTGGGTGCACGACAACGACGTCTCCATCTGGCCGCTGGATCTGGGTGCCG
>Ga0134128_10011936_pt1 | contig 10355 bp, 9 predicted proteins | sample KB31754_FD_96462 | JGI IMG/M metagenome (GOLD analysis project Ga0134128, IMG submission 96462) | Terrestrial soil microbial communities with excess Nitrogen fertilizer from Kellogg Biological Station, Michigan, USA - KB3-175-4 | ecosystem: Environmental > Terrestrial > Soil > Unclassified ...
CGATGATGATGAAGAAGTTCGGATACAAAGCGGGACTGGTGACAGGGCTGTTTCTGTACGCCGGCGGCACCTTTCTCTTCTGGCCGGCCGCCCTTGCCGGCAGATACAGCCTGTTTTTAGGCGCATTGTTCGTGATTGCCAGCGGTCTGGCATTTCTCGAGACGGGATCGAACTCGTTTATCGCGCAACTTGGCGATCCGGTCAGTTCGGAGCGCCGCCTCAACTTTTCGCAGGCCTTTAATCCGCTCGGCGCCATCTGCGGAGTCCTGGTCGGCACCGTGTTCATTTTCTCGGGCGTCGAATTGAAGCCGGATCAGGTCGCTTCCATGAAAGCGGCCGGCACGCTGAAGGATTATCTTCACCACGAAACCATGCGCGTCGTCGACCCGTATCTGGTGGTTGGCGTCGTGGTCTTCATCTGGGCTATTTTAATTATTCGCACCAAGTTCCCGACGCTGTCGGGCGAGGAACACGAGCCATCGGGAGAGGGGAAAGGACACTTCAGCGAATTGCTTCACTATCCTCATTTCCTGCAAGCCGTCGTGGCCCAGTTCTTCTACATCGGTGCGCAGGTAGGTACATGGAGTTTTTTCATTCAATACATTCAGCAGTACACGAATCAGAATGAAAAGATCGCCGGTTACCTGTTGACAGGAACGCTGGTCGCTTTCGGCGTAGGACGGTTCGCGTCTTCATACGTAATGAAGTTCTATCCGCCGAATAAGCTGATGGGACACTATAGCGTCATCAACGTCATCCTGGTCGCAATCGCCGTCTTATCCCCTGGCTGGATCGGAGTCTGGACCATCTTCCTCACGAGCTTTTTCATGTCACTTATGTTTCCGACGATTTTCGCACTTGGCCTGAAGGAGCTTGGACCGAATACCAAGATCGGCGGGTCCTTCATCGTTATGGCGATCATCGGTGGAGCGATCTTTACGCCAGTAATGGGCCTTGTATCCGAGGCAACGAAGAGCATGGCTATCGCGATGCTGATTCCGCTAGGCTGCTACATTTTCGTCGCGTATTACTCGTATTTTGGGTCGAAGGTGCGGATTCCGGTATCGCCCGCGGCTTGATAAATGAATCGGGCAATAGTCATGCGCCAGGCGGCGGACTCTGGGTTTGTGCCGGCGGCTTGTAATTTTTCGGAGGTTTCAGATGCTGCACGTAGGTCTGAATACCCTGAAGCTTCCCGGTGATGTCGTCGCGGTAGGTCTTCTTCGGCATGTATTGGATCTCTTCTTCCACTGCCTTCACGCGGTTGCCCGGATTCGGGTGGTCCGACATAAATTGAGCAATTTCTCCCTGACTTCCCTTGCTTTCCAATTTCTCAAAGAAGCGAGCCATTTCGATCGGGTTATAGCCGACATCGGCCATGATCTCCGCGCCATTATAGTCGGCCTGCGCTTCGGCATCGCGTGAATACTTCAGCAGGACGGAGTTCGCCCCCATATTGATGCCGAGCCTCCCGAGCGCCCCCAGAATGCCATTGCCCAGCGCCGCGCCCGCAATCGCGGCAGGCAGTTGAATAAACTGAGCCTTCGATGCCTGGTGCGTGCCGTGGCGAAGCACAATATGCGACATCTCGTGCGCCATCACTCCGGCCAGTTGCGCTTCATTATCGGCCGCCGTGATGGTCGCCGTATTGATGAACATGGGGCCGCCCGGCAGAGCGAACGCATTGATGCTCTTATCGTAGATCGCGTTAAACGTGAACGGCCATTTGCCTGCGTGCGGTGATTGGGCGAGTTTTTGGCCGATTAGCGTCAGATAGTCCGTGATGCGGCGATCCTGAATGACCGGCATCGTCTTCTCGACCTGCGCTTTTGCCTCCTGGCCCAATTGGATGTCCTGTTGCGTAGAGAAAAAATTGAAACCGGGCTTCAGTTCCTTGAGTTGCGCAAACAGCGTTCCTCCGCCGACAAGCAAAACGGCCAGCCATAAACGTTTTGGTCTCATCCCCGCTCCTACTTTCCCCATAATCCCAGATTGCTCTGGCAAATCGAGTGTTTCAAACAACTTCGTTATAATTCGAGCATGCTGAAGGCAACCGAGAAGATCTGGCACAACGGGCAATTGATTCGCTGGGACGAGGCCAAAATCCACGTTCTTTCCCATGTCGTCAGCTACGGAAGCTCGGTATTTGAGGGTCTTCGATGCTACGAAACCGCGAACGGCCCGGCAATTTTCCGCGCTCCGGAACACGCGCGGCGTCTACTGGATTCCGGCAGGATTTACCGGATGGAAATTCCGTATTCCATCGAGCAATTGACGCAGGCGATGGTGGAGACCATACGGGCGAACCAGTTGCGCTCCTGTTACATCCGGCCCATTGCAATACGGGGCTATGGGGATGTAGGCGTGCTGCCTTTTTCGAATCCGATCGAAACGTACATCGCCGTGTGGGAATGGGGCAAATATCTGGGCGAAGAAGCGCTCGCGCAAGGTGTGGACGTGTGCATTTCGTCGTGGACCCGCATTGCGCCGAATACGCTGCCGGCGCTGGCGAAGGCGGGCGCGAACTACATGAACTCGCAACTCATTCGCATGGAAGCCGCGAAGAACGGCTATGCCGAAGGGATCGCCCTCGATAACAACGGATTCGTTAGCGAGGGTTCGGGCGAAAACATTTTTGTGATTCGCGACGGCAAGGTGCACACTCCGCCTCTAGGCGCCTCGGTGCTGCCGGGAATTACGCGCGATTCCATCATCACGCTGGTCCGGCAATTGGGGCTTCCCCTCGTCGAGACGATCATCCCCAGGGAGATGCTTTATATTGCGGACGAAGTCTTCTTCTGCGGAACGGCCGCCGAGGTCACGCCCATTCGATCCGTGGATCGCGTACAGATTGGCGAGGGGCGGCGCGGGCCGATTACCGAACGCATCCAGCACCGGTTTTTTGAGATCGTCCAAGGCAAGGCGAAAGACGAGTTCGGTTGGCTGACACCGGTAAGTGGAGTGACAGAGCCGCAGCCGGTGGGCGCCTAAGCGGGCTGGGCTCTTTACAGCTTCGGCGGGTAAGTGGGTTTTGAAGCTGCGGTGCGGAGGTGCTACTTGCGGAACGGCCGCAACGCGGCGCGTCTTTGAACCAACGGCGAACGCGAAACCTGCAGCCACCTCCCCCGAGATTACCTGCCGACCCCGCGCTCGCGCTGGATCTGTAGTCTGTTGTAACAGGAACACCGGCCGGAGCCAAGCATTATAAAGCGGTTTTCAACACGTTTTATCTCGCTGAGAGACCGGCAGTTACCGGGTGCGTGCGTTGCGTAAGTTGTGAAAAAACCATTTAGAGGGGAAATGTTTTAGCTTTATGACCAAGATGCGCCAGGGGAAGTTGGCCGGCACGTCCGCGAATCATGAAATTCGCTTCAGCAACCTGATTGAGTCGGCTGATGAATTGATTGCATCGCCTGGTACGGACGAATATCTGGCGCCGGGATTTATCGATGTGCAAGTGAATGGCTTTGCGGGCGTCGATTACAACGACCCTGCCGCGTCAGCCGAGGAAATTGGGCGGTCGTTGCGCGTGATGTTTTCTACTGGCGTCACTCGATGTTTTCCCACTGTCATTACGGGCCCTTCTGAAATCATGGCCGGCGCGCTTCGCAACATGGCGAAGGCGAAGAGATCGTTCGAATCCGCGGGCATGGCCGAGGGGACCGCGATCGAAGCCTTTCACGTGGAAGGTCCGCACATTTCGCCCGATGACGGACCGCGCGGCGCCCATCCCAAAGGCTCCGTGCGACCGCCGGACATTGAGGAATTTAAGCGCTGGCAGGAAGCGGCGGACGGCCTGGTCCGGTTAGTGACGGTTTCGCCGGAATGGCCGCAGGCGCCGGCGTATGTCGAAGCCGTGACGCGCACAGGCGTGGTAGTGAGCGTAGGCCACACGAAGGCGACGAGCGAGCAAATAAGAGCAGCGGTGGATGCAGGCGCAACGATGTCCACGCACCTGGGGAACGGCGCGCACGCAACGCTTCACAAGACGAACAACTACATCTGGGATCAGATTGCGGAAGAACGCCTGTCGCCCAGTTTCATTCTGGATGGCATTCATATCCCCGCCCCGTTTTTTCGTTCAGCCGTTCGCGCAAAAGGCGTGGCGCACTCGGTGCTGGTGACGGACGCAGTGATGCCAGCCATGTGCAAGCCAGGCTACTATCAACTCGGCATCGAGGAAGTGGAATTGAAAGCCGATAACCGTGTGGTGCTGCGCAACCAGGATCGCCTCGCGGGTTCTTCGCTGCGCATGGATCGCGCCGTCGGCAACGCAGTCCGGATGGGCCGCCTTTCCCTGCTTGAAGCGCTCGCGATGGCGACCGTCAATCCGGCAAGGGTGTGCCGCGTGGCCGGGCGGCAGCGAGGCCTTACGCCCGGAGAAAAAGCGGATCTGGTGCGTTTTCGCTGGGATGAAGCCGCGAACGAACTGACAGTTGTTGAAACAATCGTCGCCGGCTCAACTGTCTATTCAGCGGAATAGAAGTTGTTTGAATTGGCGACCTGGCCGGTCTGAACGGCATCCAAATGCATGAAGACGTAAAATTGATTCGGAGAAACTAATGTCATTTACACTTCCACCACTCCCCTACCCTTCCGATGCGCTGGAGCCGCACATCGATAAAACCACGATGGAGATTCATCACGATAAGCACCACAACGCTTACGTGACGAACTTGAATAAGGCGCTGGACTCCGCGCCGGAACTATCCGGCAAGAGCCTGGAAGAATTACTGGCGAATAACTGCGCGATTGTGCCGGATGCGGTCAAAACGGCCGTTCGCAACAATGGCGGCGGCCATGCGAACCACTCGTTCTTCTGGCCGATCCTGGCCGGGAAAGCAGGCGGCGCGCCGACCGGAGACATTGCAAGCGTAATCAACTCGAATTTCGGCAGCTTCGATTCGTTCAAGGAAAAATTCAACTCAGCGGCCGCGGGGCGCTTCGGCTCAGGCTGGGCTTGGCTGCTGAAGAGCGGCAATGGCAAATTCGAGATTTCCTCGACGGCCAACCAGGACAGCCCGTTGATGGAAGGCAAGAAGCCCATCTTGGGTCTGGATGTTTGGGAGCACGCCTACTATCTGAAATATCAAAACCGCCGGCCCGAATATATTGCGGCTTGGTGGAACGTGGTGAATTGGAACGAAGTAAATAAACACCTGAAGTAGTTTCCCGGTGTAAACCGAAACCGGCGCTCTCGTATGAGGGCGCCTTTTTTGTTAGGAGCACACGTGATGCACTACGATCACAAAGAACTCGAAGCTGTGCCTCAAGCGGCGGAAGCCGCGTTTCAGTATTTGCTCGACACGTATGCCAGCGAAACGAACAAAGTGCTGGCGGTGTGGCGCTGCTTTAAAGATGCGGATCTCGATTACGAACCGCATGCCCGCTCTTCTACGGTCGCCGAGATATTCAAGCACCAGCTTCTCTCTGAACGCCGGTTCTTCGGGGAATTTCTTTCCACTCCGGAGCCCGCGCCCGCCGGCGTTCTGCCCGAACAACTGACCGTGGACGCGTATTGCCACAGATTCGTCGAACTGGCGGCGCAGAGGCTGGAGTTTCTCGCGAAACAATCGAGCGAATGGTGGCATGTGGTCGTTCCCTTCTTCGACGTGAAGCGTGAGCGCATCTGGGTCTTTTGGAGACGCGTTCTCCACACGGCGCACCATCGGACGCAACTGACGGTGTATCTGCGGTTGATGGACCGCCCGGTTCCGGCGGTGTACGGCCCCAGCGCCGATCAGAAATGGGAAGGCGCGGACCCGACGAATACGGTGGAAGCGGCGGGGAGGAAAATAGGCGGCTCCAGTATCTCCTCATAATGGAGCCACTCGCCTTGACAAGCTGTATTAGTTACGCCGCTAATTTTGATGTTATGGCGCTTTCTTCAGAAAGCCCTGGAACTCCCTACAGGCGCACGCCGCGGAGAAGCTGCGCGTTCACGGCCACAACGATCGTGCTCATCGACATCAGCACGGCGCCCACCGCGGGCGAAAGGAGCACGCCCCACGGCGCAAGCACGCCGGCCGCGAGGGGGATCGCGACGATGTTGTAGCCGGCTGCCCACCAGAGATTCTGCACCATCTTCCGGTAGCTGGCGCGAGAGAGATTGACGATGCGCGGCACATCGCGCGGATCGCTACGCACGAGAACGATGTCCCCCGCCTCGACGGCGACGTCGGTCCCAGCGCCGATCGCAATGCCTACGTCAGCGGTGACAAGCGCCGGGGCGTCGTTTACCCCATCGCCCACCATCGCCACGCGTTTGCCGGCTCGTTGCAATTTCTCGATGTTGGCCGCCTTGTCCTCCGGCAGCACCTGAGCGAGCACGGTATCAATGCCCAGGTCACGCGCGACCGCCTCCGCCACGGCGCGCGAATCGCCAGTCATCATCACCACCTCGATACCCGCGTCGTGCAGCCGCCGTACCGCTTCCGCCGATTCCGGGCGCACTGCGTCGGCGACCGCGAACGCAGCGAGCGTGCGGCTGCTCTCGACGAGGTAGACTACTCCTTGCCCGCGGGCGGCCGCTTCCTCAGAGAACTGCTGGAGTTCGGAAACGGGTGTCGCATCGAGGCTCGCGAGCAGGTTCGGACCACCTCCTGCAAGTTGCCGGCCATCCACGATAGCGCGAACGCCATGCCCTGGAACCGTCTGGAACGCTTCCGATGCAGGCGCCGTAAGCCCCCGTTCCACGGCGCTCTTCACAATGGCCCGCGCGACCGGGTGCTCGGCGTCGCGCTCCACGGCGGCCAAAAGCCGCAACGCCTCATCTTCGGATAGATCGCCCACGGCGCGCACCGCGACCACTCGATACTCGCCTAGCGTGAGCGTGCCCGTTTTGTCGAATACGACGGTCGTGAGATTGCGCGCCTTCTCGAGTCCGCGCCGATCGCGTACGAGCAGCCCGGAGGCCGCGCCGAGCGTCGTGGAAATCGCTAACACGAGCGGCACGGCCAAGCCCAGGGCGTGTGGGCAGGCGATGACGAGCACCGTGACGAGCCGCTCAATGGCCGTGGCGCCGCTCGCACCGATGAGCAGCCATGCGGCGAGTGTTACCACACCGGCGCCAAGCGCGATCCACGTGAGCCAAAACGCCGCACGATCGGCCAGGGCCTGCGCGCGCGAACGGGAATTCTGCGCCTGCGCCACCAGACGCATGATTCCAGCGAGCGCCGTCCCGTCGCCGGCGCCGGTGACTTCGACGCGGAGCGAGCCCGTACCGTTGATTGTGCCGGCGATGACCTTGGCGCCCTCCTGCTTCTCCACGGGCGCCGACTCGCCGGTGATGAGTGCTTCGTTCATCGCGCTCCGCCCCGAGAGCACGACGCCGTCGGCCGGAACGCCGGCGCCAGGCCGCACGAGGACGACATCCCCCTCGCGGAGCGCCGATATCGGCGCCTCTTGGATACTTTCGGCGCTTCCTTCGCCCGTCACCCGGAACGCCGTGCTCGGAAGCAGCTTTGCGATCTCGCCCAACGCGCCCTGCGCCTGCGAGATTGAGCGCATCTCTATCCAGTGACCGAGCAGCATGATCGTCACGAGCGTCGCCAGTTCCTCCCAGAGCGGCATACCGGGAAAGCCGAGGGCCACAGCCGCGCTGAACGCGAACGCGACGCAGACCGCGAGGGCGATCAACGTCATCATGCCGGGCAGGCGGTCCCGAATTTCGCGGGCTGCGCTCTTCAGGAAAGGCGTCCCGCCGTAGAGGAACACCGCCGTGCCGAACACTGCTGGAATCCAGGCGGAGCCCGCAAAGCGAGGCGCCGAGTAGCCGATTGCCCCTTGGAGCATGTGGCCCCACACGAGCGCCGGAAGAGTCAGCAGAAGCGATACCCAGAACTTGTCGCGGAACATGGCCACGCTGTGTCCGGCATGTTTGTCATGGCCGGCGTGGGACTCGCTCTCCAGGCCGCCATCCGGTACGTGCTGCGCATGCCCATGGCGTATAGCCGGCGTGTTTGCGGGCTCAAGCGCCATGCCGCACTTGGTGCATGTCCCTGGGCCGATTTGCCGGATTTCCTTATGCATCGGGCACATATACTCAACATCGGCCGGCCCTGACGATTCTGGCGTCGTGGATCTAAGCATGTCGAAACTGCTCTAGGAGGAGTTGTCGCGGAAGTAAAGTTTTGCCGTCGTGCCCGGCTGCATCGCCGCCCTGAACGGATCGGCAGCCAGTATGGCGACGTAAATAAGCGCAATCGATTGCAAATATCGTGATTGAGCTTCAGGGTTCAGATAACATCATGTTCTTTGCCTGTCTGAGCAACGAGCAGCACGATCAGGGTAAGTATCACAAGCCTTCGCGGATTTCGGGATCACGCAATCCGGTCGCAGTGGCAATCGCTTGAGGTAGTCCCAACTCTGGAACTACTAGGGCGATGAAGAGTCCGACGAAGATAGTAGCGATAGATCGCTTGTTTTGGCCTTCGCGGATCATTCATTCAGGTTACTCCGTAAAGTTGTTGCGAATGCGCTAATGAATGAGTGATAACCAGCCACTATCGCAACTGGGGTATCCCATCGGTTTGGCGCCATGCAGGAAAAGCCGTGCCATCTGGAAGTCGCTCCGGTAGCGTGCGCGGGAGATGCCGGCTTTGACGAAATCGTTCAATAGAACCGTTCCTGTTGCTGAGTCCTCTTGCCTCGTTGCCGACGAGCTTCGCCGGGATTCAGGTATCCGCGCCCTTGAAGTGTCCGCGCTGTGACTGCGGCCGCAACTCCGCTTCCTTTGCCGTGGCGGCTCGGTACCGGCGCTGCTTCGCCTCCATTTCTGTGTCGTGCACACATTGGGGTTGACGGTCAGAGCAAGTCGGGAACGGAGCGGTTTCACCTATGCTCCCGGCACAAACTTCGACGATCGACCAGAGCGGTTGTACGATGATTCAGACAAAAATGGGAAATGAACGCTCTGTTTGAATGCGTAGCTAGAAGGCCTTGCAACCTTGCCGCGAATCGCGGGGATCAGCACTGTTCATAGAGGCCGGTCTGGTCAACTTCCTGCCCGATTCTGCGGAGGGCGTCGAGCCGCTGCTCAGCGCGCTTATTCTCGTCGAGTAAGCGTCGGACGGCTTGTTCGATCAGTTCATCGGCGTTCCGATAGCGGCCGCTAGCGAGTTCTTGCTCCACTTGCTCATCCAGATCGGCCGGTAGAGTGACATCCATGCCTACCTCCCGAGTTCATTCTACGCTTTCAGCGACCCATGGGGCGGTGGCAGCATCGAGGTTAACGGTCAGAGCAACGCGGGAACGGAGTGACTTCACCTATTCTCTAGGGCGCCAGTCTCGGCAAGCGACGGAAGCTGCCCTGCCGTAATTCCGGCAGAACCTGAACGTTACGGACAAGCGGCGCCGGGCTTTTTATGGCCGGCCATGGAGTGAAGGTACTCGACAATCATCTGGATGTCCTTCTCCGGCAGGGAGTTAAAGTTGGGCATCTTGCTTCCAGATCGAATGCTGCCGGCATTCGCAATGAATCGGCTCAGGAGGCGCGGATTCCAGTATTCCGTTACGCTGCAAGGAGAATTCAGTTCCGGCCCGAACGTCCCTCCAACGCCGTTGATTGCATGGCATTTTAAGCAATGCGTGGCAAACAGATCATAGCCGGGCTTCGAGCTATCGGCATCCAGGCCAGCTAACGCCTCGGCTGAAGAGACCAGTTCGATGGCAACCATCTGATAGGGCCACGGGTATTCGTCGGTCTCACCTGGAGGCGAAAGCCAGACTAAGTAACTGGGCGCCAAAGTGGAGGAGGTTTCTCCCGCAGGCAACGGCTGCCAGTCTTCACCTTGCGGAGCATTTGCGTCGCGGATCGCGATCAACGCCTTGCCTGCCATCGCGCGGGCCAGGGGCATGATCGGAAGATACCCATCCTTACAGCGGAAGCGCACGTACAAGTCCGCTTCTGGATGACCGCCCCGGCCTAAATCCTTTAACACATCCCGCAGCCAGAAGCCCTGGTATCGCTGCTTCCGTTTATAGACAGGATCGTTCACCTCAGCCGAGGCTAGCGGATGCTGTTTGCGCATATGCGCGATCGATTCGTCATTGATCGGGACGACTGCCAACGGCGTTTCCGCCATGGCGGCACGCCATCCGAACGTCAGCAGGCAAATCGCGGCGATCCGGGCAATTCCACCCATATTTGATCTCCCCATTCGTGAGTCGGTTGAGTATAGCGCCTCGGGTTTCACAAACGCCGCGAGCCGATCTGGCAGGATGGCGCCGGGTTAGCGCGGCGTGGCTGATTCGATAAAGACCAACTCGGAGCTGTTCGGGATGGGCAAACTCAAAGCAAGGCCGGAGCCTAGAAGATCCCGGCCGGTTACCGATCGGTCCGGAGCACTCCCATC
>Ga0134128_10011940_pt1 | contig 10354 bp, 4 predicted proteins | sample KB31754_FD_96462 | JGI IMG/M metagenome (GOLD analysis project Ga0134128, IMG submission 96462) | Terrestrial soil microbial communities with excess Nitrogen fertilizer from Kellogg Biological Station, Michigan, USA - KB3-175-4 | ecosystem: Environmental > Terrestrial > Soil > Unclassified ...
CGAATATACGCGAGGCCGCCGAATACACCGTAAAAACGCTTAACTCGTGGGGCTTGGCGAATGTGCACGAGGAAACCTGGGGTCCATTTGGACGTGGCTGGTCGAACGAGGTGTTTGAAGCGAATGAAATTGCGCCGCGTGATTTTCCGCTCATCGCCTATCCCAAGGCATGGACGGCGGGAACAAATGGCGTCGTTACAGCAGACGCCATTTACGCGAAAATCGAAAAGGAAGATGATTTCGCGTTGTATCGCGGGAAACTCAGAGGCATGTTCGTTCTAACCTCGCCAATGCGAGCAGTAGACCCGCAATTCGATGCGCTGGGGCGTCGACTTACCGATCAAGAGCTGGCAAATATGGTTCAGCCGCGCCCGCCGCAACCACCTGACAAGGCCGCGCGTGACCGGCAACGCAAGCAGCTGGAATTTAATGCAAAGCTCATAAAATTTCTGACCGACGAAGGCGCCGCTGCATGGCTTGAACCTGCCCCGCACGACGGCGGCACGGTGACGGTGATGGCCGGCGGCTCGCGCGATCCCAAAGATCCGCTGGCGCTTCCACGTATCGCCGTGGACATCGAGCATTACGGGCGTATTTTCCGCACGCTGGAAAAAAATATTTCAGTGAAGCTGCGGATCAATATTGTAAACAAGTTTTACGATGACAATCTGGATTCATTCAACATCGTCGCGGAAATTCCGGGCACGGACAAGGCCGACGAAGTGGTCATGCTCGGCGCGCATTTCGATTCTTGGGCGAGCGGCACGGGCGCTACGGACAATGCCGCAGGCTCCGCCGTGATGATGGAAGCAATGCGAATTTTAAAAGCGAGCGGAGTGAAAATGCGGCGCACCGTGCGCCTCGCGCTGTGGACCGGCGAGGAAGAAGGACTGCTCGGCTCGCGCGCATACGTGAAAGAGCATTTCGCGGATCGAACTTCGATGACCATCAAGCCGGAGCATGCAAAACTTTCCGCCTATTTCAATGTGGACAATGGCACGGGGAAAATTCGCGGGATTTATTTACAGGACAACGAGGCCATGCGATCTATTTTTGAAAAATGGATGGAGCCGTTCAAGTCCGAGGGAATGACCGCCTTGTCGTCAAACGGTACGGGCGGGACCGATCACGTATCTTTTGACGAGGTTGGCTTGCCCGGCTTTCAATTTATCCAGGATCCGATTGAGTACGAAACGCGTACCCATCACACGAACATGGATGTTTATGAACGTATTCAGGCCGCAGACTTGAAGCAGATTTCAGTCATCGTGGCTACCTTCGTGGACATGACCGCAAATGCAGACCAGCTTCTTCCACGCAAACCATTGCCGAAACAATAAGTCGCGCCAGCGTCAGGTCAATTCAAAAGTTTTAACACAGAGGACGCAGAGAAAAGAGGAGTGCCACAGAGAGAAACTCTCGTCGCAAGGAATTTGGTTTCCTCATGTTTTTCTCTGTGCTCCCTGTGTTAAGTACTTGAATTTGTTTTTGTCTTTGCATTGCCCACAATCCACGCTGACTATTTGCTGGTCTTGCTCAGGCGGCGGTAATACTCGGCGACGGATTCCTCGTATCCTTGTGGCACGGTCTTTGTATCGCCGCTGCGCACCTGTCCGGCATCTTTGTCGTCCAGCTGGCGGCGCAACTGAAGTTCAAGTTTGTCAACATCCGCGAGCACTTGAGAATGGAGTTGCTCGACAAGTGCCGGATTGCCGGGGAAGCGGCTCGGGTCCAGGCGCTCCATTTCCTGGATCAGCTGCTGAACTTCTTTGGCGGATTCGGGATCATCGCGCACAGCCTGGCGGAGTTGATTCAAATCGCGCAGTGTATCCTCATAACCGCGCTGCGTCGGGATCGGAGAATTATCGGGCTGCACCGGCGGCCCTCCGCGCGGAGTATTGTTTCCCGTGTCTAAATTACCGTACACGGTGCCGTCGTTTCCGCCGCCATAATTTCCGTTGCGGTAGCCGTCGCCATACGTGCCGTCACCCATTCTTGCGCCAAATGCGCCACCGGGACCGCTGCCACGCTGGCCTGGCTGCTGACCGCCTTGGCCCTGCCCCTGCGCTTGTCCTTGTCCGCCGCCCTGTTGTCCCTGACCTTGCTGGCGTCCCTGTCCATCACGCGATAAGCCGCCAAGTTGGTTTCGCAGACGTTCGACGCGATTCAGCGCCGTTTCAATTCCTTGTTGTTGAGAATTATTTCCTGGCTGCGGCACTGCGCCCATCGCTTGCTGCGCGTCATGCAATCCCTTTTCGAGGCGCTGCATTCCTGCCGCAATTTCAGGCTCCATGCCATTGGCGTTGGGATCGATTCCGCGGCGCATCCAGTCCGCTCCGCGCTGCACGCGCGCGCGCAAATCCGATTGCTGCATGTCACCAAGGGCTTCACGCAATTTTGTGGACACGGCGCTCTGATTATTCGTTGCTAGTTCGCGCGCGGTATCTTGCAGATTTTTTTCCAGGCCGCCCAGATCGTTCGCCAGTTTTTCCCGGTCGTCGGCAAGTTTTCTGCGCTCTTGCGCGCCTACCTGCGATCCCACGCCCTGTCCAAACGCTTGTTGGATGCGGCCAGCCTGGTCACGTTCCTGCTGCGTGAGTCGGCTGGCTTCGTCGGCAAGCGAATCAACCTTGGAGGAGGATTGCTCGTGGCGCATGCTGCCGAGCAAATCCGTGGCTTCCTTCAGACGATCTGCGGCGCGGCGGGCTTCGGCTTCGCTCTGTTGCGGTGAGGTTGCGCGTCGCATATCGTCAGTTGCCTGGCGCAACCGATCCAGCGATTGCTGCACGCGCGGGTCGCCTGATTTTCCTGAGGAGCCAGACTGCCCAGCTGAACCCGATTGTCCCGAGGAAGCAGATTGCCCTGACGAACCCGACTGCCCGCCGGATCCCGATTGTCCCGAAGAACCCGTAGACGAATTTCCCTGGGAGTTTCCTTGCTGCGAACCCGATTGCGATCCTGAGTTGCTTTGGCCGTTATTGCGCGCCATCTGTTCCATCTGGCGCTGCAGCTCTTCCGCCTGGCGGCGCAGCATTTCCTGCTGCCAGCGCTGCTCGGAGCTTTGCGCGTTATTTTTCTGCTGCTGCGCAAGTTCTTCCTGGCGGCGGGCAAGCTGATCGAGCTTTTGCAACGCTTCGTCGATTTCTTTTTGCTGCTGACTTGCGGAGCCCGCGGTCTGCGCTGTTTCGTATTGATTTTTTTCCGTGTCCAATTCCAGATCGAACAGGCTCGCGAGGTCGCGCCCCGCGCCGCCGCCCGCTCCTCCGCCACCGCCCGAGCTGCCAAACGCCACCTGAATCTGGCGGAACGTCGCTTCCGCGCGCAGCAAATTCTGCAGGGCTTTCTGTTCGCTGGGCAGCGCTTCCTTCCACTTTTGTTGCTGCAATTGCTGTGCGGCTGGTCCCATCGCCGAGGCAGCCGCGTTCATGTCTTTCACAAAACTATTGAACTCTTCGTTTTCCTGCGAAAGCTCGCGGCTTTGCATGCGTCCGGCCAGCGATCTGGCCTGCTCACCGAGTTTCGCTTGTACGCCGGACAGAAATTTCGCAGCGTCGGCGGCTTCCTGTTGCGTGGCCTTCTTGTCACCTTGATGCTTCCAGGTTTCGGCGATGATTTCTTTTTCGCGCTGGGAGATGTCGTTCTGATCGCCCATTCCTCCGCCGCCACCACCTCCTCCGCCAGCGGCTTGTGCTTGAGAGAACTCGCGCTCGAACGGGTCGGCTTGGATAAAGGAAATATCCGTGCGCGATTCGGAGTGCGCATCTTTCGCAATCGCGTATAGGCTGACGACGTCGCCCGGCACTGCCTTGAAATTCTCCATCGAAAGTGTCGTGGAACCATCGGCCTGCTTCGCGCCTTTTTGCTTCAGCAGATCGATGGTTTGTTCCGGCCCGCCATTCACCGAGTAGTGGAGCGTCATCTCGGAGACGCCAAATTCATCATCGGCCTTTACCGCAACGGTCACTTCCTCAATGGGGCTCGCGCGATAGTCGTGGCCGGGGCGCGCGATGATCACATTCGGCGGCTCGGCCTTCCGTGCTTCAATAAAAAAGTCGTTCGACAGGCGCACGGGTTGCCCTTGATCGAGCGCGGCAACGTGATACACGCCGTCCTTTTCCATCCGGACGGTACCCTTATACACATTGCCTTCACCGGCCGTCAGCTTAATCTGCTGCTCGTCGTCCAGTACCAGGATGCCGTCGCGCATGGGCTTGTCGGTTTCCACTTCCAGATCGGCTTCCGTGCCCTCGACCGCGCGCAGATCGCCGCCGCGCTGCTCCGTAACATTTTGCAAATGCGTCCAGGAAGGGAAACGGTACGTCACGCGTACATTCTTCACGTTGGGCAGATCGAGCACGCGGATATTGAAGTGCTTCGAGTCGAGCGGGCCTGCTTCCACGTAATATTCGACGCTTTCCGGCAACCCACCGAACACAAATTGGAAGCCCGCCCCGCCCGGCTGCGGATGCATCGGGACCTGATCCCATTTGGAAGCGCTCTGGTAGCGCGCAAACAATCGAACGTTCTGCGATTGCAGGCCGATGAGCTGAGCCGTGACCATCAAATCGGAATTGCGCCGCACGGAAATATCGCCAGGCACAACTTGAATGTCGTAAAAGGGCGCGGAACCTCCGTGCGGCGTCGCCGCCCAGAGCAATGCCGCGCCGTGACCCATATAACCGGGTCCAGCGAGAATCAGCCACGCAAGCACGCAAAGCGAAACAGCGCCCACGCTGAGAAATGCCGCCAGCTTGCGGTCAGGAACTAACGATTTGGGCTCGGCGGCGCGCGCCACATCCAGTGTGTCGAGCGCCAGCAAATCAAGAAAAGGCTCGCGCGCTGCCGTGTCGCGCTCGGCAAAGGTTACAAGGCGCTCCTTAAATTGCGGGTACATATTTTCAGCATGGCGGGCGGCACGGCGCCGGTTGAGCGCAATCAGCGGCAATGCAATTCCGAATGCGATGGCGAAAACCAGCGCAAACAGAAGCGCGACGCGAGCACTTGTGATACTCCAGCGGGAAAAAGCAAATGCATTCGTGATCAGAACGAGAACGACGGTGGTGGCTAGGGCCACAGAAGTGAGGATTGCGCCGCCGCGAAACATGGCACCCAGGCGGAGCCGCCTCTCCAGTTGTTGTAGGTAGGAGTTCAGCTGGTCCCGAAGGCTCATAAATCCTCCTGCGGCTGGGAAGCCAGGTATCGGTCCGCGAGCAGGGATTCGGCGATGGCTGCGGCAAATACTAGAAGCATAATATACCACCACAAACGGTAGGGCTGCTTCTGTTCCTCCGCGGAGCCCGCGGCTGCGGCCTGCGAGGTTCCTGTGCCCGAATTCCCACGCCACAAGGCTAAGGTATCGTCCGGAATGACGGTGAGATTCGATTCGCGGCGGTCTGGATTTACCCCAATCACATCGCGGCGGCCGTTGGCTAGCTTCAGCTCGTAAAATCCGGCGCTCGTCAGCTGATAGGTTTGCGCGGAGGTCGAATCTTTCAGCGAGAGTGGCCGGCGTCCCTGCGGATCGATCACCTCTACACCTACGGTTTGTTCTTTCGAGCTGCGCAGCTCAAGAAATGAATCCACTACGCGCGCGCCGCTGCGCCGCTCCGTGCCGGACAGATAGAGAGCCGTTTGCTCGACAAAGGGAACGAAAATTGGGTGCAGCGGGAAATCGTTGGTTAGATTGTCGAGGCCGGAAGTGAAAAGCAAAACATGGCCTTCGCCGATATTCTTTTCGAGCAGCAGCGGCGTTCCGTCCGTCAAGTGAGCGACGACTCGCGCGTCGCCGGGATCGACACGAACCGCAAAATAAAATTTTACACCTGACCAGTGATCCGCATTTTCGACAGATGGATAAGAGGGATCCGCGTCGGCCACGTTTAGATAGCGATCGCTCGTGCGCGAGTAATCGCGCGAATCCAGGATATTGCCACCAAATACCGGGACACGCGCGCTATGCGCCGCCGATGCGCCCTCGACGATCCAGACGCTGCCGCCGCTTTGCACATATCGCGCCAGCGCGCTTTCAAAATTTGCCGGCACCGAAATTAAATCCGAAAGGACCACGAACGCATAATTCGAAAGCTGCTGATTTGCCGCCTCGCCCGCGCTCACCACGTCGAGCGCGAACGCGGATTCCGCCGCCGATCCGATGGCCGATTTGAAATAGAGTGGCGAACGCGAATCGCCAGCGTCGGCAACGAAAAGTGCGCGACGCGGATCGGTTCGATTCACGGCAAAAATGCTTGCGTCATCCGCCGGAAACGAATCCGCGGAATCGATTCGCACTTCGCAGCGCGTGAAACCGTACGGCACATCCAGCGATTGGAATTCCGCAGTGGCGCGGCCATTCGCCGGAACGTCCACAGTTTTGCTGGCGGCCGTCTTCCCATTCACGATGAGCGATACCGTGCGCGCTGCGGCTGGCGTGCCGAAGCCAGCGATCACGGCTCGCACGCGCGCTTTCTTCGGATCCCAGACCTGTCCCGGCGCGTTCACGCTTTCCACTGTCCAGTTTGGAGCGGAGTCCTTTGTCACGGAATGCAATACAAGTGAAACATTCGTCGGCAAGGCCAACTCCGAAAAATTTGCGGGCATCGCGGATTTTTGCATATCGCTGAAAAAATGCAGCTCAATGGGGGTGTGCACCGATTCCGCAAGCGACCGGACCGCGCGGGAAAGCTCTCCGTAGCTCGCGCGGGCATCGCCGGGCTGGATGCTGTCAACCGCGGTGCGCAGGGCGCCGGAATCGAGCGAAGGCTGCGTGAGAACCTGCACGCGGGAACCGAGCGACATCACTTGTGCGTGATCCGAAGGTGTTCGCGAAGAGAGCACGGACAGGGCGTCGGTCTTTGCATCCGCCAAACGCGTTCCGGCACGCATGCTGAAAGAATTATCGATCACGAGAAGCTGTAACTTGTCTGCGTTCATGTTCGCTGCCGTGCGATTGATAAACGGATTCGCGAATGCCAGCACAAGCAGCGCGAGGAGCAGCGCGAGCAACGAGAGCAAAAGCAAGTAACGCAGGCGACGATGCTTGATCGAGCTTTGCGTGCGCCGCTCAAAAAACATCAGCGAGCTGAATGGGCGCGGCGTGGTCGTATGCCGACGCAACAAGTGCACGTAGAATGGCACGCCAAGCGCCGCGATACCGGCCAAAAACCAGGGAGCCAGGAAGCCCATTCAGTCCCTCCCCTGGCGGATGGAAAGATATTCGCGTAACGCGTCATCCAACGACCGGTCGGTGACAAGCAAATGATAATCCATTCCCGCGCCGCGCACTTTATCGCGCAGCGATTCAATGTGCGCGTCAAATTTCTTGCGGTAATCGTCACGCACATATTCCGGCGTAATCTCGATCCGATCATCCGTTTCCAGATCGATCAAGGTCGATGGCTCGCGGATTTCCGGGTGAATTTCCTTGGGATCGAGAATGTGAAAGAGCACTACTTCGTTACCGTGAAAACGCAGCGGTTCAATGGTGCGCACGATGTGCTCGGGCGAATCGTAAAAATCGGAAATGAAGACTACGATGCCGCGGCGGCTCAGAAACTGCTGAAAATGATTTAAAGGTTTGGCGAAATCCGTATGCGCGTGCGGCTCGGCCTGCTCCAAGCCGCTGAGCAGCCGGTGTAGCTGTCCCTGTCGCATGGATGGGCGCACATAGTTGCGAATTTCGTCGTCGAAGACAATCAGGCCCGCCGCATCGCGCTGATTTTTAATCGCCAGATAAAATAAAGATGCGGCGGTGAAGCGCGCGTAATCCATCTTGCCGACGGAGTGCGAGGAAAACTTCATGGAATTACTCGCATCGAGCAGCACGGTGAGCATGCTATTGGTTTCGCCGCGGTACCGTTTCAGAAAAGCGCGCTCGGTGCGCGCAAAAACATTCCAGTCCACGTGGCGCAGATCGTCGCCAGGTGAGTAAGCTCGATATTCGGCAAACTCCTGGCTGAATCCGAAATCCGGCGAGCGGTGCAGGCCATTGACGAACCCATCCACCACAGTCTTCGCCACCAAATCCAAACCGGAAATTCCGGCGAGCACGGACGGATCGAGAAAGCGTTGCAGCATCCAGTCTTCTCCGCGTTTCTAATCGTGCGATTGGGGGCGGGCGACTTTTCAGCAGCCGTTATGGGAGGTGCTGTGGGTGCCCCATCCTTGCGGCTTTTGCAAGGGTGGGGATTTTCGTATCGTCCATCCCCACGTTCCCGGCATCACTCCCATCTAAACCCGCACCCTTTGAACAGCATAAAGGGTACGGCGCCCACCGAAATGTTCTCCGGCTTTATGCTTTCGATGGCGGCGGCATGTGTTCCAAAACGCGCCGCAAAATTTCATCCGAATCGATGCGGTCCGACTCGGCATGGAAATTTAAAAGGATACGGTGACGCAGCACGGGAATCGCCACGGCAAAAATATCTTCGTAGGCCACATGGTAGCGGCGATGCGCGAGCGCCCGCGCCTTCGAGGCGAGCACGATAAATTGCGCGGCGCGCACGCTCCCTCCGTAATTGACATATTTTTTTACGAAGTCCGGCGCGGAACCGCTGTTGTGCCTTGTCGCACGCACAAGGTTCACAACGTACTGCGCGAGAGACTCTCCGATCGGCACCATGCGCACGAGTTGCTGGAAATCGAGTATTTCCTCGGCGGAAGTAACCGTTTCCACTTTCGCCACTCGCGTGGTCGTCGTGAGGTCCACCACTTTTACTTCGTCCGCGGCGCTCAAATAATCGAGAACCGTGTTGAACAGGAAGCGGTCGAGTTGAGCTTCGGGAAGCGGATACGTGCCTTCCAGCTCGATGGGATTTTGCGTGGCAAGTACAAAAAAGGGCGCGGGCAACGTGTAATGATTGCCGCGCACCGTGCACGAAAGCTCTTGCATGGCTTCAAGCAGCGCCGATTGCGTTTTGGGCGGCGTGCGGTTGATTTCGTCCGCCAATACGATGTTTCCAAAAATGGGGCCAGGCACAAACGTCCAGCGGCGGTGCCCCGTCGTCGGATCTTCTTCGATGATGTCCGTGCCGGTAATGTCCGAGGGCATCAAATCCGGCGTGAACTGGATGCGTTTGAATTCGAGGCCAAGGGTCTGCGCGATGGTGCGGACCATCAGCGTCTTGGCCGTCCCGGGTAAGCCGGTGATCAGGCAATGGCCGCCGACAAAAAGAGAAATCAGGATTTGGTCCAGCACTTCTTCCTGCCCGACGATCACCTGCCGGACCTGGTCGAGAATGTTGTCGCGCACGGCCTGAAAACGTTCAATGCGTTTTTTCAGGTCCGCGGAATCCGAATCGAGCTGTGCGATGGAGGCCATTTTTCATTTCCCTTCGTTGGAATCCTTCAGCTGCAAAAGTAATTTCTGAGCCGGACGATAATCGGGCGCCGCTTCAAGCGATGCGAGGAGGTGGTCCTCGGCTTTGTCTTTTTCTCCAGCAGCGAAATAGGCGCGCGCCGCGTTGAATTGGGCGGAAGCCTTGTCGATGGGACTCATGGCGATTACCGCATTGTATTCGCGAATCGCGCCATGAAAATTATTTTGCGCAAACCATAAATCACCGAGGTGCCGGTGTAACTGCTCGTCCACCGGATAAACATAATTGAGGCGCTCGAGCGTCGCGGCCGCGTCCGCAGGTTTTCCGATTTCCTCTTCAAGCGAAGCTAATTGTTTTAGTGCCGGCGGATTGTGCCCGCCAATTTTTTCGTACGCCGTAAGAATCGCGATGGCTGCCGGCTTATCGCCCTTGGCGATGTCGGCCTGCGCCATGAACTCGTAAGGATTCGCGGGATAAACGTAGTCGGGGTACAAGCTGCGGGCTTCTTCGCCCTCTTTCAAAACCACATCGTAATTCTTGTTTTTCGCTTGCGCCGCAACGTCCTTCAACTTCTCGCGCCACGCGTCGAAATTCGCCACGGTCTTTCCCACATCCATATTCAGCCAATCGAGAAATTGCTTGTCGAATTCTTCGGGAGCCATTCCCAGGTCCGCGCGAATCACGTCGGGCGTGGTCTTGTGAGCGGCATACGAGTGCACCATGTCCAGCAATTTGTCCGGGCCCCAGCGCTCCTTGATGTAATCGCAAATACGCCCCGCCTGGTAGTAGGACACGATCACTTGATTTGGATATTCGGGGCGGATAAATCCGCGATCGAGTTCGGCGACAGGCAAAAGTTTTTTATCGCGAATGGCCGCCACCACATCGGGCGTGATGCGGTCGCCCCACTCGGGTGAAGCTTCTGTTTCTTCGTGCACTGCAAGCCCTTCGGTAAACCATCGCGGCACGCGAAAATTCGTCGCGGTGAGAATGTACACGTGGCTCATCTCATGCCACAGCGTGCTGCCCCAGTGGAACTC
>Ga0134128_10011942_pt1 | contig 10353 bp, 8 predicted proteins | sample KB31754_FD_96462 | JGI IMG/M metagenome (GOLD analysis project Ga0134128, IMG submission 96462) | Terrestrial soil microbial communities with excess Nitrogen fertilizer from Kellogg Biological Station, Michigan, USA - KB3-175-4 | ecosystem: Environmental > Terrestrial > Soil > Unclassified ...
CCGCGTGAAGGTCGCCGGCCCGTTGTTTGAGTGTATCGAGGGTGTCGGCGTGCGTGTCGCGTAATTCGGTGATGGAATCCGACACCGTCCTGGTGAGTTTCTCAGCGCCGGTCTTGATCGTGGTGGGCGCCTCCCGCGCCGCGGCCGATGCGGTTGACGACACCCATTGAACCGCCCCTCGAAACTTGTCGATCGATTGGTCCACTTTGTCGAATTCGTCGCGAGCCTCCATCCCCAACAGGTGGGCTTGCAGCCTCAGTTCATCCCGCTTCTGTTCTAAGGAGCCCAGCCATTTCTTGATATCGTCAACAGTCAATGCCATGTTCGTGTCCTCCATTCGAGATGAACGTCGTTCACCGCCTTTCTGTTCTATCCAATACATCAGGACGGACGATCTGTGCAACTCTCTCCATCGCGCGGCTCCGATTTTTCGGATGATCCTCACAATCGGTCTTCCCAGGAAGCCATTCCATTGTTGCGACGCCGAGAAGTCGGTTCGAGAACTCATTACGCCGGACTCATCGTGGGACACACTCGCCTTGTTCGGCTCTTCCATCACGAGGCCCCTGCGCCGTTTTCTGAATACTGTGCGCGATACTGATCCCGAGCGCATCAATGGCTTTTCGATAGGCAAGGATGGCGTGACTGAGACTCCGGTCGTCCGATTCCGTTTGATAGGCCGAGCGGCAGACGAAGTCTGCGCTGCCGTCGATCGAGCGGACCACCCAGACTGCTTGCATGATCGTCCCATGCCCTGGAGCCACCTTGAACGACTCGACACTGAGGGTGATGCGGTAGGTCTTGCCTTTGGCCGACCCCGCATGAGGGACGGGCGTGTGATAGATATCGATCATCCCGAGCTGGTGTCTCACCTTCTCGCCGATGGACCGGCGAATCTCGCTTTTGAGCGCCGCCGCCCATCGATCTTCTTCCAGAATGCGTACTCGGCCGGCCTCGTCGTACAGTACGACCTGAGGACGGTCGAGTAATTCCGGCAGGGATACAGGCAAGATTTCTACGAAGTCGTTCCTGATCGGCGCATCCTCTGTCCCGTCCGGCATCGAATCGGAGAGAGTGTAGAACCGCTCCTGGGTCGCACGGGCACATCCCGAGGCACTCAGGACCATTCCAAGAATGAGCAGGACAACAGCTCGTTGAGTCGGTGTGTTCACGTCAACCCCACTCCCTATACTCCCTATTTTCCTCGAAGTAAGGACTCAGGATGGCGCTCGAGATAATCGGCCAAGACCCGCAACGATTGGGCTGCACGGGTCAATTCTTGCACGGCTTGCCGCGCATCATGCACAAGCGGCGCATCTTGCGATAAGGTATGCTGAGCCGCGGTGAACGATTTGCGCGCTTCGGCGAGCGCCGATTTGGCTTCCGGCGTCACCTCATTGACTTGCCTGAACAGTTTTTCCGCATTTCCCAGCATGCTCTTCAACCCGATCAGGCTTTTGTCGAGATTCACGGCGATGCTGTCGAACGGAACCTTGTTCAGCTTTTGGGCAATCTCGGCCAATTGAGACTGCAGGTCTTCAATTCCGCTGACGACCGTAGGTATCTCGCGAGGCGTTCTGTTTGGATCAAGCAGAACCGGCAACGCGTGCGGGAAAAAGTCGAGCGCGACATAGAGTTGACCGGCCAAAAAATTTCCCGTTCGCAGTTGGGAGCGAAAGCCGCGGTGGACCATCGCTTCAAACAACGACGTTCTCATTGTCGGCTCGCCCCTGAGAATCGTCTCACGATACCGTTCGCCGAGACGCTCAAGGTAGATTTCAATGGTGACCGGCATCCGGAATTCCCTTGTCTCCGGGTCGAACTCGACGCCGATCGATTTCACCTCGCCGAGCTGCAGGCCACGAAAATCGACCGGCGCGCCAGGACTCAGACCCCGGACGGACTGGTCAAAATACAGGACGGCCGATTCCGCCTTCTCGTTCTGCCGTTTCATGGCCTGTTCTTGGTCTACCGCCAGAACGTAGGCCGCGCCTTCTTCCGCCGGAGCCGTTGTCGGACTGTCAGGCGGCGCGTCGAAAGCGATCCCGCCAAGCAGCAGCGAGGCCAGCGACGAGGTCCTCACCTTGACGCCGTTCGCATCCAACCTGACATCCACACCACCCGCATGCCAGAAGCGCGTCTCGGATGTCACAAAACGGTCATAGGGAGTCTGCACAAAAATCTTCAGGGTCACGCCTCTCCCGTCTTGATCCAGATCAAACGCGACCACTTGACCCACCTGAACATGGCGATAGTAGACAGGGGAGGCAATGTCCAAGGATCCTCCATCGTCCGCGTGGATGGTGAACTGGCGTCCGACCAGATCCGCTGTTATAATCGGGGGCGCCTCAAGTCCGATAAACTCTTCCTGCTTTTCAGACGATTGCCCCGGGTCGGCTCCGATATAGGAGCCTGACAAGAGCGTGCCCAGCCCTGACACACCACTCGCAGCCACCCTGGGCTTGACGATCCAAAAGCGGGTGTCCGAAACTGCGAATCGTTCCGTGTCTTTCACCAACTCCAGATGGATCAGGACATGTCTCAGATCCTTGCTCAAGGTGATCGCCTTGACCTCGCCGATATCCACGTCCTTGTATTTCACCTTGGTTTTTCCAGCCTCGAGACCTTCCGCCGTCTGGAAGCGAATCGTGATGGTCGGTCCCCATTCCAACACCAGGGTGACAATGAGCGACAGACCGATCAGAGCGGCGAGAATCGGAACCGCCCATACCAATGAGGGGGCCCACCGCGTTGCCTTCACCATGATCGGATCAGGAATGTCGAGCAGCTTATCGTGATTTTCCGAAGTCATGGCTGGTCTCGACAGGATCCCAGATCAGTCGGGGATCAAAACTTTTTGACGCCAGCATCGTGAGGACCACGACCGCTCCGAACGCCGCGGCGCCGGGACCGGCGTAGATCGTCGCAATCGACCGGATATGGACGAGCGCGACCACAATGGCCACCACAAAGACATCGAGCATCGACCAGCGGCCGATCCGTTCAATAAGACGGTAGAGTTTTGCGCGCTGCTGAGGACGCCAGCGCGAGCGCCGCTGTGCTGTGATGGTCAAGAGGGCAAGCGCGATGCCTTTCACTATCGGGATCATCACGCTCGCGGCAAAGACGACTGCGGCGATGAACGGCGACCCAGTGGTCCAGAACAGCACGACCCCGCTCATGATGGTATCCTGCTGCGCGCCGAATACGGTACGAGTCTCGGTCACCGGCAGTACGTTTGCGGGGATGTAGAGGATCAAGGCCGCAATGAGGAAGGCCCAGGTTCTGCCGATACTGTCCCGTTTACGGAACCGGGCCGCGCCGAAACAACGCGGGCATCGTGTCTGAAGGGTGGATCGGACGCGCCGACACAGCGCCCCACACGTGCGGCACACCATGAGCCCCTGGTCGGCCGCGGTCATCATGCAGGACTCCCTGCGAGCTCTTCCGCGAGATCCCAAAGATGGCGCGGGTCAAACATCAGAATGGCGGCAAGCAACAGCGTGAGCGCCGCAAAAGCCCACAAGGCCACGCCGGGCAGAATACTGGCTGTACTCGACAGTTTCACGAGTGACACGAGCACGCCCAACAGAAACACCTCAATCATCCCCCACGGCCGTATGGTCTGCATGACACGTGCGAAGAAGTGGAACCGGGCCGGAAGTCGGCCTTGCCTCAGAGGAATGAACAGGTAGAGGCGTATCATCAATTCCGTAAGTGGGAAGAGGATCGTCGTCGCCGACACAAGCCCGGATATGATCGGCCTCCCTTCGCGGCAGAGCGTCACAATCGCCCCAAAGAGCGTCGATCCATTGCGTGCTCCTTTCATTTCGAGGGTCACGATGGGGAATGCGTTCGCTATCACAAACACCATGAGGCTGCCGAGCGTCAACGCCAGAACCGTATCGATGTGAAATGTTCGGGAGCGGAATAACTCCGCGCCGCATCTGGTACAATGCGCGACACATCCGGCGTTCAAAACTATCCGTCGGTGGAGGACATCGCATTCTTCGCATGCAATCAGTCGGTGCGTCATGTCCCTACATATGAGAGAGGTTGGCAGAGATGGCCTCGGCGCCGGAGATCCGGCGTCCGCGACGTTAGTCATTCCCCACTTTCAAAGCTTCGGCGCCCCGTTGTTCCCGACTGAGGTCGCTGGGCGACCATCCGCCGCCCAAGGCCTTGTACAGCTGGACCACCGATGTCAGATAGAGGCGGCGAGTCGTCGCGAGCGCCAATTCCGCGTCGAACAGATTCCGCTGTGCAATCAGCACATCCAAATAGTTCGCGAGGCCTCCCTTGTACCGGAGATTCGCGAGGCGAAGGGCCCTATTCAACGCATTGACCTGCTTCTCCTGCGCAGCCGCCTGCTCACGCGCCATCGTGACGCCCGCCAGCGCGTCTTCAACTTCTTTGAATGCCACGAGGATCGTCTGTTTGTATTGGGCGACCGCTTGCCTGGCTTGAGCTTCAGCGGCATCCTGTTGAAACCCGAGACTCACGGCATTCAGCAGAGGACCGGTCAGGGTCGGACCGAAGATGCCGAAATCGCCTCCGGGCGCGAAGAGTCTGGACAAGCTCGGATTGGCGATGCCGAGAAGCCCGGTGAGGGAGAGTTTTGGAAAGCGATCGGCTTTGGCGGCCCCGATCCTGGCCGTCGCTGCGGCCAGCTGCTGCTCAACCTGCACGATATCCGGCCGTCGCTGCAGCAATTCGGAAGGGAGACCGGCCGGCACAATCGGCGGCGCCACTTGGTCGGTCAGCGGTTGTCCTCTGGGGATCCGATCTGGATTTCTTCCTAACAGCACGCTCAACTCGTTTTCCTTCTGAATCATTTGGCGTTTCAGATCGGCGATGCGAGCCGCTGCGTTTTCCCGCTCGGCTTGGAACTGTTCAAGATCCAATCCGTGAATCAGGCCCTGTCGGTGCCGCGCCTGGCTGATTCGCACGGATTCCTCCCAGGCATGCAAGGTCCGCTCGGAAATTTCCAATTGCAGATCGAGCTGCCGAAGCTCGAAATAGGCCTGCGCCACTCCACCGACCAATTGCAAGACAATCGCGCGCCGATTCTCTTCCCGAGCCAGCAGGTCGCCGCGCGCCGCTTGGTTCGACCGGCGAATTCGTCCCCACACGTCGATTTCCCAGGCGAGGTTCCCCTGCAGGTAGTAGTTGAAGGGGTTGGAGAATCCTCGAAAACGAACACCGCCCGACCTTGCGAAAGGAAAGTTACCAGTGGCCGTCATCTGAGGAATAAAGTCGGTCCTCGCGATGAACAACCGAGCTTCAAACTCTTCGACCGTCGCGACCGCGCGTTCGAGATCTTTGTTCTCTTCTAACGCAATGCGGATGAGCTTTTGCAGTTCTTCATCCTGATAGAGTTCCCACCACGGCATATCGGCGAGAGACGGTAAGTCGGTCGCTTCCTTGGCCATGCGGAACGAATCTCCGGCGGGAATATCGGGGCGTGAATAATCGGGTCCCACCGAGCAGGCGAATAGGAGTCCTGAAACACCGACCAATGCGAGTATACGCATGTCACCGTCCTTCTTGAGCGGACACCGACTCGAGTCCGGTACGGTCTTCTCCGATTCCGTCTCGTTGAACGGATCCTGTAGCCGACTTTCCCAACATTCGGATCAGTACGAAGAACAAGGGGACAAACAAGACGGAAAGAATCGTCGCGGCGATCATTCCTCCGAACACACCCGTTCCGATCGAATGCCGGCTGGCCGCGCCGGCTCCACCGGCGACGACCAAGGGCACCACGCCGAGAATAAACGCCAATGAGGTCATGAGGATGGGGCGAAACCGGAGTCGAGCCGCCTCGCTCGTCGCATCCCTCAGCGGGAGGCCGTGTTGGTACCGTTGATTCGCAAACTCCACGATGAGAATGGCGTTCTTGGCCGAGAGTCCGATCAGCGTGACGAGGCCGATCTGAAAATAAATATCGTTGGCCATCCCCGACAGCCACACCGCCGACAAGGCGCCGAACACGCCGAACGGCACGGCCAGGATCACGGCAAACGGGACGGTCCAGCTCTCGTACTGGGCGGCCAGCACCAGGAACACCATGAGTAAACCGAATCCGAACGCGACAACCGACTGAGAGCCGGCCTTGTGTTCCTGATAGGAAATGCCGCTCCAATCGATATCGAACCCCTGAGGGGTCAAGACCTCTTGCGCCACCCGCTCCAACGCATCGAGCGCTTGGCCTGAACTGTAGCCCGGCGCCGCTGAACCAAGGACAAGGGCGGTATTGAATCCATTGAAGTGGGTGACGGGGTCAGGCCCGCTGGAATAGGCCGTCGAGACGACTGTGTCAAGCGGGATCATCGTTGAGTCTCGGGCATTCAATGCCCGAACGTAGATCTTGCTGATATCGGCCGGGCGCGATCGATACTGAGGCTCCGCTTCGGTCTGGACCCGATAGACACGACCGAATTTCACGAAATCGTTGATATACAGGTTTCCGAAATAGGCCTGAAGCGTGTCGAACACTTCAGAGATCGGCACTCCAAGCGCTTTGGCCCTCTCTCGATTGATCTTGGCGTGCACGCGAGGCGCGCTCACGCGAAAACTGGTGCTGATCGCCCCGATCGCCGGGTCCTGCCTTGCCTTTTCGACGAACTCCTGAGCGACCGCGCCGAACTGCTTAAAATCCCCGCCGCTCGGGTCTTGCAGTTGCACGGAAAAGCCGCCGGTGGCGCCAAGGCCGCGAATCGAGGGAGCATTAAACGCCAGGATCAGCGCGCCGGGTATCTTCGCAAACTCTCCGAACGCGCCCTTGATCAGCGCCTTGACATGGTCCTGCTTGCTCTTCCGTTCATCCCAATGTTTGAGAGGCGCGAAGAGAGTCGCGGTATTGGTTCCCCTGGTATTGAAGACGAAGTTCTGCCCCGACAACGCTTGTGTTCCATAGATCGCCGGCAGGGTCTGGTAGTACTGCTCGATTCGATCGACGACTGCGTCGGTCCGTTTTTTCGACGCTCCATCCGGCAGCTGAACGACGGTAATAAAATACCCCTGGTCTTCTTCCGGCAAGAAGGCTAAGGGAATCCCAGCAAACAATTTGACCGCGATACCGATCACGACTCCGCACAGCGCCAACGAGAGCACCATGTGTTTCAATGTGAAACCCACGCTTGTCGAGTACCGAATTTGGACCCATTCGAACAGCCGGTTAAATAGTCCGAAGAAGCCTTTGCGTGACCCATGGCTCGGCTTCAGCACGAGGGCACAAAGAGCCGGACTCAGCGTCAGCGCGACGAACCCAGAAATCGCGACGGAAACCGCGATCGTGATCGCAAACTGCTTGTACAATTGACCAATAATCCCTCCGAGAAAGCCCACCGGCACAAAGACCGCGCACAGCACCAGCACAATGGCGATCACGGGGCCAGCCACCTCCCCCATGGCCTTCTTGGCCGCATCTTTCTGTGACAGTCCATTCGCCATGTGGCGCTCCACGTTTTCCACGACCACAATGGCATCATCCACCACAATCCCGATGGCGAGCACCAAGCCGAAGAGGGTGAGGGTATTGATTGAGAACCCGAGAGCCGCCATCCCCGCAAAGGTGCCGATCAGCGAGACCGGAACCGCCAGGACGGGAATCAGTGTGGCGCGCCAGCTTTGAAGAAAGAGATACACCACCAGGACGACTAGGCCCATGGCTTCTCCCAAGGTCTTGACCACTTCCTTGATGGAGACATCGACAAAGCGTGTCGTATCGTAGGGAATGTCGTAGGTGACGCCGGGTGGAAAGATCTTGCTCAGCCTGTCCATTTCCCCGCGAATTCGCTTGACCGTGTCGAGGGCGTTGGCGCCGGGTAACAGAAAGGTCAAAAGCAGCGCGGTGGGTTTGCGGTTATAGCGGCCTTCGAGCACGTAGGATTGCGCCCCCAACTCGACCCGCGCGACATCTTTGAGACGAACCATCGACCCGTTCGGCAGAGCTCGAACGATCATGTTCTCGAATTCGTGCACGTCGGACATGCGTCCGTCGGCAAAGAGCGGGAGGGTGAGCTCCGTGGAGATCGGCATCGGTTCCCGTCCGAGGGTTCCGGCGGGGAAGTCACGGTTCTGTTCGCGCACGACATTCGCGATGTCGGTCGGCGTCAGACCCAACTGCGCCATACGCACCGGATCGAGGACGAGACGCATGCTGTAGTTTTGTTGTCCGAAGACCAGTGCATCGCCGACGCCGGGCAGCCGTTTGATATTGTCGAGGATTCGCAGGATCGCGAAATTCGAGAGAAAGAGCGCATCTTGCTGAGGATCGTCGGAATTCAGCACCATGACCGTCAGCAGATCCGGCGACATTTTTTTAACGGTCACTCCTTGACGAATGACTTCCGGCGGAAGCTGCGGCTCGGCCAGCTTCTGGCGATTCTGCGCCTGGACTTGCGCGATATCGACGTTTGTGCCGATTTCGAAGGTCAGCTTGATGGTCATGTGACCGTCGTTCGTGCTCGTCGAATCGAAGTAGAGAAGATGGTCGATCCCGGGAAGCTGCAACTCGATGGGGCGCGCCACCGATTCCGCCACGACTTCCGCGCTCGCGCCGGGATAGTCGGCTTCGATCTGCACCACCGGGGGAGTGATTTCAGGAAATTGAGCGATGGGGAGGGCCAGCATCGCCACGAGGCCCACGACGACGACGACGATGGAAAGGACCGAGGCAAAAATAGGACGGTCGATAAAAAAACCGAGATTCATTTCGACTGTTCCGCGCCGCCAACGTCCGGCGATGGAGATGTATTGGATATCGTTGAGGCAACCGTGAAAGGCTTGACCTGAGCTCCGGGTACGACTCGTTGGAATCCTTCCACCATCACGCGCTCCCCGGCACGGAGTCCTTCCTCGATGACCCAACGGTCTCCTTGCCAATCCGTCGCCTTCACGTCTCGGACTTCCACTTGGTTACCCTGACTAACAACATAGACGACGGCACCCTTTGGTCCTTGCTGGACCGCGCGTTGCGGAACAAGGATGGCATTGGGCTTCGACACTCCGTGAAAACGCACGGTCACGAACTGGCCGGGCAACAACACCCGATCGGGGTTCGGGAACACCACCCGCGCTTGCCGTGAACCAGTCTGGACCTGCAACCCGATTTCGGCAAAATCCAATATGCCCTCATGCGCATAGATTGTTCCGTCCACGAAGATGATGGTGCCCGTCAACTTGTAGATCCCCGGGTGCTGAATCCGTTTCGAAAGGGTGTCTCGTCGTCGTTTGAGGAGAAAACTCTCCGGCGCGCTGACGATGACATACATGGGATCGACTTGATGAATGACGGTCAGGAGATCCGTCTGCGCGGTAACCAGCCGACCTTGGTAATAACGCGTTCGCTCGATCAAGCCGTCGACCGGGGCCACGATGAGCGTGTTGTCCAGATCGAACTTCGCCTTGACCAGATCTCCTCTTGCCACCTCCAGCGCGGCCCGCGCGGCAAGATCTTCCGCGATCGCGTCGTCCACGTCCTTCTGACTGACGGCATCTTCAACGAGCAGCGGCTTGACACGCGCCAGGTCTTGCTTGGCTTGGACGACCCGCGCCTCGGCTTGCGCGACTCGTCCTTTCGAGCTCACGAATGCCGCCCGGAAGGGCACAGGATCGATCTCGTAGAGACGATCGCCTTGCTTGACGTCGCGCCCCTCGGGGAAAAACCGTTGCTTGATGATTCCGGTGACTTGCGGACGAATCTCAACGATGCTCGACGCCTCGGCTTGCCCGATCAACTCCGGTTCATCCGGAATAGTCTGAGAGGTGACTTCGACGACTTGGACTTCGGGGATCGGACGAGGCGCGGAGGAGGCGGTTTCGCCCTTGCAGCCGAACAGGCCGACTGCTCCGACGACGAAAAGCACGCCAATGGCAAGTCTCATCGGCGTCGGGTCGGCCCGCAAGACGTTTTTCATAGCATAAAACACGCAGTGAGAATCTGCTCAGCAAGCATGAGATGTCAAGGCCTTATTAGCCCAAGACACCCAAGTGCGAAGGGCTTACGATGTGTCTGCTGTAAACTCCTAAGCGAAATCCTTTCGGCAGAGGCCTATAGGCAGAGAGAAGGAGGATCAAGACGATGTAGGGTTTGGTCGTCTCGCGGTTCTCCTCCCTGGACATTGCATGCTCTAGCTCAGCCCGACCTCCTTCAAGAGAGCCTGAGCACTTGCTTTACCGACATTGTTAGACGCAAACGGACTATCACCGGTAATGAGCTTCCTAGGGAACGGGGCAGATCGCAAAGATCTGGGTCTGGAAGCAAGAAGACCGTGGGTCAGCTCGGGTCGTCCCGTTCCTCCGGTCACCAACCCGAACAGTTGAGAGGGCCACGAGCCCGCATCATGC
>Ga0134128_10011943_pt1 | contig 10353 bp, 7 predicted proteins | sample KB31754_FD_96462 | JGI IMG/M metagenome (GOLD analysis project Ga0134128, IMG submission 96462) | Terrestrial soil microbial communities with excess Nitrogen fertilizer from Kellogg Biological Station, Michigan, USA - KB3-175-4 | ecosystem: Environmental > Terrestrial > Soil > Unclassified ...
AAAGACGGCATCGGAATCGAGATAGGGATCGCCGCTGACAAACAGATGGGTGGTGAGTGAGGCAAAACCTTGCGCGGATATCAGCAGATGAATATGCGCTGGCCGAAAGGGGTGGCGGCCAACTGCGTGCAGCAGTTGGCCTACCGGGCCGTCATTGGGGATTGGATACGAGACAGGTTTAATACCGACAAAACGGTAGTAGCCCTGGCTATCGGTGCGAAATTTGCCGCGCAGATTCATATCAGGTTGCTCAGGATCTTGTTGTTCATAGAGGCCGTCCTCGTTGGTTTCCCAGACATCGAGTAGCGCGTGGGCAATCGGTGTGCCATCAGTGGAGAGGACTCGCCCGCTTACCACGGCAGGCTCGCCTTGTCCGTCCAGACTAATCGACGCTCCCAGCGGCAGTTCCTGGGCACCCTCGCGGTAAAAAGGCCCAAAAATAGTGCTCTCGGTGCTGTGTTCCTGTGCGCGATGATTGATAGCGTCTACCAGCATAGTAGAGCCAGTGATGTCGGAAAAGAGAATAAATTCCTGGCGTTTATCGTCGCAGATTTGCCCCGTGCGCGTCAGGAACTGGATGGCCTGCATCCATTCCTCCTCTGTCGGTTCCACTTCGCGAATAAAGCTGTGTAAATGGGTGATGAAGCTCTGCATGACAGCGTGCAGGCGAGGATTGGGAGTTTGTTCCATGCTAGCCAGCACATTCTGGGTGATCTGCTCCTCAGTATTATCGCTCATTAAAAAACTCCTTTGTTTGCTCTGTTGGCTGAACTACCTTTGTCTCTATCTATAAGTGTCATACCACGCGTCGCGTCCTTTGGCAATAAACAGAGGCCAGCTCAGGTTTTGAGATGAGAGTGAGGTGAGATTTGTGCAAAGATTTTGATGAAATCAAAATCTTTGCACAAATCTCACCTCACTCTCATCTCAAAACCTGAGCTGGCCTCTGAAACATGGTGGAATACCTCTACTGATTGCTTACCCTTTTACAATTTCATCCACCAGGCGCAAAAAAAGTTGGAGGGTCGGCAGCGTCTCCTCGCGACGCCAGATCATGCCCATTTCTACATGCACTGAGGAGCCTTGCAGCGGCTTGTAGCTGACGCCTGTGCGGTGGAGATGTTGGACTGAGGCCGGAACCAGCGCAATGCCTATGTTGGCCGCGACGAGGCCGATGATTGTTTGCATCAGCCAGGCCTCCTGGGCTACTTTAGGCACAAAGCCGGCTTTGAGACAGGATTCCATAATGTGCGAAAGCAGGCCGGGGACGGCTGCATAGCGCGGCGGAAGGACAAAAAAATCTTCGGCCAGCTCTGACAATGCGATCTCTGCGCGCACCGCAAGCGGGTGATTTTGCGGTAGGACCGCGATCAATGGTTCGCGCGAGACCGCGCGCTTTTCTAGCGCGCTGCTCTCGCAGGGCAGGTAGAGAAAACCAACATCGAGGCGCAGCTCTTCAAGTCCACGTATCATCTGATCAGGATTCTGCTCTTTCAGCAAGAGGCGAACTTCGGGATAACGCTCGCGAAAGAGGCGTAGAATCGCTGGTAAGATATTATTTGAGGCTGATGGAACAAAACCGAGTGTCAGCAGACCCACCTCTCCGTGGCCAATACGCTGGACAACGCGTACCATTTGTTCGACCTGGCTGAAAAGGCGATAGGCCTCGCTCAACAGCGTGCGTCCGGCCTCGGTCAATTGCACATGATGGCGGGTGCGGGTGAACAACTGCACGTCGAGTTCGTGTTCAAGTTGCTGAATATGATAGCTGAGCGGAGGTTGCGCGATATGCAGGCGCTCTGCCGCGCGCGTAAAATGCAATTCCTCAGCCACAACCACGAAATAATAGAGCCGACGAAGGTCGATTTTGTTGTCCATAGTTTCAGTATCCTCAAGCGGATCGACATGTTGTCTCAACCAGGCCGCTCACATCCTGGGGATCATACAGAGGAAAGCCGAAAAGGTCAAGTGTTTTTGCACCAGGGAGAATTATACATGGATTAGATAACCAGCGCAAGAATATGTATTGGACATATCAAAGAGGGTTGGGTACACTTTTTCTGGGACCAGGAATTTCTTTGAGATAAAAACAATCATTGAAAGTGCTGAGGGATGGTAAGCAGCGATTGGAGAAAGATATATGAGCGATAAACGCCTTTCCATGCGCGATGCAATTGCCAGGCATGTGCATGACGGAATGTCAGTAGCAATTGAAGGTTTCACCGCTTTTATTTGTTTTGCTGCCGGACATGAGATTATTCGCCAGCGCCGGCGCGATCTGACTTTGATTCGTATGACGCCCGATTTAATTTACGATCAAATGGTCGCGGCGGGCGTGGCCAGCAAGCTGGTGTTTAGCTATCTGGGCAATCCCGGCGTAGGTTCGCTGCATTGCCTGCGCCGCGCTATTGAGAATGGTATCCCTCAGCCGCTGGCGATTGAGGAATATTCTCACTATGGTATGGTTGGGCGCTATCTGGCGGGTGCTTCTCGCCTGCCCTTCTATCCTCTACGCAGCTATCTTGGTTCCGACATCCCATCCGTCAACGAGCAGATCAAGTTTGTCGCCAGCCCCTATGGGGATGGTTCGATTGCGGTTGTGCCTCCGCTGCATCCCGACCTCGCGATCATTCATGCTCAGCGCGCGGATAGCCAGGGAAATACCCAGTTGTGGGGCTTGCTCGGTGTGCAGAAAGAGGCCGCCTTTGCCGCGAACAAAGTGATTGTCGTGGTCGAGGAGATCGTTGAGGAGGAAGTCATTCGCGCCGACCCCAACCGTACCCTGATTCCGGGACTCATCGTAGACGCCGTGGTACACGCGCCCTATGGCGCGCACCCATCCTACGTCCAGGGCTACTATGATCGCGACAACACCTTCTATCTTGAATGGGATAAGATCTCGCGCGATCACCAGCGAACGTGTGCCTGGCTGGATGAATGGGTGTATGGTCTTGCCGATGCGTCTGAATACGTGCGCAAACTGGGTGATGCCACGCTGGAGCGGATTAAGCCTGGCTCTGCCCTGGCAGCCGCCATAGAATATGGAGAATACAAATGAGTCAAGCAACTACCCAGTATTCGCCAGCCGAAATGATGATTGTCGCGGCATCTCGTGCCCTGGCGGGAGCGAGGACAGTTTTTGTAGGAGTTGGACTCCCCAATATTGCCTGCAATCTCGCGCGTCACACTGTCGCGCCCGAACTTGAACTGATCTACGAATCGGGTGTCTATGGCGCGCAGCCCGCGCGCTTGCCACTTTCGATTGGCGATCCCACCCTGGTCACGAGAGCCACCGCAGTGGTCTCAATGGCTGATCTCTTTGGCCTCTATTTGCAGCGTGGCCTGGTTGAGATAGCCTTGCTCGGTGGAGCTCAAATTGACCGTTTCGGCAATCTCAACACCAGCGTCATCGGCGACTATAACGCGCCCAAAACGCGCTTGCCCGGCAGCGGAGGAGCCTGTGAAATCGCTGTCAACGCCCGGCGTGTCTTCTATATCATGTATCTCAAGCGCCGGGCCTTCGTCGAGCAACTCGACTTTATGACCTCGCCCGGCTATCTGAACGGCGGCGACGCGCGCCAGCGGCAGGGGATACCTGGGAGTGGTCCGCAACTGGTGATTACCGACAAAGCACTTTTCAATTTTGATAGCGCCTCCCATGAAATGCAGCTTATCTCCTTGCATCCCGGTGTGACCCTGGAACAGGTCGAATCCGCGGTAGCCTGGAAGCTCAAACGTGTCGCAACGCTGGCCGAAACGCCCGTGCCCACCGCCGACGAACTCTATCAGATCCGCACCGAACTCGACCCCACAGGCATGTACTCCAAGAGCCAGGGGTAAAGAAACAGGTCTCGATTGGCTGAGGCAAGCTCAGGCTTTTCAACGTATTTGTGATTTTGCCTTTGATGAAATCAAAGGCAAAATCACAAATACGTTGAAAAGCCTGAGCTTGCCTCAGCCAATCGAGACCTGTTTATAACTCTTCATTGATCCAGACGCGCATTTCTCCTGCGGCGCGTTGTCCCCAGGCGTAGTAGGGGATTGCTGTGAGCACCTGCTCGCTGGCAATGGGCGGCGTTGTACGATAGAGCGTGTTTGACCAGTCGCCAGATTCAAGGGCAGAGGCTAGCCCCTTGATGAGTGTGACGCCTCCCAACGTCTCCTCGGCAAAGTGCTCTTCCAGAGGAGCCTGGCGGGGCAGGCGCAACTGGTGAAGCGGAGTCGTGTGATCAGTCGCTTCGAGACAGTAGACGAGTGGGCCGCGTCTAAGCGCGACGCTTCCAGTGGTTGCGCGCACCGCTGGATGGGCGTAGACGCGCTCGACAGGCATGGCCAGATACACAACCAGCCTGTCACCGGAGTTCCATACGCGCCGAACACACGCGTAGCCGTTGCGCAGTTTCAGCGGGATTTCTTCCCCTGCAATGCTCATTTGAGCCTCTTTGCACCAGCCTGGAATGCGCGTGTTGAGGCCAAATTCCACCGGCTCTGTCACCTCTATTTCGATCTCTACAGTGCCGTCCCAGGGATAATTCGTATGCTGGTGCAACGTCACTTTGTGGGTGCCCAGCTCGATTGTACTGGTACTCTGCGCGTACAGATGAACCATGATCTCGCGCTCATTCACCGTATACAGGTATTGTCCCAGCGAGAGGAAGAGGCGCGCGAGATTTGGCGGGCAGCACGCGCACTTATACCAGGGCTGACGATGATAAGCGCCCTGGCTCTCCAACGGATTGACATAAAAATACGACGTTCCATCAGACGCGACGCCACTGAGCACGCCATTATAGAGCGCCTGCTCCAGCACATCCGCGTAGCGGCTCTGGGTATCCAGGAGCAACATACGATAGCTCCACATGACCAGCCCAATCGCGGCGCAGGTCTCGGCATAGGCAGCCAGGTTGGGCAATTCGTAATCATTGGTAAAGCCCTCGTTATCAGCGGAAGAGCCGAGCGCACCAGTGATATACAGGCGTTTAGAAGTAAGATGGAGCCAGAGTCGTTCGCACGTTTGCTGTAAGCTGGGATCATCGAGTTCGCGAGCGAGGTCGGCGACTGCGCTGAGCAGGTACATCGCGCGTACTGCGTGCCCCACCACCTCTTGTTGTTCGCGCACCGGAAGATGCGATTGATTATACTCGTACGTTGTGGCCCAGAAGTCCGCTGGAGCCTCACCGCGAGCCACAGCCTCACTATCAAAATAATGAGGGCGTCGCCCGCGTTCTTCGATAAAATACTGGCACAGGCGCAAATAGCGCGCCTGGCCCGTCGCGTGATAGAGCTTGACGAGGGCCAATTCAATCTCTTCATGGCCAGGGTAGCCGCGCCGTTGGCCTTCTTCGACGCCAAAGACCGTCGCGATATAATCGGCATAGCGGCAGGCGGCATCCAGTAGTTCGCGTTTGCCGGTAGCCTGGAAATGAGCAACTGCGGCTTCGATTAGATGTCCAGCGCAATAGAGTTCGTGATTATCGCGCAAATTGCTCCAGCGCATCTCCGGTTCTGCCCTGGTATACCAGAGGTTAAGATAACCATCGGGCTGCTGTTGCGCAACCAGGAAGGCGATGACCTCATCAACCAATGATGCCAGGGCCGCATCGGGATGGGTTGCCAGGCTATAGCTCGCGGCCTCGATCCATTTGCTGATATCAGATTCCCAGAAGACATATGGAGTGCGCTGGACGCCGCCATCCCATTGTTTGTGAAAGTTGTCAAAATGTCCATCGGCGCGCATCTGTTCATAGATCGCGGGCAGAGCACCCTCGCGCATCGCCTGCAAGCGTGGTCCCCAGAAGCCATCCTGAAATGTTGTTGCGGTATGGGCGACTGCCGACGAACGCCAGGGTGCGGGCGCGTTTTCCTGAGCCTGGGACGAGACTGGTGAGGTCATGCAAGATCCTTTCTGTTTTGAGAGCAAAAGCGTTCCTCTTCTCTCCAATGGTAGAAGTTTTTCTCTGAAATGTAATACTTTGTCTATTGTAGGCTCGTTTAGCCAGACATGATCTTACCCTTTCACAGCTCCGGCAGTCAGGCCAGTGGTGATATAGCGCTGGAAGAGGATCAGCAGGATAGCAGCCGGGATAGAAGCCAGCGTCGCCACCGCCATCGCATTATTCCAGGCATCGTTGTACTGACCCAGATAGGTATAAATGCTCACCGAGATCGGCTCCAGCGTATTGGTCGTGGTCAAGGTCAGCGCGTAAATGAAATCACCCCACGCGAACAAAAAGGCAAACAGGCCCGCTGTGGCAATGCCTGGCACCGCCAGCGGCAGGATAATCCTGCGGAACGCGCCCCACTCGCCGGTTCCATCCACAAAGGCCGCCTGCACCAGTTCGCGGGGAATGGGCTGGAAAAACGAGCGCAAAATCAAGACCGCGAAGGGAATGGCGTAGGTGCTATCAGCCAGAATCAGGCCAGGATAGCTATTGAGCAGCCCAAACTGATTGAAGATGAGAAACATCGGGGTCGTCAGCGTGACGGTTGGGATCATCTGCGTCAGCAGGAGAATGAACACAATCCCTACTGTGAAGCGCAGGCGGAAATGGGCCAGCGCGTAGGCCGCTGGCGTCGCGATCAGGACCGAGAGCAGCGCGGTACTCAGCGCCACAATCAGGCTGGTGGCCAGGTGAGGCAACTGCGTCTGCCAGATCGTGACATAGGCTGCGAACGTGACCTGAGTAGGGATCACCGCTACCGGAATGCGAAAAATCTCCTGGGTGGTTTCAAACGAGTTGGCCACCATCCAATACACCGGAAAGAGCATCAGCGCCGTCATAAACAGGCCCAGAAGCGTCGAGAGCAGCGGGACGAGACGTTTGCGGGAAAAGGCCATCGAAATCACCCCTTTCGTTTCCAGAAATAGCGTGTTGTGTGTTGCTCGGATTGACCCGTCAGATCCATTGTGTGCTCCTGCGCGACCACTGGAGATAGATCAGGGCCAGGGCCAGGGAAATGAGCAGGATCAGATTGGCTTGAGCGGCACCTTGCCCGAAGAGTTGCTGTCCGAACGAGAGATTATAGGACCAGGTGGCGAATGTCTGGGTGGCATTAGCTGGTCCGCCCTGTGTCATCACATAGATAATATCAAAGACTTTTAGGGTATAAATGAAGCCGAGCATGAGTACGATGCCAATCACCGGTTCCAACAAGGGAAGAGTGACATAGCGAAACTTTTGCCAGACTGTAGCCCCATCAATTTCCACCGCCTCATAGAGTTGCTGATCAATGCTCTGAAGTCCGCTATAGAGAATGACCATGTTAAAGGGAATCCCCAGCCAGATATTGGCGAAGATCAGCGCGCCCATTGCCCAGCCAGGGGTGGTGAGCCAGCCAAAGTGAGCAGGCAGCAGATGCATGCTCGCCAGCACCTGGCTAATGATCCCATTCGTTTCATTAAACAGCCACTTCCAGACCGTACCCGAAACGATCAAGGGCAGTAGCCAGGGCAATAAAAACAGCGCGCGTAAGAGGCGACTGAGGGGAAACTTACGCGCAAAAAAGAGCGCCAACCCCAGACCGATCAGGAACTGTGGCACGATTGAAAGTACGGTAAAGAGCAGCGTATGCAGCGCTGCCGCTTGAAAGGTCGGATCATGGAAATCGGCCAGATAGTTGTCCAGGCCGGCAAAGGCAGTCACGCCCGTAATTTCTGCCTGAAGATCATATTTTTCCAGGCTAATTTGCAGACTATAAAACAGCGGATAGCCGTAAAAGATCGCGACATAGAGCAGCAGGGGCAGCAAAAAGGTCAGGCGGACCAGTAAGATCCGCCATGCGCGCCTGCGCTGTCTGGTTGCCCTCGTCTCTTTCTCCGCTTTGAGCATCACATGAGTCTCGGTAAGCAAACTCGTTCTCCTTGAGTGGCCTGTTCGTGCGTGGAGCGATGGCCCTGGGGCAAGCCGGAGGCGAAGCTCCGGCTCTACGTCGGGGGGAAGGTCGAGGCGAAGCTCGACCTTCCCTATCTTTCCCCAGAGGATTGGCTCCTGGGAGGGCCGGGGCAAAGCCGAGCTTCGCCTCGACCTTCCCCCCGACGTAGAGCCGGAGCTTCGCCTCCATCTTGCCCCTCACAAAGATCAACTATTGAGAATTGTGGTGATCTGCTGTTGGGCTTGAGTGAGCGCGGCCTGCGGTGATTGGCTGCCGGAGAGCGCGGCCTGCTCGGCGGTCCAGATGGCCTGCGAGACCTTTGGATATTTCGCGCCCAGTTGGGCTGTGCGCGCTCGCGCCGTATTGAACTCATCGGCGAAGACTTGCAGATCCGTTTCGCTTTGCAGCAATTGCTGAGCGGTGCTCTTGATGGCCGGGATATAGCCAAAGCCCTTGTCAAAAGTCAGCAGTTGCGTGGGCTGCTCCAGCCAGTTGACCAGATCCCAGGTGGCCTGAGTGGCCGCCGTATTGCTGCTGACCGGGATGGTCCAGGACTCGCCACCCAGTGGGACCACGGGAGCGGCTCCGGACTGAGGAACGGGCATGGCAACCACGCCGAAGTCAGTGCCAAACTTCATATTGGCCTGCTGCTCCAGATAGGGAATTTCCCAGGGACCATTTTCCATCATCGCCGCGTGCCCCTCGCCAAACTGCGTGGCCACATCCGGCTGTGCCCAGTTAAGCGCGCCTTTGGAGGCGGAACCGGCCTGGATCATGCTCGTCAGAACTTGCAGAGCCGCCACGCTTTGCGGGGAGTCCACTTTCGAGAGATCGCCCTGATTGGACCACAGGAATGGCTCAAATTGGAAAGTGGCCTGCTCGTCGGCGGGAGCGGAGAAGGCAAAGCCATAGGTATTGCCCTTGGTGAGCTGTTTGGCTTCTGTGACCAGTTGCGCCCAGGTCGTAGGCGGCGTCAGGTGCGCGTTGGTGAAATCTTTGATATTGTAGAACAGTGCCAGGTCGTTATTGCCAACCGGGAAGGAATAGGTTTTGCCCTGGTACTTCATGGTTTGCAGTGGGCCAGCGTAAAAATCGGAGTCGCTGAAGTGGCCCTGCATATAGGAATCCAGTTGGGTGAGCGCGCCAGTGGACGCGAAGGCCGCCACATCGGGATTATCGATGGCCAGCAAATTGGGCAGTGTATGCGAAGCCGCCTCTTGATCCGCCTTGGGTAAGAGATTGGCGAAAGGTACCGCATCGCGCTGGATCGTGATGTTGGGATGGAGCTGTTCGTACTGCTTGAACAGCGTCGCTAGCGTCTGACCCTGCGAGGGCACGCTCCAATAATCCATCTCCGTGATCGTGATTTTCTGGTTCGCCGAGTTTGAGGAAGACGTTGGTGTGCTGCCACACGCAGCGAGGATGCCTAATACAATAACTAACAGGCATCCGAGCGAAAGGGTACGGAAAATATGCTTAAATGGATGGCGTATTCCCTTTTGTTTCATTACAAAAGATTGCCGCATTGCTATACCTCTTTCTGTTCTATACAAGAACAATCTGTATTCTGCGCCAGGACCATGAGAGAGCAACCCTTCGCGACAGCACAAAGATACTTACTCATCCAGCCATGCTGATGAGTAGACGTGGCTATCGCAATAGAAACTCAGCAATGAGTAAAAAGCACCTGCTCCTGAGAAGCTATGCAGCTTCTGTTGCTGTAAAAAGCACCTCCTTTGTGCTGCGCGCTATGATCTGAGATGAGCCGTCTGTCAGACTCCATTTGCAGTGTGTACTGCCTGCGGAAGCAAATGGCCGCCGCCTGCTGCACTCCCGCATCATTTCTCTGACAACTGGCCGCTGGAATCGCGGACGATCAAGTTGCATGGCAGGCGAACGATACCCTCATGCAACTTTCCCGCGAGCAGATCGAGCAGGCTTTGTCCAACGTAGTGGCCAATCGCCTCCAGATTCATGTCCACAGTCGTTAACTGTGGATGGGTCGCGCAAGCAATCGGTTCCCAGTTATCGAAGCCCACGATTGCGATATCAGTGGGAATACGCACGCCCAATGAGTGCAACGCGTCCACCGCGCCGCGCGCGAGCTGGTCACTGCCACAGAAGAGCGCGTCAATCGCGGGATCTTGCTTCAAGAGATACTGAGCAGCGGTATATCCCCAGCTTTCCTGCCAGGGTCCAGAGAGAACCCTGTGTTCAGGCAAAGGAATACCATGTTCAGCAAGCACCTGGCGCATCGCCCCCTCGCGTAAACGCACCGCCTCAAAATAGCCGGGTCCAGTAATATGGGCAATGTTCCGGCGTCCAGTCTGTATCAGATGCTCTACCGCCAGGCGCGCGCCCTGAGCATCGTCGGGCAAGACACAGAGCGCGTGCGGATCGGCGATCTGAGTATGGGCGTAGACCACTGGAAGAGATGTCTGAGCGATATCAATAGGGGGACGCGGATCTTCGCGCCTGGCC
>Ga0134128_10011944_pt1 | contig 10353 bp, 6 predicted proteins | sample KB31754_FD_96462 | JGI IMG/M metagenome (GOLD analysis project Ga0134128, IMG submission 96462) | Terrestrial soil microbial communities with excess Nitrogen fertilizer from Kellogg Biological Station, Michigan, USA - KB3-175-4 | ecosystem: Environmental > Terrestrial > Soil > Unclassified ...
CCGAAGCGCGCGACCTCCGCGCCAACGCCCACGTCCACCGTGTACCGGCGCGCTTCCGTAAAATCGTACAGTACATTTTTGTACTCCGCGGTCCCATCCGGATTCTGAATGCCCGTGCTGATGCTTGAAAAGATCCCCAGATTATAGAGGCGCTGTTGCGATGAACTGATTTCGACCGGCGAAAGTGGATCTCCTTCGTGCATCGGAATATCCCGGTCCACCAGGCTGCGGCGCGTGTTCCTCAGCCCTGTGACAATCACGTTCCGGACAAACTCCTGCGGCCCCTCCGTGATTTCATAATGCAGCACCACTTGGTGAGGTGGTCCGGCGGGTGTGGCGCTCCATTGGAATGCGGCCTTGGGAAATCCATCCCTGTAATACAACGTCAAAATCGCGTTGCGGTCGGACGCTACATTTAACGTACTGTAAGGCTGCCCGGAACTGGACATCAGCCGCCCGCGCAGCATATCGCCATTCATCCGGTGGAGCCCTGAAATATCCAGTTTCGACACAATCCATTGGGCGCCTTCGTCGATGTTGAAGGTAGCGGCAAGTTGGTTTTTTTTGCCGTTATAGTTTTTCTCGATTGTCGAGGTCACCTTTACATCGCGAAACCCGTTTGCCAGATAGAGGTCGGTAATCGATTCTTCATCGCGATGCCGGAACGCTTCGCTGTAACGCCCATGCCTGAACTGGAACGAGGCGGGCTGAAGAATCATCCGCTCTCGAAGCGTGCCGGTCTTGAAATAGTTGTTTCCGTGGATCTCAATGTGCTCCAGTTTTTGGCTCTGGCCCCGGCTGATGAAGTATTCGATGGTTTGCTGGTCCTTCTCCGGCGGCAGTTCGCGGAAAGTTACGTCGACATCGGGATAGCCTTTGGATTGGAAGTAATCACGAAGGTTCCGCGCGCCTTCTACCAGGAGATCCTGGTCCACCGAACCCTCCTGATAAATGGGCACGTACTTCTTGAGTTTCCGCTTCGAGACCTTCGTCTCCATCGCCTTCACGGTAATCTTCGGTCCCGCCTCTATGTCTAGCGTCGGCTGCGCGCGCCGGCCCTTCGGGATGTATTTCATGGACTTCAGCGCGACGGAAGCCTCCAGGCGATCCTGGCTCTGATATTTCTTCTCGATTCCTTGCAGTCCGGAAGTGGTTAAGGACTGCGTGACTTGACGCCACCGCCCAATGAACCTTATTTTCCAACCGGTCGCATGAACGATAGTTTCATTCGATAGTTTTGTATCGCCCTCAATAACCGGCTCTTGGTACCGAGCCCTCTTGCCGGTGTCCAAATGAATTGTTACGTTGATCTGCTGAGTGTTCGGATCTTTCGAAGTGGTGAGGCTCACCTGATGTTCGAAAAGGCCGTTTTGGGTGAGAACAGAGGAGATGTTGTCCCGGGCAGCGTCGAGCGAAGCGGGATCGAAGGGCGCTCCCAGAGTGAACGGCGTTAATCCTAGAATCTGCTGCCTGTTCGGCGGAGAGTGGACTTTTCCGGAAAGGCTCACGTGTCCGGTAAACCACGTGAGGGTGGTCAGAAACCGTACGGCAACGCCTCCTTCGGCGGCTTCCGCATCTACCTGAATGTCCTGGTAGTACCCGGTCGCGAAGAGCTGGTCGATCGTCCGTGCTACGTCGGCCTCATGCAGTGGCGCGCCCTGTTTGACGGCCACGGCGCTTGCAAGGTCGCGCGGATCTAAAGGCTGCGGGGAAGGGACGTACTCAATCCGAACAATCCGCTTCCCTTCGAACGGATTTCCTTGAGGAAACGCCGGCCGGAGCGCGAACGGCAACAGGCTCAAAGCGCACAAGGCGACGCGCACCGGGAAACGGAACGGCATTGGTTGTTTGCTCTTGAAGAACACAGGCCCAGAGGCGCCGGACATACAGCGGTTCACGCAAGCGGAAAAGCTGAGTGCTTCCTAACTCGAAACGGCGATCACCGGAAAACTGAGGCTGAGTCGATTCGCGAAATTCTCCTCACGGCCATTAACGAGCGTCTATGAAGATGATACTTTGTGCGCGTGTTGCTGCCTGTCGCTCCGTCTCCCATCGAACTGTGGACGCTCATTTCCCCGGTCGTGTTACCTGGGCACCTACCGAGTACAGGGAGGCTCGCGAACGAAGCCGATCTTGAGCGCGTTCGCTCATTGGCCAGCACTGACCGCAATGTCCGGGAGCGGCCGTTTCAACTGGGTGGCCTTCCAATGTCTTCTGCGTTCCATTACCCGGCCTGCGGACAATCCCCGGAAGCCTGCTGTCGCAGGCGTCGGCGCAATTCAGCGGTCTGCTTCCGATGACAAAGCAGGCAAAGGGTCCGTAGATTCGCAAGGTCACACTCGCCGCCTCCCTCGACGACCGGGATGATGTGGTCCGCATCCCAGAGGCTTTTGCGACTCATCCGCTTCAATCCCCAGCGGGCCAGCAGCTTCTGTCTCTGCCTCGATCGCGAGCGCTTCAGCTCGATAAAAGCTGCGTAGGTATCGACGCGGCAAAGGGAGCACACGCCCTTGTCGCGTTGAAACACCTGTTCGCGAAGATAACCGGGGTTCGTTCGGAGGCGCCATTCATGCACGCACCATTCCGAGCAGAACGTGAATCGGCCGCCCGGAACTTCCAGACTGCACCAGCGGCAAAGTGCACGATCATTTGGTCCTCTTTCGAGGCGATCGCGCTCGGCGGCGCCCCCGGGCATGGTGCGAGAGGTGCTCATTTGGAGAAAACGGTCCTTGGAAACAACCGTTAGGTCATTTGTTTTATACCAGAACCTGGCTTGGTTGCGGCAAACTTGCGGAAATCCGCGCGGCGGACGGTTTCGCTCGCGCTAACTTCTATATATTTCTTAACGATCCGGTTTTGTTCACCCACTTCACAATTGTTCAGCCGTGGCTTATACTGTAACGACTTAGCCGTGTATTGAAGGGCTGGAATGATTAGTCAATTTAATGGCGTGAATGGCCGCCAAACCGGTGCACGCCATTCGGACGATCCATTTAACGGGTTTTTCTCGCAGGAAAAGATAGCAAGCTTCGGAAAGAACGATCTGCTCGATGCGCGCGCCCGGCGTGTTTTCGACCTGACCGCGCGTGCCTGCGAAGCCGGCGTTTACCCATACCAGATTCCGCTCGAGGGCCGGTCGGGACCCTGGGTCGTTGCGGATGGCCGCGAGTTGTTGCTGTTATCGTCCTACGACTATCTCGGCCTGCTTGGCGATCCGCGTGTCGATGAAGGCGCCATCAACGCGATTAGGAAGTATGGGGCCGGCACCGGCGGCGCCCGCATGTTGACAGGAACTACAGATCTGCACCAGGAGCTTGAAGCGGAGATCGCCGCGTTCAAAGGTACGGATACAGCCCTGACGTTCAGTTCCGGATATGCGGCAAACCTGGCCGCCGTCTCGGCCTTGCTCGCTCCGCAGGATCGGGTGATTCTCGACTCGTTCTCGCACCGCAGTCTTGTCGATGCGTGCCGCCTCGCGGGAGTATCGCTGCAGCGTTTCCGCCATAACGATATGGAATCTCTGCATCAGGAGCTTCGTTCCGGCGCTCCGGCCAACCGCACGCTCATTGTTGTGGATGGCGTGTATTCCATGGACGGCGATATTTGCCGTCTGCCGGAAATCATCGAGGTAAAGAAAGAATTCGGCTGCTTCCTGATGGTGGACGACTCGCACGCGCTCGGGGTCATTGGCGCTACCGGCCGTGGTACGGATGAACATTTCGATCTTCCTCTCGATGACATCGACCTGTGGACCGGTTCCATGGCCAAGGCCATTCCATCGACTGGCGGATATATAGCGACATCCGAGGAACTCGGCATTTTCCTGCAGCATGCCGCTTCGCCGTACGTCTTTTCCGCCGCGCTCTGCCCGCCTGCCGCCGGAGCCGCGCTCGCCGGATTGAAAATTCTGCAGGCCCAGCCCGAGCGGCTGGAGTGCCTGAAGCGCAGTGCCGATTTTCTTCGCGACGGCCTTCGCGGCTTGGGCTACGATGTCGGATTGTCGGAAACGCCTGTCATTCCAGTAATCCTTGGAGACGACCCAGCGGTGGCGTTTATGGCAAAGCGTCTCCGCGATCTTGGAGTGTTCGTCTCGCCGGTGCTGTTCCCGGCAGTGCCGCTGGGCTCCGCTCGCCTGCGCCTCTGTGTCACTGCCGCCCATTCGCACGAAACCCTCGAAATCGCTCTTGACGCTTTCCGCAAGCTGAAGCAGTAGCCCTCCGAGCCAAGGCAATCTGGAAGCGGAGCCACCGCACGCCGGTGCGCGGGTTGTCCGGTGTTGTCCGAACCCGCTTGCTTACGCAAGGCGGCTCCGAGCCAAGGCAACGTGGAAACGGAGCTGCCGCGCGCCCGTGCGCGGGTTTTTGCGGCTCTCCGAACCGGTTTGCAGTAATCCTCCGCCATTCCGCGTCTACAGGGCGTATATCATACAGAGATGAAAGGAGCTTAATGCTTAAAGTATGGACGAATGCGGTCCTGCACAAGTTCATACAGTCGCGGCTTGAGGGCTATCGCCTGATCGTCGTGTCGAACCGGGAACCCTATCACCATCGCTATACGCCCGATGGACGTGTCGAATGCTCACGTCCGGCGGGTGGAATGGCAAGCGCTCTGGAGCCTGTTATGCGGGCTTGTGGCGGCCTTTGGATCGCCCACGGCAGCGCCGATGCGGATAGAGCGGTTGTGGACAGCCGCGACCACGTTGAGATTCCCGAAGGCAACCCGCAATTCACGCTCCGGCGCGTCTGGCTGACAAAGGAGCAGGTGCAGGGCTACTATTTGGGCCTGTCCAACCAGGGGTTGTGGCCCTTATGTCACGTGGCCTTTACGCGCCCCTACTTTGAGCGCCGGGATTGGGACCAGTACCGCGAGGTGAATCAGATATTTGCGAATGCGGTGCTCGAAGAGGCGGCCGATCAGCCCACGTTCGTCTTTATTCAGGATTATCATTTCGGGCTGCTGCCGAGAATGCTGAGCGAGGCGAACGCGAATTTGATCGTCGCGCAGTTCTGGCATATTCCATGGCCCAACCGCGAGGTTTTTCGTTCATTCCCCTGGAAAGAGGAGTTGCTCGACGGCTTACTGGGAAATGACCTTTTGGGCTTCCATCTGCGGCACCATTGCCAGAATTTCCTCGATACCGTTGACCGTGGCATCGAAGCCCTTGTCGATCCTTCGGTTTCGGAAGTGTTCCGTAAAGGGAAGCGAACCCTCGTGCGCCCGTTTCCCATCAGCATCGACTTTGACGCTTACACGGCGATCAGCCAGTCGGCGGAAGTTGAGAATCACATGAACTGCTGGCGCCGGCGTATTTCGCTCAACGGAAAACGTTTGGGAATAGGCATCGACCGCCTGGACTACACGAAAGGAATTCCCGACCGGATTCGCGCCCTGGATGTTCTCTTCGAGGAGTGTCCCGAATATCGCGAGCGCCTGATCTTCGCTCAGATCGGAGTTCCCAGCCGTTCGAGTCTCCCCGCTTACCGCGAAGTCGAGCGCGAGGTAGATCAGCTTGTTGAATCCGTGAATTGCCGCTGGGGCACGGAGCACTGGCGTCCCATTACGCTCTTCAAGCGCCAATTCTCGCAGGCGGAAATGATTGCTCTTCATCGCCTGGCGGATTTCTGCGTGGTGACGTCCCTGCACGACGGCATGAATCTCGTCGCCAAGGAATTTGTTGCGAGCCGGATCGATGGGGACGGGGCGCTCGTTCTGAGCCGGTTTACGGGCGCGGCCCGCGAGTTAAGAGACGCCATCCTTATCAACCCGTTCTCCATTGAAGAAACGGCGTCAGCCTATAAGCAGGCTTTGGAGATGCCCAGCGAGGAACGGATCAGGCGTATGCACCGGCTAAGGGAGGAAGTAGAAACGAATAACATTTACGCTTGGGCCGGAAGATTCCTGACGGCCTTGACGAGGTTGGAATTCCCCGATCGCATGGAGAACGTGGAGAACCTGGAGAACCTGGAGGCGGAAGAATGACTGGAGCTAAACGGGCGAGGCGTCCTGACCCTCTGGATTTAGAATCGGAAGACTGGCAGCAGCGCGTGCGCTCAGCTTCCTCTATCGGCCTGTTTCTAGATTTCGATGGAACCGTGTCGCCGATTGCCGCGACGCCTCTGCTTGCGGAGATCGATCCGGAAATCCGCGAAACCATTGGCTGGCTCGCCGCTCGCGACGATATACGTGTGGCGATTGTCAGCGGACGCTCCCTTGAGGATGTACGCGCTCGCGCGGGCATTGAGCACGTAATCTATGCCGGCAACCACGGGCTTGAGATCGAAACCGATACTGTATGCTTCAGGGAGCCGCGGGCTGAAAGTCTGCGTCTGGAGCTTCGCGCCCTGATTTTGCAGCTAGAGCTGGCGCTCAGCGGAACCGATGGAACTTTGATCGAGCAGAAAGGGCTCAGCGCCAGCGTCCACTACCGGCAGGTCAACGAGGCGTTACGTGACTGGGTGCAGCAAACGGTCCGGCAGACCGTGGAAAGATCCCGGTCGTTCACGTGCAGCGCCGGCAAAATGGTGGTGGATGTCCGTCCGGCAATCGAATGGCACAAAGGCCACGCCGTGCAATGGATACTCGATCGCGTTCTCCCGCCCGGCGCTCTTCCGATTTACATCGGGGACGACACAACAGATGAGGACGCGTTTTTCTTATTGTCCAAGGGCATCACCATTCGAGTAGGCGAGGCTGCTGAGTCGCATGCTGGTTATTCGCTAGCCGATCTCGATGATGTCCGGAACTTTCTGTCGAAACTCGGGGTACTACGATCTAATGCAGAAAAAGGCTCTCAAGAACGTACTTGAAGGCGATTCGCTCTGGTACAAGGATGCCATCCTTTATGAACTTCATGTCCGTGCCTTTAGCGACAGTAATGCGGATGGCATGGGCGATTTCCGGGGGCTCACCGAGAAGCTCGATTATCTGGAAGATTTAGGCGTTACGGCAATTTGGCTGCTGCCGTTTTTCCCGTCGCCCTGGAAGGATGACGGCTACGACATCGCAGATTTCCGCGATGTACATTCGGCGTACGGGAACCTACGTGACTTCCAGGTGTTCCTGAAAGAGGCTCACCGTCGCGGACTTCGTGTCATTACCGAGCTGGTCATCAACCACACTTCAGACCAGCACACGTGGTTTCAGCGTTCCCGACGCGCCGCCCCCGGGTCGCGCTGGCGCGATTTTTATGTCTGGAGCGACACTCCCAACAAATATACCGGCGCCAGGATCATTTTCAAGGACTTCGAAGCTTCCAATTGGACCTGGGACCCGCTGGCGAAGGCCTATTTCTGGCACCGTTTCTATTCTCATCAGCCGGATCTCAATTTCGATAATCCACTGGTCCGCCGCGCCGTGTTCCGCACCATCGATTACTGGGCTGAAATGGGCGTTGATGGTTTCCGGCTGGACGCCATCCCCTATCTCTACGAACGCGAAGGCACAAGCTGCGAGAATCTGCCGGAGACCCATCAGTTCCTTAAGGATCTGAGGCGGCATCTGGATGAGAATCATCCGAATCGCATGCTGCTTGCCGAAGCGAACATGTGGCCGGAGGACGCTGTCGCCTATTTCCAGGACGGCAACGCGTGCCAGATGGCGTTCCACTTTCCGCTCATGCCTCGCATGTTTATGGCGTTGCGGCTTGAGGACCGTTTTCCGATTGTAGAAATTCTTCGCCGCACTCCCGCCATACCGGAGAACTGCCAGTGGGCTTTGTTCCTGCGCAACCACGACGAGCTGACCCTCGAAATGGTTACCGACGAAGAGCGCGATTACATGTACCGCGTGTACGCGAGCGATCAGCGCAGCCGCATCAATCTTGGGATCCGGCGGCGTCTTGCTCCACTTCTCGATAACGACCGCCCGCGGATCGAACTGATGAACGGGATGTTGTTTGCGCTGCCCGGGACGCCCGTCATTTATTACGGCGACGAAATCGGGATGGGCGACAATATCTACCTCGGCGACCGCAATGGCATGCGCACGCCCATGCAGTGGAGCCCTGACCGCAACGCGGGCTTTTCGTTCGCCAATCCCCAGCAGCTCTATCTGCCCGTCAATATCGACCCTGCTTATCACTACGAAACCATTAATGTCGAAGCCCAGCGTTCCAATCAGCAGTCGCTGCTAAGTTGGACGAAGCGTCTCATCGCGCTGAGAAAGCAATATAAGGCGTTTGGCCGCGGCACGCTGGAGTTCGTGCAGCCCTCGAATCATCGCGTCATGGCGTTCATCCGGCGATATCAGGACGAAACCATTCTTGTGGTCGCGAACCTGTCGCGCTTTGCGCAGCCGGTTTCGCTGAATCTCTCCGAGTTCGCCGACTTCACGCCGGTCGAAATGTTCGGACGAACCGAATTTCCCCCCATCACCGAATCGCTGTATACACTGGCCATGGGCCCGAGTTCGTTTTTCTGGTTTGCCCTTGAGCGCCGCCGCGTTCGCGACGAAATCGTGGTCGCTCCAGGCGAACCGGACGTCGAACGCGAATTGCCGCTTGTGGTTGTCTCATCGCCGGAAACGCTCTGGCAGAACGAATCGCGTATAGTGCTGGCGCGTGCTCTCGCTGCCTTTGCCGCCCGGCAGCAGTGGTATCTGGGCGGCTATCGCCAAGTCCGCACTCAATCGTTTTATGGGCTGCTCACCCTTTCGCCGGGTCGCCTTTACATCGTTCTGCTCCAACTGGAGTACACGGAGGGAGATCCGGAAGTCTACTCCATTCCGATTTCGCTGCAAGCGGAGCCCGCCGGCTGCGCAATCGCCAACGTTCGTATCGGATCGGCCACTTCAATCCTGAGCGAGGCTTCGGAAGATCCGGAATTCGCCGAAATTCTTTTTGACATCGTCAATAAACGCAAGCGCGTCACTGGGGAGCGCGGCATTCTCACGGGTCAGCACAATCGCTGGTTCCGCAAAGCGATGTCGGGACTCTCGCGGCCCCTTGCCGCTCAGCCTTCGCCGTGCGGCTCCCTCAAGACACGCATTCGCTTTGCGGATCGCTTTGTCCTGAAGCTCCTCCGTTCGGTGGAGCCGGGCGACCATCCCGGCGTCGTGATCAGCCGCCTGCTTACGGAGACGCATTCCTTCCCCTACGCCGCTCCGCTCGCCGGAACTCTCGATTACCAGCAGGGGAACCGCGTGACCACTCTCGGAATTCTGCATGGCTTCGTCGAAAATGAAGGCGACGCGTGGACTTTGACTCTGAACGAGATCGCCGGATTCTACGATGCCGTCCGCGCCGGCGGACCGAAGTTGCTTTCCGTGGTGGAAGCGGCGCGTCCGCAGGTTTTCTTCACGCTCGACACAATTCTTTCGGAGCATCCGAGCGAACTGAGCGAGCTTTTCGGCGATTCTTTGAAAAATGCCGGGCGCATCGGCGCGGAGCTGGCCGAAATGCACGGTGTGCTCGCGCGCGATAATCCCGATCCCGCGCTGGCGCCCGAGCGCTACAACGATTTCTACCGGCAAAGTCTCTACCACAGCATGCTAAGGCTTCTTTCGCGCCGGTTCGAGTTTCTGCGGCAGCACTATTCGGAGCTGCCCGAGAGCGTTCGCGAAATCGCTGTCCAGGTGCTCGATAGAGAGGACCAGATCAACGCGCGCTTCCGGCTTATCTATGAGCTCCGCATCCAGGCTGTGCGTACGCGCTATCACGGCCTCATGGGGCTGGAGCATATCCTTTGCTCCAATGACAGTTTCACCTTCATCGACTTTGAAGGAGATCCGGCACGGCATCTCAGCGAGCGCTCCATCAAGCGCACTCCGCTTCGGGATGTCGCCAGCCTCCTCCATTCGTTCGCGCATGCGCTCCAGGTTGGGATGTTGCGCGAAGGAGCGGATGCGCGGCACGGCGCATTTACGCCCAATCAGCTTCGCAACATCGGCGCGGTCTGGTACGCCCAGGTTACGTCGGCGCTGATGCGTTCCTATTGGCGAAAAGCTGTGCCGTACGAGTTCCTGCCGCCTACACAGGAACAGCAGGAGGCGCTTCTGAACGTTCACCTCCTGGAGCGAGCGCTTCTCGATATCCGGCCGCTCTTCCGGCGTTATCGCGAGCTTGTTCCCGTTCCGTTGCGCATCATCCTTCTTCTATTGGGCGTGCCGCTGCCGGAGGCGCCGGAAGCCGTAACGCTCGTCTCGAAATTGTAAACACCCGGCGCTCCCGGATAGCTGGCAGCGACGGACGGAGCACCAAACCGCGATAGTAAGAGAGCGGCCGTCTTCAGCAGAGCGGCCGGACCATCCTTCAACGGGAGCGGCCGCCAACTCACGGGACCCACCATGCCTGTCCGCTATGCTTGATTCAAAGCTCGTACGTCTTACTGGACCTGAGTCGATATGAACTTTGAATAC
>Ga0134128_10011950_pt1 | contig 10350 bp, 7 predicted proteins | sample KB31754_FD_96462 | JGI IMG/M metagenome (GOLD analysis project Ga0134128, IMG submission 96462) | Terrestrial soil microbial communities with excess Nitrogen fertilizer from Kellogg Biological Station, Michigan, USA - KB3-175-4 | ecosystem: Environmental > Terrestrial > Soil > Unclassified ...
CCGCTCACTGCGCTGGCCGAACTGCAGCAACGCGGACTGGTGCGCCACATCGGCTTGAGCAACGTCACCCGCACGCAGATCGCCGAAGGCCGGCGGATCGCCGACATCGTGTGCGTGCAGAACCATTACAACCTGGTGCACCGCGACGACGACGCGCTGATCGACGAGCTCGCGCGCGACGGCATCGCCTACGTGCCATTCTTCCCGCTCGGCGGATTCACCCCGCTGCAGTCGTCCACGCTGTCGAAGGTCGCGGAACGGCTGGGCGCGACGCCCATGCAGGTCGCGCTCGCGTGGCTGTTGCAGCGCGCGCCCAACATCCTGCTGATTCCCGGCACCTCGTCGCTGGCGCACCTTCGCGAAAATCTCGCCGCGGCAGAACTGACGCTTGCCGCGGACGTCGCGGCCGAACTGGACCGCATCGCGCAAGCGGCGTGATGCGCGCGCAGAAGTTTCGCACATGAATGCGACCGCAATGGACGCGCTCGCGTTCATCTTCGAGCCTGCTTCATGCGTTAGGGTCCGAAAGGCAGCGCGACATTTCCCCGCGTCGTTCCGCGCGCTGCCCTGCGGTGCGACCGACCCGAAAGGAGAAGACTGCATGTCCAGCAAGATTTATCGCACGCTGTGCCTTGCCGTCGGCGTGACGGCCACGGTCGCGTTTGCCGGCTGCACCAATTATGTCAAGCGCAGCGATTTCGATGCTGCGATCAGCAAGCTCCAGAATACCGACCAGAGCCTGCAACAGCAGATCACTTCGCTGCAACAGGACATGCAAAGCCATTTCGCGAAATACGATACCCAGATCACCGCGATGCAGGGGCGCATCCGCGTCGACACCGTCGCGCATTTCGCATTCAACAAAGCCACGTTGCAGGACAACGACAAGGCCATGCTGGATGAATTCGCCAAGGTGATGCGCACACACCATTCCGATGCGCTGGTCACGGTGGAAGGCTTCGCCGACCCGGCCGGTTCCGCCGCGTACAACAGGCGCCTCGGCAAGGAGCGCGCGAATGCCGTGCGCAATTACCTCGTCAACAACGACGGCATGGCCGCCAGCCAGGTGCGCGCGGTGAGCTACGGCGAAGCGCACGATCGCCAGGTGAAGCCGGGTGCCACGCGCGCTGCGGGCGAATCCAATCGTCGCGCATCGCTGGTGATCGACTTCGCCGGGACGGCAAGCTGATCCGCCCAACGAAGACCGCATGACGCGCCCGGGTTTTCCGGGCGCGTTTTTTCATGTGTGCACCATCGGTCAACCCCGCAACCCATCCCGACAAACATGAAGATTGAACGACTGGATCATTGGGTGCTGACCGTGCGCGACGTTGACACAACGGTGGCGTTCTACCAGCGGGTACTCGGGATGCAGCCGATCACTTTCGGCAACGGCCGCCGCGCGCTGGTTTTCGGCGAACAAAAAATCAACTTGCATCCGGCAGATGCACCGCTCCGCCCGCACGCCGCCCGACCCACGCCGGGCTCGGGCGATTTGTGCCTGGTCACCCGCGCACCGATCCGCGACGTGATCGCCGAACTCGAAAGCGCCGGTGTCACCATCGAAGAAGGGCCCGCGCCACGTACCGGCGCGCTGGGCCCCATCACTTCAATATACTTCCGCGACCCGGACGGGAACCTCATCGAGGTGTCGCGCTACGACACGCAAGTGCAGCGTGCCGAGCCCCGCGTCTGACACGCCGGGTGCCCTGCCGCTTCGCGAATCGCCGCGCGTGTGCTAATTTCAGCAGCCCCTTCCTGCACCGATGGAGTGAGTCCATGATCGCCCGTCTGCTTGCTTGTGCCTTGTTGATCGGCGTCGCCGGCGCCGCCAGTGCTCAAAGTCAGCCCGCGCCAGCGCAACAGAAACCCGCCGCCCAGCAATTGACGCCGGAGCAACGCGCCGCGATCCAGAAGCAGGACCAGGTGCTCGTGAAATACGCCGAATCGATCGTGGCGATGATCGACAACGGCCAGAGCGGACAGGTTTGGGACCAGGCTTCCGACGTGGCCAAGAAAACGGTGTCGCGTGACCAGTTCACCAAGGCCACCGAAAGTGATCGTGCCAAGGTAGGCAAGATGACCTCGCGCAAGGTCGAAGGTGTGACCCGCGCGCTGTCCAACGGCAAGGAGAAGCTGCCGGCCGGCCTGTACGTCAACGTCAACTTCGCCACCCAATTCAGCAAGGAGGCGAAGCCGGTCCGCGAACTGGTGTCGTTCCATCTCGACAGCGACAAGAAGTGGCGCTTGTCGGGTTACACCGTCCGCTGAAGTTGTCGACAGCACCGGGCTCAGGCGATGCCGAGCCCGGTGATTTCGCCGATGGCATCGCCATCGAATCCGGCAAGCTGCGCGAATGCGCGGCCGCGCTCGGCATAGTTGCGGAACTGGTCGAAGCTGGGAGCGCCCGGCGACAACAGCACGACACCACCCTGCGGGGCGGTTCTTTTTGCATGCGCGACGGCAGTGGCGAGATCGGCGGTTTCTTCGACAGGGCAGGCCAGTCCGGCCTCACGCAGCGTGCCTGCGATCCGCGGGCCGGCGGCGCCCTGCACGACAATGGTGTGCGGTGAGTGCGCGTGAAGCGAACGCGCGAAGCCGCCCCAATCCAAGCCTCGATCGTGTCCGCCCAGGATCAGCGTGACCGCACGGCCGCGCAGGCTTTCCAGCGCCGCCAGCGCGGCATCGGGCGTGGTGCTGATCGAATCGTCGATCCATTCGATGCCGTCACGCACGCCCAGTGAAGTCAGCCGGTGCGGCAGCGGCTTGAACGCGGCGAGCGCGGGTGCGGCAGCGCGCGCGTCGAATCCCAGCAACTCGATCGCCGCCAACGCCCCACAGGCGTTGTGGGCGTTGTGTGCGCCATGCAGCGGCAAGGATGCAAGGTCGAATACGCGCTCGCCGTCGCGCATGATCCATCCGTCGCCAACATGCCAGCCCAATGCATCGCCGAAGGCCCGGCGTCGCGGATGCGCAGCAGTGCGCTGCATCAGCAACGGCGTTTCGGCGTCCACCAGCAGCGTGCGTGAAACGTCGGCCAGCTTCAATTTGTCCGCGACGTAACGCTCGCGCGTGCCGTGCCAGTCCAGGTGTTCCTCGGCCAGGCTCACGACCACGCCCAGTTCCAGCGGGCCCGCTTCGCCCGTCTGGAAGCTGGAAAGCTCGATCGCCCACAGGTCGGCGCGCTGGCCATCCAGATCCAGCAGCGGCAGGCCGATGTTGCCCGCGAGCGCGGTGCGAATCCGCAACGCGCGCAGCAAATGCGCGATCAGCGCCGTGGTAGTGCTTTTGCCCTTGGTGCCGGTAACCGCGACGACACGCGCGCCGGGATTTTCACCGAACCACAACGCGGTCCCCGATGTGAAGCGCGTGCCGCGTTCGCGTGCGGCGATGATTTCCGGCTTGTACCCGCTGATGCCGGGTGACTTGATCACGACTTCGTGGGCGGAAAGCGTGCTCGCGTCGGGCGCATCGTCGATCACGTGCAGGCTTGCCTCGCCTTGCGGTCGCGCCGCCTCCGTTTCGTCGCGACCGCGATACAGCGTCAGCGCTTTCCCGGGAAAGCGCCGGCGCAGCGCGGCCAGCACGCTGCGTCCTTCCCGGCCGTAGCCCCACACCGCAACGTCCGCGTGCTCAAGCTCCGCGAATCGCATCGAGCGCTCCCGCGAACCGCGAGGGGATGCCGTGTTCGCCCGCCGGTTCAAGCCACGGCTGCAACTTCAGTTGCGTCGCATCGAGCTGCGGTGCGATGTCACCTCGGAATCGCGCCACCAGCGCATCCTCGCGCCATTCGGGGCGCGCCGCCAGAGCCGCGAACGCCGCGCGCGCTTCGCTGGCTTCGCCCACGCATTCGAACGGCTTGTGGTCGCGGTATTCGATCAACGCATCGAAGCCGGCTGCCTGCGTGTCGTCGTCCAGCAGATTGCGGCCGAAGATTTGCAGCAATCGCGGCTTGGGCAGGAACGGGGCCAGCGCGAGGAACACGAAGTGGCATTTCGGGCACTGTCCGCACCAGCGGTCGGCGGGCTTGGGCCCGAGAATCTTGAAATTGCGGTTGCACGAGGAGAACGCATCGAAGTACGCTGCACCGGATTTCGCGAACGCGCGCGTGACTGCGAGTTCGGAAAACGGCCGCAGCAACGAAAAATAATCGAGGTCGCACGCGACGTGCGAGTGCAGCCACGCCGCGAACTGCTTTTCGAACGCCCAGCCCTTGCTCCATTGGTGATTGACCTGCCGCCCTTCGTATTCCAGCGTCGCCGCCGACGCCGAACGCTCGTTGGCGAACGCGATTGCGTCGAAGCCGTACAGGACGGCCGCGCAGGCGAGGATCGCCGAGTTGATCGCGGTGACCGGGATGTGGCCGTTCCACGCGCCCATGCGGTTGTAGTCGAACAGCACCGGCGAAAGTTCGCGGCCGACGTTGATCGTTGGCAGGCCGGTGCGCGCCGCAACGGCGGCGATCAGGGGCGATGCGCCGACCCATGTCGCGGTGGCTGCGATGCCGGCCTTCTTCAACGCCTCGACCACGACCAGTGAATCCTTGCCGCCGCCAATGGGCACGAGTGCGCGATGGGAGCGCGCGAGTGCGTCGGCGGTGGGCGTGGATGAGGATGCACGCGGAAACGCAATCCTGTCGCGCAAATCCAGTCCATTGCGATAGGCAAACTCGCCCAGCCCGTGCAGGTACAACGCATCCAGCAGGTCGGCCGTCGCAGCATCCGGCGTCGCCGTTTCCACATCGATGCGCGGCGGCAAGCCGGCCTTGTAGTAACTGATGCCCGCGAAGCGGTGCAGCATGCGCAGCGCCGCATCGAAAGCGGCCCTGCGCGAATCGGGCAACGCGGGCGCATCGGGAAAACGGATGCGCTCGATCAGCTCCGGACCCGCGTCGAACGCGTACACCAGCTCCGCAACGCCATCTGCGTAGTCGCAGCGCACGAAGCGGAAAACTTGCGCCTGGCGCGGATCGGCAAGCGTGTTCATTCGATGATTGCCGTCTCGGCGAGTGACCGCAAATTGTAGTGCGAGGCCATCGATTCGCCGTAGGCGCCGGTTTGCGCGATCAACAGCACGTCGTCTTCCTCGCTGCGCGGCAGGCGCCGGTCGGAGCCCAGCACATCGCCCGACTCGCAGATCGGCCCGACCACCTGATACAGCGTGTCGGCGGCCGCATCGAGCCGGGACAGGTTCGCGATTTCGTGCCAGGCGTCGTACAGCGCGGGACGGATCAGCGCGTGCATGCCCGCGTCGCAACCCAAATATTCCAGCACGCCCTTGCGCTTGGTCTGGGTGACGCGCGCCAGCAGCACGCCGGCATCGGCCACCAGCCAGCGGCCCGGTTCCAGCCACAATTCGTATTGCGGGTAGGCGCGCCTCACCTCCGCCAGCGCCGCATCGACGGCGGCAAGATCGAGCTCCGCTTCACCCGGATGCGACGGCACGCCGAGGCCGCCGCCGAGATTCAGGATGCGCACGTTGCCGATGCGCTCGGCCAGACTCGCAAGTTGCCCGCAAACGCTGGACCAGTGCGCTGGGTCCAGGATGCCCGAGCCGAGATGCGCGTGCAGACCGATGACGCGAACGTCCGCGGCACGCGCCAACTCCAGGAACGTGCCGAGCTGATCCAGCGGCAAGCCGAACTTGCTGGTGACGCCGCCGGTGCGGACCTTGTCGTGATGACCGAGCCCGCGACCGAGATCCACGCGCAACATGACCTCACGGCCCGCGAACAGCTCGGGCCATTGCTGCAGGGGATGAAGTGCGTCGAGGGTCGTGGTGATGCCACGTTGCACTTCTTGCGCGTAATCCGCGCGTGGCGCGAAGTTCGGGGTGAACAGGCGCGGCGATTCGCGCGCCTCGCCGATCGCATCCACCGCATCCAGTTCGCCCGGCGACACGCACTCAAGACCGAAACCTTCTTGCGCCAGCGCGCGCAGAATGGCCGGGTGCGGATTGGCCTTGATCGCGTAATAAAAGCAATCAACGGAACGCATCGCGCGCAGCGTCCGCGCTCGCGCGCGCACGGTCGGCAAGTGGTACGCATAACGCGGCGTTGCATCGGAGAGCTTCAGCAAGGTATCGCGCGCGCCGCGCCACCATGGCGCACGCACCCGCTTCGTGCCTTCGCCGTACAGTTCCTGCCAACTCGGCCCGAACAGCGCAGAGTCGTCGGTGCGCAGTGCACCGGCGCGGATCAGCAGTTCGTGCAGGCGCGGCAGCAAGCCATCCAGCATGGCCTCGTCGACCACGAAAGTCAGGTTCAAATTGTTGGACGATTGCGAGATCAGGTGCACGCGTTCGCGTCCGAACTCGGCCAGCACGCCGGACAGGCGATGCAGCATCGAGCGCATGCCGCGGCCGACCAGCGTCACCGCCGCGCACGGCGCAATCACCTTCACCCGGCATACCTTGGCGAGATCGGCGGCCAGCGCCGCGACCACGTCGGAGTCGAGCAGGTTTTCGGTGGGATCGAGCGACACGGTGACGTTCGTTTCCGCAGAACCGATCAAATCCACCGACAAGCCGTGCTGCTTGAACGCGGCGAACACGTCGGCGAGGAAACCCACCTGCTGCCACATGCCCGACGTTTCCATCGACACCAGCGTGATGCCGCGCCGCGAGCTGATGGCCTTGATGCTGGGCGCGGCCTCCGGCGGCAACGGCCCGATCAGCGTGCCGTCGAAATCCGGGTGCCGCGTGTCCTTGATCAGCAGCGGCACGCGCGCGCGGCGGCACGGCGAGATGCAGCGCGCGTGCAGCACCTTGGCGCCGGTGGTCGCGATTTCCTGTGCCTCGTCGTAATCGAGCCGCTGCAGCAGGCGCGCACCGGGCACCTGGCGCGGATCGGCCGTGAACATGCCGGCCACGTCGGTCCAGATTTCGACCCGCGACGCGCGCAGCAACGCGCCGAAATGCGCTGCCGAGGTGTCCGAACCGCCGCGTCCCAGCAGCACCGAATGTCCGTCGCCGTCGCGCGCGATGAAGCCCTGGGTGATGAACACCTCGCCGCGCGCGGCCAGCGCCGCGGCGAACACGGGATCGGGTTCGACCTGTACCTGCGCCGACAATGCTCGCGCGCGTTCGTTGAGGAACGGAACTTCGCGTACCAGCAGTGCTTCGCGCGCATCCAGCCAGTGTGTCGGCAAACCGTTCGTGCTCATGAAAGCGGCGCCCAGCGAACTCGACAGCAATTCGCCGTGTCCCTGCACTGCTGCTTGCCATGCATAGTCGTCCCTGCGCGCGCTTCGGGACTCGGAGATCAGCGCCCGCAGCGACGCCAGTCGGCGATCCATCTCCGCGGTTTCAATCAATCCCATTTCGGCGGTCAACGCGCGATGCCGCTCCACCAGCTTCGCAACCGCCATCTCCCGCTCCGACGGCGTGCATGCGCAAAGCGCCTTCAGCGCATCGGTGACACCGGCCAGCGCAGACACCACGATGACGACGCGCGCACCTTCCGCGCGTCGTGCCGCCGCAAGCTGCTGGATCGTCCGCCAGCGATCGGCGGTCGCCACGCTGGTGCCGCCGAACTTCAGCACCACCCAGGGCGCGTCGGAGGCGAGCGGCGCAGCGGCGGAAGCGGTCATGGGCGGATGGATGGCGAAAGGCGCGCGGCCGCGCGGACAAGGCCGCCAAGTGTTGCGTGCGGCCCTGCAAAACGCAATCGCACGCGCCATGCGGGCGTGGTCCGGCTTCGATCCGTTCGCCCTGAGCATAGGCCCGCGGGGTCGGAGTCGAAGGGCAGCAGGCGTCTCGACTCCGTTCGCGTCGCTCACTAAGCGCTCAACGCGAACGGTGTTCAAACCGGACCCGTAGCGGCATGCCGCTGCATGACCGATGAATACCGCCATCACCCTGCGCCGGTCGGGGGTGAGCCATTCGGGCACAACGCATACAATGAGCCGATGCCACAAGCCCCACAGACCCCGCCCGCCAGGATCATCCCCGAGCCCATCCGCAAGGGCATCGACGTTTCCATCAACGGCAAGCAGTTTCGCCACACCGGCGATCCCGCCCTGCCCCTGCTGTGGTACCTGCGCGACGTGTTGCGGCTGACCGGGTGCAAGTACGGCTGCGACGACAAGAGCTGCGGCGCATGCAGCGTGCTGGTGGGTGGCAAGCTCAAGCGCGCCTGCGCGTTGACGATGGCCGACCTCGCGGACAAGGACATCACCACGATCGAGGGCCTGGCGAAACCGGACGGCACGCTGCACCCGGTGCAGCAAGCCTGGATCGACGAAGACGCCATCCTGTGCGGCTACTGCCAATCCGGCCAGATCATGGCGGCCGTCGACCTGCTGGCGCGCAAACCGAAACCATCCGACACCGACATCGACGGCATCGGCAACCTGTGCCGCTGCGGCAGCTACCCACGCATCCGCCGCGCGATCCAGCGGGCAGCCGCAGCCGCGCAAGGCAAAGCGAAGTGACGCGCGCATACGACGCCAGCCGCCGGCGCTTCCTCAAGGTCTTCGGCACCGCCACCGGCGCGTTGGTGGTCGGCCTGCCTGCCATGGCATGGACGCCCGACGAATTGCTCGGCCAGAACCTGATCACGCTGAATCCGTACCTGCGCATCGAACCCGACGGCACTATCGTGATCGGTGCGCGCGATCCCGAGGTCGGCCAGGGCATCCGCACCGCGGAAGCGCGCATCATCGCCGAGGAACTGGACGCCGACTGGAACAAGGTGGTGGTCGCGCCGCTCGATCTCGGCGTCACCGATGTCGGCGGCGAACCGCACTGGACCTACGGCCACCAGGTCGCCTCGGGCAGCACCAGCGTGCCCGCCGCGTGGAATGACCTGCGCACGGTCGGCGCGGCCGCGCGCGAATTGCTGGTGCGCGCCGCAGCCGAACGCTGGAAAGTCAATGCCGCGAGCCTGCGCACCCAACGCGGCATGGTGATCGCGCGCGATGGCCGCAAGTTCGGTTATGGCGAACTTGCGGAAGCCGCGTCGAAGTTGAAACCGGCGACGAACCCGCCCACGCCCAAGCGGGCTTCGCAATACGCCCTCGTCGGCCAGGATGCGGGCGATGTCGATGCGCGCGACATCGTCACCGGCCGCCAGCATTTCGCGATCGACGAGTGGCTCGGCGACGTGCTGGTCGCGGTGATCGCGCACTGTCCGTATCCAGGTGGCACGCTCGCGCATCTCGATGACGCCGCCGCGCTCAAGCTGGATGGCGTCAAGAAGGTGATGACGATTCCGCCGCCCGACCCTGCCGGTCCACTCGGCACGCAGCAATTGGCCGCGGGCGTCGCGGTGCTGGCACGGGACACCTGGACGGCACTGCAGGGCGCTGCGAAGCTCGACCTGCGCTGGAAAGCGCCCGCGCACGCAGCCGAAGGTGACGCCGCGCTGGTGCAAGCCGCGGCGACGGTACTGCAAGGCCAGCCCGAAAAGGCCGTGCGGACCGACGGCGATTTCGCCGACACCGCCAAGCGCGCACGTCACCGCTTCCAGGCCGAATACCACGTCGCCACCGTCGCGCACGCGGATCTGGAGCCGCCCAACGCGCTGGTGAAGGTGGACAGCCAACGCGCGGTGATCGTCGCGCCGGTGCAGAACCCGCGCGCCACGTTCGACACCGTGCAACGGCTGACCGGCCTCGCGCCCGACAAGATCGAGATCAAGCTGCCGCGCGCCGGCGGCGGCTTCGGCCGTTTCCTCGAAACCGACTACGTGGCCGAAGCCGTGATGCTGGCCAAGGCCGCAGGCAAACCCGTCAAGCTGATGTGGCCGCGCACGGATGCGTTCGCCCACGACACGTTCCGGCCGTTTTCCGTGCACAGGCTGGAAGCCTGCGCCGATCGCAAGAACAAGCTGACCGGCTGGACGCATCGCATCGCCAGCACCTCGCGACTGGCCGGGCGCGAACCGCGCACGCGCTGGTGGCTTTCGGAGATGCATCCCGACGACCTGCCCGCGGGGTTGATCGACAACCTGCAATACGCGTGGTTTTCGCTGGATTCGACATTGCCGCGCGGCAGCTACCGCGCCAGTTCGCACGCGGTCAACGCGTTCGCGACCGAATGTTTCATCGACGAGGTCGCGCACGGCCTGAAACAGGATGCGTTGAAACTCCGCCTCGCGCTGCTGGGTGAACCGCGCAAACTTTCCTACCGCGGCCACGGCGGCCCGGTGCTCGACACCGGCCGGCTGTCATGGGTGCTGCAACTCGCGGCCGATGCGATCGGCTGGAGCAAACCGCATCCGCACGGACACGGTTTCGGACTGGCCTGCCATTTCACTTTCGGTGGCTACGTCGCGCACGCGGTGGAGATGTCGATGGAAGGCACCCGCCTCGTGATCCACAACGTGGTGTGCGCCGCCGACCTCGGCCG
>Ga0134128_10011952_pt1 | contig 10349 bp, 9 predicted proteins | sample KB31754_FD_96462 | JGI IMG/M metagenome (GOLD analysis project Ga0134128, IMG submission 96462) | Terrestrial soil microbial communities with excess Nitrogen fertilizer from Kellogg Biological Station, Michigan, USA - KB3-175-4 | ecosystem: Environmental > Terrestrial > Soil > Unclassified ...
CACAAATGCGGTCAAGGATGCCACGGACGTAATCAATAGTGCGGGTTTCGATCTGGTGCGTGCCGTCATTATCTCGGAAGAAGAACACGACAATCATTACACCATGCAGGAGCCCAACGAAATCGTCTTCGTGCTTCCTGACAAGAACCGGTTCAAGTCCCCGGTCGCGGCCGGACACAACATTCTCGATACAGCCAAATTGCTGATGGCCTGCACGCCGAACGGAATCTAGGCCCGCCGCGGTTGCGTCGAGAAAAGATGAATCGTCTTTTTTATCGGTGCTGGTCCTAGGCAAAGCGGACGTGATTGGTTCAGATGCGGGCGACGCCGATTGGCTTGTTGCTGGGCGTGCTGTTTGCCGGCTCCGCGGCTGCCTATGACCCTTACGATCCGGCGAACTGCAACGGCGTCGGCTGGGACGACAAGCGCACGCTGGTCGTATCGGCGGTGACGGCCAAGCCGCGCGCCTATTTCGTGAAGAGCCCCTACGATGACGATTTCAAGGCCGAAACCTGCCCGGCCGCAATGGATGCGTGCCGGAAAAAATCTTACCTTGTGACCGGCGACCTCGTGCTCACCGGCGCCACGCGCGGCGCGTTCACCTGCATCTCCTATCATTCACCGTTATCCGCGAAGCGGACCTGGGTCACCGGATGGCTGCCGAGCGTGACACTGAGGCCTGTTGCGCCGATGCCGGCGCCGAAGACATCCGACTGGGCCGGCCTTTGGCGACAAGGCCAACGCTACGTGGGCGGCGGTCATGTCGAGATCAAGCCGGAGAAGGGGGGCAAGCTGCACATTGACGCCGGCATACTCCTTCCCACCGCGCGCGATTTTCACAACGGCGCCTTCGAGGCGCATGTCACGCCACAGGGAGACACGATGGCCTTTGAAGACGACGGCAGCAATTACGGAAGCGGATGCAAGGTGCGGATGCAGCGCATCGGCCCGTGGCTGCTGATCGAGGACGACAGCGGTTGCGGCGGGGCCGCAGTGTCGTTCACCGGGCTCTACCGTCGTGAAAGCAAGTGATCGAGGCGGCAAGCGGGCGCTAATCCGGTTGCTGAAAAAATGTGCGGGTGGATGGCCGGGACGCTGCTTTTGAGCATCAATGGGCAGGATGCGAGCGAGCTTCATAGGAATTGCGGAATCTGAGATTGCGCCGTGACAACTGACTGATGGACGCGCAGCCCATCAACCTCATGTCCCGTTCAATCTCCGTGCGCATCAGCTGGAGGGCCCGCTCAACACCCGGTTGGCCCGCCGCAGCGAGCGCGAAAAGATAATAACGACCGACCCCCACGGCCTTGGCGCCAAGCGACAGAGCCTTCAGCACGTGTGTCCCGCGATGGACGCCGCCATCGAGGAGCACGTCGATTTTATCACCCACCGCATCGACGATTTCCGCCAGTTGGTCAAAGGAACTGCGCGAACCGTCAAGCTGGCGTCCACCGTGATTTGAAACGACAATACCCGCGCAGCCGATATCGACGGCCTTTCTGGCGTCATCGACGCTCATGATGCCTTTGAGACAAAATTTCCTGCCCCATCGCTTGACCAGTTCCGCCACGTCGTTCCAGTTCATCGAAGGGTCGAGCATATTGGTAAAGTAGTCGCCGATAGAGGTTGCACCTCCGCTCATGTCGACATGCTCATCCAGTTGCGGCAACCGAAACCTTTCATGGATTAGATAGTCGATTGCCCATTTTGGTTTGATCGCGAACTGAAACATGCCTTCCAGAGTCAAATGGAGCGGGATGGAAAAGCCGGTGCGAAGATCACGCTCACGATTGCCGCCGGTGATCGAGTCGACCGTCAGCATCATGATTTGCACGCCGGCGCTCTTGGCGCGCTCCAGCATGGCCGTGTTCAAGCCACGGTCTTTGTGAAAATAGAATTGGTACACTTGTGGAAACGAGAAACTGGACGCGATCTCTTCCAGGCTGACCGTTCCTAGCGACGAGACGCCGAACATCGTGCCGAATTTTTCGACCGCGCTTGCGACCGCGCGTTCCCCCTGGTGATGAAACAGACGCTGCAATGCGGTCGGCGAACAATAAAAGGGCATTGCAAGCTTCTGCCCCATAACGGTGACCGATAAATCGACCTGTGCGACGCCAGCGAGAACATTCGGCACGAGGTCGCATTCTTCAAACGCCGACGTATTCCGCCGCAGTGTCGTTTCGTCGTCCGCGGCTCCGTCGATATAGTTGAAAACCGGCCCGGGAAGCCGCTGCCGCGCCAGCCGGCGAAAATCATGATAATTCACGCAATGTTTCAGGCGCATGTTGCCCCCGGCAAGCTAAGAGACCATTTTTCGCGGTCCGAATAAGAGCGATAGAATAAACCCGAATTAAGCGCTTGAAACGTCTGATTTCGGCTGCCCTTATCGTCGTATTGCTACTGCGGCAGATGCGGAGTGTCGTTGAGGGAGCGCGATGTCGCGACGGAGCAAGCCCGTCAGCTGAAGAATCCATGCCGCAGCAACTCGGCGCCCGCGGCGATGACTGCGATCAATACCAGCTTCTTGAAAGTCTCAGGCGAGATTTTATCGCGCACATGTTGTCCGACGTACATGCCGAGCACGACCGGCAACGTCGCGGCCGTCGAAACTGAAACGTCAAGCCAATTGAACTGGCGGCTGGCCGTCAGAAGGAATGCCAGCAAGCCCGCGGAAATGACGAGATACAGCGATGCTTCTTTTGTGAACGCTTTTCCGCGCAGTCCCTTTGCCAGCAGAAATATGAAGACAAGCGGTCCCGCCATCGCCGCGATGCCTCCCAGAATCCCGCCGAAAAATCCGAATGCAATGCCGGTCGGCAAAACGAAGCGAGACTGAAGCTGCAGCTTAGGCGCGAGCAACGTGAGGCCGCCAACACCCATAAGCACCAGACCCGCGATAATCCTTGCAATGTTCGCGTCGAGCGCCAGCAGGACGCGAACGCCAAGGAAGAGGCCGGGAATCATGCCGAGAATCACCGGCATCAATTGCATGAGGCACTGTCCGGTCTTTCCGCCTTCCAGCGCCTGCGGCAAGTTGCTGAAGATCAAAGGCATGCTCAGCAGCATGGCCGCCGATTTGACATCGATGAACAGCGACAGCAGCGGCAGCGCGGCGACTGGCATGCCGATTCCGATTGTCCCCTTCAGCAGGCCGGCGACGATCAAGCTGCAAATCACGGCAGCAACGATACTTGCGTGCTCGAAATGAAGTGTGCGGATCAACATGATGGGTCGCCGGGCCTCGGCGTGGTCTCAGATGCTCTCGACGATGACGATCTCCAGCTCGCTTGCGCCGTCCTTCTTGCGGTGCGCCGCGGCCTCGCGGTACTCGCGCGATTCGTGGCAGGCGACCGCCTTCTCGAAGCTCGGGAACGCGATGACGACGAAACGGTGAAATTTCTCCGGGCCCTCGAGGATCTTGAACCTGCCGCCGCGCGCCAGGAACTTGCCGCCGAACTTTTGCAGGATGCCGGGCGCCAGGTCGGCGTACTTCTTGTACTGATCGGGATTGTTGACCTTCGCGCGCGCGATCCAATAAGCGGCCATCTCATCCTCCATGCCGACCGTGAGCGCCCCTGCCGGACTGGGGCTACAGCGCATTCTTGCTGCGAGGTTCGCAAATTGTCTCGCGCGAACAGTTCGGCCCATGCCGAACTGTTTTCGATTGATGCGCTTGCGGTATCGGCGATAGGGTTAAGCATGGTCGCGGCGGCAAATCTGGTGGAGGTGGCCGCTCTCGTGGGTGACACTGCGCGAGCGACAATGCTGAACGCTCTTATGGGTGGCCAGTCGCTGACGGCGACTGAGCTTGCTTACTGCGCCAATATCTCTCGCTCGACGGCGAGCGACCACCTGAGCAAGCTGGTTGCCGCGCGGCTTTTGACCGTCACCCGCAACCGCCGCTTCAGTTATTATCGGATCGCGTCCCCGCGGGTCGCGACAATGCTGGAGAGCATCAAGGTCGTCGCCGCGATGGAGGTGCCACCGCGCCGTCAGCCGCGGTCGGCAAATGAGGATGCGCTCCGTTTTGCCCGAAGTTGCTACGATCACCTCGCTGGCCGGATAGGAGTAGCTGTTACCGATGCGCTTGTGGCCATGGGGCACATCGTACTCACCGATGAAGGCGGTGAGGTCACGTCTTCGGGCGAGCATTTCCTTTCCGCGTTCGGCGTTGATCTCAGGCCGCGGACTCGGCGGATTTTCTGCCAGCCTTGTCTGGACTGGAGCGAGCGTCGTTATCACCTCAAGGGACTCGTCGGAGCGCGGATTCTGGATCGTCTGTTGGAGCTGGGATGGCTCAAATCTGTGTCGGGCAGCCGTGCACTCGCACTGACGTCGTCCGGAAGGGCTGGCTTGTCCGAAACCTTCCAGATCGAGATCAACGACGAGGGTGTGCCGACGCGTCGATCATGCGCACCACGGCTGACGGCCTAGGCTGAGCGTAACGTTATCTCGCGCAAATTCGGCGCGTCACCGTTTTCACTTTTGTGGTCTTCGCGCGGGCGGGGGCACCGCGCATTCTGGCTTTTGACCTAAAGTGGCCGGGCCAATTGTGCGGCTAAACGTCTGCTTATGTCCTAGCTTTGTTGTCCAGGTGAATCGTCTTTACAGGAGAAAAACGCTAGCGCGGATGGGGCGGCAGCGGTGCGGCGTCACGCTGGTCCAAAGCGGAGACGGCGCTTTGCAGGACTTGCCGGATGCGCTCGGCGGAGCCTCGACTGACCATCGAAGTATCGAGGTAGAAGTCGAGTCCCGTCATATGCTCGCTGAAGATCTCCATCTTCTTGCCGGACGCATCGATCAGCCCTTCGACCGAGTAGGGCACGACCTCGCGGCTGATGCCCTTCATGGTAATCGAAGGCAGCGCATGCGCGACGACGAAATCGCGTACCAATGCGTAGCTTTCGTAGCTGAGTACGATATGCCCCGGCTCGGCGATCGATTGCAGGCGCGCGGCGAGGTTGGCCTCAGCGCCGATGATCGTGTAGTCCATGCGGTCGGCGCTGCCGAAATTGCCGACATTGCAATAGCCGGTGTTGATGCCCATCCGCACACGGAATGGGTTTTCGACACCTTCTTTGCGCCACTTCGTATTGAGTTCCGCCAGCCGCCGCTGCATCTCGACCGCCATTTGCATGCAGCCCCTGGCGTCCTCGGCCTCGCCGTGCGTTTCGGGATCGCCGAAGAAGATCAGCATGGCGTCACCGACGAACTTGTCGATGGTGCCGCCATGGCTCAAGGCGATCTTCGACATCTCGGTGAAATATTCGTTGAGCAGCGCCGTGATCTGCTCCGGCTGCAGGCGCTCGGTGATTGCGGTGAAATCCTTGATGTCGGAAAAGAAGATCGTGAGCCTCTTGCGTTCAGTGTGGATGGTGACATCCTTTTGCCCGCTGAAAATGCTCTTGTAGATTTGCGGCGACAGGTATCGCGATATTTTCATCGACAGGCCGGCAAGAAACTCGTTCGTCGTTTCCAGCTCTTTGTTGATGCCTCTGATCGTCGCCGCCTGCCGGCGCTGCACGCCGATGAAGGTCACGCCGGAGCCCGCCATGAAGACAAAATAGGCGAGCAGATATTTGAAAGAGAAAATATTGGCGGCGAAGGGCTGGCTGATCGAGACTTCCTGGATGCCGCGCACGTCGCCGACTTTCCAGTCGCGCTTCGGGCTGTCGGGATGACTGTTGTGGCAATTCACGCAAGCCGCGCCCATGATCACCGGGGTGACGTAACGGACCTGATCGCTGAACAGCGAGGCGGACACGCGCAGCTGTCTTTGAGCGGGATTCTCGCGCAGAAGCCTGAGAGCATCAGTCTCAAACGCGTCGAGCACGTGCGGCGCGCGGCCCTTGAACGGAAAGTCCGAGACGAAGCGGTATTCGATATTATGCTGCTGCTCGTTCAGGACGTGGCCGAGCTCGAGCGACAGCGTGGCGGGAATGGGAATAGCGCCGGGCACAGTCTCGTAATTGTGCACCACCTGAGTCGAGCCCGCATTGGCGAGCACGCGGGCGACGACGTTGCTCGCATAGTAGCCGCGCACGCTGGAGATGACGGAGTTGAGGTCGCTCGCCTGGCGGCGCAGCGCCGTTTCGGTCAGGTTGCGTAGATCCAGCCAGACCGCCAGCGGCAGCCCTGCCAATAGGATGAGGACGAGCAAGATCACCAGCCCGCGTGAGCGCGACAGCGAGGCTCGCTGTTTTTCCATCGCACGACTCCGTGTTTTTGCAATGATAGGCCGCCACCGGCGACTGTACAGCAAACAAAGTTCTCTGCTCGTGGTATGCCCACGAATTTCCGGATGTGCCTCTGTGCTGCCCTGGAGCCGATACTTGCCCTCCTTTTGGACTTTAGCGGACGTGACCGTGCGCGCAGCCCATGTCCGCTCTCGGTTCAAAGCGGACGCGGGCCTGATGACAGCCGTCATTCTCCCGAATTAGACTTTTACTCGCAAAGGTCGATGAAGGGCTGCCCTACGGGCGGCAACCGCAATGGAACGACGGCTTGCGGCTATTTTGGCGGCGGACGTGGCTGGGTACAGCCGCCTCATGGGCATCAATGAGGAAGGCACGCACCAAAGTCTGAAGGCCCATCGCCGTGAGCTAGTTGAACCCAAGATCGAGCGGCATCGCGGACGTATCATCAAAAACACAGGCGATGGTTTTTTGGCTGAGTTCATGAGCGTGGTGGACGCCGTGCGATGCGCCACGGAAATCCAGCAAGAGATGACCGCGCGCAATTCTAAAGTGCCTGATGACAAACGAATTGATTTTCGAATCGGTGTTCACCAAGGGGACATCATCGTCGACAGCGAGGACATCTTCGGCGACGGAGTGAACGTGGCCGCGCGATTGGAAGGCATTGCTGACCCTGGCGGCATCTGTGTATCCGCGCGCGTGCAAGAAGATGTGCGTGGAACATTAGATTTGCGCTTTGACGATATCGGCGAACAGCACCTGAAAAACATTCAAAGGCCCGTCCGCGTTTACCGTATAGCTTCAGGAAGTAAGCCTACTGCGGCCTTTCTCTCTTTACCCGACAAACCTTCAATAGCCGTGCTGCCCTTCGACAATATCAGCGGCGATCCGCAACAGGACTATTTTGCCGACGGCATCGTAGAAGAGATCATTACGGCTCTCTCACGCTTTCGCCAGCTGTTCGTCATCGCGCGCAATTCCAGCTTCACTTACAAAGGTCGAGCGATAGACGTGAAACAAGTCGGCCGCGAGTTGGGCGTACGATATGTGCTTGAAGGTAGTGTGCGTCGGGCCGCAAACCGTCTGCGTATCACAGCCCAGCTCATCGATGCAAAGACCGGCGGCCACCTTTTGGCGAACCGGTTCGACGGCACGCCCGAGGATATTTTCGACTTCCAGGATCAAGTGACCGCCAGTGTCGTCGGCGCAATCGTACCAAAACTTGAAGAAGCAGAATTCAATCGCACAAAGTTCAAGCCAACTGAAAGCCTCGATGCTTACGATTGCTACCTGCGGGCCATGATGTCCTTCAATCAGTGGACCAGTGAGAGTATCGCCGAAGCGTTGAAATTATTTCAGAAAGCAATCGAGCTCGATCCTGAATTTGCGTCAGCTCATGGGCAGGCTGCATGGTGCTACACCCGGCGAAAGCAATTTCGCTGGATGAAGGATCGACGTGAGATGGTTGAACTCGAGCGCCTCGCTCGTCGCGCGATAGCGTTGGCTAAAGATGACGCGGTCGCCCTTTACTCGGGTGGCTGGGCGCTAGTCCACGTTCCCGGGTCTTTTGAGGAAGGCGCAGCGGCGATAAATCGGGCATTGACGCTCAATCCGAACATGCCAAATGCATGGCACCTCAGCGGATGGACGAAATTATATGTCGGCGAACCGGATAAGGCTGTTGAACACTTCGCCCGCGCGATGCGTCTGAACCCGCTCGATCCATACTTCCAAACAATGCAGACGGGCACTATAGCGGCGCATCTTCTTGCCGGTCGTTATGAATTGTCTTCGTCGTTGGCAGAAGCTGCTCTGCAGCAGCATCCGAATAGTCTGCCGGTATTGCGGGTTGCTGCGGCAAGCTATGCGCTTGCCGGAAAAATGACAGAAGCAAAAAACGTTGTTACGCGCATTTGCCAGCTGGACCGGGCATCGCCATTGTCGAAAGCGGTCGACTTTGCCCCGTTTCGACGGCCTGAAGATATTTCCATGTACCGAGACGCTCTTCGGAAAGCTGGTCTGAGCAATTGACCTTTGATGTCCAGTCGCGGCACTACGTCCATTTTCGGAGTGGCGCGATTTCGGCGAAGATTGAAAAATCCAACAGCATTTAGTTGGAGGCCCGGCCTGGAATCGAACCAGGCTTGGAAGACCATGCATGGCTTCTGCGTCGCCACTCCGCCACCGGGCCGTCTGCAGGAATACGGCCGCCGGCCTTGAAGTAAAGTGTAGGACGGCGGGCGATCCGAGTTGCGGTTAACGGCGTGTTAGTTCCAGCTCGCACCTGAGCGCGGCATACTTCAGCTTGCGCCGGAATGAATCAACGGCACACAAACGTCATGCGGTGCTGATTGTGGCCGATATTGCGCGGCGCACGCTCGGCCGCAAAGCCGGCCGCCCTCAGCCGCTCGAGCGCTGCGGCCTCGCTGTAGTGCGACAGGCCGGCGGTCTTCTTCAGGCGCAGATAGTCGGATGCGAAAATCCGCACCAGCCCAAGCGCGGCGGCAAAGAAGAATCCATTGGCCGCGCCGAAGCGCAGCAGGGAAAGCGCGGCCGCCGGGGCCGCGAGACGGGGAGGCACGATGTCGCCGAGCAGGAAGACGCCGCCCGGCTTGAGCAGCGAGCGGAAGATCGCGAGCAGCCGGTCGAGTTCCGCCGGCGTGAGATACTGCGCGACCGAATGCATGACGATGAGATCGAATGACGCCTTCGGCAGACCCGCCGCCTCATCGGCGGCGATGACGGCAATCCGGAGATGGCCGGTGTAACGCATGGCCAGTGAGGCGCGCACATTGGGCGCGGCTTCGACCAGCACCAGCCGCGCGCAGGCGTCGGCGACAAGATCTGCGGAGGTTGCTTCGCCGCAGCCATAGTCGAGCACCTGCGCCTGCGGCGAGGGCACATAGGCGCGGATGTCTTCGGCGATGGTGCGATAATGCACGTCGCGATGACGCGCATTCACATAGATCACCGAATGCTTGAAGTCGTAGAACTTGATCCAGTCGGACATGGGGGTCGCAATTTCTTTTCGTCGCTGCTTATAGCCGATCGAGCCGCACCATAGTGCATGCCTAAGCGGGATGGCCGGCACAAGGCCGGCCATGACGTTTTCCGCGCCTGTCATTCCGGGACTGTCCGAGCCGTTCGGCGCTGAAGGTTGTCATTCCGGGGCGCGCCCATAGCGCGTCTTCGACGCGCTATCGCGCGAACCCGGAATCCAGATGATGCAGGCTCGGAGTTGCGTTCTGGATTCCGGGTTCGCTCGCTTTCGCTCGCGCCCCGGAATGACGGTGCGGGGCAGAAGCGCTACCCCCGCCAGAGTTTCGGCAGCGGACCGTCCTTGCCGAGAACGGGGTCGCTCGCCGGCAGGGGCACCTTGGGGATGGTTGCCAGCGCCTTGTCACGGTCGGCCGGGTTGTCGGCGCGGCAGAGGTTATATGTGCCGTCCGGCGGATAGGCGCCGATAACCAGCAGATCGTCGCTGCCCGAAAGCCGTTGATGTCCGGTGCCGGCGGGAAGCACGACGGCGTCGCCCGCCGCAAATGCCACGACTTCGCCACCCGCCCCGCCGAGCTGCACTTTCGCGTGGCCGCGCGCGATGCCGAGCGCCTCGTGAATCATGGAGTGATAGTGGATGAAGGGATAGATGCCGTCGCGCCACTGGCCGTGACCCCAGCCATTGGCCGCGAAAATCTTCTCGACGGCACGCGCCGGGTCCGCTTCTCCGCGCAGCTCGAGGGCGCCTTTGTAGACGAGCGTCGGCAATGCCGGATTGTTCGGCACCTTGCCGTCGTCCTTGAACGTGAAGGTGAGGGGCTTTGATGATGTCATGTGATTAAGAACCCACGCCACACGCGGTTCGTTCCCGTGCATTTCCCGCAGCCGTCATCACCGCCCTCGTGTCGGGGATCCCGCTTAGCGGGCGCGGCCGCGCCTGCCCAAGCGAGATGGCCGGCACAAGGCCGGCCATGACTGTGGAAGGTTGCGTATAAATCTCCGCGCCTAAGCAATCTTGCGTTTGGCCTGGCGCATCATCTCGACGAAGCGCGTGAAAAGATAATGGCTGTCGCGCGGACCGGGCGAAGCCTCCGGGTGGTACTGCACGGAGAACACCGGCTTGTCCTTGAGCGCGATGCCGCAATTGGAGCC
>Ga0134128_10011953_pt1 | contig 10349 bp, 10 predicted proteins | sample KB31754_FD_96462 | JGI IMG/M metagenome (GOLD analysis project Ga0134128, IMG submission 96462) | Terrestrial soil microbial communities with excess Nitrogen fertilizer from Kellogg Biological Station, Michigan, USA - KB3-175-4 | ecosystem: Environmental > Terrestrial > Soil > Unclassified ...
ACGGCGCGGCCTCAGCCGCCCGTCACGCTCATATGGCGCGAAACCGCAGGTTTCGCGTGCCGGCGGTCAATGATGAAATCATGCCCTTTGGGCTTGCGCGCGATCGCCTCGTCGATCGCCGCATCGAGCAGCGTGTCGCTCGCCGACTCGCGCAGCGGCGAGCGCAGATCGGCACTGTCGTGCTGGCCGAGGCACATATAAAGAGTGCCGGTGCAGGTGAGGCGGACGCGGTTGCAGCTCTCGCAGAAATTATGCGTCATCGGCGTGATGAAGCCGATGCGGCGGCCGGTCTCGCGCACGTTGTAATAACGCGCCGGGCCGCCGGTGCGATAATCGGTCTCGTCCAGCGTCCAATGGCGCTGCAACTGGCCGCGCACGAGCGATAGCGGCAGATACTGATCGATGCGGGTCTCGCCGCCGATATCGCCCATCGGCATGACCTCGATCAGCGTCAGGTCGAAGCCCTGCTCGCCGCACCAGCCGATGAGGCGATCGAATTCGTCGTCGTTGACGCCTTTGAGCGCGACCGCGTTGATTTTGACCCCGAGCCCGGCGCGTTTCGCGGCATCGAGCCCGCCTAGCACCTGGTCGAGCTTGCCCCAGCGCGTGATGGCGGTGAATTTTTCGGGGTCGAGCGTATCGAGCGAGACGTTGATGCGCTTGACCCCGGCGGATTTGAGTTCGTCGGCATAGCGTGCGAGCTGGCTGCCATTGGTCGTGACGGTGAGTTCATTGAGGCCGCCGGTCTCGAGATGGCGGCCGAGCGAGCGGAAGAGGCTCATGATGTTGCGCCTGACCAGCGGCTCGCCGCCGGTCAGGCGCAGCTTCTTGACGCCCTTGCGGATAAAGGCGCTGCACAACCGATCGAGCTCTTCAAGCGACAGGATCTCGGCCTTGGGCAAGAAGGTCATGTCTTCAGCCATGCAATAGACACAGCGGAAGTCGCAGCGATCCGTCACCGAAACGCGCAGATAGGAGATATGCCGGCCGAATGGATCAATCACCAGGATAAGATAGTATCCCAGGAAAGCCCTGACAATGCGGGCAAATCCGCTATGTAGGGCGACATATAGCCCTTGGCGCAGGAGCGAGAAGCGAAGAGGGCGATCCTATCGGGCGGGGGAATGGGCGATTTTGGCGATGCGACCGAGCTGGCGCTGACGCTGATCTTCCGCGGCGATGCGACGCTGTACGCCATCATCGCGCTCTCGCTCTGGGTCAGCGCTTTCGCAGTCGGCATCGCCATCCTCATCGGATTGCCGGCAGGGGCGGCGCTGGCGATCTATTCGTTTCCCGGCCGACGTACGCTCGTGATCCTCGTCAATTCGCTCCTGGGCTTGCCGCCGGTGCTGGTCGGCCTCGCGGGGTATCTGCTCCTATCACGTGCGGGGCCGCTCGGCCGCTTCGGCCTGCTCTATACGCCGGGCGCGATGGTGCTGGTGCAAGCCGTGCTGACCACCCCCATCGTGGTCGCGATCGTCCATCGCGCGGCGCAGGAACAATGGGCAAAGCACGGCGACGCGTTCCAGGTCGCGGGCGCGACCGGTTTCCAGATCATCCCGCATCTCCTGCTGATCGCGCGGCGGCAGGTCCTGACCGCGGTGCTCGCCGCGCTTGGTCGCGCGATCTCCGAGGTGGGCGCGATCGTCATCGTCGGCGGCAATATCGCAGGCGTCACGCGCACGATGACGACGACCATCATGCTCGAGACGAGCAAGGGCAATCTGCCGCTCGCGCTGGCGCTCGGCTTGGTGCTGATTATGATCAGCATCCTACTCAACGGCATCGCTTTTGCGCTCGCCGATCGGAAGGATGTTAAATGACGCGTTTTTTGCTCGCGGCCTTGATCCTCTGCGCGCTCGTTCTCTTTGTCGGGCAGCGCCTGGCTCGTGCCGAGGACAAATTCGTCACGCTGGCCTCGACGACTTCGGTCGACAATAGCGGACTGCTGACGCACATCCTGCCGCTCTTCAAACAGGCGAGCGGCATCGACGTGCATGTCGTGGCGCTTGGCACCGGCCAGGCCCTCGATGTCGCGCGGCGCGGCGACGCCGATCTCGTGCTGGTGCACGATCCCGATGCCGAGCAGAAATTCATCGATGAAGGACACGGCGTCAACCGTCGCGAGATCGCTTGGAACGATTTCATCATCGTCGGCCCGGGCGCGGATCCAGCAAAGCTCAAGGGGGGACGCGATGTCGTCGCCGCTTTCAAATCGATCTGGAGCGCAAACGCGCCTTTCGTCTCGCGCGGCGACAAGAGCGGCACCGACGCGCTCGAGAAGCGGCTTTGGAAGGCCGCCGATCTCGATATCACGAAGGCCGGCGCCTGGTACAAGGATATCGGCGGCGGCATGGGCGCCGCGCTCAACGCGGCGGCGGGCATGGACGCCTATACGCTCTCCGATCGCGGCACCTGGCTCAGCTTCAACAACCGGCGCGACCTCGCCATTCTGCTCGAAGGCGATGCGCGCCTGATCAATCGCTATGACGTGATCGAGCTCAGCCCGAAGCTCCACGGCCAAGCGAAGCTCGCCCTCGCCAAGCAATTCGCCGATTGGCTCGCCTCATTGGCTGGGCAGCAGGCGATCGGCGACTATGAGCTGGCGGGGCAAAAGCTCTTCCATCCCGAGGCCGACAAGAAGCCGTGAGCAACGTCATTTCTTAGGCAGGAACTCTTCGGTGAAGAGTACCTTGTCGTCGGGCTTCTCCTTGACCGTGCCGAGATCGAGCATTGCCTGCTTGACGGCTTCGACGGCCTTCGGATCGAAGCGGCCATCGGTCGAGAAGGTCGGCAATTCGGTGTCGTAGACCTTGCTCGCGAGCGTATCGTCGAGCAGCGTCACCGCCTGCGAATATTTGATCGTCTCCGCTTTATGGGCCTGCCCGTAGGCGACGGTTTCGAACCACGCCTTGAGGAAGCGGCGGATCGTGTCGGGATGCTGCGCGATCATGTCGTTGGTCGCGTAGATCACATGCGCGATGAAGGGATCGACGATATCACCGAAGGAGAGCAGGATCTTTCCCTTGCCGGCTTGCTCGACACGCAGCGCCGCTTCAAGCGAGGTGACGGCGGCGTCGAGGCTGCCAGTCTCGAAGCCCGCGACATTGGCCTGGCCGCCGCCGGTCGCGACGATTTCGACGCCGTTGAGCCCCCAGCCTTCATGCTGCGACAGCTTCTGCGCCATCCAATAGGTGAGGGCGCCGACGCTCGATACGGCGACCTTCTTGCCTTTGAGCGCCGCGATGGTGGTGATGCCGTTTTTGGTGTTCCCCTGCATCACGATGTTCGAAGGCTTGCTCGCGAGCGCCGCGATGCCCTTCTCCGGCGCGCCTTTGACAATGAGGCCGAAATCGGTGCCGGCGCCGAGCGCGATATCGAGGCTGCCGGCGGTCATCGCCGCATGCAGCTTGGCGCCGCCGGCGAGCGCGGTGATCTGGAGCTCGAGCCCGTTCTTTTTGAAGATGCCGGCATCGGTGCCGACATTGGCAAAGGAGAAATGGAAATCATCGCCGGCGGGATTGCCGACACGGACGAGATCCTCAGCGAAAGCGGGCACGCTGAGCACCCCTCCCGCGATGATGGTTCCTGCAAGGATCGCCCAATACGCGCGCATCATTTTCTCTCCCTGAAAGCCACGCTTCTTGTTGGCGCCCATCATCGTGGGAAGCGCTGGCGCTGGCAAGCGCGCTTGCGAAAGCCATCACCGCGCCCCATCATCTTATTCATGAAAGAATTCGCCATCCGTCCCGATCCGGATGATCCGCGCCTGACCCATCGCGTCATCGGCGTCGATCAGGACGGGAAGGAGGTCGAGACCGCCGTCGTCGTCGAGCGGCCTCTGACCCTCTACCTCAACGGGCAGGAGATCGTGACCATGATGACGGTCGGCGATCATCCCGACTGTCTGGCGGTCGGCTATCTCCTCAATCAGAACATGTTGCGCGGCGATGACGAGATCACCGGCATCGATTACGACGAAGAACTCGAGATCGTCGTCGTCCGCACCAAGCGCAAGACCGATTTCGAGAAGAAGCTCAAAAAGAAGACGCTGACCTCGGGCTGTGCGCAAGGCACGGTGTTCGGCGATCTCATGGAGAAGTTTGACGAAATCAAGCTGCCGGTCGACGCGGTGCTGAAGACCTCATGGCTCTACGCGCTTTCGAAGAAGATCAACCTCGCGCCGAGCCTTTATCTCGCGGCGGGCGCGATCCATGGGTGCGTCCTCTGCGAGGAAGACCATCCCCTTATCTATATGGAGGATGTCGGACGGCATAACGCAATCGACAAGATTGCCGGCTACATGCACCTCAATAAAATCGGTCCCGAGGGCAAGATCTTCTATACGACCGGCCGGTTGACCTCGGAGATGGTGATCAAATGCGTGCAGATGCGCATTCCGATCCTCGTCTCGCGCTCGGGCTTCACGGCGTGGGGCGTCGACCTGGCGCAGAAAGCCAATCTCACCCTCATCGGCCGCGCGAAGGGTAAGCGCTTCACCGCGCTGGCCGGCACGCATCGCCTCGTCTTCGACAGCGATCCCGGTAGCGTGCCCGAAGAGCCCCGCCGCGCCGGCCGCAAGGCGAGCGTCGCGGAGGATGCGTAAATGAAGATTGCCGGCGTGCTGCTGGCTGGCGGCCAGTCGCAGCGCATGGGCGGCGGCGATAAGAATTTACGACCGCTCGGCGGCAAGCCGATGCTCGCGCATGTCATCGAGCGCGCCAAGCCGCAGGTCGATGCGCTGGTGCTCAACGCGAATGGCGATCCGCAACGCTTTGCTGGCTTCGGTTTGCCGATTATCGCCGACAGCATCAGCGGTTTCGCCGGGCCGCTGGCAGGCGTGCTCGCCGGCCTCGATTGGGCGGCAAGAAATTTGCCCGAGGCCGAGCTCGTCGCGAGCTTCGCCACCGACGCGCCTTTCTTTCCGCGCGACCTTGTACGGCGGCTCGCGGTTGCGTTGGAGGAGGGCGGTTTCGATCTCGCCTGCGCACAATCGAATGGCCAGGCGCATCCTGTCTTCGCCTTGTGGCCGGTGTCGCTGCGCGACGCGTTGCGCGAGGCGCTCGCCGGCGGCTTGCGCAAGGTCGATCGCTGGACGGCGCGCTACAAGCTCGTCGAAGTCGAATTCGCGGCCGAGCCGGTTGATCCGTTCTTCAACGCCAACCGGCCGGATGATCTCGCCGAGGCCGAGCGGCTCGTCACGCTGGCGCTTTAACGCATTTTTTTGCTTGATTCGGGTATTAAACAACGTCATTGCGAGGAGCAACGCGACGAAGCAATCCAGAGGGTCGCGGTTGGCCTGGATTGCTTCGCTTCGCTCGCAATGACGATAAAGGAAAGATCATGGCGGTGAGGGTGGAGTTGCGGGTGATGGAGCTGCTCAATGCGCGGCTCTGCCATGAGCTCATCAGCCCGGTCGGCGCGATCAACAACGGTGTCGAGCTGGTTGCCGAGGAAGATGCTGATGCCGATTTCCAGCGCGACGCGATGAAGCTCATCGCCTCCAGCGCCAAGACCGCCGGTCATCGCCTCAATTTCTACCGCTTCGCCTATGGCAGCGGCCGCGGCAGCACGGGCAAGGATGCAGCGGCGGGCTTGCTCGAAGGCGGCAAGGTCAAGCTCGACTGGAATGATTCCGCCTCGGCGCTGCCGCTCGAATGGCAGCGTCTCGCTGGCAATATGGTCGTGATTGCGGCTGAGATGCTTCCGCGAGGTGGCACGGTTCAGATTGCGGCGGGCGAGGGCGGCCAGGGCATCGTGGTTAATGTCGGCGGCGATAGCGTCAACCTTACCGCAGAGTTACGCGCGGCCTTGGCCGACAACGCGGATATCGATGCGCTCACCGCTCGCACCGTGCATGGCTATTACACCGCGCGTGTGGCGGAAAGCCTTGGCGCCCGGCTCGAATTGGCCGAGCCCGCGCCGGGAAAGGCCCTCCTGAAGGCGACATCCGGCCGCTAACCCGCGCATTCAACGCGTTTTAAAGCATTTCGGGCAGTCTTGCGGGGCTCCCGGAGGTTCTGCATGTCCAGAAGGACGGTTTCCGGGATGGCTTGGAAGCGGTCCTTGGGGCGTTATGGACGAGCTGCTGCGCGAATTCATCGCCGAGACCAACGAGCATCTCGCCGTTCTCGAACGGGATCTCGTCGCGTTGGACCGAGCGCCCGACGATTCGGGACTGGTCGACGATATCTTCCGCAATATCCATAGCATCAAAGGCACTTGCAGCTTTCTCGGGCTGAAGCGGCTCGAAAGTCTCCTTCATGCCGCGGAGAATGCGCTGGGCAAGCTGCGCGACGAGGCGCTGTTGCCGGCATCTGCCGCGACAAGCACGCTGCTCGGGGCTTGCGACCGTGCCAAGATCATTGTTGCCACGCTAGCCGAGGACGGGCGCGAGCCCGAAGGCGCCGATGGCGATATTGTCGCGCGGCTGGAATTGGCGATGCGGCCCCTCGCTGTCGCCGGCTCGGCACCGATGCCGGTGCTGCCCGAACCGGCGGCGCAGTCGGCGCCTATCGCGATCCGCGTCAATCTCGATACGATCGAGCGGCTTATGGCTGAAACCAGCGAGCTGGTGCTGGCGCGCAATCAGCTTATGCAGACTTTGCACGGCCGCACCGATCCGGAAGCCGCGCTGGCGCTGCAACGCTTGTCGCAGGTCACGAGCGATCTGCAAGAAAGCGTGATGAAGACGCGCATGCAGCCGATCGGCCAAGGCTGGACGAAGCTCCCGCGCATGGTCCGCGATCTGGCGCGTGATCTCGGCAAAAAAATCGAGCTGAAGCTCGAAGGCGGCGAGACCGAGCTCGATCGCCAGGTCCTCGAGCTGGTGAAGGATCCGTTCACCCATTTGATGCGCAACGCGGCCGATCACGGTATCGAGACGCCATCCCAGCGTCGCCGCGCCGGCAAGCCCGAGACCGGGGCGGTCATGCTGTCGGCGTGCCACGAAGGCAGCGCGATCGTCATCACGCTGGCGGATGACGGGCATGGCATCGATCCCGAGCGCATTCGCGCCGCGGTGCGTCGTGGCGGCTTCGCCGGCAATGCCGAACTCGAGGCGATGAGCGAACATCAGGTATTGCAATTCATCTTCCATCCCGGCTTCACCACCGCGGACCGCGTCACGAATGTCTCGGGCCGCGGTGTCGGCCTTGATGTCGTGCGCAGCAATGCCGAGAAGATCGGCGGCGCGGTCGAGGTCGCGAGCCGCCTCGGCCGCGGCACGCGCTTCACGATCAAGATTCCGCTGACATTGGCGATCGTGCCGGCGCTGCTGCTCGATTGCAGCGGCCAGCGCTTCGCGATTCCGCAAACCGCCGTCGCGGAGCTAGTGCGCTCGGGTTTTGGGCATCGCATCGAATGGGTTGACGATGCGCCGATGCTGCGGCTGCGCGGCAGCCTGTTGCCGCTCGTCGGGCTAAGCGAAGTGTTGCAGCTCGGGGACGGCCGCAAGATCGAGGGCGAGCGGCTGATCGTCGTTATCGGCTACGGCATGCATCGGTTCGGACTCATGGTCGATGGTGTCGATGATGCCGAAAAGATCGTCGTCAAATCGCTCGCGCCGATGCTGCGCGGCAACCGGATTTTCGCCGGCAGCACCATTCTCGGCGATGGGAGTGTGGCGCTGATCCTCGATCCCGGCGCGCTGGCAGCGAGGGTCGCCGCAGCCGAAAGTGTCGAGTCCGCGCATGTGCCGAAGCCGCTACCGAATCCCGCCGCTCGCGGCCGTGGGGACGGGCTGCTGCTGTTTCGCGCCGGCGGCGACACGCTGAAAGCCTTGCGCCTGGCCGCGCTGCTGCGCATCGAGGAGATCGCGCCCGAACAGATCGAGCAGATCGATGGCAAGCCCGTCCTGCTCTATCACGGCGCGGCGCTGCCGCTGCATCTCTTCGACGCTGTGCCTGACGGCGAGCGGCGGTTCGTCATGATTGCGGCGCATGACGATCGGATGTGCGGCTTTCTCGCCGATGCTGTCATCGATACGATGGACGATATGCCGGCGCTCGATCGCTCGGTTGCAGGAGCGGGCATGCTCGGCGCGGTGACAATCGCCGGACGGCCGGTCGAGATCGTTGATGCCGCATATTACGTGAAGGCCGCCAGCACGCGGCTGCCGGCGCCAAAGCGGAGCGCCGCGTGAGCGATTACGCTGCGATCCGGGTCGGGAGCTGGGATTTCGCCGTGCCGGTGATGCAGGTGCGCGATGTGTTGCGCCGCAATCAGCTGACGCCGGTGCCGCTCGCGCCCCGTGCGGTCGCGGGCCTGCTCAATCTCCGCGGCCGGATTGTCACCGCGATCGATTTGCGCGTTCGGCTCCGGCTGCCGCCACAAGAGGCGAGAAGCGATGCCGCTTATGTCGTCATCGAGAGCGGCAGCGAATATTACGCACTGATTGTCGACAGCGTCGGCGATGTTCTGCCGATCGACGAGCGACGGCTAGGAGCCGAGCCGCTGGCTCTCGATCCGCGTTGGCGCGCGGTCGCTTCCGCCGTCTACACGATGGACACCGGGCCGATCGTGCTGCTCGATATCGAGCGGCTGCTCGATCTCGCGCCCGCGCGTCGCGCGGCTTCCTGACCCGTCGGCTTTCCCTTATCATCTCGGTCACGAAGGCGGTCTGGGGACGGCCTCGATCCCGAGAGGACATCCATGGCTATTCTGGGCGTCGCGAAAGCGGTCTACGGCGTCGACGATCTCGACAAATGCACGCAATTCTTCAGCGATTACGGTCTCGGCGTGCAGGAAAAGACAGCGCAAAAAACGGTTTTCGAGCTCGAGGACGGCTCGCAGGTCGTGCTACGCAAGAAAGACGATCCGGCGCTGCCGAAGGCTTGGTTCGACGGCAATGGCGTCAAAGAAACGATCTGGGCGGTCGATACCCAGGAATCGCTCGACCGTCTCGTCGCCGGTCTGCAGACCGACCGCGAGGTCCGGCGCGACAATGACGGAACGGCGCATTTCCTCGCCGATGACGGCATGCCACAAGGGCTGCAGGTGTTCCGCAAGCGCGAGGTGGTCAGCGCGGCCGACGAGATCAACACGCCGGCCCGCGCCGCGCGCGTCAATCGCAACCGCACCTGGCGCAAGCGCGCGCATCCGAAGTCGATAGCGCACGTCGTTTTCCAGGTCGCGAACCCGCAAGCCTCCTATAAATTCTTCAAGGAGCGTCTCGGCTTCCGGCTGTCCGACACGCAGCGCAAGCTCGGTTGCTACGCGCGCGCCGACGGCAGCCACGAGCACCACAATATCTTCTTCTTCAATGCCGATTTCCTGCCACCGTCGGTCCGCAAGCTCGGCTTCAATCACACGGCTTTCGCCTGCGATGACATCGACGAAATGATGGTCGGTGCGAACTACCTCGAGCTCAAGGGATGGGCGACCAAGCGGCCCGGCGGCTTCGTCGGCTTGGGCCGCCACCGCATCTCATCGGCGCTGTTCTATTACATCCCGTGCCCCGCCGGCGGCCATGCGGAATACATCGCCGATCAGGACTTCCTCGACGACAGCTGGATCCCGCGCGATTGGGAAGAGAGTTTCGGCAGCAGCATTTGGATGCACGACGTGCCCGAGCATTTGAAGCAGCCCTATAGCTGGGACGTTAAGCTGCACGACGAGGACGCCGCGCGGTCGTAACGCGACGCGGTGAATCAAAAACCCGCTCTCTTTACGAGAGCGGGTTTTCTTTACCCCCGAATTTCAGATCAGATCACGCGATCGCGGCCGGCTGCTGCTGGTGCGCCGCATTGGCGTTCTCCGCGTCGGCCGGCGGATCGCGCAGCACATAGCCGCGGCCCCACACGGTCTCGATGTAATTGTCGCCCGCAGTGGCGATCGACAGCTTCTTGCGCAGCTTGCAGACGAAGACGTCGATGATCTTGAGCTCCGGCTCGTCCATGCCGCCATAGAGATGGTTGAGGAACATCTCCTTGGTCAACGTCGTGCCCTTGCGCAGGCTGAGGAGCTCGAGGATGCCGTATTCCTTGCCGGTCAGATGGAGCGGGTGGCTATCGACCTCGACGGTGCGGCTGTCGAGATTGACGGTCAGCTTGCCGGTGCGGATGACGGATTCGCTGTGGCCCTTGGCGCGGCGGACGATCGCCTGGATGCGCGCGATGAGCTCGCGGCGGTCGAACGGCTTCGCGACGAAATCGTCGGCGCCGAAGCCCAGGCCCTTGATCTTGTTGTCGAGCTCGGCGAGCCCGGAGAGGATCAGGATCGGCGTGCGGACGCGCGCGGCGCGCAGGCGGCGCAGGACCTCATAGCCGTCGATATCCGGCAGCATGAGATCGAGAATGATAATGTCGTAATCATAAAGCTTGCCGATCTCGAGGCCGTCTTCGCCGAGG